>Ga0302320_10001575_pt1 | contig 54715 bp, 42 predicted proteins | sample Bog_T0_3_FD_202130 | JGI IMG/M metagenome (GOLD analysis project Ga0302320, IMG submission 202130) | Peat permafrost microbial communities from Stordalen Mire near Abisko, Sweden - Bog_T0_3 | ecosystem: Environmental > Terrestrial > Soil > Wetlands > Peat | place: Sweden: Abisko, Stordalen Mire...
GCTCGTCCCCAAACGATGCCCGGAACTGCTGCACCGTCATCATTTTGCCGCGCTTGCTCGCCAGTCTTTTCGCCATGACGATATAGTATCGCTATTTGTTCGCCTGAGCAAGATTGATATTCATCTTGCCAAATCCGGCACCAGGAAAGGTTAAAAATGACACTTTTCACAACCTTCTAATCAAACCTTTGGCCCCCTGACATAACCTTCTTTGCATACGTTTGCCACATTCCACGCACGTTAAATGCAAACGTTTGGCGCTAGTTTGCGTCCTTCCCTGATCCCTGTTCCCTCGTCAATTCACCTGTGCCGGCTTGCCCAGCCGCTCCACCGCCATTGCGTAAAACGCGCGCAGGTCTTCCTCCTCGCCCATCGTCAGCCGCCGGTAAACCTTCATCAGCGGAAACAGCCGCGAGCCGCGCACATCCACCGCCGGAACCGCCACCATCCCGCCCGGATACTGCGTCATCTCCCAACCGCCGGCATAGCGCCGCCGCAACACCTCGCCCAGGTAGCTGCCCCACAGCCGCACCTCAAAGTCCACGTCCAGCTCCGGGCTTTCCCCCACCAGAACCAGAATTTCGTCCAGCGCGTCAATCGACTCGGAGCTGAAGTCCAACTCTTGCTTGAACTCCCGCTTGGCCAGCTCTGCCGCTGCCCGGGCGTAGCCCTCCATCATCGCTCCCAGATCGGGGAACGCCGAGGACTCCAACCGTTTGCGCAGATCGCCAGTGCTTGTCATCCAGTCTCCAGATTAAATCCTTCCGCCGCAGCGCATCGCGAGCGGCTCCACGTTTGTGGCACACTGAGAACAGCCTGGAGGATCGCCCCGTGAAGTCTGTCCTGCGCCTTGCCTTTGCCGCCTTGCTGCTTCTGGCCGCCGGCACAGCCAACTCCGCCGCACCCGATATCTATCCCGATCCCGCCCAGGCCAAGGCCGACCTGGCCGCAGCTTTGAAGACCGCGGCCCATGCCCACAAGCGCATTCTGCTCGACTTCGGCGGCAACTGGTGCGGCGACTGCCATGTCCTCGACCTCTACTTGCACAACCCCCAGAACATGCCGATCCTCGATGCCAACTTCGTCCTGGTGCACATCAACATCGGCTACAACGACCGCAACACAGAGATCGCCCGGCAATACGACGTCCCGCTCGACAAGGGCGTGCCCGCGCTTGCCGCCCTCGGCGAGAACGGCAAGCTGCTTTTCAGCCAGAAGAATGGCCAGTTTGAGGAGATGGGGCGGATGCAGTCCTCGACCGTCACCGAGTTCCTTGTGCAGTGGAAACCCGCGCGGGCCGGGTGCTCGACGGTCAGGATCAACTGCTGAAGGGCAGTCCCTGTCAGGTCAACGGCGCCAGGTGTTTGGTGTTCTGGTAGGTGTAGACAATGCGGTGCGCCACGGTGATGGTCGAGAGCACGGCCAGCACCCACAGCACCGGGCCCATCACGCCCCAGTGGTTGAACAGCGCGCCCAGAATCACCAGCACAATCCGCTCCGGCCGCTCCATGAAACCCACTTTGCACTGGCCGATGAGCGCCTCGGCGCGGGCGCGCGTATAGCTCACCATCAGCGACGTGACCATCACAAACGCCACCAGCACCACGTACCGGAAGCGGTTGATGCGTCCGTAGTAGACCAGCAGGCCGAAGAACAGAACCACATCCGAGTAGCGGTCGATGACCGAATCGAAGAACGAGCCGAAGACCGTCACCTGGTTGTTGCGCCGAGCCACGCGACCGTCGACCATGTCGAAGATGCCGGCGCCGAAGATCACACATCCCGCGTAGAAAAACATGCGACCAGCATTGGAGGCGTTGGCGTGGCCAAACAGGAATGCAGCCACAATGTTGATAACCAGGCCGACAAAGGTTAGCACATTGGGAGAGATGCGGGTAAGCGCCAGGCCATGCACGATGTGATTAAGAAGCCAGCCGCAGGCGCGGCCAAAAGCGCTGGTCCAGGTCATTGCTCGTCGTCCTTACTTCTGTTCCGCGCCGGCATTCTCGGTTTCGTCTGCGCCGGCCTCGTCGTGAATCGTGGTCAACTTCAGAATCTCAAGTTCGCGCTTGCCGTTGGGGGTGACGATGGTGGCGATGTCGCCCACCCGCTTGCCCACGATGCCGCGCCCAATCGGGGACGTGGTGGAGATCAGGCCCTTGGAAACATCGGACTCTTCGCTGGTTACGAGGCGGTAAACAATTTCTTCGTCCTTGGTGGAGTCGAAGACCACCACCGTGGAGCCGAAACCGGCCTTGTCTCTGGGAATGTTGGAGAGGTTCACCAGGGAGAGCTCGGCCATGCGTTTCTTGAGCTGGCCCAGGCGCGCATTGACAAACTCCTGGCGCTGCTTGGCCATGTGGTATTCGGCGTTCTCAGAGAGATCGCCCATGGCAACGGCCTTCTTGATCTCGGCCGGCAGCTCGTGCTGGAGCTCGTGCTCAAGAACCGCGATCTCTTCGAGAAGCTGCTTCTTAATGTGTTCGGGCATCCATGATCCGTGGCGGGGAGCTGGGTTGCTCAAACCGCGGGAGATAAACAAGCTAGACATCCCATTATACGCGGGGGCGGAAGCCAGGGACCAGGGAACAGGAATCGGGGAAGAGACAGGGCTCAAACGTTTGCATGCAAGGTTGCGTTTGGTGGCCAAAGGTTTGCTTACAAGGTTCTATTTGGGGGCCAAAGGTTGGTTCAGAAGGTTGTGATTTTGTACAAAAATAACCTTTCCAGGTGCCGGGTTTCACAAATCGGAACCGTGCACGGTGCCGGATTTGAGCAAAAGGTTGCCTGAAATTGAACCAAGTTGTTGCGGAAGAGATTGAAAAGGGGCAGGTTGGGGGCGTAATGCGCTGAAAACAAGTGAGTTTTCCGGGTTGGTGTTGACTGTGGGAAGGGGTATGGGGAGACTAGTCCCTGCTCCCTCCCTGCCTTTCCATAAACGACTGCAGGATCAGTGTCGCCGCCACCTGGTCCACCACCCGGCGATGCTCCTGCCGTGCGTGACCGGCTTCATAGAGAATCTGGTGCGCCTCGCGCGTGGTCAGCCGCTCGTCCCACAGATGAACCGGCAACCCGCTCAGTTGGCCCAGCTCCGCGGCGAACGCCTGCGTTTTGGTGGCTTGCGGGCTCAGTTCCCCGGAGAGATGCACCGGATTGCCGACCACGATCCCCACCACACCAAAGCGCCGCGCCAGGCGCGCCAGCGAGCGCAGGTCTTCTCTTTGGTTGCGCCGCCGCTGCAGCGTCAGCACAGGCTGCGCCGTCAGGCCAAGCTCATCCGTCACGGCCACGCCGATCCGGCGGTTGCCGACGTCGAGGCCCAGGTACCGTGGATGGGAAGCAGTTTCCAGCTTCTGGCTCCTTGCCTTCAGCTTAAAGCCCCTACCCCGCCACGAAATGCCCGTTTTTGTCTCCAAGCCCAGTACAATCAAAGCAGGAGAATCCGGGCGAGGATTCCCTGAGTCTTGAATGAGGAAGGGTCGAGAGCCGAGGAATGGCGCGCCGCCAACGTACTAGCAGGAAGAAAAAGGGGTCTGGCGCGGCGGCCATCTCGATGGCTGTCCTTCTTACCCTGCTGCTTGGCGCAGGCGTGGCGGCGTGGCTGGCGATCACGCCCTACGGGCCGGAGTCCGAGACTTTTGTCGTGATCGCGCAGGGCTCCGGAACGGCGCGGATCGGCCAGCAACTCGAGTCGGCCGGCGTGGTGCGCAGCCGGTATGCCTTTGACCTGATGCGCTGGTGGAAGCACGGCACATTGCGTGCCGGGGAATACCGATTCGACCAGCCGGCCACGCTCGGCGAAGTGTATGCCCGCATCGCCCGGGGCGATGTTTTTACCAAAACCGTGACCATTCCGGAGGGAGCGAACGTATTCGATATTGCCGCCCGGCTGCAGCAGGCGGGATTGGGAGCAAAGCAGGAGTTTCTCGACACCGAACAGAGTCAGACCGGCCTGGTGGCCGATCTTGATCCAAGCGCAAAGAGCCTTGAGGGCTACCTGTTTCCAGATACGTATCAATTTGCACGGAAGGCCACGCCGGCACAGATTTGCGCGATGATGGTGCGACGGTTCAAGGTGGCGGCAGCGCAACTGGGATTGAAGGAGAATGTGCATCGCGTGGTGACCATGGCCAGCCTGGTGGAGCGGGAGACGGCGATTGACGCCGATCGCCCCTTGGTGGCCAGTGTCTTTGAAAACCGCCTGGCAAAGAAGATGCCGCTGATGACCGACCCGGCGGTGATCTATGGGCTGGAGCTGGAGGGCGAGTGGCGCGGCGCGATCTACCAGAGCGACCTGAAGCGCGATACTGCCTACAACACCTATCTGCACATCGGGTTACCGCCGGGGCCAGTGGCCAACCCGGGCATGCGATCGTTGCGCGCGGCCATGAACCCGGCACAGACAGACTACTTTTACTTTGTGGCGGCGAGTGCGAATGCACGGGGCCACTCGCTGTTTTCCTCGACGATTGAAGAGCACGAGCACAACGTAGCCGGTTACCGGCACGCCGTGAAGAAGGCAGGTGGGCGGTGAAGTTAATTCGCCTTGCGACCCTCTGCACAGCTTCGCTTTTGCCGTTGCCGCTCTGCGGCTGTTTCATCTTCTCCACGACGCGCCGGTTGCCCGTTCCCCGCCCTCCTTCCATGGTGCAAACTGTTCCGGCCAAGAACCTGGTTGCCGAACTCAACCAGCGCTGGGCCGCGCTTGATACTCTCGTCGCCACGGTCGAAATCCAGGCCAGCGTGATGAAAACCAAAGAAGGCCTGGCCAAGGACTTCACCACATTTCGTGGCAACATCCTGATGCGCAAGCCGGGGATGCTGCGCGTCTATGGCCGCCTGCCCGTGATCGGCACCCGCATGTTCGACATGGTCAGCGACGGAAAGAATTTCACCCTCTGGATTCCCTCGCGCAACAAGGCTGTGAAAGGCTCCAACGCGTTGAAGAAGAAATCCCTGAACCAAGTGGAAAACATGCGCCCGGGCTTCTTTCTGGATGCCATGGTGGTGCGCGGCCTGGAGCCGGACGACCTGTACGCGGTAACGGCCGATACCTCGACCGAAGAGGACGCAGCAAGAAAGCACTTTTATACGGTGCCGGAGTACATCCTCAGCATCATGCGGCGCAAGCCCGGCAGCCAGCAGTTGACGCCGGTTCGCGTCGTCACCTTCCATCGGGAAGACCTTATGCCCTATCAACAGGACCTCTATGACGCCGAGGGCAACCTGGAAACCCAAGTCTTCTATTCCAAGTATGCGGATTTTGGTCCCAGCCGCTACCCCTCGATGGTGACCATCAAGCGCCCGCTTGAGGAGTATCAGATTGTTCTCACGGTAGATAAGGTGACGGAAAACATGGAACTTAAAGACGACCAGTTCCAGGTGAAGCTGCCGGAGGGAACCGTGATCCAGCGGCTGGAATAACGGACCGCCCGGTTCGACCCGGCCAAATTGTGCTAAAAAGAGAGGTTCCGTTCTCACGGTTCTCAAAGGAAAGAGGAAATCATGGACAGGAGAATGTTCCTCGGTGCTGGTGCTGCTTTTGTCGCGGATGCACTTCGCCCTGCCGCGGCACTGGCTGCAACATCGCTTAAGCCGATGGCGGTCGGACTCATCGTCAGCCCCGCCCCTGATCCAGAAGCAGTTTTCCGCCGGGTTCACGATCTTGGCCTTTCCAACTGCTTTCTATCACTCGACGGATATATCAATAGGTTCACTCCGGAGTTGGCCGCCCAGTTTCGCGATATGCTGGCCAAGTACGGGCTGATTGCGACAACGGTAGAGGTGGTTGGGCCGGGGCCGCTGAAGTGGGACTTCACGAGCGGACCATCGACAATCGGGCTGGTTCCACCGGGGATGCGCGCCGCGCGCATCGATGCCCTGCGGCAGGCGTCCGACTTCGCCAAATTACTCGGCATCGCCCAGGTGCAGACGCATTGCGGCTTCATCCCCGAAGATCCCGCCGATGCGCTCTACGCCGGAACGGTTGAGGCCATTCGCGCGGTGACGGAACATTGCCGGGGGAATGGCCAGTATTTTCTGATGGAGACCGGCCAGGAGACGCCGACTACCATGTCGCGCACGATTCGCGACGTGGGACTGGATAACCTTGGCGTGGGACTGGACACGGCGAACCTGATTCTCTACGGCAAGGCCAACCCGGTGGATGCGGTGGACATTCTGGGGCCGCACATTCGCAGCGTTCATGCAAAAGATGGCCGCTGGCCCACCAACCCCAGCGAACTCGGCGAAGAGGTTCTCATCGGCAAGGGGCTGGTCGACTTCCGCCAGGTCTTTACCAAACTGCATCGCCTCGGCTACACCGGCGCCATCACCATCGAGCGCGAAACCTCCGGGCCCCAACAAATTGAAGATGTGCGCCAGGAGAAGGTTTACCTCGAAAAAATCATCCGCGAGGTGCTGGGCTGAGCTCTGTACCTCACCCGGGGCCTGCTCCGGAGCGCATCCAAATGGACAAAAGAGAGGCACCATGAATCGTCGCCAGTTTCTGAACACCACCACAGCAGCCGCTGCCGGCCTGCTTATTCTCAAGCCGCGCGCAGCCTTCGGTTACGAGGCCAACTCCGCGGTTCGCCACGGGCTGCTGGGCTGCGGAGGACGCGGCACAACGGTCGCGACTTCATTTGCAAAAAACACCTCTGCCCAGGTGGTTGCGCTGGCCGATTTGTTTCCCGACAAGCTCACCGCCGGCCGCGCGTACTTTGACCAGCTCAACGCGAGCCTAGGCGCACAGCCCATCGCGGACAAGCTGGCCTTTCACGGCCCGCATGCCTTTGAGCAGCTTGCCGCGTCCCCGGAGATTGACCTGATTCAGATCTCAACGCCACCTTTCTTCCACGTGCAGCATCTCGGCATAGCTGTCGCCGCCGGCAAGCATGTCTACTGCGAGAAGCCGGTAGGCATTGACATTCACCAGGCAAAGCAGGCCTTGGAGATCGGCAAACGCGTCAAGCCCACGCAAAGCGTGGATATCGGCTTCCAGTGCCGCAACGCGCCGCCGATCGCCGCTATCGCGGAGAAGATCACGGCGGGGGCGCTGGGGAAGATTGCGGCGGTGACGGGCTACTACTATGCTTCTGCCTCCGGCGAGAGGAAGAGCGTAGGCAGCTCAGCCGACGAGGCCCGCCTGCGCAACTGGCTCTGGTATCGCGCACTTTCCGGCGACATCCTGGTCGAGCAGAACATTCATATCATCGATTTGTGCAACTGGATGCTGGGTGCGCACCCGATGAAGGCCTCGGCCACCGGCGGCCGCAGCGTGCTGACCCACGCCGGCGACAACTGGGATAACTACCAGGTCGACTTTACCTATCCCGGCGACGTGCATCTGTCGTTCTCATCGACCCAGTTTGGCGATTACAAGGTCTTCGATGCCGGCCTGCGCTTCTTCGGCGCCAGCGGTTATGCGACCGTTCCCTACGCGGGGCCGGTGCAGATCACCGGCACCGCACCCTGGGCGTGGACGGATTCGATGAATACCACTGCCGGGTCCGGAGCCTTTGCCGCCAACGGCGCATTCGGCGACAACCTGGCGTTTGCCGATCGCGAGAAGGAACGCACGTTTATTGACAGCATCACATCAGGCAACGCGCACAACCAGATTGCCGCCGGCGTGGAAACCGCTCTGAGTTGCATGTTGGGCCGGATGGCCGGCTTAACCCGCCGGGAGGTGACGTGGGAAGAGTTGCTGGCCCACGGAGAGACCTACAAGCTGGGAATGAACCTGGAACAGTTTGCCTAAGGGCGAAGTCTTGAAAAAAGTGTGAGGTATCCCACCCTTTGCGCACAAAACGCGCAAAGGATGGGGCACCCAAAGCTAATTGGCGGGGTGAGCAACCTGGCTCACGGTCGAGCTTCCCGAACCTGAGGCGTAGTAGGCCGCCCAGTAATAGGGATGCCGGTACCTTGGATCCTTTACCAGGGATTGCCGCGCCGCGGTGAGCGCGTGGGGAACCGTGAGTCCCTGGGCGAGGCCGCCATAGAAGGCGTTCATCATGGGCACGGCGAAGGCGGAGTCGATTTGCCAGCGCGTGGCCACGACCTGCGGCACACCCAATGCGGCCAGCGTGTTCACAATGTCGTCCATACCGTGATTCCAGGCTTCTTCCCGTTTTCCCGTGGAGCAGGCGGAGAAGACCACCAAGCGCGCGGCGCGCGGCGGGATCTTGCGCAACAGGTCGCTATCCAGGTAGGGCTTGCCGGCGGAGTCAGGAGCCAGGAGCAGGCGGGTAGCGCCATCGCGTTGGGCAGCGTGGCCGGCAAAATGAATGGCAGGCGCGTTTCCCAAGCGCGCGCTCACCTGGGCCTGGGTTGCCGCGGCACCAAGCAGCACGTTGCGGCTTTGCTCAAGACGAGCCACCGTCGTGGCCTCATCCATAACCTCCGGCAAAGCGCTCTCCTGGCCCGAGGCTACGGACGCTCCGACCACGAGCGGCCCGTTGGCAACAGTCATTGGTGCGCCGGGGTGGGAAGGGAGCAGCAGGGAAGGCATCTCCTCCAAGTCGAATCGGAGCCCGATCGGTCCGGTATTGTCTTCCACGGCCGGCCAGGGAAGGTTACCCAGCAGCGGGTCGGGCTCGATGAGCAACAGGCTGCCTGGTTGCGACGGCTGGCACAGGCTGCCCAGCAGCAAGCTGCCAACCTGGCGGGCGGCCCAATCGACTGAGGCCTGCGAGGTTTGGGCCGAACTGGCAGCTCGCTCAAGCGGCGCCACAAGCGCCAGCAGGCCGTCTCTGCCCATGTGCGAGGAGGTCCACTGCACGCCGTTCGAAGTTGCCTGGTAAAGCAGTACACGGTCAGAAAGAACGACCTGGCCAATGACCTGATCGCGAGACCGGCTCAGCCTCTGGATGGCAGTTGCCAGATCCGTCTTCAGACAATCGAGGTTCTTGCCGGCACAGGCAGAGACCCATTTGCCCAGAATCCTCAACCGGTACCGCTCCCAGAGGGCAAGCACATCCTGTCCGGGACGGCCCTCAGCCAGCCATACACCGGCTAGCACGGCGTAAAGATCCCTATCCTGCTGGGCCAGCGTGATGTTGGCTGTTCCGCCCTTGGCGGCAAGGCGTTCCCCTTCAATCACCGCTTCGCGCAACAGCGATTCGGCCGTCTGGGGATGGCCCAGGGCCAACTCCAACCGCCCTCGATTCAGCGCGTAATCTCGGCTGTGATAGGAGTTGTTCTCGCCGTTCATGTGGCCGTGCGCCGCTTCAAGCATGGCGGCCGCGTTGACCAGGTCCTTGCGGTCAAGATAGAGGCTGGCCATGGCGTTTTCGTCTTCTACCAGAAAGCCGCGAACCGACTTGCCGCCGTCATGGGCCGCCAACTCCTGCTGAGCCAGCCGCATCTGGGCTTGAGCTTGCTGAACTGCCCCGGCGCGAATGGCGACCGCGGCCAGGTGCAGCCGCTCGGGCGGAATGAGCCCCTGGTTCTGCGATAACTCGAGGGCGGCTAACGCTTCCCGTTGCAGCAGCAGCGCGTGATGGAGCCTGGGCGTGGACTCTTCGATTTCTTCCAGTCCGGAGAGAGCGGCATAAAGGCGCATGGCGGGATAGTCGCCGCTCCAGAAGCGCTGCACGGTGCCGAGGTAGATTTTCCACGAGTTCTCGACATCGCCGGTGTCCACGGCTGCCGCTCCCAGCCAGTTTCTGGCACGCAGCTCAAGAATGGTGTAGTGGCGAGCCTGCGCCAGGCTCACGGCGCGAAGAAAGGCCGGATTGTCTTCTTCGCCGGTGCCTGGAGAAGAGTCGCAGGCGCTGGCTTCGGTAAGGGCGTGGATCTGAATCCAGGCAAATTGCGGATGTCGCCCCAGCAGGGCGTTCGCCACCTTGTAACAGCCGGGGTAGTTGGAGAGAACCTGCAGCGCGTAGGCCTGCTCCACGGCTGCCCGGTCTTCGCCCGCTGCGTTGCCCAACCGGTGGAAGAGGCGGCCGGCTTTGAGGGCCTGTTGTTGGCCCCGGGCATAATCGCCTGAGACATCCGCACCGATGGCCTGGCCCAGGGTATGGGCAGCGGCAGCGAATTCCGGGGCGGGAGAGGAGGAATCGGAAGGAAGAAGCTGGGTGAGCCAGGGGTCCTGATGATTGCGTTCCAGGGAAGCAGCCAGGGCGCGGAGCAGTTGGCGGGCTGCCTGGCAGCCGGGATCGCATGGCGAACCGCGCGAGCGGTGCAATGTTCGAGAGACGGGGGTTCGAGAGACGGGTGTTTGCGAGGCGCCGGGCAACGGAAATGCGGCCGCCAGAAGGCGAGGCAACTGCGAGCTGGACAATTCCTCATCGACGGCGGCGAGAGCGGCCCGATCGCCGGCCAGCGCGCTCATGCCCTGAGGCGTGGCCAGGGAATGGTCCATGCGGCCCTGGTGCGTCTTCAACTGGTTCAACTTCTCCTTGAGCGCCTCAAGCCGGCGCCGGCCCTCCGCCAGCCAGCGCGGGTCGCGCTCAAAGCGCACATAGCGGCTCCAGGTCTCGACGGCGTTGATCACCTGGCCGCGATCTTCCATGACCACAGCTTCATTGAACAGAACCACGGGGTCGCCCGGAGCCAGTTCGTCGGCGCGTGTCAGGTCATTCAGCGCCGTGGCCCGATCGTTTTCGCTGCCGGTGGCTACGCCACGCTCGAAGTAGGCGGCGGCATCATCGGTGAGCAACTGCGCGGTGACAGGCCCCGCCGCCAGCAGCCGGTCAAGAATGTCGATGGCCGGGTCGAATTTTTCTTCCAGCAGGTCGGCGCGGGCCTCGAGTTGCAGCCAGTGCGGATCGTCGGGCGCGGTTTCAAGTTGCCGTTCAATGCGAGCGCGCGCATCCAGCAGGGCGGGGGCCTCGCGGCCCGTTGCGCTGCCGCGCAGATGGGTCTCGGGCGTGACCTCGGAAAAACCGGCGCCGGGCATGCGCAACGGAAAGATGCGTGAATGCGAATAGGCCTCGGCAAGAAGCCGATCCGGCGTATGCGCATGCTGCCACCAGAGTGTCAGTCCGGCGGCCAGTGTGAGCGATGCAGCCAGGCCAGCCCCGGCCCACAGATACCAATTCAGGACCTTGGCCCGCGCGGCCCGGTGCGGAGTAGCCGCAAGCTCGGCAGCGAGACGGCTTTGCCACTTGTGGGAGGCCGAAGCAAACGCGGCAATTTCGGCAGTCTCTTCAGGGAGAGCGTCAGGGGCCGCCAAACGCACGCCGGACCGCAAGCGCGCTGCACAGGGGCCGCACACTGCCGCATGAGCCAATAGAGCATGTAAATCGGCCGGGCGCGCCTCACCGTTGACAAAACCTGACCACTCGCCCGGCTCAGGACACGGCCCCGGCTCAGCGGCCTCAACCGTATCGGCACCCGGGAGTTGCGTCTCAGGCTGGGCGGCCGGCTTCGCCAGTAACTCCTCAAGGGCTTGCGACGGGAGATCGGCGCGGCGATCCTGGGGGCTATCCTCAGGGTGATCGAGGGGGTGGGCTGACGGCCGGTCCGGGTTCAATTCATCATTCATTTCTGCACACTTTATATCGGATTTCCGCGCGAAATTCCTTTCGTGAACTGGTTGTTATCTTCCATTCGGTGTGGATGACGCCTGTGCTCCGGATTTGACTTCTTTCCTTAACGTGTGAATCTCTGCCCGCAGCCAACCTGCGACACGGCGCAGCGCGCTTTCCACTCCCTTGGCTGTAAGGCCCACGGTGGGGAGCGCGGCGATCTCCTCGGCCGTAAACCCCTGCCGGTAATAGAGCCAGAAAATTGACCGGTCGCGCTCGGCCTGCCCACTCGGCGCGGAGCGAAGCTTCTGGTCCAACTGCGCAAGCAGCACCGTTCGATACGTCTTGCCGGTCTGGCGGGCACCCGTGGTCAGGCTGGGGGCTGAGTCGTCATCGAGCGAGGAGGTAACCACCTTGCCACCCCGCTTCTCAGAGTTGTGGCGGCGGAAGTAGTCATTGCCCACCGAGGCGGTGACGATGCGCAGCAGCCCCAGGAACGAGTCTTCGCCGCGGGGCTCAAAATCCCGCAAAATGCGGCGCTCCTGCTCGCAGAGCTTGAGAAAGACCTCCTGCACAATATCGTCCGCGACCGCGGGCTGGGCGCGGTTCATCCACATGCGGCAGACGCGCAGCGCCACCAGCGAGACCAGCGGTGCGCAGCGGCACAACAATTCCGCCCACTCCGCCGCATCGGTAGAGTAGGCGCAAGCCTTCGCCAGTTCGTTCACGGTCGCGTGGTTTCTGTCCATGGCGCGGGACACCAGTTTACCGCAGAGTCCGGTCAGGAGTTATTTGTTTATCAACATGCTTTTCTCCTGAAGTAACGGCCGCTCGGCCGAGCGCTTTCCGCCTGTGCCTGTATCCCCACAGGCCGCGAGGCTGACGCCGCCGAAGACTCGCTCTGCAAATGGCACCGTATCCCACGCGCGGAGCAACAGGGCTGAGAGCAGCCGGGAGTATACTGGCGCGGAACCAGGGTGCAGGGCGTTGCGCTCCCTGGGAATTCTGCCTCATGTTTTGCCGGGAGAACCCATGTCTTGTTTGCGCTCAACTTTGCTGTGCCTGGTTGCGTTTTGTGCCGTTGGTTCCTTGACCGCGCAAGGCAACGATGCCGCCCCTCTAAAGGTCACTTCTCCCAACGGCCAGATTGTGTTTCTGCTCTTCGACAGCCAGACGGGAAAGGGAACCGCCGAAGCGCTGGCGGGACTGCGCTATGCGGTCGAGTTTCACGGCAAGCCGCTGCTCGCGGAGTCGCCCTTGGGCCTGGATGTGGCCGGACAGCCTGCATTGGGGCCGGGAATGCGCAACTCCGGCGCTCAAACCGGCAGTGTGGACCAGAGTTATACCATCCCGGTGGGCAAGACGAGCACCGTGCGTGACCATTACAACTTTCTACGCGCGGATTACCAGGACGCGACCGGCCGCAAGCTGACGATTGAAGTACGGGTGTTCGACGATGGCGCGGCTTTTCGCTACGCTGTGCCGGAGCAAGCGGCGATGCAGCAGGTCAAGATTGCGCGCGAGAATACCGAATTCACCTACGCGAAAGATGCAACCACTTACCCGCTGGTACTGGAGGGATACCAGTCTTCGTGGGAAGATGAGTACCAGGAACGGCTCGTGAGCGGGCTGCATCACGACTGGCTGGTAGGGTTGCCGCTGCTTGCCGAGGAGCCGGGCGTGGGTTGGGTGGCGATTACCGAGGCGGATATCGACAACTACGCGGGGATGTACCTGCGGAAAGGGCCAGGGCGTTTCGAGGTGAAGGCGGATCTGTCGCCGCGCGTGGATGACGCGGCGGTGGCGGTGGAGACGAAAACGCCCTTCAACACTCCCTGGCGCGTGCTCATGATCGGCGACGAGCCGGGGCGGCTGATTGAATCGAATATCGTGCTCAACCTCAACCCGCCTTCGAAGATCGCGGATACCTCGTGGATTCAGGCCGGGAAGGCGTCGTGGGACTGGTGGTCCGGACAGGCTGCTCCCAGCGTCAGCTTTAAAACCGGGATGAATACCGCGACCATGAAGCACTACATCGACTTTGCTTCGACCTCGGGATTTCCTTACATGCTGATCGACGCGGGCTGGGCGGTTGCGCCCGCGCGCACCGGCCCAGAGGACTACTCAGAGCTCGCCGACATTACCCGCATAGTGCCGGAAGTCGACATGCCGGAACTGCTGCGCTACGCCAAGGAGAGGAATGTCAAGCTCTGGCTCTGGTCGCACTGGACTTCGGTGGACAAGTACATGGACCAGGCGTTTCCTTTGTTTGAAAAGTGGGGCATCGCGGGCGTGAAGATCGACTTCATGAACCGCGACGACCAGTGGATGGTGGACTTCTATCATCGCGTGGTGGAGAATGCGGCGGCGCATCACTTGATGATCGATTTTCACGGCGCCTACAAGCCGGATGGACTGCGCCGGACCTGGCCGAACCTGATGACCCGCGAGGGCGTGATGGGAAAGGAGTATCTGAAGTGGAGCGCGCGCACCTCGCCCACGCATAACGTGACGCTGCCGTTTACGCGGATGCTGGCCGGGCCGATGGACTACACGCCAGGCGCGTTTGGAAACAGCAACCGCAAGAAGTTTGTGGGCCGCAACTTCATGCCCATGGGACTGGGAACGAGGGCGCATGAACTGGCGCTTTACGTGGTGTTCGAGAGCCCGTTCATGATGGTTTCAGACTATCCGGAACACTACAAGGGGCAGAAAGCCTTCGATTTTATCAAGCAGGTCCCGGTGACCTGGGACGAGATTCGCGTGCTGGGCGGACGGCCGATGAAGAACATTACCGTGGCGCGGCGCAGCGGGAAGGATTGGTTTGTGGGTTCACTGACCAACTGGGATGAGCGCTCCGTCAAAGTACCGCTGAGCTTCCTTGGCGATGGCAAGTACGTGGCGGAGATCTATGCCGACGCGGCCGATGCCGCGCAAGAGGCGACGCACTCCACGTTCGCAACCCAGGCCGTGGACAAGGACACCGTGCTCGACGTGCACATGGTCTCAGGCGGCGGAAACGCCATCTGGATTCATCCGGCGGGGAAATAGGCGAACACCGGCAGAGGGTCGGGCGATCTGGCAAGGGCGGGCAATTTGGCTAACTTGGCTAAATTGGCGTAACGTAACCCTATGAGAACGGTCAACATCGGCACCTTGAAGAACCAGCTTTCAGCCTACCTGCAGATTGTCCGCAGCGGGGAAGAGGTGATTGTGCGCGACCGGAACGTGCCAGTGGCGCGGATTCTTCCCTTCAGCCAGGCGCTGCCGCCTGAGGGCGACCACGAGGCCGAAGATGCCTACCTGATTGCCACCGGGCAGTTGATCGAGGCCAAGGGAGAGATGGATTGGGAGGCCTTCTGGGCGCTGGCGCGGCCAACGGTGAGCGACGAGGCGGCGAAAGAAGCCATTGCATGGGCCAAGGGCGACCGCTAGATGGACTACGCGTTCTGGGATTCGAGTGCTTTGGTTCCTTTTTGCGTTCGGCAGCTGTCCACACCGGTGGTAAAGGCGCTGCGCGCACAATACCGCATGGCAGTGTGGTGGGCGACGCCGGTTGAGGCGCGGGGCGCATTTGCACGCCTGGCGAGGATGGGCCAGTTGACGCCAACCGGCCTCGTCGAGGCCCAGGTTGTGCTGGAAAGGATGCGGGCGGACTGGCGGGAAGTGCCGCCGAGCGATGCGTTGCGGGACCGGGCCGAGCGGCTGGTGGATCGATTCCCCTTGAAAGCCGCCGAGGCACAGCAGCTTGCGGCTGCCCTGACCTGGTGCCTTGGCCGTACTCAAGGGCGCGCTTTTGTCTCAGGCGACTCGCAACTGCTGGACGCCGCCCGGCAACTGGGGTTCCAGGCGATGGAGACGTGGCGGTGAGGCTTGGGTAGTTCAGTGGATCTGCGGGCAAGCAAGGCGGTTCACGACCTGTTGAGACTTCATAGCTACAGCATTCTTTGCAAAATGAAAATATTTGCTTGACAACTTTTTATGCAGTACGACACCCGGGAAATTGGGACAAAGGGGTAAAACAATGAGCACGGCGCTTGCCAATCCAGCCGAAATGATTCAAAGGGGCGCGCCCCGGCTGATCCACAACGACGAGGAACTCGCCGAATACACCGCGGCGCTCTTTGCTCTGACGGCGAAGGCCGATCCCACGCCGGACGAGGAACATGCCATCGAATTGATGACTCTGCTGGTGGAGCGATACGAGCAAGAGCGCTACCCGGTTCCTAAAGCCGAGCCGGCCGATGTGCTGCGCTATCTTCTGGAACGCAATGGACTGGCGCAGCGCGACATCGCAGCGTAATTGGGAAGCGAAAGCACCATATCCCTCGTCCTTTCAGGCAAGCGGCAACTGAATCGCGATCACATTGCGCGGCTCAGCAGGCGGTTCAACCTGTCACCGGCGGTGTTCTTTGATTTGCCTTCGTCCCATTGAATAGGCGGCCCAATGCAATGGTCAGAACAACGATGACCACATAGAACCGAGCCGATGCGGGCGGGTTCCTCAGTGAAATTGCGGCACCGTAGGCAAACGAGCAAACTACCCCCTCAGGCTCCGCTTACAGGGTTTCGCAACTGCCGCGCCAGGGACCACTTCAACTCGTCGATCCCTTCGCCGGTGACGGCGGAGATGGCGTGGAACTCGAGTTTGCGGCGTTTCACATGCGCCGCGAGCTTTTTGAGCTTCTCGGGGTTGGCGCTGTCGATCTTGGTGGCGCAGACAATCATGGTCTTGCCGACCAGGGGATGTTCGGGCTCGGGCGGCCGATCTTCGTCGTTGCCGAATGGGTCGGAGTCGGCTCGGATGCCGCTGCTGGTGAAGCTCTCCAGCTCCTTGTTGATGACTTTGAAGTCTTCCACGGGGTCGGGACGGCCGGATGCGTCGGAAACGTCCACCAGATGCAGTAGCAGGCGGGTGCGTTCAATGTGGCGCAGGAACTGGACGCCGAGGCCGGAGCCGAGGTGCGCGCCTTCAATGAGGCCAGGCATGTCGGCAACGACGAAGGACTCCTGGTCGGGCTCTTCGCCCACGGTGACCACGCCCAAGTTGGGTTCGAGGGTGGTGAAGGGGTAGTCGGCGATTTTGGGTTTGGCGGCGGAGATGCGCGAGATGAGCGTGGATTTGCCGGCGTTGGGATAGCCGACCAGGCCGACATCGGCCAGCAGCTTCAACTCGAGGCGATAGTGGCGCTCCTCGCCGGGGCGGCCCAGTTCGTGCTCGCGCGGAGCCTGGTGGACGGGAGTGGCAAAGTGCTGGTTACCGCGGCCGCCGCGGCCGCCCCTGGCGACGATCACGCGCTCGTCGGAAGTTTCGAAGTCGTGAATCAGCTCGCCGGTTTCCTGGTCGTAAAGGGCTGTGCCCACGGGCACTTGCAGAACGATCGAGTTACCGTCGAGACCGGTGCAGTTGGAGCCCATGCCGTGCTCGCCGCGCTGCGCCTTGTGCTCGGGGTTGTAGCGGAAGTGAATGAGCGTGTTGTGGCGCTGCGAACTGACCATGACGACGTCGCCGCCACGGCCACCATCGCCGCCGGAGGGTCCGCCGCGGGGAACGAACTTCTCGCGGCGGAAGGCCATGCAGCCGTTACCGCCGTCGCCGGCTTTGACGCGAATTCTCGCTTCATCGATAAACATACACAACCAGGGAACTGGGATTAGGGATCGGGGAACAGAGTTCCGAGGTCCGGGGAGGGGGTTTGGACTGCGCACGGATCGGGCCGATTCCGCAATGCCGTCTTTTCAGTTTACCTTTAGAGGGCTAAAATCGCTTGCAACCTCAAGTTTGAGACCCGCACGGCGGCCAAAGGCCAGGAATTCCTGTCTTGACGGCGCAGTGCGGTACAGTTCGATCCGGACCTGCCGCAAGAGCGGGCCGGCTGCATGGATGTTGCGCGTGTTCCCAAGATCTGCCGCGAACAGGTGTCTCGATGGCAGGGGCAAAGGGGAGTTGGACGAGGCCGCTGGCGGTGGCCGCGCTGCTGGTGTGCGCGGGTGTGGCTGTTGTTGCCCAATCGGCTGAGAGCGGCGCCTTTGCCGGCAAACTGACTGACTTGCACTCGGCCCCGGTGGGCGGCGCAACCCTGCTGCTGCGCAATCAGGCCACGGGCGGCGAAGCGCGCACCACCACCCTCAAAAATGGCGCTTTCCGCTTCGCGGCGCTCGAGCCCGGCGAGTACACGCTGGAGGCCGAGAGCCCGCAACTGGGGCACGGCCGCGTGGAGAGCATTGTGGTCGACGCGGGCCACGAGGCACGCATGCAGACGGCAATGGAGTTTGCACCTACTCCGCCGCGGCCCTTTGAGGTTGTCCGCCGCAAGCTGGAACCTGAACCGCCGACGGGGCCAGCTCTGCTCACCGCCGATGCGCTGGCAAGTCTGCTTTTGGACCCACGCCCCGTGCGGTATCCGGCCAAGGCCATGGTCTCGACAGAGCCTCTGCTGCTCGCCGCAACTGTGGATTCAGAACCGATGGAGACGCTGGACCTGGGTAGCAGAAGCCTGCCGGCCATTGCGCCCCGGCCTGCAATCCTGGCTCCGGCTGAGGAGGTAGCTGCCATCCATGCAGAAGCCACCGGTGGCATCTCCGCGTCTGGCCGCGGACTTGCAGTCATGGCAGCGGCGGCTGAGGCGATTCACGGGGAGCAACTTTCTTCCAGTGGGCTAGGTCTCTCCTCGATTGAGGCGGCGGCCCGCGGGGCGCAGGTGGCCAATCTGACTGCGCCGCTGCCGGCTCAGCCGGTTCTGGCAGCCGCTCGCACCCTTGACCCCGCGGCCACGGCAGGGACCACAACCCTGCCTGGCGAGCAGTTGAGGGCGCTGCCCGCGACCGGACGGCGCTGGCAGGATTTTGCGCTGGAAACACCCACGGCCACTGCGCCGGTGGGCGGCGAGGGGCAGATTTCTCTGCGCGGCGCAGGCGAGCAGCCTGCCGCCACGTCAGTTGACGGGATCAACACGGGCCTGGCCTTTGGCGGCCGGGGCGGGAACAGGGCGCGCGGGACCCAAATGAGCGGACCCGGCGTGAGCGAAGCCGCCATCCGGGAAGTGCAGACGGCAGCCGGGAACGCGCAGGCTGAAGCCGAACGAGCCGCAGGCGGACGCATCGACGTGGAGACGCAGCGCGGTGGGAACGGGCTGCACGGGCAGGGGTTTCTCTTCGACCGCCAGAATACCTGGGGGGCGCGGAACCCCTTTACCCAGTGGGTGACGTGGACTTCGGAGTTCGCACCGTTAGCGCCGTTCAACACCGCAGCTCTGTTCCCGGTCTTTGATAATTTTCAATATTCGAGCGGACAAAACGGATCGCCGGAGTCCTATACTCCTCCAGACCACGAAACGACCTGGGGCATTGGATTGGGCCGGCAGATTCGCCGCGACAAACTCTTCTGGTTTGCGGCCCTCGACAGAAACCAGCGCAACGATCCGGGGCTGGGCATGGTGAAACATCCCTATCTTGTACAGGCAGTGCCTTCAAGTACATGCGAGAATCCACCATGTACAACCGGCTTCTTTGCCTATCCAGGCAGCGACCAGATGCAGGTGCTGGCCGCGCGGCTGGGGTTGCCCACGTCGAATCCCGTGGCCGAGGGGCTGGCAGCCTACTCGCCGATGCTGGAGACGCTCGCCGGGCTGCTCGGCCCCGCTCCGCGCACTGCCAAGCAGTGGACCGGCTTTGGCCGCCTCGACTGGCAGGCGACGGAACGCCACCGTTTCACGCTGGAGGGAACGGGCTCAGACTGGAACTCGCCGGGCGGAGGGTTGACCCGCGTCTCGGAGAACTACGGCAACCACAGCTTTGGGTCGAGCAAGGCCAGCGAGGAGTGGCTGCTGGGCCGCTGGGAAGCATTCCTGACCCCCAACCTGCTGGCCGTGACCCAGGGCTCGGCGGGGCGCGAGATTCTGGAGGCGCGGCCTTCGACTCCTTCCGACTTTGAAAACACCTTCCTCACTGGAAATGCGTACGGCCAATTGCCGGAGATCGTCGTGGACAATCGCTACGGCTTCACTATTGGCAATCCATCGCGCTTCGGCCAGGGCAGCTATCCCGACGAGCGCCTCTACCAGGCGCAGGAGACGCTGGACTATGTGCGCGGCAAGCTGCTGGTCAAAGCCGGCTTCAACCTAAGTCACAATGCCGACGCCACCAGCCTGCTACGCAACCAGACCGGCACTTATACCTACGCCAACGTGGAGAACTTCATCTCCGACGCGCTGGTTTTTGGCCAGTTTGGGGTGAGCGGCGAGTTGAACCCCGCCAACCAGCACAACTGCGACCAGACGGGGAAGGTGTGGCGGGACTCGACCGGGCAACTGCACGGGCTGGGCGCGCTGCCCTGCTACTCCTACTATTCGCAGACCCTTGGCCCCACGGACTGGCATTTGAGCACCAACGACTGGGCCGGCTTCGCCACCGCCCAGTGGCAGCCGAAGAAGCGGCTGGTGATTTCTGCCGGGTTGCGCTGGGAACGGGAGCAGTTGCCGCCGCCCATTGCCGCGCTCAACAATCCGGAGCTTCCGCTGACCGAAAAGCTTCCCAACCTGGGCAATAGCTTCGATCCGCGTTTTAGCCTGGCCTGGGGAACCGGCGAGAACCACTGGCCGGTCCTGCGCCTGGGCTACGGCATGTACGCAGGCCGAACGGAGAATTCGAATGTGGAGACGGCGCTCACCCAGACCGGCTCTCTGGCCGGCGACTTGAACTTTTTCATCCGGCCCAAGGACGGCTACAACCCCGAGACGGGCACCAGCAGCGCTCCGCCGTTTCCTTACGTACTGAGCGGGGACCCAGCCAGCGTGATCAAGCCGGCGGCCGTGGAGTTTGCGCCGAACTTCCGCAACCCGGAGATTCACCAGGCTGTTGCCGGCTTTGAAGAAGCGCTGCCCGGACACGTGCTGGTGAACGCAAGCGCCGTGTTGAGCCTGGGACGGCGGCTGCCGATTTCGATCGACACCAACTTCGATCCAACGGTCAATCCGGGAACCGTCACCTACGCCGTGAAGGACGCCACCGGCCTGGGTCCCATCAAGGCCACGCAGATCACGGTTCCCTTTTATGCCACCTGGCCGTCTGCTACTTCGCCCACCGGCACAGCCGGACGGCTCAATCCGGATTACCAGCAGATTACGGAGATCATGAGCCGGTCCAACTCGACCTATGAGGCGGCCATGGTGAGGGTTTCGCGCTATGCCCGCCGCGGCCTCAGCCTGCACGCCCACTACACCTACGCCCACGCCATGGACTGGAACCCCGACGAGAGTACGCAGGTGGCCGGCAGCGATTTGCTGGACCCGGCCGACTTCGGCAAGGAATACGGAACCAGCAACCTGGACGTTCGCCACTCGGCCGCGGCCATGGTGATCTATGAAGCGCCGTGGAAGCTGCGGGACTGGGCCGGACGGATTGCCAACGGCTGGATGGTGTCGGGCATCGGGCTGTTCCGCAGCGGATTGCCGTACACCATGCGCACATCCGGCTCTCTACCGGAAGAGTTTGAGGCCACCACCGGCGCGGCCATTGTGGGCTTGGGGCCGGGAATGAACGGCTCGGGCGGCGACAATCGCGTCTACGGCGTGGGGAACAACAACGTGATTTACGACATTGGCCGCAATACTTACCGTTATCCAGCAACGTGGAAGGCCGACATGCGCCTGGGGAAGCGTTGGGACCTGACACAGATGCGCCAGGTGGAGTTGCTGATCGAGAGCTTCAACCTCTTCAATCACCAGAATGTGACCGAGTTGGAGACGACTGGCTACTATATCGAGCCGGGCAGCAGGTCGGGTACACTCCCCACGCTGAGCTTCCTCAACGGGTTGAAGGCCGACACATCCGAGTTCGGCCAGCCGCTGAACATCAACGGGACCAACTTCTACCGGGAGCGGCAAATCCAGGTAGGGCTAAGGGTCCGGTTCTAGCTGAAGCCGAGCACCGGATGGGGCGTGTACGGCTCCTCAAGAGCAGCCACTTCTTCGGGAGTCAAATGCACCGAGAGGGCAGCGACCGCATCTTGAAGATGGTGCGGCTTGCTGGCTCCCACAATGGGCGCGGTGACGGTTGGTTTGCTCAGCAGCCAGGCCAGCGCGAGCTGAGCCCGGGGAATCCCACGTTGTTCGGCAATCTCGCCAAGGCGCTCAACCACCTTGCGGTCGGCCTCCTCTGTTTGCGAGTACATGCTCTTGCCAAACTGGTCGGTCTCAAAGCGTTTGGTGGTCTCGCTCTGCCACGCCCTGGTCAGGCGACCACGCGCCAGGGGGCTCCAGGGAAGAACGCCGATCCCTTCCGATCGGCAAAGGCCGATCATCTCGCGTTCTTCTTCGCGATAGAGCAGGTTGTAGTGATTCTGCATGGAAACAAAGCGGGTCCACCCGTGCAGGTCGGCAAGATAGAGGGCCTTGGTGAACTGCCATGCGCACATCGACGAGGCACCGATGTAGCGCACCTTGCCGGACTTTACCAAATCGTGCAGCGCCTCCAGAGTTTCTTCGATCCTTGTCTCATAGTCCCAGCGGTGAATCTGGTAAAGGTCCACGTAGTCGGTCTGGAGGCGGTTGAGGCTTTGGTCGAGCTCGTAGAAGATGGCTTTGCGCGAAAGGCCCGCGCCGTTTGGCTCGTCGCGCATGAGGCCATGGACCTTGGTGGCGATGACCACCGCCTCGCGGCGCGTGTTGGCCTTGAGGAAGCGCCCCAGCACCGCTTCGCTGTCTCCACTGGAGTAGACATTCGCGGTATCGAAGAAGTTGATGCCCAGATCGAGGGCCTGGCGGAGAAACGGCTGACTCTCCACTTCATTCAGCGTCCAGGCATGGCGACCGGGCTTGGGTTCTCCGGTGGCCGGTGCGCCATAGGTCATGCAGCCAAGACAGATGCGGGAGACTTTGAGTCCGGCCTTGCCAAGATTCACGTAGTCCATTGCTTCTCCTGAAAAGCGGACGGGGTGCCGCTGTTAGAGATTCTAGTGCGCGCCCCGAGGATGCGGGGCTGCAATCGGCGCGGGGAAAGAGAGGAAGGTGAAGGCTGGGAGCCTCCGGCAGTCTTCACGGCGTCTGCCTCCAGCCGCAGGAGAAGTCGGGGATCGTGGTCTTTCCGTCGAGCAGGAAGCAGGTGGCGCCATCGATGTCGGTGCGGAACGTGCGGACTTTGGCCGTCTGCAGCTCTTCCAACACCTCGATGCGCGGATGCCCGTACCGGTTGTGGAGGCCGCAGGAGATGACTGCCCACTGCGGGGCGACACGGGCAAGAAACTCCGGTTGCGTGGAGGTGATGCTGCCGTGATGGCCCACTTTGAGCAGCGTGCTTTGCAGGTCCCTCTCGGTCAGCATGGCTTGCTCGATGGGAGCCTCCGCGTCACCCTCCAGCAGCACCGAAGTTGCTCCATAGGCAACGTGCAGGACAAGCGAATCGTTGTTGCCTGGCTCGGCGCCGGGCTGGTAGTCGCGGAACGGCGCCAACACGGCAATCTGTGTCTCGCCTAGCGTGAGGGCGTCACCGGCGCGTAAAGAGCGCACCCGAATCCGAAGCGCGGCAGCCTCGCCGAGCAGTGCATCGTAAGCCCCGAAGCGGGGGTTGTTGCCCACCCATAGTTCGGCAGGCTTGAAATTGCGCAACACAGCAGGCAAGCCGCCCATGTGGTCGCTGTGCGCGTGGCTCAGGGCGACCACATCGAGCCGGCGAATGCCGCGCGACCAGAGCGTCTCAGAGACCACCTCCTCGCCGATGTCAAACTCGCTGGTGGACTCTTGCAGTACCGGGCGCGGGCCGCCGCCGAGGCCGCCGCCATCGACAAGCAGCGTCTTGCCCTGCGGCGTAATCAGGAGCAGTGAGTCGCCCTGGCCCACATCGATGGCTTCGAAGAGCAACGCGTCGTGGGGATGCTGCACCGGCCGCGGAGCAACAGCGGCAAGAGCGGCCAGCAGGAGCGCGGCCCAGACGGCACGGCGCGGCCAGAGCGATTCGGATTGAAGACCCAGGTAAGCCAGCACCACAGCTGCCGCAAGCAGCGCGCAAAAAGTCGCGGATTGCCAGAGCAACGGCGCGGGAATGCGGAAATCGCCGAGCGCCAGCGAACCAAACAACCGCACCAGCCCGACACCAAAGTGCAGAAACACCGCTGCCATCATGGCTGGAACCACAGCTGCCTGGGGCCACACAAACAGCGCCAGCAGGGTAAGTAAAGCGGCGGGCATCAGCACGACGAGCAATGGCAGGATAAAGAGATTCACCGGCAGCGCAAACAACGTGATGCGATGAAAGTAGACGGCCATGGGCAGGGTCATGGCGAGTTCCACGACGCAGGAGATCACCATCAACTCGCCCACTCGGAGGACAAATCGCACCGTCCAGGGAAGGAGATACCAGGCGATGCGGCCGCCGGATGGACCCCTTGCGGCTGCCTGCACATGCGTGGCCAGCATGCGCAGCATCACGCGAAACTGCGCCAGTGGCGGCGCCAACTTGGCGTCAAGGGCAACCAGGCGAAGATCGCGCGTTGCCGTTAGATATGGGTGAATGGTTCCCTGCAGGAGCGGAGCGGCGATGCCGCCAATGGCCACTACGGCCAGCAGCGTCATCTGGAGGCTGGATTGGAAGAGGCTGCGCGGGCTGGCGGCCAGCAGGCACAGCGCCGCAAAACCGATGGTGTTCATGGGGTTGCGTTCGCGATAGACAAGGCGGCCAATCAGGTAGAGGGTCACCATCCACAGCGAACGCTGCACCGGCGTGGCAAAGCCGGTGAAGAGAGCGTATGCGAAAGACGCAGCAATGGTAAGGAGTGTGGCCGGAACGCGCGGCAGCCGCAGACGGCGCGCAACCCACAAGATGCACGCGGCCACAATCGCGAGGTGAAAGCCTGAGACCACCAGCATGTGAAAGGAGCCGGTGCGCTCAAATCCGACACGAAGCGAATGCGTCAGGTAGGTGCGGTCCCCGGTGACCATGGCGGCCAGCATGATGGCATCGGCCTGGCTCAGCCGCAGCGCCGCGGGAAGCCGGTGCATGGCCGCTGGCAAGGCCAGCAGGCGCTCGGTGGTGGGGTGCTGCATGGCGCTGACGCGACAATAAAAAAAGCGGCCGGGAGACGGGCCGAGACGATCGACGCGATCGATGCTGACCGTGGCCGAGGAAGTAATGCCCTGGTCGAGCAGGAAATCCTCGCGGCTCCAGACGCCGAGGTCGTGATAGGTCTCCGGCGGCAACAGGCGAACCACGGCCCGAACCCGCTCCCCGCAATGGAACGGCGGCGGAGCAGACGCTGCCTGAGGCCAGCGGACAGTGAGACGCACGCCGCCCCGAAGCGGGACCTGCGCGTCCTCGGCATCGGTGACGGATTCAAGACTGGAGACACGCAGATCCATTCGTTGCGTGGGTCGTTGCGTGGTCGCGGATGCCGGCTCGTCCTGGCCTTGCTCTGCCTCGGCGCGTACAGGGCCGGCGTCCACAACGGTTCCCTCGACAGTGCGCAGCAATCCGTCAGAGAGAGCGGCCAAAGCCGGCGCCGGCGCCGGGTGCGGCTCCATCTCCGCACACCAGGCTCCGAGCATAAGCCACAGCACGGCGAGTGGAAGCCAGGCAATGCGTTGCGCACGGAGGGCGGCCACTCCACACAGCACGGCGACGAGAGCCAGCGCGATGAGCACCAGGCCAGGCACGAGCCATCGACCTTGTGTTGCGGCAATTCCGGCGGCAAACAACCACGCCGCGTGAAAGAGCGGCACGGCGCTGAGACCGGCGGGGGCTTGCGCGGAGGTGGAGGGGGTGGATTGCATCGCGCCTGAAAGTTGAGGTTGTTCTGCGCGTCAAGCGTATCAGGAGCGCCGCAATTGGACCACTGTCTCGATGTGAAAAGTGTGGGGAAACAGGTCTGCCAGCACAATGGATTGGATTGTGTAGCCTGAACCGGTGAGGGCGCGCAGGTCGCGGGCCAGCGTCGCCGGGTCGCAGGAAACATAGGCCAGGGCGGGCGCTGCAATCTCCGCGAGTAGCGCGCAGGTCTCCGCTCCAAGGCCGGTGCGGGGCGGGTCGACAACGATGAAATCGGGGACGGCAAACTCGGCAGGCGCTTCTGTGCGGCTGCGGCGGAGGAAATCCAGGGTGGTTGCCCGCACCGGCGTCCCTGCGGTTCCCTTGAGGTTCTCCGCAAGTGCTCTTGTCGCGGAGGGTGCGGACTCGACGGCAACCACGCGGCTAAAGCCGGCCGTGAGCCGACGCGCAAACAAGCCTACGCCGGCAAACAGATCCCAGGCCAATGTGCCCTGGCGCCCGGCCGTCACCTGCTCCACAAGCGGATCCACCAGCCAGCGATTGACCTGAAAGAACGCTCCGTGATCGACGCGATAGTCAAAGCCGGCGGCACGATAGCGGAGCGATGGCGCGCCCCATTGCGCAACTGTGCGCGGGGGTTGGGCCGGGCCCCGTTTTCCCTCGTGGCCTTCCGTCACTAGCTCCGCGCCAATGAGTGCGGGGATACGTTCCTGCAAAGCTTGCGCAAACTCGTCGAAGCGGAGCTTTGCCGCGTTTGCGACAAAGACGCTGGCCAGTAAGGAGGATTCGCTGCTGTCACAGAAGAGAGCGATCTCAGTGGGGCGCAGCGGCGGAACAAGCTGACGCGAGACGTCTGCGGCCGCTTGCGCCGCATCCACCAGCAGCGGCGCCGCAATCGGGCACTCGCGGATGGGAACGACCGCGTGGGAGCGGCGGCTGCGATAGCCGGGGTTTCCAGCCGCGTCGAAGGCCAGGCGAATGCGGTTGCGATAGGCCCACGGCTCTGCCACCAGGAGGCCGATTGAGCCCGGCACGGAAACACCGCCGCGCTCCAGCGTCTCGCGCAGGATGGCTTCCTTGAAGGCAAGCTGGTTTTCGTAGCCGGTGTGCTGATAGCGGCATCCGCCGCAGACGCCAAAGTGCGGGCAGGCCGGCAAGATCCGCTCCGGCGCGGCGGTGACGATCTCTTCAATTTCCGCGGCAGAGTAGCCTGGCTTGCTTTGGGTGATGCGAATGCGCGCCTGCTCGCCAGGCAAGGCGAGCGGGACAAAGACCGCTTTGCCTTCAACCCGAGCGAGGAATGAGCCGCCATAAACAGGCTTGCCGATCTCAACCAGTTGCGTTGCGGCGGGTTGGTGAGTGGGAGGATTCATTGCTGACTCATGTAGAACAGGCTGAGGCGCGGCAGGCTGTAGTGGACCAACAGTTGCTTTTGCGTAAACTGGCGTTCCACCTGGCGTAGTTGCACGGCGCCCATGCGGCTGCGATAGGGCGCCAGCTCCCGCGCCGCATGTTCCTTCAGGCCCAGCAGCAACTGCTCCGGCGCGGCGGCGGTCAAGGCCGCAAACAGCTTCTCTTCGAGCACTGTCAGCGTACGCTCCAGCGCTTCCATATCGAAGGCGGCGGCTTCCGGCGCGGCAGTGCGGAGTTCGGCGGCTAGCTCACGCAGGCGAGTTGCCGTAGCTGCGCAGGCCTCTGGAGCCACCGTCGCCGCGTCCAGCGCCGTCGCCGCGGCTTCAAGATGCGCGGCAACACGCTCCCGCTCAAAGCCCGACTCCTGGCTCTGCGTTGCCGGAGCCGCAGTGCCGGCAGCAGCCTCGCGCAACGCTTCGGCCGCTTCCATCACCGCCTGCGCGCACCATGCGAGTCCGTTGACACGACGCATGCGGGCGCGCTTTTGGCGAACCTCATATTTGTCGAAGGCAGCATCGATGCCGCGCAGCACCGCGTCGAGCGGAATGCCCGCTTCGCGCCAGGTCTCAATCAGCGCCCAGTCCAGCGTCGAGAGCAACAGCAAGGCGCCACGCCGCTGCTGGAAGCGCTCTTCAATCTCGGTGAAATAGTTGTAGTAATTGAGCACGGATGCGCCCTAGTGCGCGCGGCCGCGCGGCCGCGCGGTGCGGTTGCGCTCAAACAGGATGCGCAGGCCATCGAGCGTGAGCATATCGTCGATCTCGGCGATGTAGCGGGAGTCCTCTGAAATCTGCCGCGCCAGGCCGCCGGTGGCGATCACACGCGGCTTCGCGCCAAGCTCCGCCACAATGCGCTCGAGGATGCCGTCTACTAGGCCGATGTAGCCGTAGTAGAGCCCGCTCTGGATGTGGGTGACGGTGTTGGTGCCGATCACCTTGGCTGGACGCTTGATGTCCACTCGCCCCAGGCGAGCCGCCCGCGTGAAAAGCGCATCCGCGCTGATGCCCAGGCCCGGCGCAATGGCGCCGCCGAGGTACTCGCCCTTGGCCGAGATCACGTCGAAGGTGGTCGCCGTACCGAAGTCCACCACCACGCACGGTCCGCCGTAACGCTCAAAGGCCGCAATCGCGTTTACCAGGCGATCGGCGCCCAGTTCGGCAGGATTGTCCACCAGCACCGGCATTCCGGTTTTGATGCCCGGCTCCACAAAGAGCGGTTGGAGGTGAAAGTAGTCTTCACAGACCTGGCGTAACGTCGAGTCCACCGGCGGCACCACCGACGAAATAATAATGTCGCTTACCTGGCTGGTGGCGAGGCCGTGCATCTCGAAGAGGTTCACAAACAGCACGCCGTACTCGTCCGCGGTTTGCGTGCGGTGGGTCGTGACGCGCCAATGGGCGGCAAGGTCGGGGTTGTCCCCATCCAGCCGGAAGAGCCCCAACACCGTATTCGTATTGCCCACGTCAATGGCAAGCAGCATTGTCTTTCAGTCCATCTCCGCAGCGCGAATGCCGCCGGTTTGCACCGTTACCACGCCGGCCGCGGTACGCACCCGCAGGAATCCGTTTTCATCGAGGCCGTCGGTCGTTCCAGCGCAGGCCTGCGGTCCATGCACCTCGACCCGCCGTCCGCGCAGCCAGGTGGAAGCCTGTTCCACACGCCGTGGAATCGTTTCGCCGGCCGCGGGTTCTGCCAGCGCCAACGTCTCACGCTCCAGCGATTTTAGCAGGGAGACAAGCAGGGGCCCGCGGCCGATGCGGCGCGCGGTGACGAGATCGAGGGAGGTGGCGGGGGTGGCGAGGCCGGGTTCAAACATCCGCTGGTGCACGTTGATGCCGATGCCCACCACCGCGAAGGCAACCAGACCGCGCTCGGTCCTGGCTTCCACCAGGATTCCGCCTGTTTTATGCTCGGCCACCAGAAGATCGTTGGGCCAGCGCAGGTCAACCTGCAATCCGCTCACCGCGCGGACCGCATCCGCAGCGGCCAATCCGGCAGCCAAAGGCAAAAGCGGTAAGCGGGCAGCAGGCACAGAGGGCCGAAGCAGCACGCTTACATACAGTCCCTCACCCTCCACCGAGTGCCACGCGTGGCCGCCACGGCCGCGGCCTGCCCGCTGCGCATCGGCAAAGTAAACCGAGCCATGCGGCGCGCCGGTCTGCGCGGCGGCGAGGGCATCGGTGTTGGTGGAATCGGTGACGGGCGTGAAATGGAGCTTGCCGGCAAAGACGGTACCGGCCAGCGCGGCCTCGATGGCAGCAAGATCGTACACGGGCTAAGCTGGCTCTGCCGCAATGCGCATGGAGATGTCGGCAGCCTTGGCGGAGTGGGTCAGCGCGCCCACGCTGATAAAGTCCACGCCCGTTTCGGCATAGGAGCGGATGTTCTTCAGCACAATGCCGCCCGAGGCTTCGGTGGGAATCCAGCGCGCCGGCCCGTCGCTTTTGGGCAGCGCCTCGGTGAACTGCTTGATCTGTTCCACCGAGGTCCGCACCTCGTCCGCCGTCATGTTGTCCAGCAGAATTGCTTCCGCGCCAAACTCCAGGGCCTCTTCCAGTTCCTGCCGGCTGCGTACTTCCACCTGGATGCGCTGGCCAAACTTGCGTTGCTGGAGCGCGCGGGTGAGCGCCGCGGGCAGGCCGCCGCCCAAGGAAATGTGGTTGTTCTTGATCAGAATCCCGGAGGCCAGGTCGATGCGGTGATTGGTTCCTCCGCCGCACAGCACCGCGTACTTTTCGAGAGCGCGCAGCCCCGGTACAGTCTTGCGCGTATCCAGAACGTGAGCATGCGTCCCATGAATCGCGTCGACAAATTCCCGGGTCAGCGTGGCAATGCCGCTCAGATGCTGCAACAGGTTCAGGATCACGCGCTCGCAGCTCAGCAGCACCCGCGCGTTGTGGCGGATGACGGCCATCACCTGGCCATCGTGCACACGCACGCCGTCAAAGATCTCCGGACTGCTGATCACCTCAAAGCGGGTGTGCGCCTGCGGCCGCGGATCAAGGCGCGCAAAAATCTCCAGCAGCCGCGGCACGGCGCCCAGGCCGGCAACTACCAACTCCTGCCGCGCCACAATCGACGCCACCGCGCGCAACTCCGGATCGATGGTCAGGTTGGTGGTGGTGTCGCGGGCGGCCATGTCTTCTACCAGGGCCTGCTCCAGCAATGCGTCGATTCTGCTGCTCTTCCAATCCATAAGGCAGTGAACAGGTTACAGATTGCAGATGACAGTGAACAGTGGTCAGTTCACGCCGGTTAGGTTTTGGGCAACGCGGCAAGCGCTGCCTTTGCTTTTTCAAGCAAGAGGCGTGTTTCGGCCTCTTGCTTTTTCAGACCCTCGACCACGTTGGCGGGGGCTTTAGCTAAGAAGCCCTCGTTGCTGAGTTGGCGTTCGGCGGCTGCTAGACCTTTTTCGTACTTTGCGATGTCCTTTGTCAAACGGTCACGCTCGGCGGGGACGTCGACGGTACGCTCGATGTCACCCCCGTCAAATTGCCATTCGTATTGCACCCCGCCAGCAACATACCGAAAGGCATTCCCCTGCAGCGGCTCATTGGAGAACCTAATTCCGTCCACTCGGGCTAAGCGGGAGATTAGGGGAGCGTTCTCTTTAAGAACAGATTCGACATCTTGTTTGGCGTGGATGACTATTTGGACGGCAACCTTCTCAGGAATCTGCCTTTCCTTTCGGGCGAAGCGCACGCCGCCGATAAGTTCTTGCAGATATTTCATTTCCCTTGCCGCCCCGGAGAGGATCGGGCTTACGCTGGGACTATCGCTAGCCACAGGATAGCTGGTCAGCGCAATCGACTTCGCCGGCGGATTGCCGTCGTAGAGGGCGTGCCATATCTCCTCGGTGATGAACGGCATGAAGGGCGAAAGCAGCCGCAACGCCGCTTCAAAAACCTGAACCAGCGTGGTCAGCGCGGCCTTTGTCTGCGCCTTGTCCGCCGTCTCGGCAAAGTCCAGCCGCAGCTTGACGATTTCGAGATACCAGTCGCAGAAGCTGCCCCAGAAAAACTGGTAGATGGTGTTGGCCGCATCGTCGTAGCGATAGTTCTCCAGCGACTGGTTCACTTTGGCCACCGTCGCATGCAATTCGGCCACAATCCAGCGCGCTTCAAGCGGGGCGTTTTTGCCCACGGCCGGCATCCCGCCGAGTGCGGCAGGATCCACCGCAATCCCCAGCTCCGCTGCCCGGTCCACGTTCATGAAGAGGAACCGCGCCGCGTTCCAGATCTTGTTGGCGAAGGCACGGTAGCCTTCGGTGCGGGCTACATTGAACGCAATATCCGTCCCGGGCGAAGCCATTGAGGCCAGCGTGAACCGCACTGCATCGGTCCCATACTGCTTCACGATTTCAATGGGATCGACCACGTTGCCCTTGGTCTTGGACATCTTCTCGCGATTGGCGTCGCGCACCAGGGCGTGGATGTAGACCTCGCGAAAGGGAACCGAGTCTGCGAGCGAGCGGGCGCTTCCGTCGGGCATGGGCACATCGCCGGCGAACCAGCAGCCCAGCATGATCATGCGGGCGACCCAGAAGAAGAGGATGTCGAAGCCGGTGACGAGGAGGCTTGTCGGGTAAAACGCGTCGAAGTCGGCCCGGTCCACGACCGGTTGGGTATCGTGGTCTCCCACCCTTTCCGCTGAGGAACGCGGAAAGGATGGGGCACCCAATATTCCGGGCCAGCCAAAGACCGACACCGGCAACAGGCCCGACGAAAACCACGTGTCGAGCACGTCTGTTTCCTGCGTGATTTGATCCGAGCCGCAGTGGGAGCAAGCTCTTGGATCGACGCGCGCAACGGTGATCTTGTGGCAGGCAGCACAGTGCCAAGCGGGAATGCGATGGCCCCACCACAACTGCCGCGAGATGCACCAGTCGTGAATGTTGCCCATCCACTCGATGTAAACCTTCTCGTACTGCTCGGGCACAATGTGGATGGCCTTGTTGCCGTCGGCGTCAGGCCTCACCGCCGCAATCGCCTTGTCGGCCAGCGGCTGAATCATCACAAACCATTGCGTTGAGAGGCGCGGCTCAATCACCGTCTTGCAGCGGTCGCAATGGCCCACGTTGTTGGTGTGGTCCTTGATGCCGGCCAGGAGCTCGCGCTCTTCCAGGTCTTGGACAATTTTCTTGCGAGCCTGATAGCGGTCGAGCCCCGCGTAAGCACCGCCCTCCGCGTTGATGTGGCCGGTTGCATCCATCACGTTGATCGACGGGAGATGATGCCGCTCGCCCAGCGCAAAGTCGTTGGGGTCGTGGGCCGGGGTCACCTTTACCGCGCCGGTGCCGAACTCGCGGCTCACCCACTCGTCGAGAACGATAGGGATCTCGCGATTCATCAGCGGCAGGCGCAGCTTTTTGCTGTGCAGGTGAAGATAGCGCTCATCCTCCGGATGAATGGCTACAGCGACGTCGCCCAGCATGGTCTCGGGGCGTGTGGTTGCTACGGTGAGAAACTCTCCCGTGTCTTTGCCGTTGGCTCCGATCACGGGGTACCGAATCTCCCACAAGTGGCTTTTCTGCTCGTCGTGGACCACTTCCAGGTCGCTGATCGCCGTCTGGCAGCGTGGGCACCAGTTCACGATGTACGCGCCCCGATAGATGAGTCCCTGCTCGTGAAGGCGGACGAAAGCCTCGCGGACGGCAGCGGACAGGTTCTCGTCCATGGTGAAGTACTCACGCTGCCAATCCACTGACGCGCCCAGCCGCTTCATCTGGTCCAGAATGGCCCCGCCATAGTGGCGCTTCCACTCCCATACCCGCTCCACAAAGGCTTCGCGGCCAAGCTCCTGGCGCGTCTTGCCTTCGCTCACCAGTTGCCGTTCCACCATCATCTGCGTGGCAATGCCGGCATGGTCGGTTCCCGGCAGCCAAAGCGCGCGGCGGCCGCTCATCCGCCGCCAGCGGGTCAGAATGTCCATCTCCGTCTGGTTGAGCATGTGGCCCATGTGCAGGCGACCGGTCACATTCGGGGGCGGGAGCAGAATTGAAAAGGGCTCGCCGCCCGGGCCCGGGTCCGGGGCAGTTGAGTCAGGCGCAGGCTGGGCAAAGAGCTTTTCGCTCACCCAGTATTCGGCCCAGTGATCTTCAATGGCGGTTGGGTCGTAGGCTTTTGGCAGGTCGTGGGGCATGGGGGTTCATTTCGAGCCCCCGGAGACTATGCAAAACCCCTATGCACACGGGGTTTGGCGTGAGGGGACCATGCCTAACTTTAGCAGATATGTGTTTAGGGAGCAGGGGCTGGCCCCGTATCCCCATCCACCCAGTAGCTGTTCCGCGCCTCGACTACCAGGTCAGGATAGTCCCTCAGCCGCAGCGCGATTGCATGAAACCCAGCATGTGGCGCAACCGGATGAAAACTCAGCACATACCGGTTCGGAAGATGATGAGAAACGGCCAGCAGATCGCGTTCCAGGCTCTTTGCGTCGCTGAACCGGAAGAACTCGCCTCCGGTCAGTTGCGCCACCGATTCCGAAGTGTTGCGCCGCAGTCCGTTTGCCGCCGCGAGGGCCGCGATCTTGGGCAGCCGCAGCGGAGGCGCCAGCAGGCTCAGGCAGTCGTAGGCCTGCCCGAGTTTGTTCTGGCCGGGGTTGTCTGGGTCCTGGGCCATGCACCCGCCCGCAGGGCCGGGCGTCTGCGACTGGAAGATCTGCCCGGCCTCCTTGGCCGCCGCGGCCTTTGAACTGGAGAAACCCAGACTGTAAATCGCCGTATTTGTGTCGCTCACGGCGTGCAGCGCTTCATCCAGGGTGGTGTGGCTGCCCTGGTCCACGGTTTCGCCAATTAAGAGGATCACCCGCCGGTAGGTTGGCGGCTGCCGGCGCAGCAGGTCAACGGAGAAGCTCAGCCCGTCGAGAATTGCGGCCCTGCGGTCACCCGCCTCCAGCCCGCGAAGTGATTCGCCGACCGCGTTCAGATCGGAGGTAAAGTCCTGCACCACTCCAGGCGCGCTATCGAAGGCCACCACCGCCACATGGCGCCGCACTCCGCCGACAATGGCTTCAATCAACGTGCCCAGCTTTTGATAGTCGCCCAGATGCCGGGCGCCCGCTCCGCCGGTCTCCACGGCCACCGCCAGGGCCAGCGGCTGGCTGCCCGTATCCTCTTCCAGCGTGGGGGGTCTGCTCGACTCCGTCGTCGGTCAGCGCAAAATCCTTTGCCGTCTGCGTGAACACCGGCTCCCCGGCCTTTGTCTTGACGAGGGCGGGCACCAGGACCAGCGTGGTGGTGGAAGAGAAGACGCGCGTCTGCTGGGCGGGAGGCGGAAGCGTTTGAGCCAGCGCGGCATGCACGAAGATTAGCCCAACAAGGAGGAGCAGCTTCATCATCGGCTCTCGCATGGAAACCACCCGTTCGACGGATTTGAAATGCACGCAGCCTCTTGTGCCTAGTGTCCTGAGTCTAAAGTTCATTGCATATTTTCCGAAGTGCAACCGCAGATCCTTCGACTCACCACCCCCAGGCTGAAGTACGCATGGGGCCCCGTTCGCTCAGGATGACAGCTTCTTTGGGGAATTGAGGGGTGTCGAATTATGAAGCGAACTTCAGATTCACCACACTAGATGCCGACCGGGGCTTCAGCGAACCTCAAAGACAAGACTTTAGAAGCGATAGCGGAGGGCCAGCTGCATGAGGCGCGGGGGCATGGCGCTTACGGCCTGGCCGAAGCTACCGCTGGAGATGTTGCCTTCGACGGCGGCGCCGCCGAAGAACTGGGCGTGATTGAGGACGTTGAAGGCTTCGGCGCGGAACTCGAAGGTCCGGTTCTCTGGCAGGGCGAAGCTGCGGGTGAGGGTGGCGTCGAGGTTTTCCAGGCCGGGGCCGGAGAAGAAGCGGCGGCGGGCTGTGCCCATGGTACCGAGAGCGGGGAGGGTGAGCTGCGAAGCGTCAAAGACGGGTTGATCGCGGCGGGGATTGCGGTTGAGATGGAGGGATTGGCCGCTCCAGTCGGGGGTGTCGACGCCGTTGTTGTTGATGCCATTGGGAATGGTGCCGAGCAGCGAGGTGTCGTTGTTGTTGAGCAGGGTCACCGGCAATCCCGAAGTAAAGCGGGCGATGCCGGCGACAGCCCAGCCGCTCACCACTGCATGGGGCAGCCCTTTGGACTTGAGCTCCGGCATGCGAAGTTGGAAGCTGGTGACAAGATTGTGGCGCATGTCAAAGGCTGACAGGGCGCGGCTGAGCGAGGGGTTCACCGGGTTGACCGGTTCGGGCAGGCCGCCGGATTGGTCAATCGATTTGGAATAGGTGTAGCTGGCCAGCAGGTCGAGATTGCGGGCGCGGTGGTTGAAGGTGGCCTCGAGGGCGTTGTAGTTGGCGTTGGCGATGGTGCGTTGGAGCTCGACGCTGCCGAAGGCGGGACCGAACTGGGTGCGGGCGGCCTGCTCGTTGAACGGACCGCAGACGGAGCTGCCGAGCTTGAGACAGAGCGTGGGATCGGCGGGGTTGACCTCTTCAAGAACCAGCAGGTGGTGCGAGGCGGTGCCGACGTAGCTGAGGGTGACGAGCGTGGAGGTGTGGAACTGGCGCTCGACGCTGGCCATCCAGTGCTCGGCATAGGGGGTGGTGTCGCGGGGATCGACGGCGGGGATGCCGACGAGAGGCTCGAACTGGGCCCAATTGACGTTGGTGTCGGGGTTTGAGGGGCTGGCGCCGAAGGGAACCTTTTGCAGCGGGAAGCGCTGGCCGGCGTTGGCGCCGGTTGAGGCAACGGTGAAGGGCGAGGCAAGGAGCGGCGGCGCGGCAGAGGTATAGGTGTACCCGTAAGGGGGATTGGCGCTCATGATGCCGGCGGAGAGTCCCTCATAGGCGGTATAGAAGATTCCGTAACCAGCGCGGAGACTGGTTTGTCCGGCGTTGCCGGTGAGCTTGCGTAGCCACGGCGCGGCGACGTCGGGCGAGTACGCGAGGCCGAAGCGCGGAGCGAAATCGTTGCGGCCGCCGGCGAGCGAGGTGGGGACGCCGGGATCGCCGGGGAAGACCAGGTCCAGCGGCGCGCCGGGATAGACCTGGGATTGCTCGCCTTTGATCAGGGTCTGGAGCTGGTTGAATTTTTCGCTCCAGGGACGGATGCGGTCCCAGCGGAGACCGTAATTGAGGGTGAGGCGGCTGGTGGCCTTGTAACTGTCCTGGACGAAGGCGGAGAGATAGAGATTGCGGTTGTAGAAGCTGCCGGCCTGGCCCTGGGTATAACTGGAAGGTACGCCGAGGAGAAAGTCGGCGAAGTCGAGGCCGGTTTCAGAGCCGTTGAAGGCAAAGCTTCCGTTGAAGATGACGTCGGGATGGGTGTCAATCTGGTTGGAGTGAATTTCTGCGCCGGCTTTGAGGCCGTGCTTGCCGAGGATGCGGGAGAAGGCGTCGCTGATCTCGTAGATGTTTTCGGCCTGGACTAACGCCGTGGTGTCAACCCCGAGGGTGAAGTCATTGAAGGCGACGCTTTCGATTCCTTGAGTGGAGGGCTTGAGGGGGACGATGCCGGTGAAACCCTGTGACGCGAGCGAAGGGCCGACGCCGCCTTGGGGCTGGCCGACTGAGTTGGCATTGCGCATGTAGCTGAGGTGGAATTCGTTGAGGGCGTTGCCGCCAAAGGTGATGGTGTGGCCCAGGCTCACGAGTTGGGCGAGGCCGTGGGTGGCGGCGCTGAATCCGGGAACGCTGGCTCCGCCGGTTCCGGTGGGGTAGGGATTGAGCAGCGAATAGTTGTCGAGAAAGTAGTAGGCGGTGAGTACGCCGGTGTAGTGCGTCCAGTCCATGCGCAGGGCGCCTTTGTCGTCGCTGAGGGTCTGTGCTTCAGCAGCTGTCGAAAACAATGCGGCGCCGGCGTTGGGCTTGGGGATGGACGCGAGCAGGTATCTGGCCGGGGCGGACCAGGCAGAGAGGGGGATCCGGGCGTTCGGAAAGACGCAATCGGAGGTGGAGGTGCAGTTGGCAGAGTAAGTGGCCGCGGGATTGGCGGCGGTGTTCTCTCCAGCGGTGAAGTAGTAGGGCTCGCCTTGCGAAACCGCGTAGCCCAGGGCGGGGGCGAGAACCTGGTTGGCGAGATAAGCGCCGCTGACGGTGGAAGGAACGGTGAACTGCTGCTTGCCGGCGGTTGCCCTAGTGGCGAGGGATGGGGCGAGGGCGCTGAAGTTGCCGGAGCGCTCGGCGGCGGAGGGGACGGCAATGTTGCCGGTGTCAATGCCTTCGGTCAGGCGGGTTCCCTGGTAGTCGGCGAAGAGTGTGACGGAGGAGTGGAAGGGCGTGCCGCCGAGGGTTCCGCCGAACTGGTTCTGGCGATAGGCGGCGCGGTCCTGGGAGAAGTAGTTGCGGGCGTCGAGGGCGGTGTTGCGGAGGAACTCGAAGGCGGTGCCGTGGATCTGGGCCTGGCCGGCCTTGGTGGTGACGAGGACCTGGCCGCCGGACGAGTTGCCGTATTCGGCGTCGAAGTTGGAGGTGAGAACGCGGAAGCTGTCGATGGCGTCGAGATTGGGGACGATGGAGGTGCCCATGTTGACGTCTTCTTCCACATCGCTGCCGTTGACGCGGAAGCCGTTGGAGTTTTCGCGCTGGCCGCTGATGGAGAGGTTGCCGGGATTGGCGTCGCCGGAAGGGGGTGTGGAGGCGACCCCGGTCATAATGACGGCGCCGGGTTGGGCGGTGCTGAACGGGACAATGCCCGGCTGAACGGCCATGAGGTCAGTGAAGCTGCGGCCGTTAAGGGGCACGCTTTGAATCTTGGTGTCGTCGAGGGTTTCGCCGAGCTGGGTGCTGGTGGTTTCCGCGGCCAGGGCGTTGGCGGTGACTTCGACGGTCTGGGTGCTGGTGGCGACGGCGAGCGACAGATCGAGGGTGACGGTAGGCGATTGGGCGGTGAGGACGGCCTGGGCGGTTGCCGGCTCGAAGCCCTCGGCCATAACCTGGAGCTGGTAGGTGGCGGGGGCCGCGATTGCGAAGTGGAACTCGCCCTGGTCGTCGCATTCGGCTTGCAGGGGCGTTGCGGAGCCGATCAGATGGATGGAGATGTGAGCGTGGGGGATGCGGGCGCCGCTTGCGTCATGGACGACGCCGGTGATGGTGAAGGCCGGCTGGGCGCACAGGACGGAAGAGATCGAGAGCAAAGAAAGAAACCGAAGAATGGCGCTACAAAGGTGCTTCATCATGGCCTCTGGGCATTGAAGAAAGCCCGAAATCTGATTTCGCAATCTGACTCATGCTCTGAGGCCGTAGAGCTGCGCCCAGGTCGAGACTCAATATCCGACTTATTTAGTCGCCCTTTAATATACGACGGATTCGGTCCGAGTTCAAGCAAGAATGGGCAAGGCACAGGACCGATGGGAATCCTGGTGCCCCGGGGGCCTTCCCAGCAAGTTCCAAATCCCTCTGGCGCACTCCTGGAATCCTCTGTCCGTCGCGAACATCTGAGAGAATAGTGAGAGTGAATCGGCGGCAACATTTCTCTTTTCCGCAGGCGGCGGCGATCTTTTCGGTTCTGGCCCTGACCGGAGCGGCGGCGATGGTGCGCGCGCAGGCGCCGAACCCGAGTTCGGCGATGAACCCGTTTTTCGGAAGCGTGACGCTGCGCCCGGCCGTGGACGAGACCCTGAAGCTTTCGCTGGACGATGCGGTGGAGCGGGGCCTCAAGAACAACCTGGGGTTGAAGGAAGTCGAGAACGGCGAGAAAGATGTGAAGGCGCAGAAGCTCGAAGCGTTGCAGAACTTTTTGCCGACGATCAACTTGACCGGGTCGAACGGCTTCTACCAGCACAACCTGGCGGCACTGGGCTTTGGGCCGGGGTCAATCAAGGAGTTTTCCAAGCTGTTTCCGGGTGGCAAGGTGCCGGCGGGGCTCTCTGAAATCACCAAGGACGACCTGACGCAGGGCGAGATTCAATACGGGCAGATGCTGTTTTCAGGACCGGTGATTGCGGGCTGGAAGGCGGCGCGGGCAGCGGAACAGGCCGCGCATTTTGCCAGGATGAGCGCGCGGGGCGAGGTGGTGCAGCAGGTGGCCACTGCTTATCTGCATGCAATTGCCGCGGCCAGCGAGGTAGATAACGCGAAAGCGCTCGAAGCCCAAGACGAGCTGCTGCTGAGCCAGGTGCATGCGGCGCACGAGGCGGGAACCGCCGCGAACCTGGACGAGCTCCGCGCGCGCGTGCAACTGCAAGCGCAGCAGCAGGCGCTCATCGGGGCCGGGAACGCCCTGGAAAAAAGCCTGATCCTGCTCAAGCGCGAGACCGGCATCGACCCCGGCCAGAAAATTCTGCTCACGGACGCCGCACCCTACAGCGAACTGGCCGAGCAGACCCCGGAAGAAGTGCGCGCGGTGGCCTACAAAAACCGGCAGGACTACCAGAACCTGCAGAACCAGGTGGTGGAACTGAAGGCGGTTCATGCGGTCTATCGCAGCCAGCGGCTGCCCAGCCTGAGCTTTGGCGGCTACTACGCCATCGACAAGGTGAATGGGACAGGCTCGCACGGCAACTTTGTAGCCCAGGGCAGCCTCAGCATGCCGCTATTCCGCGAGTCCAGGCTGCGCGGCGATGTGGCAGCGGCCCAGGCCAACCTGGACGCGGTCCATGCTCAACTCGAAGATCTCCGCAACCAAATCGATCAACAGGTGCGCTCGGCTCTGCTCGATGTGGCAGCCAGCGCCAAGCTGGTTGAGGTTGCCCGCTCGAACGTCGAACTGGCAACCCGCGCCTTGGCCGACGAGACGGATCGCGTGAACGCCGGCGTGGATGACAACCTTCCGCTGGTTACCGCGCAAGCCACTCTGGCCTCGGCGCAGAACAGCCTGGTGGAGAGCCTTTACCAGTTCAATGTCTCAAAGCTGGTGCTGGCCCGCTCCGCGGGCGTGCTGGAGACGCAGTACCGTGTGTATCTGGGGCGATAAAGCCACTCGGGACCAAAGGCACAGCAGGCCGCAAAGGGCAGAGATCCCAAATCCTGATCTTGACTGTTGCTGACCCGGCGCGTCTTTTGTGTGCTTGATTCCGCGCGTCGCGCAGGTGCTGGCTGCTCACATGAGTTAGTTTCGTAACAGTTAACAAAACATCGGCATGAGGCAGCTATCATCCGAGTAGAGTAGAGGTAAGAGGGCTCTACCGGCATGGCGAAGACGCTGCGAATCAAGTACTACGTGGAACCGGATGTGGCCGCGCTGGCGCGGCGTGCGGCGCAGTATCTTGTGGAGATGGCCGGCGAGGCGGTCGAGGCGCGCGGACGGGCGCGGATTGCCATCAGCGGCGGTTCCACACCCAAGGCGGCCTTTCAGTTGCTGGGCGATCCCAACCAGCCCTGGCGGTCGCGCATGCCCTGGGACAAGCTGGATCTCTACTGGGTGGATGAGCGCTCGGTGGGTCCCGACGACCCGCAGAGTAACTATCGCATGACGCGGGAGGCGCTGTTGGACCATGTTCCACTGCAACCGGGGCAGATTCATCGGATTGAGGGGGAACTGGAACCGGAAGTGGCGGCGGCGCGGTACGAGTCGGAACTGCGCAACAGCTTCAGGCTGGAGGGCGCGGAAGTGCCACGCTTCGACCTGGTCGCGCTAGGCATGGGCGAGGACGGGCATACGGCTTCGCTTTTTCCTTTCACCACGGGCCTGCACGAGTTGAGCCGGCTGGTGATTGCCAATCATGTGGAGCAGAAAGACGCCTGGCGCATCACGCTCACCTGGCCGGTGATCAACCGGGCGAGTTCGGTGTTTTTTCTCATCGCCGGCGCGGATAAAGCTGCGGTTCTAAAGGAGGTACTCACCGGTCCGCACGCCCCCGAGCGACTGCCCAGCCAGTTGATTTGGCCCGCAAGCGGTATACTTACCTTGATTTTGGACAACGCTGCTGCCGCCCTGCTCCCCGCGACGGATGAGGAAGGCTGTGGGGTTTTGGAGAGGGAACGATGATTTTGGCGGGTGACGTGGGCGGCACCAAGGTGCACCTCGCGCTGTACGAGTTTAAGGATGGCAAACTGAAGCACTCTCGGGACCAGAAGTACCCGGCCAAGGATTACTCAGGCCTGGAAGAGATTGTGAAGGAGTTTCTGGCTGGCGAAACGGCCACGGCGGCCTGTTTTGGCGTGCCGGGCCCTGTGCGCGACGGACGGCTGCGGCTGACCAACCTGCCGTGGACGCTGGACAGCCGGGAGCTGGCGGCGAACCTGGGGATTGGGCATATCTTTCTGATCAACGACCTGGAGGCCAACGGCTACGGCGTGGCCGAGCTCGCGCCGGACCAGATTTATACCCTGAGCGAGGGTGACCCCAGCCAGGTAGGCAACCGGGCGCTGCTGGCTGCCGGGACGGGGCTGGGCGAGGCGATGCTGATCTGGAACGGGCACAGCCATGTTCCCTATCCATCCGAGGGCGGCCACGCGGATTTCTCTCCGCGCAATGAAGATGAGATTGACCTGTTGCGTTATTTAAAGCAGAAGTACAACGGGCGGATCAGCTTTGAGCGCGTGGTCAGCGGCATGGGGCTGACCGGGATCTATGAGTTCCTGCGCGAAGTGCGCGGCATGGAAGAGCCGAACTGGCTGGCGGCGCAGATTGCCGCGGCAGTCGACCCAAACTCCGTGATTACCGAAATGGCCCTGGCGGCCAAGAGCGAGATCTGCGAAAAGGCGCTGGACATGTTTGTTTCGGCCTATGGCGCCGAGGCGGGCAACATGGCGCTGAAAATTCTTTCGGTGGGCGGAGTTTATATCGGCGGCGGCATTGCGCCGCGGATTCTGGAGAAGCTGAAGGACGGAACCTTCCTGAAGGCGTTCACCGACAAGGGAAGGCTGAGCCAGTTGCTGATCAACATGCCGGTGCGGATTGTTCTGGAGAGCCGCGCTGCGCTGATGGGCGCGGCGGCTTGCGCGGAGGCACGGGCAGCGGAGTTGAGCGGGGTTTCGCCGCGGGCGGCTTCGGTGAAGAGCTAGAACCAGCGTATTTTGGGGCAGGGAGGGCCAGCCGATTGTGGTTGGCCCTTTTCCTGTTGCGCCGCCTATGGGGTCTATTTGCTGAGCGCGTAGTCCACGGCGATGGGTGTTTCCACTTCCACCGGCTCACCAGCCAGCAGGTAAGGCTTGTACTGCCACTGCGACACAGCCCAGAAAGCCGAGGAAGCCAGCGATGCGTTGGGGGCGGAGAGCAACACCAGGTCGCGGACCTTTCCGTCGATTCCGACGGTTGCCTGCAGGACGGCTTTGCCTTCAACGTACGCGGCTTTGGCATCCTGCGGATAAACCGGAGCGACCTTCTTCGTCAGCAAGCGCGCGGCGATGCCTTCGCCGATGCGTACCTTGTCGAGCAGGGCGGGCCGGGCCTCCGCAGGAGGCGTGAGCGCGGGGTCCGATGGGCTCAACGGGCCGGTAGCTTCCACGTGAGCAGAAAGAATACTGCGCGTGCCTTCGCGGAAGTAGACTTCGCGCGCCAGATGCCTGCCTTCGATCTAGGTGAAATTGGCGAACTTCACGGTCTGTGTTCCAAAGGAGTAAATCCCCAGCAAAACCTTCAACCGAGTATTGAAGCTATAGGTCGGATAGAGCCCCTTGAGGGGCTTGGGCGCGGGCTCTGCCGTGGGGGCCGCGGGTACTGTGTTGAAGCAGGAGACGGCGCTGCCCGGCGCGGTCATGGCGCTTGGGTCCAGGCGGAACAGGGCCGGGTCCAGCGCGCCGGCGCTCGTCAGCGGCGTCAGCAGGGCGACTCGCAGCTTGTATTCAAAGAAGCCCGGCGTCTCGCCGGTGGCCAGGGTTCGAGATTTGCCGTCCGCCGTGCGCCACTCGGTGTAGGTTCCGCCGTCGCGGGTCCAGGCGCTGCGGTAGACCTGGGGCGAGGCGTACCAGTATTCGTAGGTTCCCTGGCCGGAGGGCTTTCCTGCATTGTCATAAAGCTGATAGCTGGCCTTGAGGCGCCAGGGATGGAGCGTGGAGTAGTCATACAAAAACGCGGGGAGGTTAAAGACGCCGTTGGTGTCTTCCGGCAGGCCGGACGCGGGAGGATTGGCCTGGCCGAGTGCCGGCAGCGCGGCTGCAAGCAGGGGAGTGAAAAGGACTTGTGCGCGCAAAATTCTGAAAGGTTAGCATTGCCGGTCAAGATGCCGGATGAACCGCTCTTCAAAATCACGGCTTCCGCAGGACAGTGCCCACAGAAGCAATGGTCCCGTGATAGAAAAACTGGCCGAGGCCGACGGTGAAGAGCCAGCAGCCATAGAGCGCGTGCTCAAAGCTCGAGGTGGCCAGGGAGCCGGTTTCAGCGTAGTGCGCGGCAAAGAGGAGTCCGCCGGCAAAGGTGAGCCCAACGGCCAGCGCGTTGCGGAAGACGATGTGGAGAAAGGCGAAGGCGGCGGCGCTGGCGACGATCATGGCCCACTTGCCGGGGAAGAGAGCGGTGTAGCGCTCGAAAAAGAAGCTGCGGTAGAGCAGGCCCTGGGGATAGACGGATAAGACCGGGTAAGCCAGCATGACCACCGCCCAGAAGCCGGGAGCGCGGCGGACAAAGCTCCACTCAAGCCCTGGCGCAAGGCGGTGGACACCCAGCCACAGCAGCAGGGCAACAACCACAAAGATGGCGAGAATGGCGGGCAGGCGCGCGGGCAAGGCGGCGAGGTTCCAGAGTTGGGCGCGATGGAAGTGTGGGTCGCTCAGCAGTTGAATCCAGGCATAGCCGGCGACGACCCACAACAGCGGCAACGCGGGGATGCGGACCGGCGAAAACCGGTACCCCACCGGTAGCGCCACAAACAGCAGCAACAGCTCGGCAGCAAGACCGGTACGGGTCATAAATTCAGCATAAACTTCAGGGAGGTAGAAAGGGCGAGGCTCTATTACAACTGGCCAGATTCGAGAAGCATAATCTCCAACGATCTTTCCGCCGATAATGCCGAAGAACCCACGGTGCTGCCAAGGCGACCCGCTCAGGGTAATCCTGGGTTGGAAAGGACGAGGTTTTTCACCCCGGAACGGATGCTGGGCCCTATAAAAGTTCGGGATCGAATCAAGCGCGCGAGACTCCCTGGCGCAGAGCGGCCGCTGGTGCTGTGTCTCTTGGCTGCCTGCCCCCGGCTTCTCGCGTCCTCGGTCGTGGTTGCGGCCCTGGCTGTGGCCCTATTTCCCGCGAGCCTCGCCCTTGCCGGTCAGCCGGCTGAGGCCACCGCCGCGACCCAGCCCCTGGGAAGACTCCGCACGCTCACCACGGCGCGCCAGGTCCACGATCTAACCCCTGAGGAAGCGGCACGCCACTACCCGGTCCATCTGCGCGCTGTCTGCATCGTCTGCTTCACCGGCTGGCATGGATTCTTTGCCAACGACGGAGCAACGGACATTTATGTAGAAATTATGAATCAAGCCCCGCTGACGCCCGAAGTTCACCCTGGCGCCTTGCTCGATATTGTGGGGGTCACGGGTTCAGGCGAGTATGCCCCGGTGGTTGACCGGAGTGTTCTGCGGGTCCTGGGCGAAGGGCCCATTCCGTCCCCCCGGCTCATCGGCGTCGACCAGTTGTTGACCGGCATCGAGGACGGTCAATGGATTGCCTTCGAGGGAACCGTACGGTCGGCCCGTCTCAGAGACTCCATGCTCTCGTTGGTCATAGCGTCTGGGCAGTCCCAGGTCGAAGTCATGACCACTCCGGCGGGCGAGAAGGAAATTCGCCGCTTCGTCCATGCGCGGGTTCGCGTTCAGAGGACCGCAGGCCCGGTTTTCAACCAGCGGCGTCAGTTGATTGCAGTCAACGTCTACTCGCCCAGTTGGCAGAGCCTTCGAATCCTCGAGCCGGCGCCCATCGATCCTTTTGCTCTTCCCGTGAAGCAAGTTAAGAACGTCTTTGAATATGTGCCCGGTTCCGGCCCTGACCGGCTCGTGCGGATCCGCGGCGTGGTCACTGCGCGCTGGGGCCAAACCGTCTTTATCCATGATGGAATCCAAGGGGCCCCCGTCCTCGGCGCCGACATCGTCACCCTCAATCCAGGAGATCTCGTGGACGCGGTGGGCTACCCTGTGCTCGGCGACACGGCACACACCATGGAGGACGCGATCTTCAGGAAAACTGGAACAGCGCCCTTGCCGGAGCCAAAGCCCATCACCCTCGACCAGGCAATCTCCGGCGATTTCGAGGGGGATCCGGTTCGCCTAGATGGCCGCCTGCTTGAGGAGCAGAAGGCGCCAGACCAAACCACGCTGCTGGTCAGCGCGGGAGACGCCGTCTTCGCCGCCGTTCTTCCCGCAGAGTCCAAGCAGCGGTCCTTGGCGGGTTTGCAATCCGGCAGCCGCATTCGCCTCACAGGCATCTGTGTCATCTCGGAAACCCGGCCGTCGCGGCATTTCCGCTTGCCCAAGGCCTTTCAAATCCTGCTTCGCTCGCCTGCCGATGTTGTAGTCCTCGAAACGCCTTCCTGGCGGACGCTGGCGCATGCCCTTCTGCTGCTGGCCATAGTGCTGGCCGGCATGCTGATGGTGCTCATCTGGGTCGTGGCGCTCCGCAGGCAGGTCGCGCAGCAGACCGGCCTCCTCCGCCAGAGCGAAGAACGATTCCGTCACTTGGCGCTGCACGATCCCTTGACGGGCCTGGCTACCCGCCTGTTACTTACCGACCGGCTCAACATCGCGGTGGAAATGGCCAATCGCCATGAGCTGTGCATGGCGCTCCTCATGCTGGACATCGACAGATTCAAGCAGATTAACGACTCTTATGGCCACGCCGCTGGCGATCGGGTTTTGCAGGTAACCACAAATCGTCTCTCCAACGCCGTACGCAAGAGCGATACCGTGGCCAGAATGGGAGGGGACGAATTTGTCGTCCTGCTCTCCGACCTTCGCGATTCCCAGGCCGCGGAGCAAATTGCCGCAGCCCTCGTCGAGACTCTGGCGGTTCCCATTGCAATCGACGGCAAAGATATTCTTGTCTCCGTCAGTATCGGGGTCTGCGCTCTTCAGGCCGGTGAGGTGAATGCGGATGAGCTGTTGAAGAATGCGGATGCTGCGCTGTACCAGGCCAAGGCCAAGGGCCGCGGTTGTTTTCAAGTCTCGCCCCTCCACAACACACGCATGCCAAAGAAACAGAAAGCCAAACCGTGCCGGAAACCCTCTGAGAACAGCTGAGCAGAATATCTCCGGACGGCGCCGCCATCGCTGACTTCGCTCTCACGCCTCGGGTACTCTAAATACACCGGGATGACCTTCGCGTGCGCCATCGGCTCCGCCAGCTACACCTTCGCCAACCTCAAAGAACTGCCGGCAAAGGCGGCTCCGCTGCGCAACGGCGACGCCCGGGCCGGACAGACGCGGAACGGAACTGCATCTCCAACATCCCCGCGGACGGACTGACCCATGGGCAGGCCGCCGCCCAACTGAAGAGTTTGTGTGACCGCGCGCGCCGTTCGCGGCTGACCGGCTTCGAGCTCAAGCAAGACTCTCACCTGCTGAAGGAAGGTTGAACCGCTATGAGGCGTTGGCTGGAACGAGTGGTGGTGGTGCTGCTTGCGGGGTTTGTCTGTGTGTATGCGGGCGACTGGGCGGTCTTCAAGCTGCGCGGCTCACCACACGCGACGGTGACCGTCAACCGCATGCTTACGGTTCCGCTGAAGGGCAACAAGATCGAGTTCGATTATCAAGGCTCGTCGGACGTGCCTTGCTCGGTTTCGCTGTTTCCACAAGGTGGACAGAGCCCCTGCTGGCAGCTGCGTCGCAACCCCAACCAGGCAACGAACCTTTAACCAGAAACTTTCCTGACAAGAAAGTTCCTCGTGGCAAATCACCTCACAGAGCCTAGTGACGCAGGTCACGCCCGGGAGGTTCATTCGAGGCTAGCATCGGAGCATCTCGCCGTGTCGCCGAGGGCCGATGTATAGCCGCACCCAAAACGAGAATGGCACCTATAATACGCGCTGCCTCTATTGCTTCATGACCATCGCCTCGTCGGTGGAAGCGCCGCAGGAGCTGGACAAGCTGGAGACCCGGCATGTCTGCCCGGAGCGGGCGCTATCGGAGTTACTGGAAAAGGAAAAGGCCATCGAGGCCCATACCCACCTCAACTAATTGCCTCTTGCAATGGGGCAACGTCGCGCAATTGGCGCGCTGTGGCTGTTGCGGCCGGTGAAGGCTGCGGATTCGACCGGCTATCCTCTTCATTGAACCGCGATGGATTCAATCTCCGGCCCCGGACCACCGACGGCGGAGAATTCCAAATCGTTTTTTGAATCGAGCCGATCAAGCAGCGACTGAATGCTGATTTCAGCGGGAGCGGTTTCGGTTGGGGGGAACGCAATTTTGGTCGCGACTCGTCCATTGACTCGCAATTCGGCGAAACGCGGGGCCGCATCTGGGTTGGTGTACGCGATTCGAATTCGCGCAAAATTCGTGCGGGAGGCCGGACGAACGGCGAAGCTGACGGGTTGGTTTTTGAGAACATTTGCTCCGCCCGTGTGGTCGGATTGGGCTTGAGCCGTTGACCCCAGAGTCTTCTTTGCTGCGTCGGACCCTGAGGCCTTCTTCTCGCTTGTGGTCGTGATTCGCTCAATTTCGTACAAGGCAGTCGCGGCTTCTTTTCCCTTCACGAGCAGCAAGACGGCATCGCCGGCTTCGACGGTGGCTGAGTAAGATGCCCTGAGGCTGCCGAGATCTTTGGCGGACCAGAGATCTTTGATCGTGACTGAGGGGTTGCCGGTGAGGTTGACGTCGCTGAAGCGGAGGGTGATGGTGGCTGCGGCCTGGGTGCGGTTGAGGAGCAGGACGGCGCGGCTGCCGGAGTTCGCCAGCGGTTTCGACCAGACTTCAAGCCCCGGTCCAGATTCGGCGACTTTTACTGCCTGCAAGCCAAGCGCGTCCTGATCGACGGCGAGGACGGCGGGATTGGTGAGCGTGGCCAGCGCGGAAGAACTGAGCTTGGTGAGGTCGGCGCCCACCAGCAGCGGCGATCCGGAGATGGCCCAAAGGCTCATGTGGACCCGGTTCTGTGCATCCGTCAGGCCCGGCATGCCGGCCACCATCATGTCCAGATCGTTGTAGTAGCCGGTGTGTTGCGCCTCAGGGTGATTGCCCTGATCGAACTCGCGGAAGACCTCCTTCAGCTCAGCCCTGCGGTCGCCGTTCTTGGTGCCGGCGACGATGGGGGCAACGATATCTCCGCCCGTTCGCCAGATGTCCGCGGCCACGCCGCCGACTCCAGGCGCCCAGGTCCAGGGGCTGCGCGCTCCCCAGTTGCAGATGGAGTAGTAGAGAGGGTGACCGGTGATGGCTTCGGCGCGGGCAATGGCGCGGGCGATCTCAGCGTATTGCACGGCGGGATCGAGGTTCTCCTTGTCACCGCCGCACCAATCGACTTTGACGTAATCGAATCCCCACAGGGCGAACTGGAGAAAGTCCTGTTCATAATGGCCTTCGGCGCCCTCATTCGGATAGCCGGGGCCCAGGTCAGGCCCGACGGTGCCGCAACCGTCTTTGCCCGCATCGGTGTAGATGCCGGCCTTGAGGTCCAGGCCATGAATGAAGCGGACGATGTTGGCCATGTCGCCGGGCTTTTCGCCGGGAGCCAGGGCCGGCCACGCTTTGGGGTCGACCACGATGTTGCCCTCGGCGTCGCGCTCGCCCAGCCACCAGCCTTCATCGATGTTGATGTACCGGTAGCCGGCCCCGGCCATGCCTGTGGAGACCATGGCTTTGGCCTGAGCGATGACGACGGCTGAGGCGACGGTGTTGGAGAAGCTGTTCCACGAGGACCAACCCATGGGCGGCAGCGGGATGGCTGCCGGTCGTGGGGCGGGTTGGGCACGGAGAAGACCGGCGGACAAAGCCAAGGCGGCAACTGTGAGCAACGCTGACCAACGAGCGGGCGCAGTTTCTCTCTTCATGATCGTCTTCCTCGATCCTCGGCAAACCTCCAGCTCCAGCCGTGTTGCCTACACCTTGACAAAGATCTTTTTGCGGTAAAGCACCCAAACCGGAATGAAGCAGAACGCGGTAAAGGAGACCGAGTAAGAGAAGGCGGCCCATCCGGGGTTGGGAATGTGGGCGCAGACGTGGTTAAAGTACCAGCTGAGCACGTCGGTGCGCTGGCCGCCGGCGGTGAAGCCGAGGTTAAAGAGCGTGGCGGGAACCAGCTCGCTGAACATGTAAGCGACGATGGCGTTGGAGCCGAAGACCAGCCATGGATAAGCGAGGCCCTTGCTCCTGCCCTTGCCCCAGCCGTGCTGCTCCACGGCAAACCAGGCCAGCGTGAGCACGGCCAGGGACCAGCCGGCGGCGACGAGGACGAAGGAGCTGGTCCAGAGGTTCTTGTTCAGCGGGAAACTGAGCGACCAGAGATAGCCCACGGCGAGACAGCCAACGGAACCGGCAGCCAGGCCGAGGGTTTTGGCTTTGACCTCTCGCTGGCTGCGCATCCACAGGCCGGCGAGCAGGCCAAGCAGCGCGGTGCCGATGGCGGGCAGGTCGCTAAGCAGGCCTTCGGGGTCGTGGCGGTTGTGGGCCGGGGCGTCGAGATAGAGGTGATAGGGCATGACATGGCGGTCAAGCCAGGAGGTGAGGTTGAGGGTCTGATCCATGAACGGGAAATCGCGGCCGGGCATGCCTGCGCCGGGGATGGGAACCCAGCGAAGGAGAATCCAGTAGCCGACGAGAGCGACGACGAGCGCGGCCACCTTGGTCCAGACGCGCTGGTCCCAGATGTAGAAGAGGCCCACAACCAGGTAGCAGACGGCAATCCGCTGCAGGACGCCGTAGACACGCAGGTGTTCGAGGGCGAAGAAGGGGAAGTTGTTGACCACGATGCCGAAAAGAAACAGAATCGCCGCCCGCTGCACCGTATGCAGCGCAAGTTGGGCGCGGGTTGCCCCACGGGCCAGGCGCGACTGAAAGGCGAACACAATGGAGGCGCCGACGACGAAGACGAAGGTGGGAAAGACCAGGTCAGTGGGGGTGAGGCCGTTCCAGACGGCGTGGTTCATAAAGCGCCAGGAGCCGGGGCCTCCGTTGTTGTTGACCATGATCATGAACATCAGCGTGATGCCGCGCAGCACGTCGAGCGAGAGCAGCCGGTGGATGGGCTTGGAGCCAAGGGCGGGGTTGGTCATTGCGATTCAGTTCTCCAGAAATGCCGAATGCGGGTTCGCCCATACGGTACGCGCTTGGGGTTGCCTTCGCCAAGTGGCAAGAACGGGCGGGGGGCAGAAGAAGGCTACACAGGCTTGGCGGCAATGCCGTACACTTCCCCTTCAGGGAAACTGAATTCAAACTGCATCAAGAACCGATGGAGGCAATCCGTGCCAGAATTTCAACCTTTTGTGTCCGCCGGCGATAGCCGCCCGGAGTTTACTTTACGCGCCGTTTTGCTGGGCTCTTTCTTCGGCATCATGTTTGGCGCCGTCACGGTCTATGTGGGTTTGCGCGCCGGCCTCACCGTAGCGGCCTCAATCCCCATCGCGGTTCTCTCCATCAGCATCCTCCGCGCCTTCGGCCGGTCTTCGATTCTTGAGAATGTCATCGTTCAGACCACCGGCAACGCCGGCCAGTCCATCGCCGCGGGCGTGATTTTCACGCTGCCGGCACTGATTTTTCTGGGTTTTGACCTGGAGTACTCGCGCATCTTCATGTTGGCGCTCATCGGCGGCTTTCTGGGCGTGCTGTTCATGGTGCCGCTGCGCAAGCAGCTCATCGTCGACGAGCACGAGAACCTGAAGTTTCCCGAGGGCACGGCCTGCGCCGACGTGCTGATTGCCGGCGAGAAGGGCGGCTCGTTTGCCAGCCGCGTCTTCTTCGGCCTGGGGCTGGGCGCGGCGTATACCTTCTTCCAGAATGAGAACCTGTTTGGCGCATGGCCGGGCACGCCGGAGTTCCAGCCCGACTTCGGTCCCCAGCACGTTCTCAAAGGCTCCTCCATCAAGGCCGACGCGACGCCTGAATATTTGGGCGTGGGCTACATCATCGGACCCAAGGTAGCGGGCATCATCTTTGCCGGCGGCGTTTTCTCATGGCTCGTGCTGATGCCGCTCATCTACTTCTTCGGCAAGGAAGTGGGGCATCCCATTTATCCCGGCACACTGCCGGTTTCCGCGATGGGCCCGAGCCAGTTGTGGTCCACATACATCCGGCCCATGGGCGCCGGAGCGGTTGCGGCGGCGGGACTGATTACGCTCTTCAAGACGCTGCCGACGATCATCAGCGCGCTCAGCTCGGGCTTCAAACACATGCGGGGCGGCGCGGCCTCCACGGCCAAGCCCATCCGGACAGAGAACGATTTTTCCATGACCACTGCCGTGATCGGCTCGGTGCTGCTCATCGTCCTCATGTTCTGCTTCCTGGTCTTCAAGCCGGTTCCGGGCGCGTTTGTGGGGGTCTGGGCCAACCTTGCGGCATCCATCCTGATCGTCTTCTTCGGCTTTCTCTTCGTTACCGTCAGTTCGCGGATCGTGGGATTGATCGGCAGCTCGGCGAACCCGATCTCAGGCATGACGATTGCGACGCTGATGGCGACTTCGGCCATCTTCCTGGTGAACGGATGGACGGCCCCGGCGTTTGGCGCGTTGGCCATTACCATCGGCGGCGTGGTGTGCATTGCCTCGGCCGAGGCCGGCGACACTTCACAGGATTTGAAGACGGGCTACCTGGTGGGGTCGACACCGCGCTTGCAGCGGTTCGCGTTCTTGATCGGGATCGTGGTTTCGACGGTGGCCATTGGCTTCACGCTCAAGCTGATGAACGAAGGTCTGACCGAGTTCCACGCCGCGCCGCAGGCCTGGAATATCTCCGCGCCGCACCAGGGCGTCAACGTGCAGAACGACACCACCAGCCTGCATGAGCAGTTCCCGGTGATTGGCGCGGACAAGACCACGACCATCCACCACAAGAGCGAATACGTGGTGCTGAACGCGCTGGGTTCACCGGAGCTGGCCGACGGCAAATACCTCTACTCGCCCACCACCGGCGAGATTGAAGTGCAGTGGATCTCAGGCATCGGCAGTGAAAAAGCCGCCGCGCCACAGGCCCGGCTGATGGCCACAGTCATCAGCGGCATCCTCAGCCAAAAGCTGCCCTGGGGCCTTGTGCTGCTAGGCGTCTTCGTCGTCATCGCCGTAGAGCTGCTCGGCATCCGCTCTCTGTCCTTTGCCGTGGGCGCGTATCTTTCCATCGGAACCACCCTCGCCATCTTCACCGGTGGTGTCGTCCGCTGGATGGTCGACTCCGCCGTCAAAAAAGCCGGCGGCGACGCCAACGCGGAAGGCGACGTCTCCCCCGGCTCCCTCTACGCCTCTGGCCTCATCGCCGCCGGCGGCATCATCGGACTGCTGGGCGTGGCGCTGAAGCTGTATGAGACGACTTGGGGCAAAGAAGACCCGATCACGTTGCCCCGGACCTTCCTCTACCATGACTGGGTTTCCGTGCTGGCCTTCGCGGCGCTGGCATTCAGCTTGTACTACTTTGCGCGGAAGCCGCTGAAGAGGTGAGGCAACAGGCCATCTAAGACCTCTAACTGCAGAAGATTGTGCACATCAGGCCTCATTCGTCGCAGCGAATGAGGTCTGGGACGTTTTATTCAATTGCGATTTGATGTATGATGACTGATGTTTGATGTATCTTATTGGAGGGCTGCTTGCGCACGACCTTAGCCATTGACGATGACGTTCTGGCTGCCGCCAAGGAAATGGCTGCGACCGAGCGCAAGAGCGTGGGAAAGGTGATCTCCACCCTGGCGCGTAAGGCAATGCGGCCTGTCCCCTCCGCGCGCGCAACGCGCAATGGCGTGCCTCTGCTTGCGGTGCTTCCGGGGACGCCGAGGGTCACCTCGGACCTGGTCCGCCAATTGCAGGAAGAGTTGCCGTGACGCGTTATCTGCTCGATGTGAATGTTCTGATTGCGCTGATCGACCCGACGCATGTGCAGCATGACCGGACGCACGACTGGTTCGCAGAGCGTGGCCGGCAGGCCTGGGCTAGCTGCCCGCTGACCGAGAACGGCGTTCTTCGCATAGTCGGCCACCCACGCTATCCGAATTCGCCGGGAACTCCGGCAGCGGTGGCAGAGTTGGTTTCAATCCTGTGCTCTCTCGGCGGCCATGAGTTCTGGCCGGATGACGTTTCCCTTCTGGATAGCCAGCGTGTCGACAGCAGCCGGCTGCTCGATTCGGGTCAGGTGACCGACACCTACCTGCTTGCTCTGGCCATTGCACACGGCGGCCAATTGGCCACCTTTGACCGCCATCTGGTTACCGATGCCGCAATGGATGGATCAAAATCGCTTCATCTGATCGCGTGAGTTTGCGGGTCTGTTCGGCACAACCCAACTCTTGCCATTTTCCATTCACAGAATCCCGCTATTATTCCCTTGTGGAGGCATGAAGACGATGGAGTTTACCGGGAACACGATTCTGATTACGGGTGGCGGGTCGGGAATTGGCCGGGGACTGGCCGAGTCGCTGCAAAAGCTGGGCAACCAGGTGGTGATTGCCGGGCGGCGCAAACAAGCGCTGGAGGAGACCTGCGCGGCTAATCCCGGCATGAAGTGGATGCAACTGGATATCGAACATGCCGCGGCGATCCGGCATTTTGCGGCGCAGGCGGCGGCCGAGTTTCCGTCGCTGAACTTCCTTATCAACTGCGCCGGGATCATGCGCGCGGAGAAGTTGCTGGCGCAGCAGGAAGACCTGCGCGACGCGGAAGCGATTGTGGCCACCAACCTGCTGGGGCCGATTCGGCTGACGGCGGCGCTGCTGCCGCTGCTCCGAAGCCAAGCTCATGCCGCCATCCTGAATGTCTCGTCCGGCCTCGCGTTTCTGCCGCTGGCGTTGACGCCTACCTATTGCGCCACCAAGGCGGGCATTCACTCGTACACGCTGTCGCTGCGCTATCAACTGCGCGCAACCAACATCGAGGTGCTGGAGCTGGTGCCGCCGTATGTGGCCACGGACCTGATGAGCGGAGCAAGCGACCCGCGCGCGATGCCGCTGGATAAGTTCATCACGGAAGTGATGGCGATTTTGACGGCCAAGCCCACGCCCAAGGAGATTGTGGTGGAGAATGCGAAGGGACTGCGCTTTTCCGCCGAGAGCGGCAAGTTCGACGCTATCTTCAACGGGCTGAATGCTTCAATGGCGGATGTTCATTGAAAGGACCGTGTCCGCGGTTTCGGTTTACGGGACCGGGCCATGCTGCGCCACGATATCCTGAGCGAAGGGACCGACGCTGATGGATATTGGTACGGAAGAGATTGCGCAGCAATTTGCCAGCGACAACTACACGGGAATTTGCCCGGAAGCGTGGGCGGCGATGGAGAGCGCGAACCGCGGCTGCGCCACCTCGTACGGTGACGACCCGTGGACTGCGCGGGCGGCGGATGCCTTTCGCGAACTGTTTGAGACCCCCTGCGAGCTGTTCTTCGTCTTTAACGGCACCGCGGCCAACTCACTGGCGCTGGCCTCGCTGTGCCAGTCGTATCACGGGGTGATCTGCTGCGACCAGGCGCATGTGGAGACCGATGAGTGTGGCGCGCCGGAGTTTTTCTCGAACGGCTCAAAGCTGCTGGTGGCGCACGGGGTTGAGGGCAAACTGACCCCCGCGGCCATTCATGAGCTCGCCACCAGGCGGCAAGACATTCACTTTCCCAAGCCGCGCGTGGTGACGATCACGCAGCCGACCGAGTTGGGGCGTGTCTACACCATCGAGGAGACGCAGGCCATCTCCGCGGCCTGCAAGGCCCACGGGTTGTTGCTGCACATGGATGGAGCGCGGTTTGCCAATGCCTGCGCCAGCCTGGGGCGCACGCCGGCGGAGCTGAGCTGGAAGAGCGGCGTGGACGTGCTGTGCTTTGGCGGGACCAAGAACGGCATGGCGGTAGGCGAGGCGGTGCTGTTCTTTAACCGGGCGCTGGCCGAGGATTTTGATTACCGCTGCAAGCAGGCGGGGCAACTGGCGTCAAAGATGCGTTTTCTGGCTGCGCCGTGGGTGGGCATGCTGGAGAGCGGAGCCTGGCTCTCAAACGCCGCGCACGCCAACAAGTGTGCGCGCTATTTTGCTCAGCAGATGACCGGCATTCCCAACGTCACAGTGGTTTCGCCGGCAGAGGCCAACACGGTTTTTCTGTCGGCGGCTGACAGAATTCTCGAACG
>Ga0302320_10001578_pt1 | contig 54699 bp, 43 predicted proteins | sample Bog_T0_3_FD_202130 | JGI IMG/M metagenome (GOLD analysis project Ga0302320, IMG submission 202130) | Peat permafrost microbial communities from Stordalen Mire near Abisko, Sweden - Bog_T0_3 | ecosystem: Environmental > Terrestrial > Soil > Wetlands > Peat | place: Sweden: Abisko, Stordalen Mire...
TACGTTTTATTCGCGGCTTGCTCCGCGCGAACTTCAGAGTTATTTAGTTTTTGTGAGTTCATACGTTGGTGGGTGTAGCGCTTCGGCGCTCACCTGCCAACAACTCATGCCATCTCTGCCGCTTTCGGTTTACGAATGGGTGCCGGTAAAATAATTGGATGACAACCATGAAACTGTGCCGTTCACATGATGACCACCAACTGGCCGGGGTTTGCGGCGGGCTGGCGAAGCATTTTGATCTGCCAGCCTCGAAACTGCGCGTGGTCTGGGTTTTGGGAACACTTTTCAGCGCGGCATTCCCGGGCGTTTTGTTGTATCTGGCGCTCTGGTATTTGCTACCGGAAGAACCGCCGCCCGCGCCCAGCTTTGAACCGCCGCCGTTGCAGCCGTGAAAAAAGACGGTGTGAACCAATCCGAATAAGTGTAGCTGAACTCAAAAATGACCCGCGCCGAACTCATAGAGAAGAATGAAAGCCAAAGAAAGAACTCGGCTCGCGTAAATAAATGGTTTCTTGGCTATCTCGCAGTTTTCGCTTTGTTCTTTAGTTGGTCGGATAAAAATGGATACGGAAATCCCCCAATTTGGGAGATCAGTTTGTTTGGTGGCCTTTTTGGAATATTAATTTTCTTTGGGAGACGTGCGCAAAAGCAAAGGCGGGAACTTGGATTGTTTTGCCCACATTGCAAAAAGGATTTGATTGGCCTATCATTTCAAACCGTTGTTGCCTCAGGTCGCTGTGGTCGTTGCGGGGCTATAATTTTGGAAGATTGGAATAAGTAAATTGATGCGCCTCTTCGAAGCCATTATTGATGCAAACCACCGGGCGGTGGCCGGTGACACGAGCGCCGGTCTGCATCCGGCGGATTTCGCGGACGAACTACCGGTCATCGCGCTCACGTGCATTGATCCGCGGTTGAACGCCTTTTTCCCGAACGCGCTGGCATTGCCGGCGGAACAGTTCATCTGGCTGCGCAACGCCGGCAACATCATCTTTGACCCCATGAGCTCGATGACCCGCACGCTCGCGCTGGCGTGCGCCGTCAAAGGCGGCAAGGAAATCGCCATCATCGGCCACACGGATTGCCAAGTTCGCCAAACCACGGCGATGCAGTTGCTCGACAAATTTAAAGAGTTGGGGGTTGACCGGCATCAGTTGCCGGACGACCTCAACGAGTTTTTCGGACTGTTCAGCAGCGAACGCCAGAACGTCATCAAGGGATGTGACATCGTCCGGCACAGCCCGCTCATCGGCCCGAAAATCCCGGTGCACGGTTTTTTGTTGGACATTGAAACCGGCAAGCTCGAATGGATTGTGAACGGCTACGAAGTCTGGCAGACGCTGCCGGCGGCCAGCGACGTGATTGGAAAAGGTGACGGCCAAAAAACCGGCCAATTGGGTTCGTTCGCCGCGTTCAACCTTGGCGAAATGAAATTTCCCGAAACGAAAATCGGCGAGGCGGCGGCAAAAACCGGAATGCCGGAACTTAAAATTGTGTCCACACCATCCGCGCAGCCGTTGCCGGCGGCGCCCGTTATCCCGCCGAAAATTTCGCTGCCGCCGCCGATCCGCCCGCGAATCCTGCCGAACCGCGGCCGGCGGTGAGAATTTGGAATGCGGTGACATGTCGGCGCTCAAAATAAGAAAGCTACGCCCTGATTTGGTGGCGGCGGTGCTGCCGCACCGCCTTGCACCGCGGCAGCGGTGCATCCACCAGTGCTACAATCGGAATCCCAAAACCAAATCTTCGTGATTGAAACCGGCGGCGGGCAGGATAGAATCAGCGCTCCAGTGGTTCGGGGCGTAGCGTAGCTTGGTAGCGCGCTTGCTTGGGGTGCAAGAGGTCGTGAGTTCAAATCTCACCGCCCCGACCATTTTATTTTACCGCAAGCTACAGCTTCAAGGTCAAGCTGCATGTCACTTTCAAAGGATGTAATTCAACGGCGCAACCGCTCAAACGAGAAAAGGCCGTCCGTAATTTAATTTTCGCGGTCGAACACCAGCGTGTTTTTATCGTCCATGATCGTCAACCGCGTGCCGTCAGCGTCAATTTGGGCAGGCATGGACTGCTTTCGGTTGCCATTGTTGAGCGTTAGGTTGTAATTGGCCCCGGCCTTTTTCCATTGCCCCTGCCAGGTGGCGGTATCCATGGTCGTCGGCGTTTTGTTATACGGCAGATTTTTGAGGAATGCCTGGCCATCAGCACCGGCAACAAACGCGGTTTTGGCATAAGACTGAGTCAACATCGCGCGCAGGGCCCGCATTTCGCGCGAGGAAATGACCGGGCGCGACTCCAGCATGATGGCGGTGGCTGCGCCAGCATTGAAACCCCAGCGACCAACAATTTTTTCCGAACCATATTTCGCCGTCTGGCCAGTTTGCAGATAGGCGACCAGATCATCAAAATTGTCCTGGATGATGCCCCAGACCAGATTGACGGTATCCTGGTTTTGCCAGAGGGATTGGAATTGCGAGGCGTTGATCAAACTTTTGATGGGACCATGTTGTTTCCAGGCATTTTGAAAGTCGGAGTCCTGACCGAGCTGCTGGAAGTCATCGCGTTCGGCCAGCGAAATAAACATCGGATAATCCGCCAGCCGGCCGCGCAACTGCGGATTTTGGCAGAGCAGCCCGGCAAGATCAGCGGCCTTGAAATAAATCTCCGGCATGGGGTCAACGGCGCGCGCAATCTGGGCGAAGCCGGTGGTTTCCGAATCGCGGCCCATGCGATTCAGCAATTTGATCAATTTGCCTTCGTCGTCGGATGTGGCGATTTGCGCCGTCCAATAGCTGAAATTGAAAATAACAAACGAAAGCAGCACGATATAGACGAGGCCGTTCACCAGGCCGAGACAGAGGCCAAGCCGGGTATTGAGCCGGATCCACCGGATCAGTTGCATGCCTTCGGCTTTGTATTTGAAATGGACGTTCACCTTGCGGTGTACATAAAACCCCGCCGATTTGAACGGAATCTGCAAGACCACAAACACGACAACCGGCGATAACAGCCAGATGACGATCGGATCATGAATGCCCACGTGCGGCAGCATCGGGCTGACGTATTTGGCGAGCGGCCCGGCCAGCAACGCGGAAACAATAACGCCGACCAGCGAGAACGACATGCGAATCGCGCCCTGTTGGAAACCGAGGGCGGCCAGCGACACCAGTATCACCGAAACCAGAATCCATATGGTCATGCCCATAAATAAAAACCATTTTGAGAAAAAAGCACGCTAAAATTTGAATGATTCAATTTGGGAGCGCCGGTTGGTGGCGAGAGGCGGCCCGTTTGCCGGGAGACGTCGGCTTTCGCTCTGAAGCTATGGCACGACAGGCTAGCACTCCCAGGACCCGTACTCGCTTTCATCGTGGGTTTTCGATGATTCCCGCGTTGAAACCGGATGGGAGTTGTACCAAACTGCGCCGCCGTGAAAATTTCGATCATCGTGCCGGCTTTCAACGAAGAGCGACTGCTCGGCGAATCGCTGGCGCACATCAAATCAGCGGCCGACGCGTTTACACAGCGCGGCTGGGATTTTGAATTGATTGTGTGCGACAACAATTCCACCGATCGCACGGCGGAAATCGCGCGGGCGGCGGGCGCCACCGTCGTGTTTGAGCCGGTCAATCAAATCGCGCGCGCCCGGAACTGCGGCGCGGCATCGGCCACCGGCGACTGGCTGATTTTTGTGGACGCGGATTCATGTCCGAGTGCCGGACTGTTCGCCGAGGTTGCGGAGCAAATCAATGCCGGACGTTGTCTGGCCGGCGGAGTCACGATCCGGATGGATGAGAAACATCTGGTAGCCGGGTTCGCCACGCAGCTTTGGAACTGCGCCAGCCGGATGGGTCGGCTGCTTGCCGGTTCATTTATTTTTTGCGAAGCCGCGGCATTTCGAAAAATCGGCGGGTTCAGCAGTGAACTGTTCGCGGCGGAGGAATTAGAGTTGAGCCAGCGGTTGCGAAAACTGGCGCGGGAAACGAGCCGGAATATCATCATTTTGCACCATCATCCGCTGATAACTTCCGCGCGGAAGCTGCGGCTTTACACGATGCGTGACCACCTCAAATTGCTGGTGCATGTGCTCTTCAACCGCCGGGCGCTGACCCGCCGCGAAGCCTGCACCTTATGGTATGACGGCCGGCGGTAAAACTTTACGATGAGGAGGCGGCGGCCTTTTTCCGAACGGCAAGGAAGTTCAGGTATTCGATCAATTTCTGTTTCATTTCCGTGCGCGCGACAATGGCGTCAATGAGGCCGCGATCAAGAAGAAATTCGGCGGTTTGAAACCCCGGCGGCAATTCAGCCTGGGTGGTGTCCTTGATGACGCGCGGGCCGGCGAACCCGACCATCGCGCCCGGCTCGGCCAGAATCAGGTCGCCCAAGCTTGCGAAACTGGCCATCACGCCCGCCGTGGTCGGGTGCGTAAGCACGCTGATGTAAGGCAGGCGTTGTTGTGCGTGGTAGGCGAGCGCGGCGGAGGTTTTGGCCATTTGCATGAGGCTGAACATGCCTTCGTACATGCGCGCGCCGCCGCTGCTGGAAATGATGACGACGGGCAGTTCCTTTTCCGTGCCGCGTTCAATGAGGCGCGTTAATTTTTCGCCGACGACCGAGCCCATCGAACCGCCGAGGAAACTGAAATCCATCACGCCGAGCGCAACGTGGTGTTCGCCAATTTTGCCAATGCCGGTGACGACCGCGTCCTTCAAGCCGGTTCTTTTATGATGCGATTCGAGTTTGGAGGCATACGTGGCCGCGCCGGTGAAACTCAGCAGGTCCACGCTCGTCATCTGCGCGTCCATTTCCTCGAACGTGCAGGTTTCGACCAGCGAGTGAATCCGTTCCCGCGAGCCGATGGCGAAATGGTGGCCGCATTTCGGGCAAACCTTCACATTTTCGTCCAGCACCTTGTCGAAAACCATCGTTTCGCACTTGGGACATTTCGTCCAAAGCCCTTCCGGGATGTCGCGTTTTTTGGATTTGCCGGTGCCCAGCTTGGGCTTCTTGGGCAACGTGGTTGCCTTGTCGGTCGTTGGGGTCAAAGCCGGCTCGAACGTTTCGATACCGAGCGATTTCTTGGTAAAAGAAGTCGTGGCCATTAGAGTTAAATGATACTAAAGTCCGCGCGCCACTGTCCAGACGCAAACTTCGCCCGCGCCCGAGGCCCGCAACGCCTGCGCGCACGCACTCGTGGTCGCACCGGTCGTGAAAACGTCGTCCACCACAATCACCCGTTCGCCATTCAAGCGCACACCGGGGCGCAGGGCGAACGCGCCACGCATGTTCGCGGCCCGCTGCTGCCGCGTCAGCAAAGTTTGGGTCGCCGTGGGGGCAACCCGCCGGAGCAGCTTCTGGTTCAATGGAATTTTCACGGCGACGCTCAAGCGCGCGGCGAGGCGTTCGGCCTGGTTGAATTCCCGTTCGCGCTGTCGCACGGAATGCAGCGGAACCGGTACAATCAAATTCCAATTTTGACCGCGCAACGCGGGGACGGCTTCGTGCAAAAACAAGCCGGCGAGAAAATTTTCAAGCCACAACTGGCGCTGGTATTTGAAACGGTGAATCGCCTCCAGCACCACGCCGCGCGCGACGACCGCCGAGCGGGCGGAGGTGAAGTGCAGTTCCATCTCGCGGCAGTTCGTGCATTCAAACGGCGTTGTGATGTCGCCCTCGAACGGCAATCCGCAGCGTTCGCAAAACGGCGGTTGGATGAAGCGCGCGTGCGCCCGGCAGCGTGCGCCGACGTAGCCGTCCGCGGCGGTCGCGGGTTCCGCTTCACAGAGCCCGCAGACCTCGGGATAGAAAAAACCGAGGCCGGCATCAAACCACTTTTGAATTGATGCTGCGAATGCGGTCATCGTGACATCGTAAACGGTTCACGCGTTGGTTTCAGGGGCAGGAATTTGAAAACGGCCAGCGTGAACAAAAGCACCCACAACGCGAGCCATCCATCCACCATTTTACCTGTGCCCCAAAACCAGATTGCGGTGTGTGTGGGGCTGGCGGTGAACGCGCCGTAAGCTTTTAGCCAGAAAATCCAGCCCGCGTGCAGGCCGATGGAGCAATAAAGGTTGCCGGTACGTTGATAAGCCAGGCCGAGCAGGATGCCGGCCAGCGCAAGGCTGAAAAAACCCGGCACGAGCGTGTAAAAATCCGCAAAACCGCCCAGCATCCGCGGAAGCATAATCAGCCCGGAATTCCAGGCCACCGCGCCGGTCCATTCCGTTCGCTGAAGAAAATGCACCAGCGCATAGACCAGGCTGCTGGCCATCAAGGCCAGCGGCCAATAAAACATCCGGCGCAGCCCGCCAAAAATGCCGCCGCGAAATAAAATCTCTTCGAGGGTGGCCACGCTGGCCGCCGCGGCGATGGCGTTGAAGAGTGTCCCCACGATTTTGTGGGCGGTCAGGCCCTGGACGAAAGTGCGATGGCCGGAGCCAAGAGCGATTCCGGCGACAACCGCCAGCGAAGCGAAACCGAGCAGCAGGCCGCCGGAAAACTTTTTCCACTGGCCATGCGGCGGAACCAGCCCGGCTTCGCGCCAGGAAGTGGCGCCGAGCGAACGCATCAGCGGCCAAAGCCCGCCCAGTGCAATCAGCAGCAACGAACGGTCCACAAAGCGGCGAAACGGGGCCCCGGCGATTTTGGGGAACCAAGGCGCGCCGGTTTGCGCGAGCCAGTAAAGCCACGGCGCGAGCAAGGCGCCGCCGATAAAGACCACCGCCAGATAAATGACCAGCGCCCGGAGAGGCCGCATGACGCAACGATACTTTTTCGCGCCGTTCAAGCAAGTGCGAATTCCTGCCACCAAAGGGTGGCGCCAAACGTCCAGTGGATGGTCAGGCGAACAGGTTTTGATGGTATTGGCGGGAAAGGTGTGTTATGCAATCATTGAACATGGCTGGCAGTTTGCAAAATGAAGCGGAAACCGGGCATTCGCCGCAGGAGCAGTTCGGACGATTTTATCTTCAAGAACTTCTCAACAGCGGCGGTATGGCGGACATCTGGGTGGTCACCGACGGGCGCGGCAAACCTTACGCGCTGCGAAAACTGAAGAAGGAGCTGCGTTTCAATCTGCTGGCGCGCCGGCGGTTCTTGCGGGGGTGCGAGGTCCTTTCAAAAATCAATGAAAGCGATTATATCGTCGGCTATGTCGAGCATGGCCGGCAGAACGGAACGCTCTATCTGCTCATGGATTATGTCGAGGCGGCTAATTTGAAGGTGCTGTTCGCGCGGCATGATCCGCTGCTGACGGAGAACGTCGCGCAGATTTTGATTGATATGGCCCTGGGCCTGAGCCACGTGCATGAAAGCGGCTTCATGCACCTGGATTTCAAGCCGGAGAATATTTTGGTGTCACACAGCGGCAATGTGCGGCTGATTGATTTTGACCTCGCGCAGCCGATCCCGGAAACGCCGAAGAAAATGTCGAAGAATCCGGGCACGCCCGGCTACATGGCGCCCGAACAACTGGAGCGCAAACCGATTGATTCGCGCGCGGATATTTATGCCTACGGCGTGGCGGCCTACGAACTGGTCACCAACTTCAAGCCGTTTCCCGGTGAAACGCCCGCGGACATTCTCGCCGCGCAACTGGACGCCTCCGGTCCCGTGCCGCCGCGCGAGCACAACGCGGACCTTCCTGCCGCGCTCGAAAAAGTCATCCTGAAGTGCCTCGCCCGCGACCCGGAAAAGCGCTACCCGTTCATGAGCGTGCTCGTGCGCGATTTGCAGAACGCGCTGTATGTGTGACGGATGGTTGTAGGAGTCGAGGTAACGAGGCTTTGGTTCGATGCACACGTTCGCTGAATGGTTTTTTCATTTGGCCTTCAGCATTTGAATGAGCCTCCTCACGTCGACTCCCACTTGATTAGGGAGTATTACCCCAGCAGCCGCTTGAGCTGCCGCGCGGCTTCCTCAATCCAGTCGTTGCCCGGAAGCGCATACGGGCGGAACGTCTCCAGATAGCCTTCCCGGTCGTTGTAAAAAAGCGCGCGATGCAGTCCGAGCGTGCTGGCGTCCGGCGCGTCAATCAGGCTGGCGGAGTCGCTGGCGCTCATCTGGAAGAGCACCCGCATCTCGAACCCGCCCATCTGTTTCCGGCCCAGAAAACGGTTCACGTTGTTGTAGGTGTCGCAGGTGGCGATGACATGAAACCCGGAGTTGGACCCTTCGCTGATGAGATTTTGCAGCACGGCGGCGGGTTGCACAGCTTCGGAACCGCCCGATGAGAAGCCGAATTCGTCCTCCATCCGGAGTTTTTTGAAATTCTGCAAGCCGTGGATCAACAGAAACGTCTCCGGCGCCTTGTCCGGCGGTTCGTCGCCCGACCGATTTTTCATTTCTAGCGCCAAACCGCCCATCATTTCCGCCAAGTCACCAGGTTTGACCTGGATGATTTCGTGCGGGATGGCCCGGATGACGCGTTCCAGAAATTCGCGTTGCGGAAATCCCGGTGGCGTGCTGTCCAGCAGGAGAAAACGCGCGGTGCCCCTGGGATATTGCGCGGCCAGCGACACCAGCGCGACGGACACTAGCGTCAGGGCCGTTTCCTCATTTTGACCCACAATCAAAAGGTTGCTGCCACTTTGCCTTTGGAAAACGGCGTCGGTGGGTCCCTTGATGGAATTGGGCGCGCCCAGCCAGATGCGTGCCTGGGCCGGTGGCTTGACGGATTTCGCCTGAAGCTGTGTGCGCAGCGCAATGTTTTCCCGCACATCCGCCGGCGCGCTGCCCTCAAACACAAACGGCTCCGGATATTGCTTCGGACCTTGATCAGCCCGCTCGCGGGCTTTCGCCAGAAAAGCATCACGCACGTCTTCGGGCAGCCACACGGTTTGAAACGGGCTGTTGCCCTCGATGGAACCCGCCGCGTCGTTGTAAATGCCTTCGCCGGGACGCGAGAGCAGGCGCGGGGCCGGGTTGTCCTGATCCATGATCAAATAGGCATCGGCCTCGTTGCACATGAGCGCGATGCGGATGACCATCTGGCCGATGGTGGCACGGGCCAGCGTGTAGGCGCCGCCCAGCGTCTGCGAGCCGAGCAGCACGTGAATACCAAAGGCGCGGCCCTGCCGGACAATGCGGTCGAGCAAAACGGCGGCGCCCTGCGAGACACGGTCTTCCTCCGTGAAATATTCCTGAAATTCGTCAATCAGCAGCAGCGACCGAGGCATCGGCTCGGTGCCGCCCGCTTTTTTATAACCGGCGATGTCCTGCACGCCCAACTGGCGGAACAAATCGCCACGTCGCCGGAGTTCCGCGTCCACGCGCTCCAGCACGCTCAACCCGAACGCGCGGTCGCTTTCGATGGCGATGACCCTGGCGTGCGGCAACCGGCGGGTGGCATAGCATTTGAATTCCACACCTTTTTTGAAGTCCACCAGATAGAATTCAACCTCCTCCGGGCTGCACCACATCGCCAGGTTGGTGATGATGACATGGAACAGGGTGGATTTGCCGGATCCAGTCTTGCCGGCAATCAGCGCGTGCTGCTTTGTGCCCTTGCCGATGGCGAGGTATTGCAGCTTGGTCGCGCCCGACCGGCCGATCGGCACGCGCAGTTCCTCCGTGGTTTCCTCCGTCCACATTTCGGCCGGCGGCGGGGCCACCTGCTCGAACGGCACCTCGACGCGGTTGGAATCCTTGCCGCTCTCGCCGACCAGGTGCAGAAAATCCGTCACGAACTCCGGCTTCGGCGGAGTGTCGAGCAATAGGCGAGTTCCCTCGGGCTGATGGCTGGCCAGCTTGAATCCGCTTTCGGTCCGGATCAGGCAGACGCTGTTTTTCCGCAATTCGTCGGGCACAAAACCCTGCGGCAGGGCGTGCCGGCGGTCCCAATGAATCAGCGTGAAAACGCCGCAACGCGCGCCGCTAGTGGCGATGTTGATGAGCCGCCGGACGGCCGTCTCGCTGAAATTCACCGGGAAATCGGCGATGACGAGGAAATGATATTTCTCCGCGATGGTGCCGGCCTGGGCGTTGTATTCGGCAATCGTCGCGTATTCATTGCGGAGATACATCTGAATGACTTTTTCCATGTGCTCGTTCAGTTCCGCCAGCTTTTCCTCGAGCTGGCTGGTTTGCGTCCAGATGCGGCTGTTGATGTGGCTTTCCTCGTAGTCCGCCAGGTGCATGAGACCGGCGAAATTCTGGCCCAGCCCCACGGGATCAAAAATCGTGAAGCTCAACTTGCCCGGAGGATGGACCGAGAGCAGGCGAAAGATGATGTTGTTGATTGCCGCAATCGCCTCGTCGCCGCCGATTTTTCCCGTTTCAAAAATAATTGAGCCTTGCCCCGGGTATTTAAGGAGCAGGGGAACGGAAAAATTGGGCGGGAAGGGCAGGGCCAGGCGTTTGTCCTTGGTTGCGACGCCGATGAGCTTTTCAACGTTCACCTCCACGCGCCCGAATTTTGCCGCGTTTTTGAATTCCTCCGGCAGCGCCCACTGTTTCCAGGCCGGCTGCTGCCAGTCGGGGAACAGTTTCTCCGCCGTGGCATTGGCCGCCCGGATGGTTTCATGAATCGGCTGGATGCAATTCCCCCATTCCGTCTGCAACGCCTGCCAGCGGGTCTCGTGTTCCGCGGTCAATCGCGCCATTTTTTCCGCGTGTGTGTCGGCGGATTGTCTGGCTTGCGCGTCCGCCTCCTTCCGCAAATGCGTGACGTTGCCGGTGTGTTCGTTTTGCACCTGTCCGAGTTTCGCCCGGTATATCCGCTCGTTTGTTTTCAGGGCGCTGAAGCCCTTTTCATCCACTTTCTGGGCCCGCACGCCGCGCGTGTCCATGGCCGCCTTGACCGTTTGCTTCCATTCCTGGTTGAGGCTGCGATTGGCGTCGGCGAATTCCTTTTGGATACGTTCTTGTTCCTGTTGATAACGCAGCCCGGCTTGTTCCAAAGCAAGGTCGTGCCATCGGCGCGCCCTGGCCAGGTCGCCGGCAATCGTCTTGGCGGTTGGCCCAGCCTGACGCTTTCCAACCTGATGAATGGCGAAAAAAACCGCCCAAAGAATGACCGGCCCCGCGCCTGCAACCGGATACGAATGGCGGAGCAGGGGAACCGAGACGGCAAATGCCAGCAGCAACAGAATCGTCAGCAGCCACATCGGGGCGAACGCGAAAACCCGTGGCAGCAGAATGGTTTTGAAGCGATCCAATTCGTCTCGCGTTTGGAACTCCAGACGATTCAAGTCGTGAAACAAATGATCCTCATCCGGGGGCAGAGCCTGTTCGTGCCATTCCCGGTCCGGGGCCAGCAGGCCGCGGAATTTGCCATAGCCGCGAAACGCGCTTCGGGCGTTCTTTTCCAGCGGGACAAAACCTTCGCGGTTTTTGGCCAGCTTGACTTGTAATTTCTCCAGGTTGGCGGCGGCGTTCGCCAGTTCGGTGTCCCGGCGGCGCTCCGTGTCCAGCGAGCCTTCCTGAATCTGGCGTTGCCGGCGTCCCGCGCGATCGGTTCCTTCCATGACTTGTTGGGTGCTGGTGCGGTGGGCCTGGGTGATCCGGCCTTTTCGCCGCTCAAATTTGGACTGCAACTTTTGTTTTTCAGCTTCGAAGACGGCTTCCGCCCCGGTGATGCGTTCGGCCAGTTGCGAGGTGTGTTCTTCGGTGGCCTTTTCAAAGGCCTTCGTTGTCGCGGAAGATCGGGAACGATACTCGCCGTCAAGCTTTTCCTCGCGGGAGGCAAAAGTCCGGATGGCGCTTTCGAGCCGGTCCAAAAGCGCGAGCATTTCACTGATTCCCAGATGGCTACTCACAATCGTTCCTGACTTTGGTTAAAACTTCATCCAGCTTTTCGAGCACCGTGATGCTCTTGTCCACACCCGCAAAAAGTTCGGCCATATATTTGTGTTCGAACTCCCGGCTTTTGGCGTCCCGCCAGTAATTCCCGGTTTCGTCCCATCGGGTCGAAAGCTCTTTGGTGATGGCGATCAGCCGGTTTCTGCTTCCGCTCAGGCTCATGGTTTTTTCCTTCCGCCATCCGGTTCACCGGCCCCGGCGGGAAAATCGCCGGCGGACGGGGAAATATCCGCTTTGTTTTCCGTCGCCGTCAAGGCCGATGCGCCGCCCGGCGCGGCCACGGCGGCATATGCTTCCAGCGTTTTCACCACCTGGCCCAGATAAGCAACGGCCTGCGTCATGTCGGTGAGGAGGAACCCGTGCAACTGGTTCAACATCTTCACCAGCGGGTCCGTCCGGTTCTCCAGATCCCGATCCCACTTTTTCAGGACCGCCAGTTTGGCTTCGGACTCTTGGGCGGTGCGATCCGCCCGATGCACGGCCATTTGTTGCAACGTCACCGAGTCTTGAAATTGGGAAAGCCGGGCGCTGAACAATTCCGAGCGCGCCTCCTCCAGTTTTCTGGCCCGGACCTTTGCTTCACGCTCCCAGAGCTGCCGTTGGTCGTTTTGCACCCACTGCCGGGTACGCAGGACCTCATCGCACGCCTCCTCCAAAACCGAGCGCGCCTTGGTCAGGAAAACAATCAGGTCGGCCCGGAAAGATTCCACGGCTTCAACGGAAGTGACTTGGGCGCGGTCGGCCATGCGACGTCAGTGTTGGTTCAGATATTCCTCGATGCGCTGGGCTTTTCTAAGCAGGAACGGCGTGTGCTCCTTGGACAGCTCGACGAATTTCTTCAACGCCTTCATCGCCAGCCGGAATTCATCGGCGAATTTCTCGTGCTCCTGATCCTGCCAGGTGTCCCCCAGCGCGGAGAAGCGAGCTTGCAGCAACACCAGCCGGTTTTCCAGGTCGGTGTTGAACCGGTTCAGTTCGTCGGCGAACCGCCGCACCTTTTCGGGATCCATGATTGCTTGGGCCATAAATTTCCCTTTCGTTCGGCTTCTTGGCGACCCGCGGATATGGCGGCTCGCTGGAAAGAACTTAACATGGCAGCCCCCAGCCGCCAGTCCATTTGTAACCTGAAAACCTCAATGCGGTTTCTCCTTTCTTCCAGTTCAGCCGCGGCTTACGATATTTGTCGAATCCCCTTACCACATGCCATCACCCGCTTCTCATCCCCGCGATCCCCTGCACGGCATCACGCTGGAGAATATTCTCAACCAACTGGTCCAGCGGCATGGTTGGAGCGAGATGGGGCGACGCATTCCCATCCGGTGCTTCCAGTTCAATCCGACGGTGAAATCCAGCCTCACGTTCCTGCGTAAAACACCCTGGGCACGCCAAAAGGTCGAGGACTGGTTCATCGGGGAGCTTTTACCAGCAGAGAAAAGTCCAAAGGCTGAAGGCTAAGGGTTTAAAGTGGGAGAAGATGCGGGATCGGATTTTAACACTCGGCGATCTTGTTTTAGGATTCAGCCTTTACAATTTAGCATTCCCTTCAGCGCCGAGATTTTCAGTTGACTATGCCAGCGCGTGCTCTAGCCTCCGCGACTTGGTCTGCCACCCAGGTCAATCCGAACATGAAACCCAACCTCATCAAGATTTCAACGCTGGCGCTGCTGCCAGTGGCATGGCTCATCCTGACCGGCTGCTCTTCCACGCCCCAAGTGGACAAAACCACGACCACCGCCTTCAAGGAGGGTGTACCCGGCGGAGTCCTGGCGCAAACCTACCAAACCACTGCCACAGTCACGGCCATTGATCCCGTCACCCGGCAGGTGACCCTCACCGCTCCGGACGGCAGCCAAAACACCTTCAAGGCTGGACCGAAAGTGGTCCTCGATCAGATCAAGGCGGGCGACGAAGTGAAAGTCACCGTGGCTAGGGAACTGGTGATATATCTGAACCCCAATGATGTGCCGGCCACGACCAGCCCGGCGGCAATGGTACGCGCGACGCCGGGTGTCCGGCCCGGAGTATTAACGGCGGAGACGGTGGAACTCACCGCGACGGTGGAATCTGTTGATTTGTCGAAACACGAAGTGACCCTGCAAATTTCCGATGGCCGGAGCGGCACGTTCAACGTTCGCCAGGACGTGGATCTCACGCAGGTGAAACCCGGCGCGAAAGTCTTCATCCGGACCAAAGCGGCGGCAGCCATCATGCTGGAAAAACCGTAGCAAAGAACAATTCTAAATTCTGAATGCCAGGAGTGAAATCGAGAAGCCTGTTTCCAGTTGACTCTGCCATCGTGCTGCTCATTGCCTCGAACGGCACGTACGCGGGTTTGAAGCAGTTGACGCCAGCAGGGTTCATGCTAAAGCTTCATAGCCGCCAAACCATACCAGCATGTGCGGGGGACAATAATTAATATTTACTATGGAAACGATTCTGCCATTCGAGTTCAAACGCCAGATGGTCCTGCTGCTGGATGGCGCTCCGCATGTCATTGAGGATTTGCACACCAGCGGCACCGCCCAGACCCGGCACCGGCTCCACACCCGCCTGCGCCACCTCCTGACCGGCCGCCTCATTGACCGCGTTTTTGCCGAAAACGAGCGCGTGACCGTGGCTCCGCTGGAAACCCGCCGCGTTACTTACAGCTACGCGCAGGCCGACCGGCAGATTTTCATTGATGCCGAGACGTTCGAGGAGTTCGAGTTCAGCAACGAACAACTCGGCGATCGCCGCGGGTTTCTCAAGGAGAACGAGGAATATAAAGCCCTGCGGCTCGATGGCCGGGTCCTCGACATCGTCCTGCCGGCGCAAATACCGCTCAAAGTGGTGGACACCGCTCCGCCCAGCCGGGGCGGCTTGAGCGCGTCATGGAAAGAGGCGAAGCTCGAAACCGGCCTGCAAATCTTGGTGCCGCTGTTCATCACCAACGGCGAAATCATCCGCGTTGACACCGCCGAAAAGAAATACCTGGGCCGGGAAACGTCCGCGTAAAAGGCCTTCAACCTCACGCGGCGGGCTGGCGGAAAAGCTATAGGCTAAAATAATTACGTCCTCGTTTCCTTGGTTTCCTTCTGTTGTAAACTGAAATGGACTATAGAATTTATATAGTCATTTTGTTACCCATCATTTACGAGTTGGAGTTCTTGCCGCTGTAGGAAAACAAATGTCCCCAACCAATGATCGGCTTTTCAAATATATGCCATGAAAGAGTGGCCATCAACAAGGTGACCACAAAAGCCAGTAAAGTTATGAATTCGCCTGGAAGATCGTTTACGGACGGATACCTTCCAAGAATCAAACCGTGTGCCAATTGGTTGATTGCCATGTGCATTATAAAAACTCCATACGCAATAATTCCGAGGCGGCGTAACGGTGAAAAACGCATGACGCTAACGAGCAGGCCCTTTTTGGCGGTTACCCCGATGAGCAGCAAACAGGCATAAAACAATGACACCCAGGAAAAACCCAGGAATACCATTTCAAACGAATCTCGACCGTTCCTGAATGTGGTCAGGTAACCTATTCCAATCAGCAGCACCACCAGTGCTGAATAAAGGAGCCTTTGATTCTCTTCGAGCCAAAGACGTGGTCTTTTCTGCCTGACCCCATAGGCACACAAGACCCCCAATAACAACGCATCCGTCCGGCACGGCAGCAATACCCAGGTGCAAATCCCCGGATGGTTTATATACAAAAAGAGCCGGAGGGCGGGGGTAAGCAATATCAATGATATGAGCACATGCGGAAGCCTCCGGACAGGGACAAGCCATATTATTAGTGGCAGGAGCAAATAAAATTGTTCTTCCACGGCCAGCGACCAGGTAGGGGTAAGCCAAAATGCGCCAAATATTTCCGTTTTAGCGACGAAAAAATTCTGTAAAAAAAACACGTAGGCCCAGTTGGGATAATGCTGCTTAAAAACATCTGCCTGCCAGTTTTGATATAAATAGGATGAGAACATCCGGGACAAAACGATAAACAATGTCAGCCATGAAAAATACAATGGAAAGATCCGGCAAACCCGCCGGATGTAAAAAGTTTTGAAATAGTTTCCGGCATTTCGCTGATCCAGAAGAATTCCACCAATGAGAAAGCCGGATAACACAAAGAACAGGTCAACTCCGCTCCAAGAGAAAGGAAAAACAACAGATATAAATTTGGAAATCGGTCCGTTTTCCGGCCTGAGGCTGGTCATGACGTTGTGGTGGATTACGACCAATAAAATCGCTGCTCCCCTTAAACCGTCCAATTCGGGGATGCGAACGCCCGTTTTTATATTATACGGGCCGGTACCTGATATTGTTGTGGGATTTTCTGATTTCATCCCGATGTATCGAGCCGGGCCAGTATGACAAGCGGTTGTGGCGTATCCAAGCCCATCTTTTCCAAACTGCGGAGTTGGGGGTGGCAGAGGGGGGCATGACGATGTGGCCTGTGCTTGGACGCTGTACGTCGGCACCCCCCGTAAGATAAAAACACATTGTGCGATCACAAAATGGCGAAATCATCTGCGTTGACAGTGGTCAGCATGTTCAGGGCTTTAGCAATTTGGCCTTTAGCATTTAGAATTTAGCCTTTAGCCTTTGCCATCATGTCTTTCACCGTAACGCAGCCATTGAGAAGACCGCCAACTTTCCCCGAACTTCAAGCGCTGGCCGGACAGCATGAAGTCCAAATCAACGGCAACGAACATGCCGGAGACTTCTGCCATCCCGACTCCGGGCAGCCCAAGGTAAACGGAAATTATACCTTTGAGTTGAATGGCGACATCCGTGGCGATTTTACCAGCCACGTGCTTGGAAAACTGGCCGGGATATTCATATTTACGACTGGAAAGGCCGAGGTCACTATTACCGAAAAGCCATTCCTGATTCCCGAGGCGGCTTTGAAATCAAAGCTTTCCGAGGCGCTGAAAGAGTTCTGCGCCAAATTTCCACCGGAGGCATAGCCCATGGCAGGTTCCAAACACATTTCCACCGGCGGCGGAGCAAGTTTTGGCCATAATCCCTTTGACGCGTTGTCCGGCGAAGGTCTCCCGCCTGCATCTTCTTCTTCGCCGGCGGATTCCGCGCCACCCTCAAAACCGGCGAAGAAAAATCGCGGGCGCGTGGATATCCTCCGGGTCAAGGCCGGGCGCGGCGGCAAGACGGTGACGGTGGTAAAAAACTTTATCGGCATTGGTCTGCCGGAAAAGGAGCAACTGGCCCGGGCGATGCAGCGCGCCTGCGGTGCCGGCGGCACGGTGAAGAACGGCCAGATCGAGATTCAGGGAGACAAACGCGCGGAGGTCGCGCGCATCCTGACCGAGGCGAACTTTCACCCGGTGTTCGCGGGCGGGTGATGCAAAAAAGTCTAAAGGTTAAAACAGCCAAGGCAGAAACTGGAAATACCCTTAGCCTTTAGCCTTAGTTTTGGCTCGGATCAATTTGGCCACGGCGGCGTGTAACAGGATCACGTCCGGATTGCGTTGCAATGCCTCGTCGTAATGCCGCGAAAATCCTTCACCGCTTTCGGTCGCCACCAGCAGCGTTTTGACCCGCTCCGCCACAGCCTCCACGCCGGCTGCCGTCAACGGTTCTTTCTTCGCATCCAGCATTTCATCCATCGCTGTGATGAGCTGGGTCATGGGGGCCAGCCAGGTGAACCACGGATCGTCTGTGACCAGTTTCAGAAAATGAAACGGCGACTGGATTTTGCCGAACGTCGCCTCATAGCCGACCCGTTCGAATTCCAGCAATGCCTTGTGCAGGGGCAACATCGCCTCGCGCAGTTCCGTCAGGCGCTGCCTAATGCCGGCCGGCTCCCGGTCGGGTTGGATTGGACCTTCCTTTTTCATGTTGCCTGCAACATACAACCCGGCTCGTCGGCACGCGAATTTTTAACGCCAAGACGCAGCGCGGCGGAGCCGCAACCAAAATCAACTTCATAAGGAAGCCAGGAAACCATGAATTCTTTCGGTTGGTTCTTGGTTTCTTGGTTTATATGCAACGCAAACCATTCCAGCCGCCACCATTGGAAGCGAAAAGCTTCCTCAGCTTTGAGGCGGCTTGTCTCCGAATGCGATCGCAATAATCTCCGGCTTTGGTGGTTGAGTCAGCAGGCTGACGACAGGCACGACGAGCAGGGGCAGGAGCATAACGATGGCGCCGGCCAACGGGACCCCGTCCGGACCCCAGGTTGGAAACAGGAGGCAGGCGCTGCCCAGTCCGACGCCGATGCCGGCGTAAACCCCGGCCAGCGTGGTCCGCTTCCAGAAAAGCCCGAGCAGATACGGCGCGAGAAACACGCCGAGCAACGTTCCCCAGGACATGATCATCAGGTTGACGATGAAGGTGGGTTTCTTGAGGGCGATGAACAGCGAGCATCCCACAAACACCGCGCAGAGGACGCGCAACAGCGCCATGGTTTGTTTTTGGTTGGCATGCCGGTTCACGAACGCACCATAAATATCAATCGCGATCGCCGAGCTGGAAATCAGAACCAGGGATGACAGGCTCGACATCGAGGCGGAAAAAACCATCAGCACGATGATGAGCACCAGCGAAACCGGCAGACCGGAGGTGGTGATGAAATGCGGCATGATCTTGTCCCAGATCGGGCCTTTGGCACCCATCAACTCCGGCGGCAGCTTCGGGCCGTAAAACAGGTGGGTCAATGCGCCGCTGTAATACGCGCCAAACGACATGAACAGCGCGAAGACGGTGGCGATGACCATGGCGCGCTTCACGTCGGCCCGGCTGCGGATGGAATAAAACTTCTGCACCATCTGCGGCAGCGCCCACGGTCCAAAACTGGTTATCAACACCAGCGCCAGCAGCGTCAGCCAGCCCGGCGCGCTCACGGCCAGCCAGCTTCCGGCTCCGAGTTGTTTGACCGCCGCAAGACCGGGCGCGGCGGCAGGATCGGACAGCAACTGGTTGGTCGCATTCACAAAGCCACCGGTCTCTGGCCGGTGGGCCAGGAGATAGACCATCACCAGGACGCCGGCGAATTCGACGATGCCCCGGATGAAATCGCTGACGGCCACGGCGAAGTAGCCGCCCATGACCAGATACACGGCGGTCAGCGCGGTCAGAAAATAAAGTGCGATTTCGTAAGGGATGTGCAGCGTCATTTCAAAGAGATAGCTCAACCCCATCAACACGGAGGCGGAGTAGGGGACTAGGAAGACAAACACCACCAGCGCAGCGACGACCTGCAAAGGCTTGTTGCCATAGCGGGCGCTGAGGAATTCCGGCATGGTGATGGCATTGAGGCGCGAGGTCATGTCGCGCGTCCGGCCGGCGAGCACCATCCAGGCGAGCAGCGTGCCGATGAAGGTGTTGCCGATCACAATCCACATGGTGTAGATGCCGAATCCCCAGCCGAGTTTGCCGGCATAGCCGATGAAGAGCACGGCGGAGAAATAGGTGGTGCCGTAGGCGAATGCGCTCATCCACGGCCCGAGCGTGCGGCCGCCCAGGAAGAAATCGCCGACGGTCTTGGTGCGTCGCATGCACCAGTAACCAACGGCGAGCATGACGAGGACGTAGAGAACGATAATCGAGATGTAGATCGTGGGGCTCATAGGGTTCTGGCATTACGCAGGATTTGATGGCAATGAAGCAAGCGGATTGGCGGCTTAACGGCGGGTATTCGGCAATCAAAATATGCGGATGAGAGAAGCTAACAGAAACAAAATGCTGAAGGCTGAAGTCGTTTGACAGGAGAATGGGGACAAGGGATTTTTTTATACTGCTTTGTCACTTTGGCTGCTACAAAAGAGGTGAGACAGTTTCTGGTAGCGCGGTCCGCTTTTCATTTTTAGGGCGAAGAAGCCGCTTCCAAATCGTGAAGCTTTGGTCCCACCACATCGCCGAGGTGGATGCCCGCAGTGTATAAAGCGATGGCAAAGCCGGCCAACACGATCAGCAGGATGAGAGACGACCAGAAGTGGCGCGCTTCATAACGCTCCAACGAACGCGCGAAGGCGACCAACCCAAATAACGCCGTCACGACGATCACCGCATCCACGCTCGCCCGCTGCCAGTAACTGCCGCCCAAGTGCAGCCACATCCCGAATTCATCGAACGTGAGACCCATGGCCACGCCATACAACAGCGCCGTAATTTCAGCCGCGCGCCCGATCGGTCGGCGGAAAACGCTGTAACCGCACACCGCCGCCATCAGGAAAATACCATAATTCAAATGATGAACGTGGGTGCCGTGCAGGAAGAAATACATGTTCGGCATTTCCCTGGACATGATCAGGAACACAAACACTCGTGCCAGGACGAACGTCACAATGAAACCGAACAAGGCCCGGCGCGCCAGGCGGTGCGCCGTCTCCCGATGCAGGGTGTGTTCCGTATTTACCGGTGGTGAAATCATCAATTGGCCCGGGTTTGTTTGTAATACCACTGAAGTTGTTCCGGCGAAGTGCCTTCATCCACATTCTCCGCCGCCACCAGTTCGCCACCGCGGGCTGGCGGCAACACTTCCTTTAATTTCCATTCATTGTCCAGCCGTCCGAAAGTCCAGAATTCCACAAACGGCGTCACGTCCGGGTCCTGGCTGATCAGCAGATTGTTTCGGCGGACAACCCTTTGGGCATGGGCGCTGATGCGGACGGTGAATTCGTCCTGGGAGTTGTCCGAGAAATTCCGCACCAGGATCAACTCCGCCTTGCGGACGCAGAGATTACGGAACTCCAACTGCGTTCCCTGTCCGCCCAAACGCACGAGTTCGCCCTGCAGGTTGGTTGCCACGCCGGGGAACAACTCAGCGGTCGGGATGCCCGCGGGATCGCCCTTTTCGCGCGCCAGCGTGACGTCCAGAAAGACCTGCCGGGCGCGCTCCACCATCGCCTGGCGGTCCCAGAGCTTGTCCGTCTGGATCAGAAAATTCAACAGGCGCTCGATTCGCGTGGCCTTCTCCAGCGTCTCTTTTTCCAGCCACGGTCCCGCCGGGCCTTCCTTGCCAGCGGTCTCGTCATAAACCTGGTTCAGTCCCGTGTCCGTGAACTGCTCAAAAAAGTTTTCCTCCTTCAACGCTTCCGACTCGCGGGATTGTTCAATCTCCCGGAGCAGCCACGCGCCGCCCTGGCGTTGAAACGTCCAGAATTCCTGGAACCGTGCCGGTGCCTGGTCGCCCCGCAAAAAGTTCCCGGTGCGATCATCCACGTAATGGTCGCGGGCGGTGGCGGTGATGAGCGCCGTAAACTCGCGGTTGTCCTCCTTTTGCGGATAACGAACGTTCACAAGATCCACGTGCTCGACATTCAAATTTGAAATCATGTTGATCTCGTGATTGGCAATCATGCCGCTGAGTTGCGAGCAGTGTTCCGCGTAAAGGTCCGGCATCATCAGCAGTTTCATCGGATCGTATTGCCTCGCCTGCCAGCATTTCTGCAATTCCAGGAAGGTGGCTTTGGCCTGGGCTTCCAATTTGTCGGGAGCCATCGTTTGGTCCACGCGGGCCAGAAATTCCAGCAGCTTGAGCGTCTTGTCCGATTTGCGTTCGATGTCAAAACGGCTGTAAACGTAGTCCAAATCTTCACCGGCCGCCTGTTTGTTCTGCGCCGCTTTCACAATCACATAAATGATGACGATGAATGCCCCCATCAATATTAATGGTATTATGGGATCCCCGTCGCCGCCGCCGGAAGATCCGCCGCCGTGAAAACCGCCGCCACCACCACCGCCGCCGCCGCCACCACCACCCTTGTTATGCACGGCGATGCCATTGGCGAAATAGGTGTTCGGATGGTCCGTCTGCAAATTATAGACCCGCGTCGGAGCCTGAACCGTTTCCAGGCTGGTAATCCGCTGCTCGCGCAGGCCGCCGTCACCCAGCGCGAAAATCCGGTCCCCGATTTTTAGCGCCTCCAGCGTTTTGAAAGTCCCGTCACCGGTGTAGAACGGATGCTCGCGCGTCACGCGTAGGGTGGTTTGCTCCGTGCCCACGACCACGTATTCGTTTACTTCGTGAATGATTACCTGACGCACCGTCGTGTGAACAATTTCTCCGCTGGTGGTAAAAGCGATCAGTTCGTCGCCGGGACGGATTTCGCTGATGGGCGATGACGTGCCATCGGCGCGCAGGATGGGCGTGTCCGGCAGGAAACAGCCCTTGTTGTGGACGACGATGTCATTGGCCAGATAGGTTCCTCCCGGCAGAACGAGCAAGTTGAAGGCGGGATGAACCGCCTTCACGCGGGCGATTTTGTCAATCGTGACGGTCTTGAAAGCGTTCCCCTCGCGCACGCAAAGCGCGTCGCCCGGTTGCAGGTTGGCCGCAACACGAAAAGTTCCCGGACCAATCTGCAGGGGATGCTCTGCGGTCGCCCGCAAGATTTTCTCCGCCGTGGTAATCTCCACGTACTCGGTTGGATCAACCTGGCTTGTCGCTTCTACCGTGGCTGGCTGAAGTTCTCCATCCACGACCGACCAGACGGTGTCGCCTCGCGCCAGGCGCTCAATCGGAATCGGCCCGGACGGCGTGGCAATCAGTGTTCCCTCTTCCAGACAGCCGCCGCCGCCGCGGCCCCAAGCCAGCGAGGTCGCCAGCAAGAGGCATGACAAAATGAAAACGCCGCGTATTTTCATGCAAAAATTCTCCAGTTTTGTGCGGATATGGCCATTACAATGAGGCGCGGAATTTACCAGGCCTCCCGCTTCCAAATCGTCAATGCAAGGCGGCGATGATTCCGCCCAGCACGGCGGCTGCTACGACGATGCTGATCCCGATGATGCTCGCGCCGACGACCCGGCCAAAATAATTGGCCACCGCCACGTTGCCGCGCGCAATTTCCTTGTCCTCATCAATATTGGGCGTCAGGCGCTCGATGAAGCGGGGCAAAAACGCGGATGCCACCAATATCAGTGCGATGCCGATGAGACCGCCGAGCGCCGAGAACACTACGGCCCAACCCATATTGTACGTTACTTCACTCATGATTTTTCCTGTTTGGTTGAACCAGCAGAGCGATGAATTCTGCCGGTGAGTTTTATTGAGAAAGAAATGGTCCGACCAGATTTGCAACGACCCGCGTGCATGCCACGCATTTAAACCCACCCGCAAAGAAAAACAAGCGGAATACCCGCGCGTGCGACGGTTCAGTGCTCCGCCGATGATCGCTGCTCCATTTCGCGGCCGGCAACGCCGCGGTGACTTGACTTTCCCGATGCCGCTTGCCATGAAGGAGAGCATCATGATTAACAAGAAACCTTGCCTGCGAGGACTGATGACACTATCAATCACGGTCATGCTGTTGAATGCTTCAAACGTGGCCGCCCAGGATAAACCGGCGGTTTCCGCACCCGATGCCGGCCAGCCCCAGCCGGTTGCGGCCGGCGAGAAACCCGCCCGGAGTTTCGATGAACTGGCGGACAAGGCGCTGCTGGCCATGCAACAACGCGCGGCGGAACTCAAGGTCAAAGGCGTGGGCGTGATCGCCTACAGCGAAGGCGACAGCGTCAAATCCTGGTCGTCGAAAATGGTGGTGGTTGGCAATTTGAAAAATGGCCCTTCCAAGAACGATCCCGACGGAGCGAACCTGCTCGCCATTGCCTATACCAAGGCCGCAGAAATGGCGGACACGCTTAAAGACAGCGGCAGCGCGGGCCGCCCGCCCCTGAAAGGCGAGTTCGGCTGGCAGGGTGGAGTGGTGGCGAAGGGGCGAACAGGAATTTTGATCGCGGCGTTCAGCGGAGGTCCTTCTGCGGACGACGTGAAAATTTCCCAAGCCGGCCTCGCGGTTCTGTCTCAATCATTGTAACCCATTCCGTCGCATGAAAACTTTCTCCGCCGGTTTCCCTGATTGTTTATCGGCCGGATGTCAGCTATCGTGCGCCGCATAATGATCCTCGGATTTGGTGAAATCATGATGCGGTTGGCGACGGAAGGCCGGTCGCGATTCCGGCAGTCGCTGCCGGGCAAACTGGAGGCGACCTGGGGCGGCGGCGAAGCCAATGTCTGCGCCTCGCTAGCCCTGCTGGGTCAGGCGTCGCGTTTTGTGACGGCGTTGCCCCGCCATGCGATTACCGAACAACTGGCTGCCACTCTGCGCGGCTTGGGCGTGGACACCTCGCGGATGCTCTTCACCAACGAAGGCCGCCTGGGAATCTATTTTCTGGAAACCGGCGCCAACCAGCGCAGCCCGGTCGTGATTTATGACCGCGAAGGCAGCAGCATCGCGCTGACTGCGCCGGAGAAGTACGACTTTGCGGGCGCGCTGAAAGGCGTCACTTGGGTTCACGTAACTGGCATCACTCCGGCGCTCAGCCAAAACGCCTTCGCGTCCACGCTGGCGCTGGTCAAGCTCGCAAAAAGCCGGGGCATTCAGGTCAGCTGCGACTTGAACTTTCGCAAGAAGCTTTGGAATTGGAAGCCGGGAACCAAACCGCAATCGCTCGCCCGGGAATGCATGGCGCAAATTCTTCCCCAAATTGACTTGCTCATCGGCAATGAAGAGGACGCCAAGGACGTTCTGGGCATTGAAGCCGTAGGCACGTCCGTGGAGCACGGAAAAATCAACCCTGCCGGCTATGAATCCGTGGGCCGGCAGATCACCGCCCAATTCCAGAATATCAGCCTCGTCGCCATCACGCTGCGCGAAAGCCTTTCCGCCGACCATAACAACTGGGGCGGAATGTTGTTCGATGCCCGTGCCCGGCAGGCTTTCTTTGCACCCCGATCCGCCGAGGGCGGCTACCGGCCCTACGAAATCCGCAACATTGTTGACCGGGTTGGCGGCGGCGACTCTTTCAGCGCCGGGCTGCTTTACGCGCTCAATTCGGAAAAATTCAAACAGCCGGCAACGGCCTTGGAGTTTGCCGTGGCCGCCAGTTGCCTGAAACATTCCATCCCGGGCGATTTCAACTACGTCACCGAGGACGAGATTGTCTCGCTCATGCACGGCACCGGCTCCGGGAGGATCAAGCGATGATACAGCGCGTCATCCAAAAACGGATTGTTCCGGTGGCGGTGATCAATCGCGCCGAAGACGCAGTGCGCATCGCCGAGGCATTGCTGGCGGGCGGTCTGGACGTCATCGAGGTGACGCTTCGCACGCCGGAATCCGAAGCGTGCATCCGCCGCATCCGCAAGGCCTTTCCGGACATGCTGGTCGGCGCGGGGACGGTGCTCGAAGTTGAGCAGGTGCAGCGTTGCCTGGAAGCGGGCGCGCAATTTGGCGTCAGCCCCGGCCTGAACGAAACCGTTGTGGAACAGGCGCAGGCCGCCGGACTGCCGTTCATTCCGGGGATCATGACGCCGTCGGAAGTGGAACGGGCGCTGCGGCTGGGCTGCAAGCTGCTGAAGTTTTTTCCGGCGGAAGCCGCCGGCGGAATCAAAATGCTGCAGTCACTAGCCGGTCCCTATGCGCACACGGGAGTGAAATTCATTCCGCTGGGCGGCATTCATGCCGGCAACGCCGGAGCTTATGCCGCCTTGCCAGTGGTGGCCGCGGTCGGCGGTTCATGGTTATTGGATCGCCAGTTGATTGAAAACCAGGACTGGTCGCAAATCACCAGACTGGTCAGGGAGGCGCTGCCGTTGGTCGCCGTCCGGGGCAAGTAAACTGAGTCTTCCCGGAGTTGGCGATTCCAGATGAATCACGCCACGCCGGTTATCTTCCGGCGGGCGTCTTTCCGCCGCCGGGTCAAAATCCAATGCTGGCGCCGCCGTCCACCGGCAGTACCACGCCCGTCAAAAAACTTGCGGCCGGCGAGCAAAGATACGTCGCCGCCAGCCCGACATCCTCCGCCGTGCCGAAACAATTCATCGGTGTGCGGGCAAGAATTTTTTTGGAGCGGCGCGGATCGCCGTTGAGGGCGCAGCGCATCATGTCCGACTCGATCCAGCCGGGGGCAATGGCGTTCACGCGCACGCCTGCCGGCGAAACTTCCGTGGCCAGCGACCGCACCAGGCCAAGGTGCGCGGACTTGGCGGCGGCGTAAGCCGCGACCAACGGAATGCCAAACAGCGAAGCCATGGAAGCGATGAACAAAATGTTGCCGTGCCGGCGCTTCAACATCCCGGGCAACACGGCCTGCGTGAGATGAAATGCGGCGGCGACGTGCGTTTGCAAAACCGCATTGAACTCCGCCGCCGTGATTTCCACCGCCGGTTTTTTCAGATGAATGCCCGCATTGTTGACCAGGATGGAAATGTCGCCAACCCGCCGGTGGATGCGCTGGAAAAAATCATCCGTGTCGTCAAACCGGGTGATGTCGTGCGTTTCAAATGTCGCGGACCGGCCAAGTTTCCGGGCGGACCGGGCGAGCACATCGGCCCGGCGGCCAACCAGCACGACCCGCGCGCCCGCTTGCACAAAGCTGGTGGCGATGCCCAAGCCAAGCCCGCTGCCGCCGCCGGTGATGAGGGCGGTTTCGCCTTTGAGTGAAAACGAATTCTTCATTTATTCCTTCTCGATGATTTGCAGCAAGGCGCGCAGGTAGCCCAACGCAAACGCCATGCCCGCGTGCCACGGTGCGTCGCACGACATCTGCGGTGTGTGGTCGGGGATCAGCACGCCGTCGAAATTATTTTTCTTCAAAATCCGCAGCACGTGCAACATGTCAATGTCGCCGTCATCAATAAAAGTCTCGCGGTAAAACGGCGCTTTCCCCGTGACGTTGCGGAAATGGACGTACCCGATTTTTTGCTGGCGGCTGTATTGCCCGACTGCTTCGTAAATGTCGCCTTCGGTCATTTCGGCAAGCGAACCGAGGCAGAATTCCAGCGCGTTCGCGCGGCTCGGTTTCAAGTCAATCACGCGCTGGTAAAGCTGCGGCTGATAAACGAGCCGCGGCTGGCCACGCATGAACGGCAGCGGCGGATCGTCGGGATGCAGCGCGAGTTTCACGCCCGCCTCCTCGGCGACGGGAATGACTTCATCCAGGAATTCAGCCAGCCGCTGCCAGAGCTGTTCGGGCGTGGCGGACGGAACATTTCCCGCCGGTGCATGTTCATCCACGACCATGTTCCACGCCATGCCGTTGGGCATCGGCGTTTCGAGCGGGCCTTCCATGCCCACGGACATCGCGCCACCGCGCGCGTAGGGCCGGTGCATGCGCCCGCAAACGCCCGCGATGCTGAAGTTGTAACCCAGGATCGGAATGCCGGCCCGGCCAACATTGCGGACAATGGTTTTTACATTTTCGAACTGCGCCTTTTTTTTCGGCCCGGCAAGCAGGATATCGTGCCAGTGCGCCGGATCAAAATTTTCAATCGCTTCGAGTTTCAAGCCTTCGGCCTCGATGTTCTTGCGCAGATCAATCAATTCCTCCGCCGTCCAAAGCCGGTTGGGATCGCCGGCCAGACCCCAGCCGCGCTCCGTGCCGGTCGGCTGGTTGTCGCGCGGATTTTTAGCGCCGCCTTTGAAATAATCCACGAGATGCGCGACGATGTGGGTCGCGCCCGCCTGCCGCGCGAATTGAAAATTTTCGCGCGTCAACATGTGCCGGTAAAGTCCAAGTCCAAGCTTCATCCAAAAAATCTGGTGTTATGCCGGTATATTGTCCCACCGCATACGCGACAGGTTCAAGCGAGAAAGTCGTTTTCAGAGAATTCTCCATGTAATTCTTATGATTCTCCATTCCCGGCTTGTCACGGATGCGATTAAATGGGCAAGCTTCAAATCACCATGATTTTTTTCAACCCCAAACCACTCGTCGCGCTCGTGTTCGGACTGGCCGTTGTTCAAGCCGGCGCGGCGGCGGAAATGTTCCAGAATCCGGTTCTTCCCGGCTTCCATCCCGACCCCAGCATCTGCCGCGTCGGTGACGATTATTATCTCGTCAACAGCTCATTCGAATATTTTCCAGGCGTCCCGATATTTCACAGCCGGGATCTGGTTCACTGGGAACAAATTGGCCATGTGCTCACGCGCCAGAGCCAGTTGAATCTCGACCATGCCCGCGCTTCCGGCGGCATTTACGCGCCGACGCTGCGTTATCACAACGGCGTGTTTTACATGATCACGACGCTGGTGGACAAAGGCGGAAACTTTTTCGTGACCGCCACCAATCCCGCCGGTCCGTGGTCGGACCCGGTGTGGGTGGATCACAACGGCATGGATCCTTCGCTGTTATTCGATGACAACGGCAAAGTGTATTACACCCGGCACGAAGGTCAGGGCGACGGATATATCGCCCAGGCGGAGATAGATGTTAAAACCGGCAAACTCACCGAGCCGGTGGAGAAAATATGGGGCGGTGCGGGCGGGGTATGGGTCGAGGGGCCGCATTTGTATAAAATCAACGGCAAATATTATCTGATGGTTTCAGAAGGTGGGACCAGCTATGACCACCGGGTGACTGTTGCCAGCAGTGATTCGCCCTGGGGGCCGTTTGTATCTGACCCGAATAATCCCATCCTGACTCATCGTTTCCTGAAAAATCATCTCATTCAAGTTACCGGCCACGCCGATTTGGTTGATACGCCGGACGGGTGGTGGCTGGTTTGTCTGGGAGTTCGGCCGCAGGGCGGCAGGTTTCATCATATCGGCCGGGAGACATTCCTGGCGCCGGTAGCTTTCAATCAGGAAGGCTGGCCGGTCGTCAATGGAAACCAGCCAATCGAATTGACCATGCCTGCACCGAAATTACCGCAGCATGCCTGGAAAAAAGAACCGGCGCGCGATGAATTCAACAAAACCACTTTCGGCCTGCAATGGAATTTTCTCCGCAATCCCTCCGAGGAAAACTATTCGCTCACGGAACGTCCGGGCTGGCTGCGGCTGCGCGGCTCAGCGGTAACCTTGAATGACAACGATTCGCCGACGTTTGTTGGACGCAGGCAGACGGATTTCGATTGTGTTGCTTCGACGCGGGTTGAGTTCAAGCCCCGCGGCGAGAACGAGGAAGCTGGTCTGGTCGTCCGCGGAAATGACCGGCATCATTACGATATTGCAGTCACCCTGAAGGATGGCAAACGGCAGGTCTTGTTCAGGAAAGTTTTCAAGGGCGAATTGGTTGAGCCGGTTAAATACACCCCCATTCAGGATGGCCCGGTGGTTTTGACGGTAAAGGCGGTGCCGTTGGCTTATGAATTTTTCTGTCAATCGAAAGGCGGCAAACCCGTGAGCCTCGGCGCTGCTCCGACGAAAGATTTATCCGTTGAAGCAATCGGTTTCGACCACGGGATGTGCTTCACCGGCGTGTATTTTGGCGTGTATGCCACTGGCAACGGCGCAAAATGCACCGGGCCTGCGGACTTCGACTGGTTTGAATATGAAGCCAAATAAACATCACCCAAAATATCCACAGGCCGCAGGCTGGTGGCTGGCATTTTCAATTCTTGCCGCCGTGACGGCGGATGCGGCCACCAATGCGCCACCGGCTTCCGCTCCCAGTTTAGGCGGCGGAAACAATGCCGTCACGGAACAGGATCACCGGAGGATGATGGAGTCGCTGAACATCACCTCGCTCCGGCCCTGGCGGGACGGGATGAATCCGCGAGCGACGAATTACGCCCACTATGATGAATCGAAGGCGAATCCCTATCCGATCCTGCCGGATCCGCTGGTGCTGAAGAATGGCAAAAGAGTCACGACGGCGAAAATGTGGTGGAAGCAGCGGCGCCCGGAAATCGTGGAGGATTTTGACCGGGAAATTTACGGCCGGGTTCCCGCGCACCTGCCGAAAGTAAAATGGAAAGTGACCAGCACGACGACGGAAACCAACGGCACGGTGCCGGTCATCACCAAAAAACTCGCCGGCCACGTTGATAATTTCCGGGACACGAACATCACCGTCAATCTTGACCTGACCTTGAGCACTCCGGCCAGCGCGACCGGTCCGGTGCCGGTGATGATGCAATTCGGCTTCAATTTTCCGCCCGGTTTTTTTGCCCGATTTCGCGGCACGAATGCGCCCGGCGGAACCAATGGTTTGGCGCGCGGCGGTTTCGGCAGTGACGGCGGCCCGACCTGGCAGCAGCAGGTTCTCGCCAAGGGCTGGGGCTATGCCATCCTCACGCCCACCAGTGTTCAAGCCGACAAAGGCGCCGGCCTGACGCAAGGCATCATCGGCCTGATAAACCATGGCCAATTCCGGAAGCCGGATGATTGGGGCGCGTTGCGGGCGTGGGCCTGGGCCGCCAGCCGGGCGCTGGATTATTTTGAAACCGACAAGGCCGTGGACGCGAAACGGGTCGGCATCGAAGGCCATTCGCGTTACGGCAAAGCCACGCTTGTCGCGATGGCGTATGACCAGCGCTTCGCCATCGCCTATGTCAGTTCCTCCGGCGAAGGCGGCGCGAAGCTATATCGTCGCGACTGGGGCGGGACGGTCGAGAATCTGGCCAGCTCGGGCGAATACCATTGGATGGCGGGCAACTTCATGAAGTATGGCGGCCCGCTGAACTGGGGCGATCTGCCGGTGGACTCGCACGAGTTCATCGCGCTGTGCGCGCCGCGCCCGGTCTTTCTCAGTTGCGGCTCGACAAATGGAGACAATTGGGTGGATGCCAAAGGCACGTTCATAGCCGCCGCCGCCGCCGGTCCGGTCTATACGCTGCTCGGAAAAAAGGATTTGGGAACCACCAATTTCCCGCCGGTCGGAACCGCGTTGATGGAGGGCGACATTGCTTTTCGCCAGCATAGCGGCGGACATACGGACGCCCCGAACTGGCCGACGTTTTTGAACTTTGCCAGCAGGTATTTTGAACCGGCTTCAGCACAGTCGGCATACTGAACTCTCCGTCTCTCAAGGGTGAGGCGCCCCGGCAACCTGGACGATGGCATTAAATGCCGGTTTGGGCGAGCCATCGCGATTGAACATAAGCGGATACGCTGTGCGGCCTTTGACCGGCCAGTCGTTGAGCCAGGAGCCTCTGTCAGTCACGCCCCAAAAGGTCACACGACTGACACAGTCTTTATGTTTGACAAACACTGTGAACAAATCGGCATACCGTTTTGCCAGTTGCTGCTGCACGTCATCTGGCAGGCCGTTCGTATAAGGATTCAATTTCGCCTGCAACGCAAAGTTCATCGAGACTTCCGCGGATTGTGACCTGGTGGCAGGCGGCAACACATCCATGTCCAGCTCGGTGATCATCACCTTCACGCCGAGATGGGAAAAGGCTGCGATGGTTTCGTCCACCTGTGCCGGGGTCGGCCAGTCCATTTTGTAGTGCCCTTGCAAACCGACACCGGCGATGTGAACGCCCTGGGCTTGAAGTTTTTTGATCAACGCAATAGCCCCTTCCCGCTTGGGCGCGTTCTCCAGCGAATAGTCGTTGTAATATAATTCAGCCTGCGGGTCGGCCGCGTGCGCGAACTGATACGCCTTGAGCAAATAATCCTCGCCGATGATTTTTTTCCAGGATGATTCGCGGAGCGTGCCATCCTCGTTCAACGCCTCGTTGACCACGTCCCAACCGCCGATTTTTCCCTGGTAGCGTCCGACCACGGTGGCAATGTGATTGCTCATCCGGGCCAGGAGCGTGTCGCGGTCAACCGGGTTGTCCTTGTCGTCCTGAAAGACCCATTTCGGCGTCTGGCTGTGCCACACCAGGTTGTGCCCAATGACGAACATTCCATTCTTTCGGCCGAACTCGACGTACTGGTCCGCCGGCCCAAAATTGTACTGATCCGGCTTGGGATGCACGGATTCCCATTTCAAAACATTTTCCGGACTGATGGTATCGAACTGCACTTTGACGAGCGCGGCGGCGTTGGGGTTCTGGCCGGTGAATTCCGCCTCGTTAAGCGCCGCGCCGATGAGGAAGTCGTTTTTGAAGGCCGCCTTGAGGGTGGTTTGCGCGAAACCACTGGTGGCCAAAACAATTCCCAAGATTCCAACTAAAGCCATGGTTTTCATAAATATTTTCAAGCGGCGGCGAATTTTTTACGGCGTTCGGCCAGTTCGTCGGCCATCTGGATCGTCAGGCGTTTGTTGAGCTTGTAACTGATGAGCAGGATGGTGCAGACGGCAAAAAGCAGGCCGACCACAATCCCGCTGCAGACCCGGAAGCCCTGCACCGCCTGGGGCGCGTCGGGCAGCTTGGTGTTGTAGTTGAAAAAGCCGGCCATGATCCACAGAAACGAGGATGAGCCAAGGGCCAGGCCGGATTTCAACGCAAAGCCGATGGTGGCGAAAACAATGCCGGTGAACCGGCGTCCGGTCTTCCACTCGGAGTAATCCGCCACATCCGCGTAGATGGCCCAGATCAGCGGGATGGTCGGGGCGTAACAGATCGCGACGAGCACCGTGATGGCGATCATGCCTCCGATGTTGGTGGGTGAGAGCAGATAAAACAGGAAAGTGCTGATGGCGGCCAATCCAAACCCACCGGTCGCAACAGCCTTCTTGCCGAATTTTTGGGAAAGCGCCGGCGAGAGCAGAATGACAACGATCGTCACGCCGGTGCCAATCATGTTGATGATGCTGTTAAAGACGTCGGCGACATTGGAGTTTGCCAGGTTGGACCGGTCTCCATGAACAATGTAGCCCAGCCATTCGAGGATGCCGCCGGAAGCGGGAGCACCCGCCGCCGCCGTGAGACCGATTTTTTGCAGCCAGTCGAACATGGCGCCTTTGTCGGCGTAATGATGATAATAGTTGTAGAGCGCGCCGCCTCTAAAGGAAAGGATGCAGAAATGCACCAGGGTCATCGCAAACATGACCACCCAGGGGCTATTCTTGAGCAGGCCGGCAAAATCCTTTTTGGCATCCGATTTTTGCTGGGGAGGAGGTTGTATGCGTTCTTTGGTGCTGAAGAACGTAATCAGGAACAGCCCAAGGCAGAGGCCGGCCCAGATGGTCATGGTCATCCGCCAGCCGTATTGCGCGTCATGGCCGACGGCAAATTTGGCGACCAGTGGCAGGGTGAGCCCGCCGACGATGAACTGGGCGATGTTCACCGAGATGAAACGAAACGAGTTTAGTTTCGCCCGTTCATTGACGTTACCGGTCATCACGCCGCCCAACGCCGAATACGGCATGTTGTTCATGGAATAAATGGACATGAGCATGATGTTGGTGATGGCGGCATACGCGATCATCGCGCCCATGTTCCAGCCCTTGGGCGTCGTGTAGGCGAGAATCATGACGACGCACCAAGGCACCGCCGTGAACAGGACCCAGGGACGAAACTTGCCCCAGCGCGTTTTGGTGCGGTCGGCGAGGATGCCCACGATCGGATCGGCGAAGGCATCCCACAAACGCGCCGACATCAGGATGGTGGCTGCCGCGCCCGCCGTGATTCCAAACACGTCCGTGTAGAAATTCGTCTGGAAGAGGATCATCGTCATGAAGACGAAGTTGGCGGCGGCGTCGGCCGCGCTGTAGCCCGCCTTTTCAAAGAAAGAAAGTTTTTGGTTTTGATCGGACATGGGATGAGGTCGTTGGTTGAGGTTGGCTGTATTATTTCACCGTCAAAATCACCTTCTGCAAATCAATGTCGCGCGATGAATTGCCGGCCATGATTTCAAATTCTCCCGGTTCCACCACGTATTTCATGTGGATATCGTAAAATGCCAGCGACTCCGGCGTGATTTCGAGTGAAACCGTTTTCTTCCCGCCCGCTGGCAGCGAAATTTTCTGGAAGCCTTTCAGTTCCTTGACCGGTCGCGTCACCGAACTCACCAAATCGCGGATGTAAAGCTGCACGGTTTCCGTGCCGGCGCGCTGGCCGGTGTTTTTCACATCCACCAAAACGCGCGTGCTTTCGTTGCGCTTGATGGTTTTTTTCGCCAGCCGGACATTTTTAATTTCAAAACTGGTGTAGCTCAAGCCGTAGCCAAAAGCGAACAGTGGCGAAACGTCGGCGAACAAATAACCGCGCCGCGCCGACGGCTTGTAATTGTAGAACACCGGCAGATGTCCGGCCGAACGCGGAAACGAAATCGGCAGCTTGCCGCCGGGGTTGAAATCGCCGAACAAAACGTCCGCGACGGCGTGGCCGGTTTCCTGGCCGAGATACCAGCACTCAAAAATCACCGGCACATTCTCCGCGACGTAATTAATCGAGAGCGGACGGCCGTTGAACAGAAAAACCATCACCGGCTTGCCAGTGGCCAGCATTGCCTGGACGAGTTTATCCTGCCGGCCAACCAGATCCAGACTGGTGCGGTCGCCCATGTGTTTCAGGTTCCAGGCCTCGCGCGAAGTCTGTTCGTTGCCGCCGATCGCCAGCACGATCACATCGGCCTGTTTGGCGGCCTCGGCTGCCTCGGCGATCTGTTTGCGGTCCTCGTCGGGATTGCTGGCCGCCACCTCGTCCTGATGCCAGGCGCCGCCGACGGTAATTTTGCACCCTTCGCTGTACAGCACCTTCACCCGGTCACCAACCTTCGCCTTGATGCCGTCGAGCACGGTGACGAAGTGTTTCGGCACGCCGCTGTAACCGCCGAGCAGCCTGCGGTTCGCGTTCGGCCCGATGACGGCGATGGATTTGATCCGGGTCAGATCGAGCGGGGCGAGGTGGTTCTGGTTCTTGAGCAGCGTGATGGTCTCGCGGGCGGCTTGGAGTGCGAGCGCGCGGTTCGCTTTCGACCCGACGATGCGCCCGGCTTGGGCCGGATCGACATACGGATCGTCGAAGAGGCCCATCTGGAATTTCCAGTGAAGCATCGGTGCGACCAGTTCATCGAGTTGCGACTCCTTCAGCACCTTCTGGCGCACCAGTTCGACGAGGTGCAGGTAGCAATCCGGCTCGGGCAATTCGATGTTGACGCCGGCCGTGACGGACAGCGCACAGGCTTGCTGCTTGTCTTTGGCGACGAAATGGCCGTGCGTGTCGGGCCGGTTATTCAATTCCAAGATCGCGTAATAATCCGAGACGACAAAACCTTTGAACCCCCATTCCTTGCGGAGCACGTCGCGCAGCAGCCATTTGTTTGCGTGTGACGGTACGCCGTCAATTTCGTTGTAAGACGCCATCACGCTGATCGCGCCGCCCTTTTGGATCGCGGCCTGGAACGGATGCAAGAAGGTTTCGCGCAACACGCGTTCGGAAATGTTCACTGGTGCGCAATTCTGGCCGGATTCCGGCTGGCCGTGCGCTGCGAAATGTTTCAGCGTGGCGATGATGCGTTTTTTGTCCTTGAACGAGGCATCACCCTGGAATCCGCGCACCGCGGCGGTGCCGAGCCGGGAGACCAGATGCGGATCTTCGCCATAGGTTTCCTCGACGCGGCCCCAGCGCGGATCGCGCGCGACATCAACGACCGGCGTGAGAGCCTGATGACCGCCGCGGCAGCGCGCCTCCTCGGCGGCCATGCTGAACAGCGACTCGACGAGCTGCGGGTTGAACGTGGCGGCGAGACCGATGGGCTGGGGAAAACTGGTGCCGCCGGGTCCGGCGTGGCCGTGGAGGCATTCCTCGTGGAAAATGACCGGAATGCCAAGCCGGCTGTGCTCAATGAAAAATTTCTGGATGGCGTTGGTCAGCTCGGCCATTCCGCGCACGTCTTTTCCGCCCCCGGGGATGGGCCGCCCAACCTGGCCCAGCCCATGGCCGCTTTTGAAGGCGGCTTTGGCTTGAGCCAGATCAAAATTGCCTTCGGCATCGACGAGTTCCCGGGCTTTCTCCTGCCAGACACACATCATCTGGGCTACTTTCTCCTCAAGCGTCATTCGCGACAGGAGATCCTTCACGCGTTTGGCGACGGGCAGGGCCGGGTTTTTGTATTGCGGGATTGCGGAACCGGCTTTCTTAGCGGCAGAAGATTGCTTGATCATGCGTTCCAGTTCTTCCAAAGGGTTGAGCGGACAAACTTCCGCCCGCAATCTGAGGGTAAATGCCCGGTGCGACGCGCGCAGTCAATTCCGAAATGATGATGTGCGCAGGACATGCCGCTACGAGGAATGCTTTTCCCTCAATCTCTTTGCGACATCCTCCGGCGTTCCCTTGAAGGGTCCGGGTGTTTCCATTTTTATGGAAACCAGCGCGGCAGCGAATTTCAGGGATTCCGCCGGTCCATGGTCCAACCGGTGGGAAAGGTAGGCAGCGAAAGTCGTGTCTCCGCGGCCCGTCCGGCCCACGATACTTTTATTGGAGAACTTCTCGTAGTAGGTTTTTCCTTTGACCCGCGCCAGGACGCCTTGCGAGTGCGTAATCATTGTCTCCGGGCAACCCCACGATTCGACAATGATGGAGGCCTTCTCCAGATCCTCCGTGCCGGTCAGAATCCGGGCTTCCACGACGTCCAGCTTGAGTTTGTCCATCATGCCTGCAATTTGTTTTTTATCCACTACGTCGCTGAACTGTATCTCATGAGTCACCGGAGTCACATGACGGACAAAGTTCTGCATATCGGCGGACAGGCTGTACCCGCGCGATTTGAGGCCCTTCATGAGGGCCATGTCGAACTCGGTGTCGGAAATCCCGGCCAGGTGGACGCACGTCGAGTTCAGCTTCGGAACGTCGTTAATGGAAATTAGACCGGCGGATTTGACGAGCGTCAGTTTACGTTCATCGACATTCTCAGACTCGTGCAAAACCCTTGAATAGGTTGTTTCCGCACTCGGGATGAGGTAAGTGTCCACACCCACGTCCTTCATCGGCTCCAGGATGTTTTCGTCCTTTTTGGCCATTTTCACGACGGCGGCCACCTTTTTGCCGACTCGGGCTGCGACCATGGCGCCGCATAAAACAGCGCTCCCCGGGGCGACCACCGGCTTTCCTCCGAACGGGATAATCTCGTCGTAACACATGTGACCGACGAATGTAATGTCATAGTTGTTTAGCATAATGTCATAGCTGGCTGCTCCCTATTTCCTGTTTTCCGGGCCGGCCAGCAACCTGGAGAAGAACGGCATCAGGTCCTGTGACGCAATGGTCCTGGATCGGGTCTTGGCCTGTAGGTCCTTGACGTGGTTTATGACAAGATGAGTCCAGACAGCCCCGGGCCGGGGATAGGCGGCGACGATGTAATGGGGTCCCGGCTTGGATTCTCCGGCTTCCTTTTCCAATTCAGCCCGGAGGTTATCGGCCGTGACCATCGAGTTGCCGTAATCGAAAACAACCCGGTCCATGTGCTGGTAGACTTTTTTGCTTTCCTTGACCATGCCGTAGTAATCCAGCAACTGGGCCAGGACGTAGTTGGAAGTTGTATAAACGTCTTTTCCCTGGTCCGATTCCACCGGTTTGCCGTTCTCGGTCTTGCACATGGCCCAGCCCATGTAAGCGCGGTTGTTCCGGTAAATCGTCTTCAAGATCTTCCGGGCGCGGTCCTCAGGAATGAAAGGCTCTTCGCCGATTGAGATCAGATACCACAGGGCATCGAGCTGGTTGGTCCAGACATCGGTATTGGTGTTTCCCGTTTTCGGATCATAACAGGTGACGTAATACTGAAGTTTTTCGCCTTTCTTGTTCTTCCCATCACGCCACAATTTCTCGAGGCTGTTCCAACCCTTGTCGAACGCCTTTTGGATTTGCGCCTCGCCGTCTTTGTCTTTGAGCATTTGAGCCATTTTGATCATGGCTTGGCAGCCGCCGAGGAATTGCGTGGCGTCGTAGGCATCGGCGCCGAAGAGGACCAGATTGTCGAAGGTGTTTTTCACCTCGTCGGGATAGCCCTCGGGCAGGCCGTCATCATCGAAATCGAGTTTAAGCAGAGACTCCAGGCCGAATTTGAGCGTCTCCCAATTCTGCTTCAGGAAATCAATGTCGCCCGTGAACTTCACGTTGCGCAACACCCGCATCATCAGCTTGGGGAACAGGTCCACCCAGTAGTTGTTGTTGTACCAGGCGTAATCACTCACATTGCGCAGAGGATGGCCTTTGGGCATGGCGCCCAGATCGTGGGCAACGCTGCCCTTGGTCTTGAAGGCATCACGGATCTGCGTCATCGACACGCCTTCGTATTCCTCGGGATGTTCTTGGTAATGCTTTCGGGCTTCGGTGAACGAAGCGTGGTGGTGGTAAAAGCGCGGGGTGGGATCCTCGGCCTGAATCGAATCAATGAAACCCTGGCACAGATCTTTTTCAACGCGCGGGAAGAGCATCAAAAGCACCATCGAATACCAATCCACATCCGAGGGATTAATATAGGCATAGTCGAAACATTCCAAGAACCGGGCGCGCTCCTTGCCTTTCTCATCCTCGACCCAGACTATGGCGTTGGACAAAGGGAAATGGAGTTCGTTCAGGATCAACCTGGTCAGGCGCAGGGTGCCAGCCCGGTCTCCTTTATAGGAGGTGCTGGACTGAATCGAATCAAAGATTCGTTTTTGAATCGCCACCGTCCGGTCCCACCACAGCGGATAGCTGTCCAAGGCGAGCTTGGCCATATCCACCGCCCGCGCCTTTTTGTCCGAGAAGCTTTTGACGTACTTGCGCTCGAATTTCGTGCCGTCAATGTAGACCTGCTCAGGGAAGTCCAGCACCACGGCCAGGGCAACCTGCTTGGTTGCATTGGGCTCGACGATGAAAGTGAGGCTGATGGCTGATCCATAATCGCTGCGGAGGGCGGGCGGCCGTTTTTCATAGAAGCTGCCGTCTTCGTTGAGCAGCAAATCCTGCATGAGCCGATTCAGGCAGAAATAGGGCTGAGTATCGATCGATACTCCGGGCGTTTCCGCAACGGCCAACACCATCCGGTTGGGGCCTTCCGTGCTTCCCATGACCACCCCTCGGACGCCTGTGGACTGGAACTCTTCATGCGCGTGGCCGTGGACCGGCGCGGAGCAGATATAGACGCTGTCCTGGTCAGTCGGTTTGAGCTCCTTCTCCTGGAGGTTGACCAAGGACGGCCTGGGCACGACCAAGGTAATCGTCTGAGGTTTGTTCGAGGCATTCTCCACCTCGTACAGCTCAACCCCGATGGGCATTAGCGTCTGTTCGTCGCCCGAGAGCAACGGCGATATCAGCCTGCGAATAATCTTTATCTTACCGAGTTTGAAGGCCATCTCCATCAGCGGCGTGGCGATGGTGAGGGAAACGGTGTTTTCCAATGCCGCGGGATGGTAGTAATTCTGGATCGCCGGAACGTCATCGGCTTCCTCGGCAACCTGCGGATTCTTCTGGGTCAACATCGTGCATTTGTCGCCGATGCGGACAAACGGCGCGGACGCGAATTGGACGGCCTTCTGGTTCAACATGATGAGCCGGCCGGCGTCGTTCAGGCGGTTGTACAGACCGTAAGGCGAAATGCCGATTGAACAAGTGGGAGCGCCTTGCAGGGCGACTGTTTGAGGAAACTGGAGAGTCTTGGACATTCCCTGGAAGTGAACCGCCATCCGGTTCTGTTCATAAATGGTGGCTATCTTTGCGCCGGAGATCGTGAAGATCTCGCGCATGTCAAAATTGGTGGATTTCGGCATTTTACTTTGGCTCATCGGTTGTTTGTGTTTCTCCTGCGGGCGGACCTATATGCTCCAGCCTCCATTGCTAATCCGAGCGCCAACTCGGAATCTCAGGTTCGTCGCTGGCGCCCGGAATGATGAATCATACTCGCTCTTTGGAAAGGCGCCTTGCTCTAGCACTTTCCTCCGAATGCGAATGGCTTTTTCCCCGCCGGCTTTTTCGCGGGCGTGGGAACTGCGGGTGTCTGGACGGCGAGGTTTTTTTCAGCACTCAGGTCGATCGGCATCTTCGTCGTCTTGTAAGGCTTGATCGTGCCGAACAGCAGATCGGCGGCGGCGCGGATCGAATCCGGCGAGCCTGAGAAATTGCAAACCACGGCATCGGCCTCTTTGGTCGTGCCTTTGAGGTAGGGGAAGTTGGTCACGACAACCACAGTGTGTCCGGCGTCTTTCAACGCCTTCACCAGGCGCTGATTGTTGCCTCTCTTTTCGATGCGCGCGTAGTAGTTCGTCATGACGACGAGATCCGCATCCTTCGCCAGCTCCAGCGCTTCTTCCATATCCTCGTCGCTGGCGTGGAAGCCCGTATCGTCCAGGATGAGGTTGATGGAGTGCTTGGCCATCTGTTCGCAGAACATGTGGGGATGGCTGTAGAGATCCTTTCCCAGGAAGGGATAAGGAATGAGCTGCTCGATGACCAGGATCTTCTTGTCCTTGCTCAACGGCAGCAGCTTCTTGTCGTCGCGCACCACCAGAAGGGCTTTATGAGCCACTTCCCGGGAGAACTCGATCACTTCCTTGTTCTTGACGTTGGCGTCGGTTTTCTTCGGATCCATTTTGCCGGCTTTCTCGAACAGGCCCTGGTCGTACTTCATGCACAGGAGCCGCCGGACCGCGTCGTCAAGCCGCTCTTCGGAAAGCTCTCCGCGCTCAATGGCGCTCTTGATGCCGAAGAGGCACTGGGAACGGGATTCGTCGTCCGCCTTGAGCAGGATGGTGTCCACGCCGGCCTTGATCGCCATGGCGCATGCCTGGGGGAGCGGCCACTTTTTCAGGATGGCGGCCATGCCGATGGCGTCGGAGACGATGACGCCCTTGAATCCCATTTCTCCCCGAAGCAGATCGGTGAGGATTTTGGAAGACAGTGTGGCGGGGAACTCTTTGTCGTAGGCCGGGAAGATCGTATGGGCCGTCATGAGGGCCTTCGCGCCCGCGTTGATGCCGGCCTGAAAGGTCACGAGCTCAACGTCGTGCATGCGCTTGAGATCCGCCCGGCAGACGTCCAGCACCTCGTGCGCGTCGGTCGCCGAATCGCCGCGGCCGGCGAAGTGTTTGACCGTGGCGACAATGCCGGCATCCTGATACCCGCGCACCGTCGCATCCACGTACTTCGCGCAGATCTTCGGATCATCGCCGAAGGAGCGCACGCCGATTTCGGGGTTCAACGGATTGATATTGACGTCGCAGACCGGGTGATAGAACTGCGTTATACCGATGGCGGCCATCTGCTTGCCGAGCGTATTCGCCACTTTATAGGCAAGATCGAGGTCTCCAATGGCGGTCATTCCCATGGGCGGCGGAAACTGAACGACGTGACCGGAGGTATAGTCGTTCTTGAAATCGCCTTCCATGTCGATGGTGATGTGCAGGGGTACTCCGGACGGCCGGTTCATGGCGATTTCCTGCAGCTTGTTGAGAGCGGCCGTAAGCTCTTCCGGAGTCACGCTCACGCCGTAGTTATGATCGTCGAAGTACGTGTGCGCGATGTCGAAATAGTCCTTGGGTTTTTTAAAGTTGGGGTCAACCTGCGAACGTCCCCAATAAAGATTCTTGCAGGTTTCCAATGCATACGGTTCCAGGCAAAGGCCGCCGGCGTGCAGTTTGGTGATCTGTTCGATCCCCGAGGGCGTCTGGATAGCCCCGCGCCAGGTGAAGGTGAGAACCTGGCCGCATTTTTCCGTCAGGGTCATTTTCGCCAGCTTCGCTGAAACAACATCGTCTCTATTTTTCGACATAGTATACCTTTTCAAGAATTAATTAATTTATGACTTTGACCCGCTCACACCGATCGCGGTCGCCAGGTCCGACCCGGAACTCGCGTAACGACAGAGCATTGACCGCCCCGCGCCTCGAAAGTCTCCGGTTCAATTTTCGTTCCCATAATTCTGGGTTTGGAATCTTGGAGCGTCAAGTTACAATGCTGCGATTTGCATGGAGAATTCTCCGATCGGGCGTTTTTTTCATCCGGGCCGATTTGGTTTGATCCGGCTTGAGGCAATGGGAGTTTTATACCGGATGCATCGAGCCATTCGGACAGAGGCTGGTCAAATCGGAAGCAGGTGTTTGAGAAATTATTAATCATATCACGGAGCTTAATATCTTTTGACCGCTTCTTGGGAGGCGTGGCTACAAACTTTTCCAGTCAGCCATGAGCAAATCGCTTCCCGCGAAAACCACCAATAGATTCCTCATACTCTTTGCGGGTTTGTTGCCACTGGCGTGGACAGGGCAAACGTGCTAAGGTGTAGTTGTTCCAATGAAAACCAATCCCCAATTCCACACGAAAAATGACCAAACCGGCGGGCTGGTTCAAACGGGCCTGGTCTTGGTGTGGGTTCAATGCAAGGGATACAGGTGCATGGCCTATGCTGACGCGACCGGCGAATGGATAAATTTCTACACCGGCAAGAAAATAGCGGATTTTATCGAAGTGATCGAATAATCCGTCTTCGCACTGCCTGGCAGGACTACGCCATGACAAGTCCGCTGTCATTGCGCTTCCGTCTCCACGTTGTTTTGCCGCGACAATTTGGTGCGACCGTGGGCTGATGGTTGAGGGTTGCTTCTCTGGCAGGTATTTCCGCGTCAATGCCGCCACCGCCCCACGGTCAGCTTGATTTCACCAAACAGTTTTAATCCAGCGGGTGATAATAACTCTCGGGCGGACCGAGATAGCTGGGTTTCACGCCACCAAGATCCACAACTAGTTTCTGCAACACGATGCCTGGATCCACCATCCAGAATTTCAGCGTGTGATAGCCGGGCTTCGCCAGCGTGTGCGTCGTGTGGCCGTAGCGCGCGTTATCTTCGACGGATTTTTCCCAATCCCGGTTTCCATTCCGGGCGTTGTATTTTTGCGGAACCAGCGTGACCACCTGCGGCACCTCATCGTCAAATGACACCGCATATTGAAGTCCCCGGCTGGGAACGAAATTCAAAGTCGGGGCCAGGATGGCAGCGACATCAACTTTCCCGGTGGTGAACAAATACATTTGGTATTCGAGGCTGGGGGAATCCTTTCCCGGCACGGCGCTGGGCGTGTCCGCGGGCGCCTCGGCCCGCATGCCGGACAAGGTCCGGCCGTAATCGTCAATCTTGATCCATTGACTGGCGCGGGTGTCGGTTTTTTGTGTATAATGTTGCGCCTCGATGGAAACACAGCCATCACCTTCCACAAAGCCTTGCAGCGAATCGCGCGTGACATCCATTGGATTGAAGGTATTCACTTTTACAACGACGTTCGTGCCGGTGCCGGCGAGTGTCACTGTGCCGCTGGCCAAACCATGGGGAGCCTTGTTCCAATCCACGCTGATCCACAGGCGTTGGTCTTTTCCAACCGAGCCTTTGTGTTCGCTGAGTACAATCCACGGATCACTGGCGGCAGCGGTGAATTCAAAAGGCGTCTTTCCCTTGTTGAACACGTCAAGGTAACGACGCTGCTGGTTGAATGCGTCGAACTTGGGCAGAATCGCATCGCCCGGGCTGCCGGGCCAGGCGGTCTCGGAACTTTCCACGGCAACGCCCATCGCCGCCGCATCCGGCACTTCAATCTCCGTGAGCTTGATGGCGTCCAAGTTGTTTTGGGGCGGGTCCCGCCAGGTGGTATAACCGAGGTGCGACTGGTCCATGAAGTGGTTCCATTTGCCGCCGGCAAACATTTGATTGAAATCATTCATTAAATTTGTGTCCGCTTGAAAAAGTGTTCGGGTCTTTGCCGCCATGTCGTTGGCGCTGGCCCGACCCTGCCGGGCGTACAATGCGTTCTTTGCCGCAGCAAGATATAGTTCATTCACCAGCGCGCTGGCCTTGGTTGGAAACAGCACTAGTTCGTAGAACGCATCCCGTTTGGCTTCGGGTAACTGCCGGTAAATCTTTTCCGCTTTGAAGGTGATGGTTTTGAAGTCCGCGACTACGTTTTCTGCTTCCTGATAATTGACCAGGCTGTAGGTGTCTGGCGCGAGCAACTCAGGTTTGCGGCGGCCGTTGTATTGGGTGTATTTGGCGATGATGTCGGCAATGTCCTTGGCATGCGCCGGCCCAAATTCCCGCTCCGCCCAACGTCGCGTGAATTCGTCAAAGTTGTCGCTGGTCCATCGGTTGGTGTCCCAGGCTAGGCCCATGAAATATTCGAGGGGAAACTCGTAACCTTTGAAGTGGCCCACATTTACAATCCAGATACGGTCGGCCCCGTATTGCCCGGCAAGCGACATCTGGTCCCAGATCTTGGGAATCGGGCTGGTGTTGAGCCACTGATAGCTTCGCGGCCCGCCGTGGTAGTCGAAGTGATAATAAACCCCCGCGCCGCCGGCCCGCTTGCGTTCCTCGGCGGTTGGCAGACGGCGGACGTTACCCCAGTTATCCTCGGCCCACAGAAGTGTCACGTCGTCCGGGGCACGCATGCCCGCGTTGTAAAAATCCTGCACTTCCTTGTAAAGACACCAGAGTTGCGGCACCTTCGTGACGTCGGGATTGACTTCTTCAGCAATGATTTTCCGTTGAACCTCCACGATTTTTTCGAGCAACGCCATGTTTGCCTCCGGGCCGCCCGGGGCCATTTCGGAGTCATTCGCGCCGCGCAGGCCGATGGTAATGATGCTTTCATAATCCTTGTTTCGCCGGATGCCTTCCCGCCAGAAGTTTTCCAGCACGTCCGGATTTTTGGCGTAATTCCAGGTTCCCAGCGTTTTCAGATAGCGCCGGTCCCATTCCTTCTGCGCCCGGAGCATTGGTTCCTGATGCGAGGTGCCCATGACAACGCCATATTCATCCGCCAGCAACGGGTTGTTGGTGTCATCTTCGTTGAAGGCATTGTTCCACATGGCTGGCCAGAGGTAGTTGCCCTTCAACCGCAAAATCAATTCGAACACCTTTTTGTAAAACTGGTGATTGTAATTGGCAATGCCCGGAGGGATGGGAGGATTGGTGCTGGTTGAAACCAGACCGAATTTATTGGTGATCCAATTGCTCAGGTCCGGCGCTTCGTCGTTCAGAAAGATGCCGCGATATTTGACTGCGGGCGGCCCTTGCACATATTTGCCCGCTTTTACAAAGAGCGCGTCCTTGTGTTCGGGTGTGACGTCCGCCCACCAATACCACGGGGACACACCCATCTGTTCGGACAGATCGTAAATGCCGTAAATGGTTCCCCGCTTGTCGCTGCCCACGATAACCAGTCCGCTGGCAACGCCGGGCAGAGGTTGTGGCACGACTTGGATGAAAAACGATTCCCATTTGTCGGCGGTTGGCGAGACATCAATTTTATGATCGCGGATCAACTGGTCAATGATCCGGCTTTTTCCAATCGTGCCGATGATGATGGCGTTTTTTCCGGGATCCTTTTCATTGTGAGTGATGGTTGGAGTGAGACCGGTGATGCGGGCAATGTCCGCCAGCAGATCGCCGGCGGCGCGGGCAACGCCCGCAAAATCATTTGTATCCACATAAATGTTTGCAGCGACACCTTGCTGAACAATCGGGAAACTACCCGGATCACCAACCGTCTCCATATATCGAACCTGGCCGAGAGCAAAGACATGGGGAAGAAAGGCAAACCAACCAAGACCGGCAAGCAGGAGAGCCTTGCCCAACCTTGCCGGCGGCAGGAGCCGTCCAAGATCAAGCCTCAAAGGATTTACGCGTCCACTCATAAACCGAAAAACCATGACCATTTTGGTAACCATATTCAAATTCAAGCTTCAGCCGCAACCGTTTCAGCGATTTTTGGCCTCCGGTTGTGTCTGTTATATTACGGCGGCCAGATGCGGAACTCACCGCCGCAATGAAGCAGTGCCATCATATACAGCAAGCCTTCGTAATAACGCTCCCCACCGTCCGGAACTGGCGTGTTCCACAACGCCTCGACGAATTCTCTCGAACGCGGATTCGTTGCCGCGAGACTGGAGATCGCGTTCACCGCCACCAACCCCTGTGCGTGCCGGCCATCCAGTTGTTTGCCATCCGGCGTGAACTGGCATCCGTAATTCGTCATCCCGTTGGATTTGAAAAACGCCTGCAACCGGTCGCTTAATTCCCGTTCCCGGGCATCCTTGCTCCACCAGGACCAATCCACCGACCAGTTCCCCGCCGTGCGAAACGCGTCGAAACGGAAATTGACCGAGTTCTGGTTCCAGGCGTTGCTGACCACCGATCCGTCAAAATTCGCATAGTCTGGGGTCAGTCCCGTAATCGGATGGGCCGCGCGCGAAAAGAAATCGCGGCTGGCCGCGGCGGCCTCCATCCAGAAATCACGGTCCGCCGCCGGGCCCCATCTCGCCCACAATTCATAAAATGCCGGTAGATGGTAGGAGGGATCGGTGAATTGCGGGCGTTCGGAACTCGGCGAGAAAACGACCATTTTATTTCCGGCATTGAATAGCGGGCCAGCGGTCACAGTGGCAACTCTGTTGGTCCCGCGCTGGGACCAGAAAATCCGGCCTGTGATCAGCGCGCGATGCCGCATATTGGTCAGCAACCGGTCGGCCTCGGCCTTGTAATTATAAATTCCCGAGCCGCTGCCCCAGCGGTTTGCGGCAAAATAAAGCGCCATGACATAATAAGACTCGCCATCCGGCGCCACAAATTCGCTCAGGACCGTGCCGTTCGTCCGCGCCTGCCACGAAAAAAAACCATACGACGGATGCGCGGGCGAGTCATGGTACAGGTACGTCTTTGACCAGTTCCAAATCGCGTCGAATTCAGCCTTTTTGTCCAGTTGCACGGCGATCATCATGCCATAGGACAGGCCTTCGGTTCGTACATCGTTGTGTTTGATGTCCGTGATATAGGCGAGCGGCCCGTTCGAGTTGGCCCCGGCTTCAAAATAAACCGCCTGGTTGGTTGTGTCGCCGTGGAACAATTGCTGGAAAGCGGCATTGATTTTGTTGGTTGTTTCCGCCGGCGTGTGTCCGGCTTCAACAAACAGATTGCGATATTGGCCGGTGGCGAAGGCACCCGAAGCGTTTTCCATCCCGGGATGTTTCGGTGGGAGTTGTGGCGGCGCGGCAAAAAGAACGCAACCAACGAATACAACCAGTGTTGCGATGCCGGCCTTGGCGGCGGGCGACCGTTTCATCAGCCGGTTCGTGGCGGTTTGAAGACGGGTCATATCATTTGCTCGCTGTTTCTTCCGTCGCGCTTCCAAAGCATTGATTAAACTGCATACTCGTTTGCCGCGGAATGGACAATCGTATAATTGACATGGACAATTCTCCTAAACAATTGCGTTGTCGTTTGCGATAATTCATTAATTGACTCATGCGATCCAAATGTTCCTGCATTTTTATTTTTGCCGGCTTGGCGTTGCTGTTTGCGACCGGTGAACAATTCGCGCTTGCGTCGGCGGCGACCAATAACGCCGTTTCACCTTTCGTCAGCCCCATGTTTGGCGACAACATGGTCCTCCAGCGTGGCAAGGCAAACCGGGTTTGGGGATGGGCGAAACCAGGTCAGACGATTCGAGTGGAAATTGCCGGTCAGACGGCGGTGGCCGTGACGGGACCGGATGGCCGCTGGCAGGCAGAGGTCAAGGTCCCGGCCCCGGGAGGTCCATACACGGTTACAATTACCGGACCGGAGCAAAGTGTCGTGTTGCATGAAGTGTTGGTGGGTGATGTTTGGCTGTGCGGCGGCCAGTCAAACATGGAACTGGGCTTGAGCCGGACGCGAAATGGTGATGACGAAATCAAGTCGGCGAATCATCCAGAAATCCGGCTCTTCAAGGTTCAGCAACATGTTTCGTATTCCCCCACGGCAGTCGTGCAAGGTTCATGGAAAATTTGTTCGCCGCAAACCGTCGCTGAAGGCACCGGCTTTTCGGCGGTTGCCTACTTTTTTGGACGGGAACTACAGGACAAACTCCATGTGCCCATCGGACTGATCCAGGATTGCTGGGGCGGCACCCCGGCGGAAAGCTGGATGAGCCCGGAATCGTTGCACCAGCTGAAAGATTTTGACGTGCCGCTGGCCGAAATCGGAAGATTGCACGCCAAGGGCGGACCGGAATACGGCAGCTTCCTCATGCACTGGTTGGATGAATATGACGTGGGATTGCAAAGCAACACCTGGGCGGCGGTCGATCTGGATGATGCCGGCTGGAAGCCGGTCCAGATTCCCGGCGGTTTTGCGGAACTGGGGGTGGCGGACGTGCCGAGCATCTGCTGGTTTCGCAAAGAGTTCATCCTGCCGGATCCGTTGCCCGCGGGTTCGGCCACCCTTTGCCTCGGCTCGATTGAAAAGATGGATACCGCCTATCTCAACGGCCAGTGGGTTGGCGCCAGTTCCTGGGTGGAGAATCCCCGGAAGTATGCGATTACGAATGGCGTGCTCAAGCCCGGCCGGAATGTTCTGGCCGTGCGGGACTTCAAACTGAAACCACAGGGTGGATTTCTGGCCAAACCGGATGAACTGCGCCTGGTTCTGGGTGACAAAACCGGGATTCCACTCGCCGGCGAATGGAAGGGCAAGGTGAGCGTGGATGCCCGCCCGCCACACCCACTTCCCTTGATGTTCGAGAACTATCCCACGATGCCGGCCATTCTTTACGAAGGCATGATTGAGCCGCTGGCGCCATTCGCCATTCGGGGAGCCATCTGGTATCAGGGCGAAGCGAATTTCGAACGGGCACATCAATACCAGACTCTGCTGCCGGCGATGATTGGCGACTGGCGAAAACTTTTCGACCAGGGCGACTTTCCATTTTATATCGTCAGCCTGCCTGCGTTCATGCCTCATCGCGACCAGCCGGGTGATGATGCTTGGGCCGAACTGCGCGAGGCCCAGGTTGTGACTGCCCGGAAGGTTAAAAATTCCGGCTTGGCCGTCACCGTTGACACCGGGGATCCCGACAACATTCATCCGAAGGATAAAAAAGTGATCGGTGAGCGGCTGGCCTTGTGCGCACTGGCCAATGAATTTGGCGAGAAAATTCCATGTGCCGGACCCACGTTCGTCTCGATGATGCATCTTCCGGGAGCGCTGAAACTCCGATTCTGCCACACCGATGGCGAGCTGATGATGAAGGGAGACAAACTGGAAGAGTTCTCCGTTGCCGGCCAAGACCGCCAATGGCATTGGGCCGATGCCAGGGTGGAAGGAGACACGGTGGTCGTGTCATCGCCAGCTGTGCCCGACCCTCAAGCGGTCCGCTATGCCTGGCAGGCTAACCCGGCGGCGACACTTTTCAACGGCGTTGGATTGCCGGCGGTCCCATTCCGCACGGACAACTGGCCGGGGATTACCGCGAATCACAAGCCCTGGTGAACATGAGCATCGGTCGAATACCATAGAATGGTTACGAGCCGATTATTCCTGCTGTACTTTTTAACAACATAGCTCTACCTCCAACGGCATGGTTCTATTGGTCGCGGAGGGGACACTATTGTGAATTGCACGACGGATTCTCCAATCCACCTTTTTTCTTCGCTTGCAGACCCCGGTTATTCCAAATTTGCCTGCCAGTAAAGGGCAGTAAAAGAATTACACTTATCATCATAAACTATTTAAAATCAATAAGAATGATAATTGTTTATGATAGCCATATTGCAATTAATTTATAAATATAACTCGGCTATGACGAATTTGTTCGTAACCCGAACTTTATCCTTGACACTTGGTTTGGAACGTATAAAGTTCGCGGTACGAACTAATCCCGTCAAGTAAAGATTGAAGCCATTTTGTGCGCAAAATTGATCTGAACAACTTTCAGGTGGCAACCACCGAAACGGTGCGCGACATCAACAGTCGCATCATGTTGAATTTGGTGCGCAAACACCAGCCAGTCTCCCGGGCGGATTTGATGCGTTACTCGGGTTTGCAACGGAGCACCGTGTCGGCGATTGCCGAGCAGTTGATTGCGGAAAACTGGTTGAAGGAAGGCGCCGTGGGTGATTTGCCGCGCGGACGCAAACCCATATTTTTACATCTTAACACCGAGCGATGCGGCATTGTCGGGGTTGATGTTCAACTGGCCCAAACCACGATCGCCGTGGCTGGCATGGACACACATTTTTTGGCCCAGGAAACCATGTCCACGGCAAAAGATCCGGCTGAATTCATTGCCCAGTTAAGCCGCCGGGTGATTGGTTTAATCAAAGCGCATCCCAGAAACTCGTATGAAGGCATCGGAGTCAGCCTGCCGGGCCGCATCGACGCTTCATCGAAACGGCTGATATTCGCGCCCGCCTTGGGATGGAGAGATTTGGATTTAATGACGCCGCTGGAACGCGCCACCGGTCTGCCGGTGGAACTTGAAAATGCCGCCAATGCCTGCGCTTTGGCCGAGCTATGGTCCGGACGCCACACGGATGGGGTGCGCAACCTCATGGCCGTGACGGTGTCGGATGGCATCGGCGTAGGCATGATCGTTAACGGCCAGTTGATGCGGGGTGCGACCGGCGCGGCCGGAGAATTTGGGCATGTAGCCCAAATGCCCGGTGGCCCCAAATGCCGGTGTGGCAAAACCGGGTGCTGGGAGGCGCTGGCCTCCAATTATGCTGCTGTGCGGTATTATACGGAGTTGGCCTCTGGTCGCAAAGGCGAGGCTGGTTCCAAAAATGGCAATGGCAAGTTGACGTTTGGCGATATTTTGCGGCTGGTGGAACAGAATGACGCCCGGGCCTGCAAGGCTTTGAATCAAATGGCGCATCAAATCGGCGCTGGTATCGCCATGCTGGTAACCGGGCTGGCTCCGGATGTGGTGGTGGTGGTGGGCGAGGTCACGCGGGTTTGGGACAAGGTTGGGCCGGTCGTGGCTGAAGCCGTCAAGCAACGGGCTTTCGCCCATGTAGTCACCCGGATTTTGCCCACTGACCCGGAAGCGCAACCCCGGCTGCGGGGCACCATCGCGTTGGTCCTGCAAAATCACTTTGGCGCGCCGCTCACCGCATGAAACCGATCAATCCAACCAGAGTGATTGCCCATATTATTCGCGCACCGAACTAATTATTATTTGATCTGGAGCACAAATGAACAGCATCGCAATTGAATTCCCGAAGGCAGCAGTTCAGGATTTTCCCGTTAATCAGCCGGGGGCTTGCGAATCGGAAGTGATCCAGAAGATTGAACAAAGCATTGCCTACATGTTGCAGCATCTGGACGAGCCGCTTCAGGTGGCCACGCTCGCCGCGCAGGCAAATATTTCCGCGTCCCATTTCTTCGCATTGTTCAAACGGCAAACCGGTTGTGCGCCCATTGACTGCTTTATTCGCCTGCGCATGCAGCACGCCTGTCGTCTGTTGGACGAGACGGGGTTAAGCGTGAAGGAGGTTGCCGCCACGCTTGGCTACGACGATCCCTTTTACTTTTCGCGTATTTTCAAAACTGTCAACCACGTCGCGCCCAGCGAGTACCGGTTGCTGAGAAACGGGGCAAAGGAGGCGGTCAGGAATTGCGGGATTAACATGCGTTTCTTCCAAGCCCCTGGATCAAGGACTGATTTGGAACGTGCCGGCTCGTATCCGGCACAAAACCGGGAATGGCCCAAAAGCCGGATGGGAATCAACATCGCGGCAACATCCGGTTGCAGAAATGGCGGAAAATCCGGTCACTCATTCAAGCAATTGTTGTGAATCATATGAACTGCAAACCCAATAAGAAAAACCTTCCAGCCGCCGGCTTCACGCTGATTGAACTGCTGGTGGTCATTGCCATCATCGCCATCCTGGCCGCGATGCTGCTGCCGGCGCTTTCCTCGGCCAAATTCAAGACCAAAGTCCTCAATTGCACTTCCAACTACCGGCAGTGGACGACGATGGCCAATGTGTATGCCTCGGATGATTCGAGTGGCAGAATGCCCTCTTTTTTCACATCAAATTGCGGCGGAAATCCGACTGATGTAGCCACCAACTTTCTAACCCAGATGTCGGCTTTTTCGTTTAATGTGCAGATGTTTTTTTGCCCGGTCAGACAGGCGGATCTGGACTCCGCCAATACTTGGTTCTACTGGAATGGTGTTCCAGCTCGTCGTCCTTCTATTGCCAGTCTTGATCAGTTAAATCAATGGTTCACATCCACCAAAGCCGCATCCACCAGTCCCGCCTATCCGGCCGGACGCTCGAAGGGTGGCTATGCAAAACTTTTCCACGATTGGTGGGTACCGCGACAAAATGTTGGTGGTGGTTATGGCGGCAACCCCTTTCCGGTACCGAATAGCGGATCATCAACCGCACCGCCCAATGCACTTCCCTGGCCGGGCAAAACCAGCGATACCTCAGTGTCTCAGCAACCCATCATCAGCGATCTGGCGGAAACCACCCAAGGATCTACCAATGTCAGCAGCATTCCCGTTAACGATGCTCATTTTAACGGCGGCGGTTTGAATTCGATCAATGTGGGTTTTGCCGATGGCCATGTGGAAACTCATAACAAGGTTTCCATCCAATGGCAATACACTGCCCAGAGCAGTTACTTTTATTGAATCTCTTTGTTAAAAAGGCAAACTTGGCACAATGAACAACTGGATTTTAAATCGTAGGATAATGCATGTGAATAATAGTTTCGTCCATGTTAATACGTTTGATATCTGATAGACTAAACACCAAAAACTAACCTCCGCAGCAACAAAGTAAGCCAGAGAAATGCAGCCATAAAACCCACCACCACCATGAAAACAATCATTAAATCATTAACGACCGGCTTCCTTGCCGGATTGGCGTGTCTCGCGCTGTGCGGTACGGCACGAGCAGATCTATCCCTGTCCAATTCCACGACCACGGCCAGTTGGAATCAGGTTAGCGGGCAGAATCCAATTTATGTAACGAGCTTGTCTGGACTTTCTGCACAAGGCCAGCCCAGTGCCGGCTCCGGCGCCACCTACACCGTCCTCAGCGAAACCTTTACCATCACCAACAACGGTGCGGGTTCGCTGGCCAACGGCAACACCAACTATGTTTTGACCGGCGTGGCAATTATGGGTGGTGCCCAGCCTGCCAACAGCTCCATACACATCTATGATGTTACCACCAACTTGACGACCTCCGCCGGCACAATATTAAATGGCCAGGCGACTTACAATTTCGCCGCCAACGGCGACCTTTTGGGCAACGGCAACGGATTGTCTTTCACCAATAATGGGGTGGCGGGAGAAGATCAGGTTCTTTTCAATTTGAGCTCCGGGCCCCTGACGCAGGATCAGATTGTGTTGGGCGCGCGCCACACCTACACGGTGGAATTCTGGACGCCGACCAGTGGTGGTTTTTCCTGGTACCGCAGCTCCAATGTTGATCCCGGCGGCGAAGCGATGGGCGGCCATGATTCGAGCTTGGGCGTGGCGCGGCCTACGATTAACAGTCTGGGTTTGGCGGGCGCCTATCCGCGGACATTTGCTCTGGCGCTTTACGGTACGATTACCAGCGCCCCCCCGAGCGTCAACAATAACACCAATAACATAGCGGTGACCAATTACATGATAGACGCATTTAATCCGAAAGGTTTCGGGCCCACGAACATCTTTGCCGGCACGAATGACTACTCCGTATTCGACCAGATCACCAATGTTTGGAATAACTGGTTTGGCAGCTCCTTCAGTAATCTGGTGTGGGATTCAAGCAATGATGCCAATGGCAATGCAAGTTCTGGTGCCATGAAAATCACCGCGAATTTTAGCAACGGTGGACAGTTTGTGGTCTGGGATGGAGCCAATGGAATCACGCCCGCGCTGAGCGCCCTGTCCAACGGTTTTTCGAGCTTCCAGTGCGATGTGCGGTTTGACCCCAGTTCGCCAGTTACCGTCAACAGCGGCACTCTGGTGACCAACTACGGACATTTGCAATTCGGCACGCAGATTGGGGGGGCCAGCAGCCAGTATTTCTTTAGTCCAGCCATTGAAGTTCCGGTCGGCACGACCAATTGGGTGCATGTGAGCATTCCTGTCAGCATCAGTGACCCCAATCTGCTTACCATCAATGACGTGGCGATTAAAATTGATGGTGGCTGGTACGGCAGCACCCCGTTGAATGGGGTTACAATTCTTTGGGTGGATAATATCAAGTTTGTGGCGCCGTCCAATTATATCATGCCGCCGCCGCCGATTTTGACCATCCAAAAAGCCTCTCCCGGCCTACGGATGTTTGCCGGATCAACCGTCAATACTTATGATCGGGTGGAGCTGGCCACGATTGACAATCAGCAGTCTTGGGTTGGCGGAAGTTTTCCGAAGAGCTATTCATTCAAGCTTTTGGACTACCCGGCCAACATCTACCAGACCCACATCTTTCTTGTGCCGCAGAATACCTCCGGCCAGGCCAACATGGGCAACGTCAACGGTTCGGTCAACGAGTATATTGAATATCAAGCGAGCAACACGCTCTGGATGGTTTTAGGTCCCGGCAGTGGCGGCGTCGTTGCCAGTGTCCAATGGAAAACCAATCAACCGAATGCCAATCCAACCAATACGGTGGTCCAGATTACCAACTCGACTGCCGTCGGCACATGGACATTGACGTTCAACAGTGCCACCACTGGAACGTTGACCGCACCGGGTGCGAGTCCGGTGGCCTTCAGCCTGCCGTCGGCCGTGGCGGCTCAATTCGCCAATCCGCTGGTCGCTTATTTTGGATTGCAGCCCAACTCGAGCACCGGCATGGGACAATACGAAGATTGGGCTTCAATCACGGTTGCTGGCGTTGCCGGTGTGAATGAAAACGACAACTTTATGACCGATTCGAGTTTTAATAATTCACTTTGGAGCATTAACACCTCCACGGTTGCACTGAATAGCTGCGTGCAGCTTGTCACGGCCAGCACACCTTACTGGGCGTTTTGGACTCACCCGGCCATTAATTATGACTTGGGCACGGCCAGGAATGTGACTGCTCTCAGAAGCTCAAACACACCTGACGGATGGGTGTTGCCCGAGTATTACAACAGCTATAATGATGGCAGCACCATTCCCAACGAGGCGAGTCAGGGGAACAAGACGTGGGTGCTGATGCCTTCGACCTGCCTGCCGACGGTGAATGGAGCGCCGGGTGGGGCGCTTTCTCCCAAGGCGTTCTTCCAGCTCTTCAGTCCGCCCTTGGCAAATTGATTGGTTTGGATATTGAAACAACAAACGGGCGCCGGGAAACTGGCGCCCTTTTTTTTGCAATCATTTGGGGTGGTGTTTTGAGAGACATGAAAACAAGAATTGGCAGCCAGAAAGACACGGAAAGCTCTTCCGCATTTAAGAGTTTGATCGCGTCACTTGTGTTGAACGTGTTTAGACAGTCATTCCAGTCACAAACCACCATCGGTATCGGAGTTTCTGGAACAATAATTGCTAGGGCGTGTTTTCAAAATCAAAAAATGAACACAATTGCGATCAGCGGCGTCTATGATGGGAGTTCTTTTTATGAAAACATCCTCGCGGTTTCAGGTGTCGGATCTGCTCTGGGAGCGGATA
>Ga0302320_10001579_pt1 | contig 54699 bp, 58 predicted proteins | sample Bog_T0_3_FD_202130 | JGI IMG/M metagenome (GOLD analysis project Ga0302320, IMG submission 202130) | Peat permafrost microbial communities from Stordalen Mire near Abisko, Sweden - Bog_T0_3 | ecosystem: Environmental > Terrestrial > Soil > Wetlands > Peat | place: Sweden: Abisko, Stordalen Mire...
TGCTCTGCCAAGGCCCACCCGAGGTTGAACGTGGTTGTAGTTTTACTTACGCCGCCTTTGTGGTTAAACAGCGCGATCAGGGCTGGCATATAAATTTCATTTGCCCACGAAACTGTAGTCGAGAGCCCACGAAATCAAGCCTTCAATGCGATTATTTCAACGGAGGGAGGGAGGGCAATTGCACCTATTGACAGAACGCAGCCAAGTGGGATGAATGCCCTTAATTAAACGCTGTAAATCGCACAAGCCCAAATTGCCAGTGAAATTGCCAGTGATTGTTACCAAAAGTTCACCCCTGTTACCCCCAGTTACGCTTGAAAACCCCAATAATATGGGGTATTTATACCACAGGTAGTGCGAGTTTATGTCCGATTCCGATCTTCGCCTCACGATTTTGAAAACGCAGTGAGCATCATTTCCCCAACCCAATACGCAGCCGCTTTCGTAAAACAGACATCCCTGAGTGATGTCGAGTGGCTTCAACGTTGCGACGAGTTGGCGATACAACAGAGAGTGCTCTTTTTGGAATTGGTGACCTTTTCCCGGGATGGTCTCCCTGCTCAGCAGAGCCGGTGCGTTATTGATTTTTTATCCACGTTGCAATTTGTCAGCAGCGCGATTTCCAAATCGGCGGCCGACCCAGTTGACTTGCCTGAATTCCAAGTCGCCATCAAACGCGCAATGCAATATTTCTACGCACTTACTACTGACGACAAAGCTCATTTCGCACGCATGGTACAAGCCTGGCATGACAGCACGGTTAGTCGCAGTGAATCGGTTATTTGGGCTGGATGCATCGAAACGCTTCGACAGCCCGGCATTCTTGAGCACCCTCTTGGAAAGGACATTGTGGTCACGCTTTATGCCATTGCTGACGTATTCAGTCGGCGGTTTGCGTACATATCACCCGATTAACCGAGGATGCCGATGGTGTCCTTCCAAGGATACGCTGCAATGGAAATTTCAGACGGCAGGCTTGGCGATTGTTCTGGAAGTTTTGCTTTGATAACGACGTAATGCAATGGCCCATGATCTGTCTGGCCGACGTTAATGCAGGTGCCGCTTCCGAGCTCGCAATACCAGCGCTTGTTTTCGAGCGGTGTGTGGTGATCATGGCCACAAATCACTAGCCACGGGGCGAAACGTTTGATTGCGTCGGTCCATTCCTGGTTTCCCTCCGTGGGCCCGTTGTTTTGGCTCAGGATTGTCCCACGCGGTGGTTCGTGCATAAGCCAGAGAGTTTGGGCGGCTTCACCATATTCTTTCATGTGGCTCAGCAACCACTCTTCTGGATTTGCTGGCAACGGTTCCCGAGGATCGATGAAAAATTCCTCCGAACCCAACAGGCAAGGAAACCCCACGATCGCCACCTGACCGATTTTGAAAACCTCGCCATGCAGGGTGGTCAGAGGCCGTGGTGAGCGACGCCAATGTTTCGCGAATCCAAGCCAGTTTTCATCCTCGTGATTGCCGCGCACGAACACCACATCTTTGCAATGAAGGGAGCTGAGCGCCGCCGCGCATTCCTCAACATTGAGCCTGGCCTCCATGTCCTCGCCCATATGGAGGCAATCCCCAACGATCGCAACCACATCGGGTTTGTGCTCGTCCACAGCCTTCACGAGGTCTGCATACAGCTTTCGGCTCTGATGCAAATCTGCGACCGTCAAAACCGTCACCTCCGTTATTTTGATTTTCTCACCATTCACACCATAAACTCCACGAGGTTGGCCTCAGATTCCAGTTTTGATTTTCGCGGGCCTCCCATTTTGATCCAAATACACATCGCCATAGCATCCATCACGGTAAATTCGAAGCATTTAATTGACAGAAATTAAATGGATTGCTATTCCATCGTGATGGCCAAACCCAAAGCAAAAGCCAAACTGCTCAACGCTAACGAGAAGCCGCGCCCTGCGTTCATCCCGCGACGAGGTCCAGTATTTTTACCCGAGGTTTTCATTTTGGAATCGCTCAGTCTGAAGGACGAACGCGAACACAGGCTTGAGGGCAGGGCTTTGGCGGACATGCTCCGGCTTTCTGGCAAAAATCCCAAGTATCATTATTTTCAAGATGAAAATGAGTTGGCGCTGCTAGTGAAATTATTTCAGGTTTCCAAGTATCGTTACTTGCATTTATCCTGCCACGGCGATGCGAACAAGATTTTCACTACGCATGGCGAGATTTCCGATTACAATCTCGCCCGGATTTTGAAGGACAGTTTGCGGTTGAAGCGTGTTTTCTTTTCCGCCTGCAAAGTTGGCAATGAGGCTTTTTCGGAAATCATTGCCGCTCAAAATAAAGGCATGCATTCCATAGTGGCGCCGGTCCAGAAGATTCAATTTGATCACGCGGCCTCCGTGTGGAACGCTCTGTATGTCTCGCTCTTCACTGAAAATGAAGAACGCATGACTCATGAAGCGATACTCAAACGGTTGAAAGCACTTCGCCAACTATTCCCGGTAGACTTCCATTTTTCAACTTACAATTCAAATGATAAGGTGAACCCTTGGATTCACCGGACCATCACGCAGGAAATTGCACCGCGTCCTGCCACTGCGCCACATCATCCACGCGCTCCCGCTGGCAGATCTGGGGGATCAATTCCGACGAATGGTTCACCAACCGCGTCGCAGCCTCCTTTGGCACCCCCCGCCTAACGCAGTCGATTGAAGTAGATGACCCTCAGGCAGTGAAACGTCAAGTGCGGCTTCTTGATGACGATGAAGAACTGGCTGGCGGGAATCGAAAAGTTTTACGGGGATTGCTGGCTTCAACGCTCTCCCGAATCGTGGTTGGATGCGCCCGCAATTGACGGTGAAGGGAGTCAACTATCCATCCAAGTTAAGCGAAACCGGCGACCACACTTGTTCTTCGCTTGAGAGATCCACTGTGATAGGCTCGTATCGGTGAAAACAAAGGCTATTATCGAACATAAGAGCTTACCGCCATTTGAACCTCAACTGAAGGCGATTTTAGAATTCGGGTTTGATGGGGGAATCCGGGCGCTCGAAACGGCTGGATACAAGCTGGGGGATGATCTCGTCAATGACATCGCCCGCGAACATTTCAACAACGGTCTTTTTTCTTCATTCGGGCAGACACAGTCAATTATTGGCTCGTTGTTTATCGAACTTGAAACAGCCCGGCGCGAGCTTCTGGAAAAGGTGAAACAATTACGCTTGGACCGCAGTCCGGCGCACCAAGAAACTGTGGAGCTTCTCGAAGCAATTGCAAATCGTCAGATCATTTTAAGGAGATTGATGGACGGAATCGTGTGGGTTCTTCTTCCAAAGGTTTGGATAGCAAACCATTTTGCGGTTAAGCGGGACGTGACCCAACCAGACCCGGAAGAATTGAAAAGATTGTTGGCAATTGCATCGAAACAAAACGGCGAGAGCAAACGGGAAATTAATTTGGTTTCAGACCTCACAACCTTTGTCCAAATCGGTGACATTCTAAGAATTCGCTGGGACGAAAACGGCACCTATCTTCGGCTGCAAGAAATTAAAACCGGGAAAATTAATGAAATGCTATGCGATATTATTGAATCCACTGGCGGCATCCTGTCAGAACCAACTTTGACTGAGATCGAGTCCAAGATGGGAAAACATGCAGGAAAGCAGGCATTACGAATGGTCAAGCAACAGGAAAAACTCCAGAGATTCGCATCAACTGCTCAAAACAACTCGCGCCCGCCCGAAGTCCCGAAAAACGAACTGATGGAGGCACTCACCAAAACAGTTCCACCAAGCATTAGATCGTATCTGCACAAACTTCCCGAGCTGATAGCTGATGTGAAGTTGCGTGGTTTTGCGATCCAGGTCATTGACGATTGCCTTTGGCTTTTGGGCGTTTCAGAAAAATGGCTTGCGGATTTTGGTGGAGCAGAAAAATTGCCGCATCTTCTGTATCATCTCAAAAATCCTGCGTTGCAGTGCCAGATTGAAGAAATTGAAGCTCTGAACCAAGAATCACCATTAATCAATCTTGCTGGCCACAACATGAACCATCCCCTCAGCCGGTCCCCTTTAATTTGGTACCCGAAAGATTTGGTGCTTGATGTGGTGACGGGACGAATCATCATTTTCGCTCAATTCGACCTCACCGCGTTTTTCAAAGTTGCGAAGAATGCCGGGTACGACTTGACATTGGTCACCGACAAAGAAGTGAAGAATAATATGCGGGCCTCCGGTCCAATGTTGGAAAACCCCAATGCCTACGGAGTCAAAGCGAAGTTTTCCAATGGGAATTCGTTAATATTTCGTCCTTCGGTGTTTCGGGCTGTTTATTCAAATCTCGTCCCACCGAGTGAAATACTTCGGCTCATTGCCATCGTTGACAGAACGCAAAGTCAATTGGGATGAATGCCCTTCATTACTGATCTGGTCGGGATACTGCTAAAACCTGCTTTTCGCCTGCTGAATCCCTATCCCGCACGCTGGGCCCTTCGTGAGAATGGAGCAGTCCGGCCAGCGTATGCGTTGCCAGTTGGTGTCCCAAGCCGATTTAGAACTGGAGCCAGTTTTGATTTCTCCCATACCGATACAATCTGTTTGCTCAAATTAACGGCTTCCTGAACAGCCGATAATATATGCATGAGAGCAATAATGAGACGCAGTTTAGGAGCATCGGTGATCGAACTGGCTGGTGTTTGCGCAGTCCTTGGTTTGGTCTTGAGCCAGAGCTCCCGAGCACTTGTCGTAATTCAGGATGCCTTAACCCTGAAAATCGCGGCCAACGCGGTCAACGAGGCAAAAAACAGCGAGGTGGCGCAGTTCGGCTACACCAACGTCTGGTCTGGGCAGACAGTTACCCTGCCGCCCCCCGGCACCGCAACCACCAACCTTCTGGATTCGGAAATTCAGGCCGTCACGAACGCGGCTACCCAACTACATGGCTGTGGCAATGCGAATTCCAACAACAGCCCATAACATTATGAATACCACCGAAACAACTGCTCCATTGGTCGGAGCGGTGAACACCATCAGAGCCAAGTTTGAAGGCTGGCTCAACCAAACCCTCACGCGGGAGGCCACGGACCTGCACCTCCGGGCCAACAGCGTGCCGTCACAGAGAATATTCACACAACTCAGCCCCATAGCGGGAGCGGCCAAACTCAACGCAAACGAGGTTGATGATTGCTTCGATTTTTGTATGGAAATGTGTGCCAACGATACCATGGCCATTAAGAGACATCTCGCTGAACATGGCTGGGCGGACTTCAATTTCCGGCTAAAAACCTCCACCGGGGACTGCATTGCCAGAGGCAACTTTTACAGGCAAAGCGGGGCTCCGGCTCTGGCTCTCCGATTCTTCCACAAAAGGCACGTCGACCTCAAATTTCAGGGCATGGAGCATCTGGCCCAGTTTCTGGCTTGGGACACCGGCCTGATAATCCTCACTGGCTCTACCGGGAGTGGAAAAACGACGGTGGCCGATGCCCTGATTGAGCATATCAACGCCACAGAGGCCCTCCACATCGCCACCATTGAGGACCCAATCGAATACCCCCTTGTCGAAAAACGGTCAGTTATCACTCAGCGGACCATCCCCGGCGACGTGCTGAGCTTTGAGGATGGCATAAAAAGCCTGCTTCGTCAGGATCCCGACGTCATATTCATTGGCGAGGTCCGGGACCGGGAGGTGATGAGACAACTTCTCAACGCATCTGAAACCGGGCACTTGGTCATCACTACGATGCATGCCGGCAGCGTGGCGGAGGCTTTCAGTCGCATCGTCGGCATGTTCCCCAGTGAAGAGCAGGAGCGGATTCGCACGACGCTGGCAGGAATGCCCATGGCGGTGGTCAACCAAGCTCTGATTCCGCCGAGCCGTGGCAAACCACCCGTCGTTGTTCACGAGCTTTTTGTCACCAAGGGCGTCGAGGCAGCCTACAGTACCCTCCGCGATGGCCTCTGGGTGCAGTTGCAAAACCTACAAATGGTGGACGCCCGTATGCGCCATTGGGACCGGGAACTGGCAAAGTTAGTTCGTATCGGCAAACTTCCCCGTGACGTTGCCTTGACCCATGCCCGTGATGCAGTAACTTTCACAAAGTTTTTAAACTGACAATGTGAAAGCTAAACCAGAAAACTCAAAGGTAACTCCCTACGTGATTCCCGAGAAAACGAGACTTGGGATGGAACGTTTGAGGAATCGGGTTCCTCGGCTCAGGGCAGAAGCGGAAAGCGCAAGACAGTATCGGAACACGCCTGATTATCTCAAAGCCATGGAAATTCTCGCCCGGGACCTCGGAGTTGAATAATTCCGATGGAAACAAAGCCAAAGCCGCTCGGATATTCGAGTGGCGTTTTGCATAACTGATTAGCGGTTCACTCAGCTTGCTCTCTTTTCTCCACAGCCACGGCCTCAATGGAAGTGACCACCGGGCCCTGTTTTTGATCTGCCGCCTCTGGCAAAATCTCACGAATCGTTGTGATCTGGCCCCGCGTCAACTCGCCCGGAATGACCCGAAGGCCACTGCCACGCAAAGTAATAGTGTACGTACTGCCCGAGATGGTGATTTCCTCCTTCTGATCTTGACCGCCATCCAAATTCAGCCACTCGGCGGAGGGGATGTACGAGATCGGCAACGCAAGCACACGTCGGCCGTTTGCCCATTCGAAAACAACGCTGGCAACTGGAGTTTTGCTGAACTCAATACAAGCTGTCTCAGCCGTCGGGTCCGCTGTTGGAGGTTCATTGGTTATGTTTTCCATATGGTTTACCTTTCCAGATCTTGAAGATGGTTGGGGAATCCAAGATTCCCCATGAAGCCATTTTGTCATCGTTCTTGGCCCATGTCATGGTCTCGCTCTTTTTGTTGTCCCGATTCGGGCCGAGCCGACTTGGTTTCGCTGACAATTCGGTCTAACATGCTATCCTCTTTCTGTTCCTGGCCAGGCACTGGTTTTTCAGCCACCTGAGCCTGTGCCGAAGCCTTTTCCGGAACAGTTTCCTGAACGATCCGGTCCAGCATGGAGATTTCTTTCGACTCTCTGCCCGTGGTCGGTTCCTCGGTCGCTTGAGCCTTCACCGGTTCTGGCTTTTCGACCTCAGCTTCCAAGATAGGTTCCTGCTTAACTTCGGGTTTTTGAATCACTTCCGGCTCTTTTTCTGGCTGGGGAGCCTTTTTCTCAGCGCCTTGGGGGGCCTTCGTTGCCAACTCGGGCCGTTCAGTTCCAAGGTCAGCTTTTTCTGCCGCGACACTTTTGGTTTTGTCGGCTCCAGGTTGATCCAAGGTCCGCTGGTACTCAGCCGAATACTCCAGGGGAGTCTGGCGTTTGTAGCTCTCGCGGAATTGTTCTGACACCGTTTGTTTTGGGTCGTTTCGGGTGACCCAAGGCGCCTCCTGGCTGGGATTTCGTTCGGCCACCCGCAGGCCGCCGTCGCGATTCACAAAGACAGGCCCCGTTACCTGGCCCTCCTTATCGATCCCAATCGCCCGGGTCCATTTCTGACCCACACCCTGTTCCCGCTTTTGATCAGCACTGAGATCCGGTTGTTCCTTTCGATGGGCGTCCAAGTGTTCCGCGACAGCTTTGCTATGATCCTCCGACTTCACCCACGTTTTGTTTTCCGCCAAATAGGTCTGCTTTTCCATGTTGCCATCCGGAGTTTTGGCTTCACGAACTGGGCGAACCACATCGACCTCCTGGCCACGTAACCCGGGGTTGGTGTAATCGGTGCCATAACGATGTTCCGGCTGTTTTTGCAGGTAGACACCCTTTTCGTGATCCACCCATGCTGATCCCTCCGGCAGTTTCTCGCGCTGGACCTCCTTGGGATTCTGCTCCGCCACCGGTGCTGGCATGATTTGTTTCAAATCGCTTCGGGAGGCCGTTTCCCGGAAAGCACGATTCTCCTTTGCGTCCACCCACTGACGTTCGGTATGAACCTGCGTTTTCCACCGGTCGTCCACCCGAGCCTCCTGACCGCGTTCACGCAGATTCTCAATAGGCCTGGTTTGCTCGACGGTTCCTGGTTTGGGTGCCTGAGTGACCGGGCCTCGGTCTTTGCCGACGTTCAACTCGGGTTCGGCCTTTGTCTGTGGTCGGGGCACTTTGCCAAGTTGGCGTGCGGGCCCATCAATGGCGTTGCCCGGGCGGGCGGGCGTTAGATCCTTTTCGTGCAGTTTCTCCGCAAGGCGGGATTTCGTCCCCGCTGCCGGCTCCGGAATCTTGGCCTCTGCCACCGTCACCGCCGGATCTTTTATGTTCTTTCCAAGCGCATCAAGGGTCCGTTGAGCCGATTCCGATATGCTGAATCGGACCGGAACAACCTTCTCAGGCTCAGCCTGCCCGCGTTGTTGACCCGTTTCCTGCGCCTGCTCAGAGGCCTTTGGTGCGGCTTCCTTCATCTGCTCAGGCGCTGGTTCGTTTTTTTCGGCCCCGCCTTTCTCGATGGTCTTATTTTCTTGGTCTTGTTCCCGGGCGGGCTCTTTGCTCGCGCCATCTACTGTTTGGGTTTTATCCTCTCTGGTGGGCGCAATCCCCAGTTCCGCCTTGCGAGCCTCCAATTTTCGATCCAGATCGGCGCAATGTTCTTGGAACCATGGTTCGACCTCACCCCGCTCATTGAAAGCGGAGCGGACATTAAATTTTTCGAATAGATCTTCGTAGAATTTCTCCTTTTCACCCACCTCGCCACGGTCATGATCTTTTTCAATCAGGTCACCCAATTGTTCACGCGAACATCCCTCCTCCGAAGCCTTTTCAATGGCCTGGTCCCGCCACGTGGTGAAAACGGAGTTGCCATCAGCATGGAACTCCAAGGTGCCATCTTTTGTATCGTGAGACGGTGCCAGAAAGGCTGGGTTGCTCATATCCGGCTGCTTTTGGGCCGAATCGCGCCCGGCTTCCCGGTCTGGCTCACGTTCACGCTCGGTTTCACGGGGACGGCTTTGCTGAGGTGATTGCTTGCGCTGGGCCTCCTGCGAGGCGGCACGCAGATCAGCTTCGATCTCACGTTGCTGGCGTTTTTCCTCGGTGCGTTGTTTTGCCAGAGCCGCATTCTGGGCCCGGTCCTTTGCCAGTTGCCGGTCCTTCTGCTTCTGCAGGTTTTCCTTTTGCTGGCGCTGGACAGCCTCTTTGTCCCGCTGGAGTCGCTCCTCCCGCAGTTTGCTGGTTCGCTGGCGCTCTTGTTGCTGAGTTTTCTGACGCTCCTGTTCAGCCTGTTTCTGCCGTTGCTGTTGTTGTTCTTGCGTACGGCGGCGCTCATCAGCCTGGCGCTGTTGTTCCAGCCGTTGCTGACTTTGCAACTGTTGCTGTTGTTGTTGGTCTTGGGCGGCCTTTGCCGCCGCCTCCGCCTTCAGTTCATCAATGATATTTGCCATATATTTCTCCGTTTCAAATTTAGATATTCAACACCCATTATATCGGCCCTCGGAGAGCCCATTCATTTTCACAATTTTTGCATTTTCCGCTGGGAAGGCGGAATCCAACGCAGCCCTCTTTTGGCATACCATCGTTTCCAGCGTGTCTCGATGGCCCTGATGGCCGAGGCGCGCTTCTTTACGCCGCACGCCAAACCGCCGAGTTTCCCACCCTTCATACCAGCCTTGGCCAAGGCCTCCCGCACCGGAAACGTGACTTCCGGGGCCTCGGCCTCAGGGTCGTGTCGCATATGGGCAAGACCCGAGAAGTATTCATTCACGTCGCCCATACAACTAAAGGTCCTGAATGCCAGCAAACGGGGAATTGGCGTGCTCCGTTTCGGCGGAGATTACAGCAGCTTTGCTCACAGCCAATGCCTCCATCGAGCGACGTTTGATGATGCGCTGATATAGCACTGTCAGGGTCCAGAGCACCAACACGGTAGCGCCTAGAAACAACCCGACGAAAATCAGAGAGACCAGCACAAACATGATTGCTATGCCAAAAACGACCGCGCTGAAACCCGCCCCATGGAAAAATGATTGCGAGTTTGAAAGGTCCGAGGTGATGTCATTACCACCACCACCACCGCCGCTATTGTTTGCAATTTGATCAGCATCTAGTAAGCCCATATAAACTCCTTTTTTTGATTGTTTTAGCCTGTTGTTAAATTCCCCAAAGCGTGGCGAAACATTTTTCGACTCGTTTGTCGTATGGGGCTTTGCCCCGTTTTTCGCACTGGAAGTGATAAATCCTCAGGCCAGCGAAAAACACGATCACCCCTGCGGTCACATAACCATATTCACCCATCAACCGCGCCAGCCAAAACAGATGCAACCTGTCTAGGAACTGAATTGTCTCGAGATTCAAGAACGCCGGCACAAGGAAATAATAGCCCCAGGCAAAGTGACCAAGCCTGCGGTAGTCAAAAGCCAATGCCGCTGGCACCAAGACCATCACAAAGGCCAATGGAAAATAACGCGTAAACAAAAGATTCGCCCCCAAGCCAACGCAGAAGACCGCGCACAGGTCGACGAAGAAAATTTTGACCAACGCTTGAATCCTCTGCAAAATGCCAAAGAAAGCCAAAAACGCCGCCACTCTGGCCAGTACATGTTGAAATGCTATGGTTATCGTTTTCATAAAATCATTTTTGTTTTCCGATGTTAATTGAACCCCTTGCTGATCATTTTTCGCAACTGGCTCGAATCCCGGGCGCAAGCCAGCCACGGGGTCATAGTGGGGCTCGACCGGTCCTTTTGTGGGAAGCAACACTTAAGATGGCGTTCCCCCGTGCTCCATGTTCGGCCGACGCGGTGAACAATCCCCGTCACGACCAAGTTGTTTTTAGGACCGCCAGGCAGGAGTTTTGAAAACTCCACTGGCTGCAGGGTGTAATTGAACTGTTCGCTGTAACCCTCGCTGGTGTTGAGCGACCCCGACATTCCTTTCAGTGGGCTCATCATTTGGGTCGACATCGATTTCGACGAATTTCCGCTATACATTCTGATAAGGTCCTTGCCGATTGTCTCGCTCGCCCATTTGTTCGTCTCGGATTCGGAATTAAGGTGGAAAAATCGGGTTTGTAGATTGCCCAGGAGGGACTCCACGCGGGCTTTGCCAGCCGCGTCACCGCCGAGTTCGGCGTTCAAATTGGGAATGCTCTGCGTCAGGAACACAGTGGCGCAACGACTGCTTCGAGCCGTTGTTTGGAAAAGTTGGTCGTACTGGGTGGTGAAATATTGGCACTCGTCGACGAAAATGAATGTCGGGTATTTCCGGCTTAAGTTGCGCTCACACGCACGTTGCACAGCCAGTTTCCACAGCACGTTCGCATACTGACCGAGGGTGCCATAGCCTTTGTATGAAAGATCGATGACAATGATTTTGCCATCTTTTATGATGGAATCCGGACTGATCGTTGTGCCACCTGTGAACATTTTTCGCACAGGGCTTTGATACATGTCAGAAAGCGTCGTGCTTAGAGTTGATTCGATACTGCTGCGGGTGCGGTCGTTTAGCTCCGGCCATTCCATGAGGAAGAATTTGGTGGCTAATTCAAGGTCAACTCTGCGTTCATCGGGGCAGTTTTTATCGGCAAGGCTCAGAAATTTCCAGCAGGCCGATTTTGCCTGCCATGCCGGGCTCGAAACATCCTCCACTTTTTTTGCCGCCCCGAGAATGAGCATGCGTATGTCCATCATGTCAATTTTCTTCACCCCAATAACCAAAATCGTCATTGCGTATCCAAGCAACTGTTTCGCGGCATTGGCAAAATATTCGTCCCCTTTGCCATTCCCATTTTTTCTTTGTTGGACCTCCACCAAAACCATAAGGGAGCTGACCAAATCGGGGATGTGGATGGCACCGCGTGCGGTTTGATATGCCAGCTCATAATCGAGAAAGTTGAACTCGGATTCTTTGTTGAAAATGATAAGGTCTTTACTGCGGCCGCATTCCCTCGCTGTCTCAACCCATGATGCCGCTTCATCGTCCTTCGCGCACAAGACGAGTCCACTCCAACCAGCGCGAAGATACGCATGCTTGATCAATCTCCCGCATGCGGATGTTTTCCCAGAACCCGTTGCGCCCAGGCCCAAAACACCCTCAAAAGCGTCGCGCGCCGTTAACCAGTCTTGTTTGTACCGGCTTAAAAACATCAGGCCGGCGTCCATATCCAACTTGCACTGTTCTGGGTCTGTCCCGTCGCACAAAACCCGTCGCGGGTAAGGCATGAGATCCCCCGGAGTTGTGACTTCAGGTTCTTCCTCCTCTGCACCCTCTTCTGCGACCGCTGCCTCGGCTGTGGCAGTTGGTTTTTGCTGAGGCCAGTGGCTCAACTTGTCGGTTGGGACGGGCCGATTCGATGGCTGAACGCCGCCGAACATACCGCGCAATTTGTTTAGGATGTTTTTCATAAGGTTTTTAGAATTTTGTATGTTGAATTGCGAAAAAAATGGTCATGCCCACTGCGCCTATCAATGCCCCTATGGCACTGGCAATACATACGGCCCTTCGGTGACCGCCTACGCGCATCGCGCGAAACTGGTCAGCGAGTTGCTGATGTTTTGGAAGGCAGTCTGAAATATCCTTGCTGGCATTCCGCAACGTTTGTGTTGCACCGGTGATCGAAGCTTGGACCCCTTCGAGTTGCTGTTTGGCCTCGGCGATCTGATCCATTGGGAGATTTTTGCAGGCCTTTTCCACGATTGCCCCGAGCATCGCCGCCGCTTTCGCGGAATCAAACTCCGCAAGCACCTTGGGCGCGATGGCCGCGATGTCAGTCTGGATGGCCGCCATAGTCGCCACTGTCAGGGTGGCGGCGGTTTGAATCTTGTCCCCGTTGGCAGTTAGGGTGTTGCCGATTTTGCCCAGTTGATCTCGCTCAGCGGAGAGGAGCCTTACGATCTCGCGTTTCCACATCACGCGTTCGTCGGTCAATTCTTGAGGAAGTCCCAGGGCCATGTCCTGCCCTTCAAGAATGGTCGCCAAAATGGCCATGAGCGGTTCGTCATCGGTGATGGCGAGAGCCTGTTGGATCGCAAAGAGTCCCGGAGGCTTTGTCCGGCCATTCGGGTACAGGGTTTGGTGAATTACCCCGCGCGCTTCCAAATCCGCATTATTTTGTTGATAGGCCATTGGAGAAATTCGTAGTTGCAGGGTTACTGGACATCGCGAGAATCTTCCCACCGAGAGCACGGCTGTCCACGTGTGTGGTTTTTGGCGAATACGATTGGGCACATGCCACGCCAATGAAACCGCACACGATCAGCACCACCTGTGCTGTCCTCGTGCGCTGAAAAATGATGAGCGCTGACATCCCAAGTCCCCCGGCCAGTCCCCACGCGGGTGCCGTTGCACCCGCCGCCAAGGCAGCGGCCATTGACATGATGGCCAAGGCCGCCGCCATTGGGGTTCCGACCGAAGTTGTGGGTTTTGTGCTCATTGCGTCTCAATTACCGGTGTCGTCAATAATTTCGGAATGCGGTTATTTCCGCAGAGCCAGTGTTTTACGGTTAACAATGATGATGCCGACGCCCGCACAGCACAGTGCGACGGTTCCGGGCTCCGGCACTGCTTGGACGCCCTCGACGAGAGAAATATTGTCTATGCCCACTGTTTCGCCCGTCACTGGGCCACCGCCAGCAAGATCTGCGCCCTCGACCGAGAAACTCAACCAAAGTTGCTGGCTGGACGGGTCCAGTTGGCTGTCAGCAAAACTTCCAAGATTGATCGAAACAGCCTGGTAACCTGAGTTTGGCGCGATGGCACTCGTATCAATTGCCATGTCACCTGAATCCGTGCCGGTATCGAGACCTTGCAGGTCCACATGGACCGCATTCAGCGCGATTCCCCCAATAGCCATGTCGAAATTCAGGGTGTAATCGGCCAAATTCTGCGATGCGTTGACGCCTGTCCAGTTGGGTTGGCCCGCCGCTTCGTAAATGCCGGCCATTAGCGAGCCGGAGTTTTGCTGGGTGAAATCCGCGCCGAATTGCAGCGCCTGACCACCATCGGTGCCAACTGCGACGATATTGGCGGAGTAATTTTGCAACGTCGATTGGTCTCCGCCATTCAACAGGCTCTCCCCCGGGCTGTACGATGATGAGGAAAAGTCCTCAACGAAGATGTTCGTTTGGGCATGGGCGGCGGTAGCCACCGATGCCGAGATCGCGACAGTGATTAGGAATTTGTTTAGTTTCATAGTTTGCTTTTGTTTGCGGTTTTAGTATCCATAATTAACTTAGCAGTTATTTTAGGCATTATTACAATTTTAGTTCTGTCCGGTCACTTTTGTTTTAGCTGGCGTTTTTAAAGTTGTGGTTTTCACATTCGGCAGCCTACTGGGGAGGAAATCCGGCCTTTTCGGCTTCAGTGGCTTCGGCCTCAACTTCAGCCGTAAAAGCCGCCACAATTACTGGAGGCACTATCCATTCGCCCGTCAACCCTCCTTCGGCGTTGGCGTAGATCGAAAAACCTGCATTTATCGTGCGACATGGACCTCTGTTGCCGGGGTAATTCAAACTCACAGATCCGTCGATCACAATTACGTTGCCATCGGTGTTCATCATTACGACGCTTCCAGCAGTAATATCGGCCTGGTATGGGCCAATCCCGGCCACGTTAATTGGGGTTTCGGCGGACACCAACAAGGAACCTTTCGCTAATGTGAAGTTCGGGTTGGCAGTATCACATTGCGTTGCGCTCGTGTCCAAATCGTCGAATGTAACTTGGCTGTCAGGCTCAACGCGGATCAGATTTAGCCCGATTAATTCGACCAGATTGATTCCTGCAATGCCAACGAAGGCGCTGTCGACCGGGCCTGATCCGGTGATAACGGTGTCCCCCTGTTGTATTTTAGTCCCTTCCTTGATGGGCGTTTTGCTTTTTCCGCAAAGGAGGAACGAATTTGGACTCGTGGCAACAACGGTCGCATTAGTTTGGATTTGATTGGCCTTAGTTTGGATTTGATTGGCCATGCTCAATGCGAGGTTTTCGACGGTCACAGTTTCATCATTTACTGGCCCGCATGCGGCTAGGTCGGCACCTTTCATCGTAATTGTGACCTCGAATTGTTGGCTGGCTGGATCGAGTTGACTCGCAAGAAAGTTTCCCAAGTTTGCCGTGACAGCATGGAATCCTGTATTTGGCGTAGCCTCACTCGTATCAATCGCCATGTAACCGCTGTCAGTTCCGGTATCGACGCCGTTGAGGGCGATATGGACGGCCCTGAGACCAACGCCACCCACTGCAATGTCGAAAGTCAGCGTATAATCGCAAAGGTTTGTTGAAGTATTTCCTCCAAACCAATTTGGGAGCGTGGCAACGCCGTACAAAACCGGATCGGCGTTGGTCTCATACGGGAAACCGGCACCTTCATTAAAGATCATCGACAGTGACCCTGCATCCTGCTTGGTGAAGTCTCCCTTGAACTGCAAAGCCTGATAGCGCATCTGTTGGGCTCCGCCCAAGTTTACCATGGGCACCACGCCGGCGAAGTAGTTTTCGAGGGTGGAGCAGTCACCGCCGGAGAGGAGGCTCTGATTTGGGCCGAACGCACCAAAATTTTCACTGAACACGGTCGTCTTCGTCTGCGCCCAGCCGGTCATGACCGCCAAAGAAAGCGTGACGATGGTTAATATGGTGTTTAGTTGCATTTTTAGTTTTATGTCTCTCGCGGGTTTAGTATTCGCCGCTGATTTACATTAGCAGGTATTTCGTAGCCTCCATGTGTTTCGGCGCGTCCGGTTATCTTTGTTTTAGGTATGTTGGCGTGCCCCGAAACACTAAACTCCCCATCTGCGCGGCTTTAGAAGAGATTGCCTGTGGAATAAGGCTGAACTTATTTTTTGCGACCGCCGAATGTTGGCACTTAAGATCAGCGTCCGGGCGGTTTTTAGCGATAGGCATAAAAAGGCCGCCGTCCGGGGAGACGCTCCCAGACGGCGGCGGGGGATCACCGGTGGGGCTAGAGCGAGCCCTGCCGGCGAAATTGGTTTCTGCGTCGAACCGAATATCCAAGAAAGGCCAAACCCATGCTCAACATGGCCCACGTGCTGGGTTCAGGGGTTGATGATAAATCTTGCAACTGAATGTCACCTAATTGCAAAGTTGAGGTCGCAGGCATGTCATCACCCCAGAAGTCAATGCCCATCGACCATTCGGTTTGCATCGCTTGAACTTCTCCTGCAACGACGGGTATTGTCACTTTAACTCCAGCCCATGGCGCAATATCACTCGTCAGACTCATCGGGTCGGTTGTGGAGGTGTCAAGCACATAAGAACCAATTGTTCCGGAAAATATCGTATCACTCATGTTGAACAGCTCGTAACTGATCAGCAGGTTATCGCCCGTCGGCGCCGTTGCCGCAAAGTTGTAGACGAGCATGACATTCCCACTTTGAACATTGTTTGCCGTGAAGGTGTAATTGAGCGGGTCTATGCTTATCGATAGACCTTCACCGTAAGGGTCGACTTGGAATTGATCACCGCTAGAAAAAGTTCCAGTAACTTGTGCCATGCCTTCTGTTGTAACACCTACCAAGTTAGCAATGAGAGAAAGCTTAATTGTTAATGTTTTCATAAATTGTTTTGGATGTTTTTATATTCATTTTCCGTTGTCGGTTAGGACGACGTTGGTTATTTGCAAGTTCACCGCAGCGTCTAGGTTAAAATAACGGTCTAAGCTCGCGTATGGTGGGTTACACGCCCAAACACTCATCCCCATCGACCAATTCGTATTTGGAGTTCCGAACCCGGCGGTTAGTGGAATCGTCAGCGTGACCATTCCATTGGCAGGGATGCCATTTGTCTGCACTGCCATCGGCAATGGTGCGCTTGTGCACCACCCCCAAGCCCCAACAGTGCCACTGAACGGTGTGCTGGATAAATTTCTGATCTGGAGCGATAAAACACAGTTATCACCGCTCAAAGCAGTTTGCGGAAACTGGTAGAGATACGTTGGCGTGGCTCGGTTGAGCATTTGGGCGCTTGCCTGGGTTACTACCATCGCAACCGTCGCTACTACAACTAGAAGTATTGTTTTCATGCGTCTCTATTATTTTAGTGTCTAAAACTGATTTGCTCTACTCTTATAAATTTATCACGGTATTTAGGCGCACGGCGTTGAGTTTGTTGCGCTGTATTCCCCGGCGATCATATGCTCTTATTTGATTTTGAATTCAATTAGCAACATAGCACCGGTTTTAGGTAACTGGAGTGTTTTTGGATGTCCGAATGGCGTTTAGCTCGTGCAGAAGCCTAAAAACCTGCGTTTTTAAGCGACATTGTGGCAATTGGCAAGTTAACCGGACACAACCCGCCTTAGGCTCGGTAGCAGAACCGCCCTGGAGAGGCGCTGAGTCACAGTTGAGCCGATGGCAAACCCAGCTATCGATGTATGCGCCTTAGAACGCGAAAACAGACAAACTACAAAAAGAAGTGCCCCCATCGGTGCCAACCGTGGGGGCGTAATGACTAAACTGTATCGATCCAACGCAGTTAACATAGCACGATGGTCTTCCACATTCAAATATTTTCTACAATATAGCTAACAAATATTTGACTTTTGGGTTACACAAACTAAATTGGATTAATGACTAAAATGCAGACTTGGTTGTGCCAACAACCATCCTGGAAAACCGCAGTCCCTATCGATGGGCGTGTGCGGTTTCTTGATCCCATTTTAATCATTGCGGAATGGTGACAGCGGCGGGTAATGACGCCCGCTTTCCTAACGTTTCTACAATCCCGCCTGGTGAATCAAAACTCAATAAAATTGAGTATTGGAGGGAAAAGCAAGAAAACAGCCGTATTTTAGAGGCTGATTTTCGACTTTTTCAACAAATGCATCCGGATCTTTTTGCGATTCCTGCTTTCTCGCCCACTTTTGGTCCTGTTCCAACCAATTTAGATGTCATGCTTTGGCTCCAGCAAAAGTATGCACCCGGAAGTTCGCTTTTGATGTCTCAGGGTGAGTTGGTGGACGCGCCGATAATTAGAGGTAAACGAGAGAAAGCGGCTCCCTGCTATACTGTCGAGGAGGTCGTTGCGGGTGAGCGGATAATATGCACTGAGTTTTGGGGCGAATATTACATTTCCAACGTTTTTCACCGGCCGGTCCGGGAGGATCGGTGGCGGCATCCCGATTTTGTTGACTCCTGCACCCGCAACCTGGACACGCGATGGTTGAAGCGGGAAACGTTTATTGTGTTTGGTGATGCGGAGTTCTTTGAAGATGGCAAACGCGTAAGGCCAACGCCCGATCAACGCGCGGCTTTCGTGAAATATTGCATTGAACATGGAGCCACCGCGCTGTTTACAAGCCCGCATGGAATGCATTGGCTTATTGTAACTAATCGGCCGGTGCCTATTGATGGAAAACGCCCATTGGAGATGAAATCTGTGATGGAATGGTTTTTCCGCGATTTTCAAAAATTAAGCAACTCAGGCTGGAAGGTGGACATGACTGCCTGCGTCAACCGAGCACGACTAGAGCGGGTCTGTCCTCTGGTATATTGGCGCAAAGATGCTGTCATTGAGATTCCAGATGGAGTCATCGGAGCAGTCGTCTCCTGTCAGAAGGAACGAAAACACTCACCAAGGTCGCCACAATGTTCCAAAAGTTCAGCGTTTGGGTCTTCTGGTCCCGGCTCGGTCTCTGGCGCTCAGGCCTTGCGTATGCGTTGTGCCGCTCTCCATTATAATGGCGTTGAGCACGTCAATACTGGCACATTCATTGCGAGGGTCGCCTCGGCAGTCGGGCTGGCTTGGAAAGATATCGAAGCTCTTTTTGAAAAGTTCCCGGTGACGAGCGAAAGCTTTGGTCCATTGGATGTTGAGGTCGTCACACGTGATATCGTTCCTCAGTCGACGGCGTGGTCACGCCAAAAAACAAAGGCCCTTTACGCCAAAATGGCTTGGGTTTATTTCATTTTTCATCACGAAACAGGCTGTTCCGAAGACGAGCTTTTTTCTCTTTTTAAGGCTTTTCTCAACAAACCGGTCGTTTCAGCCACCGCTCATCTACCGCCTCCCGGTCCTGAAATGCCGAGCCATATCCTGCTCCACAATGACCGTCCTCAAGTGATTTATGAAGAGGCCGTTTTTACCGCTTTCGGCGTGACCAGGGACGATTTGGTGGATCTATCAAATCCACAGGTCATAAAGGCTCTATCTGCTCTTGGTCTTGCGGAAAAAGACCCTAAACACGAGGAAAAGCTATGCAACATGTTGGAGCAGGCAGCAAGTTTAATGGGTGGCAACAAAGCTTTTCTTGATGAACTCAAACCTGACATCGCCCGATGTTCAAAGAAGTACCGGTCCGGAATCCAAAAACTAGCGTCAAAACGTAGAATCCGAATTGTTCTGAATGCAATAGCAAAACTGGCCAATGCAGGAAGTTTTACCACAAGCCAACTTATAAAACTGGTCGGAGGCAAACTGTGCCAATACGGTATTAAAAAACTGAGCAAGGCCGATCAGATGAATGTCGAGGCCGCTAAGGCACGAGGGGAGGCAGTGCGAAAAATCAAAACTAAAAGACCGCGTAAAGACAATGTCACCCAGGCAGTTTATCGGGTCTTGGTGCAGCTTGAAAAGGACGGGATGGTGACGCGACAGAATCCTAGCCCAAAAAGCAAGAATAAGGCGGGGAGAGGGGCTGGCAAATGGGGAATTACTACCATGGCGGCGGAGTCGGGAAAATGGCTAAAAACCAACAGAGAAAATCAAAATGCCCTTAAAAAAGAATGCCTCAAACATAAATTTGTAAAGGATGGAGTGGTGTATGTTCCTTTACAAACCCCGAAGGCAGGAAATGGACGCTCTGTGAAGCTTTCTCCGGTATTTGAACTTGGGCAATGGTTTGTTGGAGCCCGTAGTTACGGAAAGGGCCTTTTGACCAGCGAAGTGCCAATGCTGGTACATGCCATACGGGGCTACAAAGCCAATTCTGGGACCGACATGTGGCAGATCGAAGGGTTTATGCCAATTTCTGGCTTTGGGTTTACAGCGGAGCGCTTTGCTCCCGAGATTCACAAAGCCGGTTGGGTCAGAGTTCGTGATCTCCATATCGCCCAGTTCGCGTGCCCAATGATGAGCGTGCCAGATGGGAATGGAGGCCAACGTGAGCTCAAGCCGTACGATACTTATTCCGCCGAATCCTTCGCTCTTGAACTCAGTCTAACCCACAACAAAACTTACACCCAGGCATGGCTCAAAGCGGCTCCGGCTCGATACGATGTGACGACCGACCAGTTCAACCCGGCTGACGAAGTCCAAACCCAAGGCGGGCTGATTCCCGAACTCGCTCAGCCCGCTGTGATTGCGTGGGTTAAACAACAACGGTTCTTGGATAGCAAACGGGCCGATTCTGAAAAAGCCTTCAACAAGATTGCTACAACCGCCATCTCGGCGAGAGCTGAAACGAATCCAGTTCGTCGCGTTTCCCTTGAAAACGAAGCCGCCGAGCGCCTCGGAACGCACTATGACAGCGTTCCCAATGGCATAATCCGCTGGGCAGTAAACGAGTGGCAACCATACGCCGAAAAAACCTCCATCGGCAGGCTTTTGAGAGACCTACAAAAGTTTCACCGGAGAAAGCAACCTGCCGGTCGAAGCAACTAGGTTCCCATCAGCCGAAACGGACCTTCCTCGCCGTTATCGTCCTCGCTCAATAGCTAGGCAAAGCCCTGCTCAAAGCCAAGTGCTGGCCCGGCCTGAATGGAAGCTCTGGCTCTGATCAGAATGACCACCAAACAATAGGACTTCCCCACAGAAATGAAAACGAGGCATCAGACCTCCATTCCACACATCGTCCCGGACGTGCCGACACCTCTGTCAGCCACCAAATCGGCTCCAAATGCTTTCACGAATTAATTTTGTTAACTCCTTCACGAAATCCTCGATGGGATAAGCGGAGGCCGAAACCGCCAAATGAATCGAAGCGCGGACGGCCGATAATATATGCAACTTGAAATTATGAATGGATTATTTAAAACCGAATCGCTAGCTCCGCTTTCCCGAAAAGAGCAACTCGCCGCCACGAAAGCCGAAATCAACGGCCTTTACCACGATTTCTGGGGACACAAGCTGCGTGGCAAAGATTGGGTGGAGGATGAGTTGGTCTTTCGAGATCAGAGGGACGCCATGGACCAAATTCCAAAACACGGGATCAAGCGCCCGAAAGGCATGACCGAGGCCGAGGAACAAAAACTCTGGCGTGGCGTGCAAAGCGGGCCTTGCTGGCAATTGCGCCCATACCAAAAAATGGACTGGAGTGGCGCCACGCCAGGGCCGGTGGCATTGCCGCAGAAAACCAAAGTGCCCGCCACAGCACATATCCGAATTGCAAAAGGGCGCAGAGTCCAAACTATGGGTTTAGCCGTGGCCCAGGGGAAAATCTTCTCCACCCCAATGGCGTTTTTCGTAGTTGGAGCAGTCGTCAGCTTGGGGAACGGCAAAACGGTCAGAGTTGAAGGGGCCGTAGATTTGCAAATGACCCAAATCCTCCCGGCCGAGGTACGACTGATGAAAATGGGCATGTGGAAGGACGCGATAATAGATCGCGAGGGACGCCACTATATCCGTGCAGTGATGTTTCTTTTTCAGCCAGATCTTGCAGGGAATTCCGAACGAAATACGGTTCTGAATACAGCGTGGGAGGGCAAGAAGCTTTTTGTGAGCTGCGCTGGCCGGAAATCTCCCTCGGGCCATCCTTGGCTCCAAGTGATGGGACCGATTGATCCAATGGGGAACGAAATAATTGGATACCAGGAAGTGTCCACTGCTGTGCATCTTAAAACATGCAGAGCCATTCAACAACGTGAGGAGTTTTTCGCCGGCCTACGCTCAAATTTGGAATTGCTCGTGAACGCAGGCCAAAACTGCAATCGATTACCCAACGAGGTAATGGCGCTCAAAAAAGTCCTGGCGGCTCTCACGATAACCCAAATCTGCAACGCCGTCCGCGGTATTTCTGTTTTCATTCGCGAGGGCAAATCGGACAGGGCGGACGCGCTCGCTGGTAAAAAATACTACGAAGCCAAATTGACAGCGCTGTTCCGGCTCAACCGAGAAGTAGCCACTGCAAACAACAGTTTGGCGGCGGTGATCGGAATGGTGCCCCCAGAAGAAGTTTCTGCGTCAGGAACTGCTATTCCAACCGATAACGAAGCCGCCGATGCGGCGAATTCTGAATCCGAGGATATTGAGGCCAGCACCGAGCGCCGCGAATGAGGAGTAGCTCGTCAGATGTTCAAACAGGCGTATCCCCTTGTTTAGCGCACCATTCCTCCCATGAACTGAAGCATTTTTCGTGGCGTGAGTTTTTGATACGCCCCAGCTTGGAATTCAGGATGCGTTTTTGGATGAATGCGATCAGATCGAAAAATTTGGATTCGGGAACGAAATCCCATTTCGAACCAAACTCCGTCTTGATAGCCCTTCCGAGTACAATGTACTTTCCGACCCCGGCTTTGGAAGAATCCCACTTTTGGAAATCGTTGTAACGCTCCATCAAGTGAAGCGTGTAATTGCGTTTCGCTAGATTGTGTCCAATGCCTCCTTGGGTTGGTATGGCCGACGGAGATTTTCGTTTCGTCGTTTTGACAATGAATTGATGAGCTTGGATGGCACCAGGACTTCCGACCATGACTTGGGCATTTCCGGCGGCGTTGATGGAAAAATGCGCTTGGTCATGAAGTTTTTGGGCCATTCGGGCTCCTTCAATCGAAAGCTCAATATCTCCGTCGCGCTCATGCATTTCCTTCATTTCACTGAGCAGATCGACCGTGTAGATGTCAGGCCGGTCGTCCACCACTCGATGGCAAACGGTACACAACAGCATGAGGTTTTCAAAACTGTGACGTTCCTCCGCTGTTTGCTTGGCGTCGAAACGTGGTCCCCCTGGATTGTGGGCTCTGATGTGAGAAATATCACCGGTGACGGTGCCGGTTTTCGGATTGATAATGTTCGTCTCGCATTGCGGGAGGGCACAGCGATTTCGTGAAAGCGCAAACAAGCGCTTGACGGTTTTCTCAGTCGGGCCATTCATGATGGACCAATGCTACTTCTGCAATCTCCTCAAAACAATCGGTTAATTCAAACACCTACATCTGATAATATGTTATATTTTACAAGGGCCGTTTGTCCGGTTCCTCAACTTCGTTGAATTGTGCTGAACCTGCGAACGGGAATGTTCAGAACGAATGATTAATGAAAACAATGCTTTTGAACAACAACATAGCCACCCCGACATGGCGGGGGGCTGGCAAACAAAACAGCTCAGCGCCGCCACGGCAAGTTCAGCCAATGCTGCGCCAACTACTTGTCGTGGCCGCTCGCGCCGGCAATGCCCACGACGTCACTGCACTTCTCCAAAAAGGTGCCTCCGACGACGGCACAGCTTTGCGTGCGGCATGCGCTGCTGGTTCCGTGCCATGTGCGCGCTCGCTCTGCGCGCGCATCTACTACAGCCCCCCAGTGAATGACTACGAGGGCTACATGGGCTGTCCATATCACGCGGTCGTGAAGATGGCAATTCGCACTGGCGACATTGAATTTCTTGGCTGGATCGTTGACGAGGTCATTATCCCGCGTTGGCAGCCTGGTTACGGCGCCATGACTGATGTTTCCGATTTCATTTCGGTCGGCCAATACCGGGTCGCGGAGTTTTTTCTCGGCCATGGTGGGTACGAAAACGGCCATATGGTGCCTGGAAAATGCGGTAAACGCGCTAAGGAGGACGATGTTTCAAGGTTGAAAGTGGCGGTTTTCGACGACAGTCTGCCACAAGCCGAACGTGATGGAGCCCTCCGATGCTTGGCCTTGCTCTCTGCTGGAGGCCGCGAATTCTCGACCAGCAAGTACCTTTTGGCGGCGCTCGCCGATCTAAAACGCCGGCAAAATACGACCGCACAAGCCACAACGTCACCACTCGGTAGCGCTACACCACGCCAAACCTGGGTGGCTCGGCTGGCCTCATGGGTTTTGTGAGCAGGTCGACAAAGCAAAAACCCCGGCGAATAGGCTCGCCGGGGTCATGAACGAAATTCTTGATCCAAAATTAATGATCATGCTTATGTTCCGTCGTTGTGGCTGAAACTCTGGCCTGCACCTGCACAGAGGGTGTTTTTACTACCACCACAGCATGCGGTTGCTCCACGACAATCTTCGGAACCACAACTTCTGTGCGGGGCAATGCTACAACCAACTCCGTATGAGGGCGTACATCGACAGCTGGGCTGGAAATAACGATCCGAGGGGTGGCAACAACCACCGCTGGTGCAGAAACTGCGGCGCGTGCCCTTCCACCACCGCCGATTCCCACACCAACGCCAAAACCGACGCTGGGAAGTCCAATTTCAATCCGTGGTGCCTCCACTATAGCGTCGTGATGAGAGAATCGCGCAACACGCTCACGGCCCGGGCCTTCGATGATAAAACGGTCATGATCGACGCGATAGCCATTGGCAATGTGGCTGTTATGATAAACACGCTCACGTTCCTCATGTCCTATTCGCGACCCCGCCAAGTCACGGTCCCAGAAACGGTCGTACGGCACGAAGGAAAAACAATCAGGATCCAGCCCAAAATCAACATCGAACCCCAAGACACCGCCAAAACACAGCCCGACTCCCTGACGGTATTCTGCCGCTGGGGGTAGCGGGGCCCAGCCGCAGTAGCCCTCACTTTCGCGCCATGTCACCCACGCCGGTGCCCAATCATAGCCCGGCACCCAAGCCCATTGGCGGTCAACCAGGACCCAACGGCCGTAGTGAAAGACGACGCCTCCCCACGGATAATCAGATTGCCAGTTCCAGCCGAATTCGGTGTACGCCCAATTGCCGCAGTTGAAATAGGGACGCCAATTGGGATCCGCCACTTCTACCGCCGGTTGCCAACAAGGCCCATATCCGGGCACGTTAACCCATGCGCCAAATGGCGTCAGTCGGGCTTGGAATTCTGCGAACGATGGGGCGGTCGGTGCCGGAGGCGTAGACGGGGATCCAGCAGACAAGACCGGCGTGGCCGGGGCTTCTGCGACGGCCACCTGGGTTGCGGTCTGAGTTGGAACAGACGCCGGCAACAAAGCGCTGATCACGACCTCCTTCACTCCGAGATTTTTGAGCGCAATAATCTGGTCCACCGTCAGGTCGTAACGCATACCACGGCCTGCGATTTGGCGGAGGATTATGTCTTCGCCGATTCCAGCTTGGGTCAGTTGTATTACTTCTTGGATTCCTTGTGGCAATGGCTGGGGCTCTGCATGGCCATTGATTGCGCTCAGCACTGCGAGTGCGATGCCGACGAGGATTGATGTTCGTATGTTTTTCATAATTTATGCTCTGTCTTTTTTTGGGCTGGGTTTTGGCAGGAGCCTGTTTGGGCATCAACTGCGAAATTCGATTTTAGGCATTGCTCTTCATATCCTTGGCCACTTGAGCGGCAATTAGCCGTGCCCGGATAACCAGAGGGCCGGGCAATTGGTCTACCGCACCGTTTGCTTCTGCGATTTCGAGTACTGTTTGTCCTGCGAGGTCTCTATAAAGCAGGAGGACCGGGTCGTATTTATGCGAGATCTGATCCAAATGCTTATTTTCTGCGGCAAGATGAAGGGCCGTTTGGCCGAAATTATTACAAATGCTAAAATGGAACGGGGTGAGCATTTCGGGAGGAAAGCCGGCGAGGTAGCCGTGCCGCGCGGCAACATGTGCGGCGATTTCGCCACGATCATCTTTCCAATGCATCACTCGGGCGCCGTGCTTTTTGAGCGGCCCGTCGAGCGCTGCAATGTTTCCTGCGGCGGCCGCACAGTGCAGTGTTGTCCAACCAAGAGGCGGCGTTACCAACTCAAGCACTTCCTGCGTAACGAGGTCATGGATGTACTTTATCGCACCTGACGTGGCCAATTTGTGGGCAAGCACAACGCCGTTATCATCTGTTTCTGAAAGAAGTGCCGGGTTTTTGTTGAGTTCAGCCACGGTTGCAGCGATGTCGCCATTGGCGAGTAGTTTTGTAATATTGTCATTCATATCGATTATTATCGGCTGTCGTAGTTTCAATCACCTTGGACGACTTCCTGCAATTTTCTGGACGGTTGCATATTCACGATTGGAGCCTGTTTGACTCTTTCCTGAGTGGCCAGGGCCGTGGTTTGGCGGCGGTTGCCGATAACGTTCAGGGTTGGATTTAGTTCCCGCCACAGTTTTGCATCAACAACTTCGCGGATCTCGTAAATGTTGTTTTCACTTCTGCCCAGCATCCACGCGATGTCTTTTGTTGAGCATTCACAGCCATACTGCAAAACCATGACTTGGCGTTCGTCCTCATCAAGTTGGGGAGCGAGGTTGGCCATGCCCTCTCTGATGGCCTCGCTTTCGTCGAATTCGATATCAAATCCCTCCTCCTGGGCCTCATTCTCAATTAGGCCATGGGAATCACGTTGTTCACCCTCACTGTTTTCCAAGGGAGCATCAATGCTATGAAATTCGACTCGTCTGATGCTTTTTTCCATCTTCTCGATGTCGGTTTCGGAACAGCCAAACACGTGCGCGAGGTCTCGATCGTCGGGGGGGCGGGAAATGCTCTGAGCGATGTAATTTTTCAATTCACTCATATTTTCTGCCATCATAACGGCTACCCGACTTCTTTCATCGTCGGCACGCACCTTGTCAATGACCGAGAGGCCGATCGGTGACGCAGCATATTCTGGAAAGTTGGTGCCAGCGGCCGGGCTATATGAGTCGAGCATTTTGTTGAATTTTAGATCTGTCTCTCCCATCGCTTGGTCAATGGACATGTCGTTTTCTTTGGCCTGAATTCCAGCCATTATTATGGGGAGTGGAAAATACTGTTCGGCCAGCATCTCTCGGCCGTCTTTCCCCAAGTTTCTTTGTTGGTCTTTTGTCAGTGGCGGAACCGGCTTGGTGTAACCGCAAGCCGCAAGTTGTTGACCATGCCCAAATTGCACTGCCATTTGCCCTGCCGTGATTCCGGTCCGGTCTTTTGGGACCATGAAACGCTGTCCCTCCTTCTCTGCATAACCCAAGTACCGCACGGCTTTGCTGGTGGGATTTTCGTATCTGCTTTTTTCCTGGCCGTTGTTCGGATCTCCGTTCGTTCCCGCCGGCACCTCCAAGAGGTTCGGGTTTGCGATGAGCACGGCTTTCAATTCTTCTAGTTTTCCAGCAGCAGCGGCAAAATGGACCGGGGTGAGGCCGTAATTATCGAGGGTTTCTAATTTTTTAACGCTCAATTCCACAGATTGCGTTTTGCCAGGCGCTTGGATCGGCTGTTGACCCTGTTTGATCAATAATTGCTCCATTTCCCGGTGTGTCCATCCTGTTGGAAGGGTCGCGTACGGTTTTCCGAAAACCTTCCGCACCGCCTGTCGCGCTGCTCGTTCCGCGTTGCTAGGAACCCCGGCCTTTCCGGGAATTTGGCGGGCCTGGGCGTAGTAGCTCATCGCAACTAATCCACGCACTTTCTCCCCGCTTTCAATCGATATCCTTTGCGTTGGGGTGAGCTTGGTGAAAAGATCTTGCTCCTTTTGAGGAGCAGGAGCGGAGACCCCGGCGTCATTGCAAGCATCCGTGACCTGTTGCCATGCTCCGCCGTGGTCGGTGTGAATTCGCGCATCAGGGTATATTTTTTCGACGATTTTGAGTTTTTCTGCTTCGAGCTTTCGGAGTTTTGCCGGTGTGGTTTGTTTAAGACCGTCTGCCAGTTTCGCGGCCATTCGGGCGATGCCAGGCGGAGTGCCATCCGCTACCATTTCCCGCATTGTTTGGCGGCGGGCCGACGTCCAATCGATATCTGCGCCCGGCTCCGTTGCCGCCAAAGCAACGCGATCCTCCAGTACGACCAACGCTTTTGTTGCCTGCATGACAGATTGTTTGAGCTTGGCCTTGTCGGCGTCGCCAATAAAACGGGCCACGGCGCCCTTGTAGCCCTCGGCTTTGTCGGCAGGTAAATACTTGCCGGCGACGGCGGAGTTCCAGCGTTCTTCATGGCTTTTACCAGCGAGGTACGCGGCACGATAGGATTCGGTCAGCCAGTTGGGCACGGCACCGGCCACGTCACGCGTGCGGATAAAATCGTCGAAAGTGGGTTGCGTCTGAAGGTTGAGTCGCGGACTGATGATCGGTTGTCCATAGTGGGAGGCTTTCATCGAGCCACCGATTCTGGCGATATCAATGTCGAATAACTCCAAAAGTTCTTGGCCGTGTGTGTTTTTGCTCATAATTAGTATTGGTTCGTCTCTACGTTTAATTACTACTTACTATTAGTATAATCTTATTTTTAGGTAATGGTAGTGACAGAGAGCCGTCCGAAATGATTTTCATGCAATAATGACAGGTATATCTACATGCAAGTGTAAAAACGTACTAAAGTGATGCGTTTTAGGTATTGCGGCTTTGGTTTGCTTTCGCTTCGTTACGAAATAGGGGCATCTTTGAGGCCCAAATATCCGCCGTCCGGCCATTTTGAATAGGTTTCCTTCCTGCTCTTGTGAAAGTATGGGCGAACATTTTGCGAGGATTAACGGCGATTGGGACGGCCGATATATTGGTATGAGATTTTTAATGACCCTTTATATGGCAACGATGGTGGGTTTGGTTGCGTTTCACCCGGGATCCGACGAACATGGCAACCTGGTGGCGCTTTCGCCTCCATCTCAGCCCGTTCAATTCCCGGTTTTGGCTATTGGTGAGTCCGGTGGCAGTCCGTCACGCGCTGGGCCATGTCTTCTGTTTGCGTCGCCGGCCGAAGTGTCTGCCGCTCTGGGACCGCCTGTCGTACGTGGCGATATTTATCGTTGGCGGTATGGCGCGTTCGTGGTGACCTGTCGGGTCAGGGCGGGTTTTGTGGTCTCCGCCCAGTTTGCGGGCGATTTTGACCGGGATTCGTTGGCAGAGCTCGTACGTGAGCAGGTGGGGGATGATTCCGCACGACAGCTAAATGGCGTCTGGGTGACCGAAAGCGGCGTCCATATTCAGTTTTCCCGAGAAAAGGCCACGTTTATCGCCGTTTCGCCCTCAATTTTGGCGATTTGCGAGAAAATGTGAGGTTCTCCATTAACTACACATAAAAAACTGCGAATTGGTATGTAGCGACCGGACTGCACAAGCCACGTCACCTAGATTTTCCTCGAGAGCAACAGGAACGTAATTTACGGCTGCTGCGTTTCCCGACCCCTCGGCGCTGGTGCCCTCAACGACAAAACCCAACTCGACAAAACCAATCAACCATGAAAAAAAACACCAAAAACCACAAAACCAATGCATTGATCGCAAACCTCTTGGCCGACAATGATCCCGCCGGCAGCGACGGGCGCTTAAAGATCCTCATCCAACTCGTGTCCACAAAGAAGCAACTGTTAGCTGATGTGGCTGAATGCCGCAAAAGTATGAATTGGGCATTCACTCTGGACGAGCAGGCCCATTACCGTCGAAAAACCAAAAAACGACAGCAGCAGGCCGATGATGTTGAACGTTTGCTCCGCTACCTATCGAAATTCGCTGTTGATGAGAAAGTGGCCGCCGCCGCCACGGCTGAACTGCTGTGACTTCGCCCAACCGGCCTGCGTCATCCCGTATGGCGGGCCACGCCAGGTTGGCCAATTAGCACACATAAAAGATATTCGCGATTCCTAGTTAAGCGTTTGTTTTGTTTCACGAGGGGGTATTCGGAACGGAAATCCAAGCGAGTCCTAAACTGGACCCCAGAGCAGGGAGGCGGATGCCAAACTGCGAGCAAACGATGAACGTTCCGACCCAAACATGCAAACGACAAACAACCAAATAAACACTGCAATCAACAAAGCGAACAACCAGCCTAATATTCCGGACCAAATTTCATTATTTGGGTCCGCACCAACGGCTGACAAGGTCGTGTCTGTGCAAAATCCCCCGGTTCCCAGTAGAAGCACGGAGGTTTTGCCAACTCGGGACAACGGGTATTGTGGAAATAAGCCCTATGGAGGAATATGGACAAGCAGTTATACGCCAAACGCTTCTGATGGTTATCGATCTGACTGGGAAAGGGCGCTTTGCATCAACCCGCTGGTGACACATCCGGCTGGCGCTTCAGCTCCAAATCTACCAGGTTGGATACTCAGGGCCAAAAATGGCGTTAAAATCCTCACGATTGATAGCTTGGCAAAGGCTATTGCCTTCACGGGAAAATATCATCTTGAGTACTTTAAAATCCCCAAAGCCTTCATGTCCCAAAACGAGCAAATAAAATGGGTTTTTACTACGTTGATCACTAATTGGAGGAAAGCTTGCGTGGATTACGACTGCATACATCTGACGGAGGCCGCGCACAGCGAAGTAGTTCGTTATAAAATGGAACAAAATGGGCAAACCGCTTTTCATACTTGGGATTGCGAGTCCACTTTGTGGGCAAAATGGTGCTTTGGCGATGTTGACGTTTCTTCTGATTGTGTAATGGCAAAGCTTGGCTTGGCGCATTACACCGTGAATTCAGGGCACCTGATCTATTCGCGCGGGGTTCCCAATTGGGTTATTGATCTTTTGCGGCCATTAGTCGCAGTCGGTGGTCCAATTCCGAATTATCCGCTCTTCAGCGTTTCCTTAACTCACTTTGCAGGAGGATCGGTTTTTAACATTCTCAAAAGAGACGTTATCGTTGCATCTTGCGTCGTAGCGTTCTCAGCGGACGGTGAGAAAGAAGCGTGGTTGCGGACCGAAGAACTTAATCAACAAGCCGTTAGCTCCCCGGTTCAATATTTTGGGATTAATCCCTGTCCAACGATGCCGAAGCGGTCGCCTTGGCTAAGCGTCGTGTTGTGGCCGGCACTCAGTTCGGTTTCACAGGAGGAGATAGCGCGGTTTGGCGACTTTGAGAAATGTATGGCATGGACAATCTTGGCCGAGCGGGCCTAAGGCAGCGCACGTTTGGAACGCAGGTTTACATCAGTGTGATTGGAATCACGAAAGCGAGATTTTGATGCAATTCCGATCGCCAGAAGCCTGACACGTGGAAGATCACAGACCGGCCGGCCCACCGGCCGGTCTCATTTTGGGAAAGGAATACAGCTCCCGAAGTTCGACGATTTGACGCAACGAAGGTGTGACATTTTCCAAATTTAAAAATTATTTCCGATTCTCGGTTAATTCTTTGTGCTCCACAGCGAGGTGAGACTTGGACCGGCGCCGACGCGAGTCCTCCACTGGACCCCAGAGTCACCATGCAAACGCGTGGTTACGAGCGATCGAGGCCGTTCCATCCACAACATGAAAAACACCATCAAATGCAATGCAATCACAGCGAAATTCATCACAACCACCCGAGTGGAATTGAATTGCGACGGGGATATCGCAGTCATCGAAGCGTTAAATCCAGCATCTGCCCGTCTGCTGGCGGCTTTGGTAGAAGCGGATCTCGTGGATCTTTGTGGTGACAAAGTTTATCCCAGGACTGCCAAAATGAAGCCAATGCTTGGCGACAGAACCACCACTGAGCAACGACACGGCATCAGAATGCAAATTGTGGAGCGCCATACCCATCGCGAGCTTGTAGCTGCGGAAGATTTGGTACACGCGAGCGCACTTAATTAACGGCATCCTCGAAAGCCGATATTGAAGATGACTCGAACCAATATAAATTCGGAAAACCACGATATGCTCACGAAAACATCATGCGCGGCCCTCACTATATCAATCCAGCGCCGGCCCGACTTGCGGCTGCTTTTGGCAGTGAAAGTTGGTGCTGTTTCCGCTCAGGGTATCGCTGGGAAAACCCCGGTGGTTCGTATCCGGGGCACTGGGCCCGCAGCCAATCTCGAATGCTGGATCATGGAATTGGTCACAGTGAGAGCCGTTCTAGAGGACTTCCTTGAAGCCAGTGGAGTTTTAAGTCAGCAAAAACTTGAAATGAAAGGCGTCGGGATCGAGGTGAATTCCTGACCACTGCTTTCAGGTGATACCCATGCAAACTACAATGTGGATTAAAAGTCTTGCTAAAACTAAAACATAACCTACAATTAACGCGTTAGTTCTCCTGCGGGCGGGCTTCGTAAAAAATTAGATCGCAAAACAATGGACAAACTTCAACTCAGCCACACAGCCAAAACCATAATCCACGCATATGCCGAACGGCGTGGCGTCGAAACATCAGACCAGCTCCAAACCTGGCTTAACCCCAGAATTTCCCCGTCGCAATACCCGCTGCCCGATGCCAACAAGGCGTTCGCTCGGCTCGACCGGGCAATCAGCGCACGCGAAAAGGTGCTGATTTTCGGAGATTATGATGCGGACGGGATCACCAGCACGTCAATTTTGCTTCGGTTTTTCCGTGAATGTACCTCGCTATCGCCCGCGTGGCGGCTTCCAAACAGGCAAACCGACCACTACGGCTTGGACCTTGAGGCAGCCAAAAAACTAGTGGCAGAGCACAATCCGTCCCTGCTGATCACCATTGACTGCGGGACCAATAGCCGCGAGGCCATCACGTGGCTAAAGAACCGGGCCGTTGATACCATCATCATTGATCACCATCTGGTGTACTCTCAGGCAACCGACGCCGTTGCTCTGGTCAATCCCAAGGCCCATCCGAGTTTTGCCTGCGGTGATTTAGAAAACCTATGCGCCGCCGGGTTGGCGCTCCATTTGTGCGCGTTTTTGGCGGAACAGTGGGGCTGCGCCGCCGACTGGGACAACCAAACAGCAGTCGTGTTGGCTGGTCTTGGTACTTTGGCCGATTCCGTGCCGGTGAGCACTTCAAACCGGGCCATTGTTAAGAACGCTTTGCTCTTGATCAATACTCCGGCGGCACTTGCCCGTTGCGTTGGTTTGAGCGCGCTTGTTCCAAAAGATGGCCAGCGAATCGGTCAACGCCGGCTTCAATTTGAGGTGGTGCCGGCTCTCAATGCATTGGGAAGGCTGGACTCGGCGGCACCGGGAGTCACACTGCTCACCACCGCAGACGAAGTCGAAGCCAAAACGCTCGCCGAAAGATGCAAAGCCCTCAATACAGAGCGTAAAAACAAACAAGCCGAAACCGTTTCCGAGGCGATAGCCCAAGGCGAAGAATTACTCGCGCGAACTCCAGGCGTACCCGTGCTGATCCTGGCAAGGGACTGGTGGCACCATGGCGTTGCCGGCCCGGCCGCCAGCAAAGTCACCGAAAAGTTCGGCAGGAGCGTCATCGTGCTGGCACCAGACGTGAATGGGCAATGGAAAGGCAGCGGTCGCGCCCATAACAGCGACAACCTCGGGGAATGGCTGGTCACCGTCAAAAGATTGGGATTTGTAACCCGGGGTGGTGGCCACGCAGGTGCCGTGGGCGTCGGCGTCACCACGGAACAAATTGAGCAACTGCGGATAATCGCCGCGCATATCCCAATGTCCCAAATAGTTGACCATGAACCCGAAGCCGAGGTCATGGGTGACGTTGATTTGTTGACGCCCGAAGAATGGACCAGGGTGGGGGAAATCCTCGAGCCGTTCGGTTCCGGCAACCCTTATCCGGTAATTACAGCCAAGAACGCAAGAATCACAACCGATCCAACCGAGCTGAAACTGAGAGACAGTGGAAAAACATGGGCCGTGAAAGCCGGTTTTCTGACGAAACAAGGACAAAAACTTAATGTAACCTGGACGGACTTCACCACGGCGTTGGCCAAATGGCACCTCGGACAAAGTTATGATTTATCTATGGAAGTAACGGCAAAACCATGGAATGGCAGGCTTTATTTCAACTGGACGGTGCTCTCGGTTTAATCCCGAGCTTATTTTTCATGGCTGCAAACGTCCACTCATGAGCAACTTTATTATCATGGACCCTAATTAGTTCTCCCAATCGCTTTAAATCCTGCGGATTCTTGACAACGAGCCTGTCAGCAATTGCTGCCATTGCCTGTGGATGTTTGAGTTTGTCAGCTTCTTCAAACCAAGATTTCAGTTCGCCCACACTTGGTTCCCCCCTAATTTCGATGAGCGCCTCCATGGTTTCTTTTGGTTTTGGTGAAATTATGGAGGCAAGCCATAGCCCGCGTGAATCCGTGTCAACGCAACCCGCTAGCAGGTGTTTGAATTGTTCGACGTTTCCTTCCAGAGCCGCAATTCCAGCTTGAACAATTAGTTTTTTCATCCAAAGATCAATTTAGGGTCGATGCCAGCGTGTTCAAGAACATTTTCCACAGTGCGCTTCTTCGGATTGGTGAGAAAATCTGCCTCCCAGACCGCGTTTTTAAGCGTATCCGGCATTTCCTGCGGAATTCTCTCAAGCAATTGGACAACGGTTAATTCATCAAGGTTAATTATAAGAAGCATCTCGGGAGTCACCAGATCAGCCACCTGGTGCAAGCACGCCGCGAGCGCCGCTGCGTGTAATGGTGTACTTTGCAGGTAGTCCCTTATCACGAGGTGCGAAGGTTCAACAGCAAACTGGTCGAGGTGTTTGTTTTGTGCAGCAATAAAAACTGGGGTCCGACCGGATTTGTCCTTCCAGAAATGAAACCGCTTGTTCATTCCGATGAGCTCTCTGATATCTTCTCCACACCCGGTAAATGCGGCAGTGTGCGCTAGGGTCCATCCTTGAAGATCCCACGTCGTCTCGAGCAATCTACCGTTCAACAAATCCCGAACTGCGTGAAGAAGATTCATCAATGCCAGCAAATGGACCAGCGGTATTCCGGATTCGTCTTTTTCGATAAGAAGATCCGGCGATTGAATAATTGAATCAATGATTTCTTGAATACGGTCCTGATTGGGAGTGCCGTTGGCGGCTTCACGCAAAAGTTTGGCTATGTTGCTCATGGTTTTGTTGGCGGATTGTTGTGGGATTGGAGTCGCTTCTCAGCTTCGCTTTTCGCCTTTTGCATCCTTTTTTTATGGATCTTCTTGATTTTGCTGAGGATTTGATTGACGCGCGCCGTGGTAATGCCTTTACCGGTCTCTGGGTTTTTGAGTGCGTCTCCGATTTCACGCTGACTAAAACCCTCGTAGTGGCTCAATACTAGGACCTTTCGCTCCTGTTCGTTAAGACCTGTGACGGTCTCTTTAAGTGCCTCCAGATCATCGTTTAGCGCCGCCAAGATAAAAGGATCGGCGAACTTACTTGATCTTATGGTATCGTGAAAAGTCTCATCGTTTTCATCAGTGGCGTCCATCGACTCAAGCACAGCAAGTTCTGCTTTCAAAATCTTTTCGAATTGCCGCGCATTTACGCCCAATGCCTCCATTAGCTGATCATCGGTTGGAACTTTACGATTCTTTTGCATCAACTCCAAACGTTTGGCCTGCATCCTTTTGACCTGCCGATACATATGGGGCTTAATAAAACCGTCATACCGTGCCCAATCAATTATGCGCCTGCGAATTCTGATCTTTAGAAAGCCTTCCACCGTACCAAGGCTTGGATGATAATCCCGTATGTTTTCCACCAACGATTGGGAGCCGAATGATTCTGCATCTTCTAGACTCCTCAAATGCAAACCAGCGGCCTCCAAGAGGCTTATTGGAAAATAATGCATCACCAATGAGCGATAAACGTCAAACGGAGCCACCTCAGGAATAAACCTTGGCTGACGTTTCGCATTTTTTGCGGGTTTCTTTTTGGCCTTGGCGGCGAGTGGTGCCGGTTTGCTTGTGAAATACTTTTGAAATCTTGTTGGGGTCAATCCACCCCAGTGATCATCCAATAACTCGTTAGCTTTAAGTTTGTTGTATATTTTATTTCCAATTGAAATGCGTCGCGCGGCTTTCACGAGGTTATTCCTGGATGAGCCTGCGACGCGCAACCTTAATAAGGAAGGATCTTGTTGGGTTTCAGTGGCGACCGAATTCAATGTGTCGAACATTGCGTAGCAGTGGATCCGTGCAACGCCGTATCGATCCCGAAAATTCAATGGCTTGGGTTCTTTTGGGGTTTTTGAAACGAGTGGCATATTAAGGCTTTGAGGCTCTTTGGCTCTTTTTGGTTTTGGCCCGGTTTATATTGTGTTCGTGGACCATTTGAGGTGCCTCGTGTCGCCAAGCCTCGGGGGCACGACTTCCAAATTCTTTCTCAATTTTAGCCTGGGAACTATTCCAAGCTTTCAATCGGGCCCATTGTTCAACTCCGAGCTCTTTGGGATTTTGCGGAGATTCGTTTGATGTGATGACGGCAATTTCCTCAGCAAGTTTATCTTTGTATTCTTTGGAGGTTTTGACGTCTTGAAGTTCGTTCTGATAAATTGACGCGAGATATTCAAGTTTTTTGGCATGGTTCGACGCGACCTCCTTCCAGGCGATGTGGCCTTTCTCAGCCTCAATGATCTTGTCAATTTCCTCGTCTAATTTCTGGATTGGAACACTTTGCCATTCCTGTTTAGTGGCAACGACAGCCCGAAGCCGTGTTTCGGCCATTTGGTTGATGTCTCTCATGCCGGCAAATTCTCCTTTGAGAGCCGAGGCAACGGACTCAGCATCAATATGCCGTTGCAGCATTTCGCGCAAATTAGTGGCCATGTTGCCAGGGCTTTCTCCCTGCACGCTTTTCGTTTTCCCGGTGGTCATTGCCGGAAAATACGAAAGCCGCAAGCAATCCGTCGAGACAATTTTCTTCAAAAACTGAATTTAAACGTTTGCTTTTCCCCGCAGAAACGAGGGTGCAGGCAACTGAATGCCAACATCTTCCGATGTATAACCCAAGCAAGCTGGAAATAATCGTTTTGAGAGCTGTCATGGAATATTCACGTCCTTCTGCCGCAAAATGATCAGGAACTCAAAATTGTTCTTAACTTCGACGGAAAAGATTCGAGTCACAATCTAAAGCGCTACATCGCCCTTCAGGAACAAAAAGCAATCCGAGCAGCCGTGTCGGCATCCCCGACAGGGGCTTTTCGTCTACACATGAGCAAAAACAGCGTAAACACCTCCACAACCTCCCGTCGAGTTCCAGCATCACCCGATGCAGGTCAGAATTCTGCGCGCGTCGCGATCGGAGAATGCAGACAAGGCCCAATCGGCTCCCCGGCAGCGCAGAGGCAAAGCCCGGGCATGGCCTCGCCACAAAATGACCCAAAGGGAAAAAGGCTATTAACTCGTGCTGAGAATCAGCGAGGAAGACTTTGAAGGGCAAACGTCCTTTCAATAAACAAAAACAACAAAACCAAACCTTGCCGGTATCCCGGCGGGGTTTTTGCATAGAAAATGAGCAACATAAACACAAACACAAACCCACCAGCACCAGTAATAACCAACATCCAACCGGCCCAATTGCCCAGCACCACATCGGCACCGGTACCCAGATGGGTGAGAAAATTACGAAAAGACCCAGACAATTTCGTTCCCTCAGAGCCTGCGCATTTGATCGGGCCTGCTCAGAAAGTCGCCACAAACTTTTTGATGAGGGCCAAATCCTACAGGAAAAAAGGACGATGCCAAAAACCACACGTTTTTTACGGTCCTTCTGGAGTTGGAAAGTCGAAAATTGTTGATATGGCGGTCAAAATTTTGATTCAAGATCCGGCTAATTATTCGAAGGTGCCCGGCGCCGATCTCGGCAAATCAATAATTGAAGCTTGGATCCGTGACGGCCAACTGAAGGCGATGTTTCCGGGTTTGATTGTGAAGCACATTGACGAGGTCGACAAATGTTCGAATGAAGCAAAAAACTTGTTCCTCACCTATCTGGAAGCAATTCCAAAGGGATGGGTCATTCTCGCCACTACAAACGCGACACCTGATCCAAAGGATGCATTTTGGTCGCGCTGGATCCCTCATCACGTAGATCGCCCCACCGATTCTGAGATTGAGAACTTTCTTCACCACGTTATGGAGCTTCCGCTGAGTGAGGCAAAGAGGATCACCGTCGATTGCAAAGGCAATGTTCGTTCCGCCTACAACATGGCTGCCGAATGGCTGGCATAAAATCAGCCCCACTAAATAAGGCAGAAACGAAGCCCCGGCTCGGCACACCACCGACCGGGGCATCGTTTTATGCACCCAATCCTAAATCACAAAAACGCCGCGATGAATTAAACGTCGGACGTCCGATAAATAATTATGAAAATTAGACACAGTTGCCAGCACACGCACGACTACAACGTCGTCGGAAACCGAAAACGCCGTGAACGTACCGCTGAGTGGTTGGCGGAACAGGAATGCCCAACCTGCCGCCGGGAACGCGAGAGCGCGGAAGAAAAACAATTAACGACGGCCGTGGAGAAGGAATTTGACCTTTCTCCGCTCATCGGAACAACAGCCCAAGTGGACTGGGCCACCCGCGTCCGAGGCCCAATCGTACAAGCCCTTGAAAAAGAGAGGTTGCAAATTGAAAAAATCTCCCCTGAAACGGATGCGGCGAACGGGGTGAAGCTGGCGGCTTTGGGGGCGATTGACCATGCGATGGGCCAAACATCTGCGGCCTGGTGGCTAGATAACAAAGCTGCCCTGGACCACGCAGGATCATGGGTGCGACAACGCAGTAGTAATGCCAATCCGGTGCCGATTGGCGTTACCGCCGAACAGGCAGCCATGCAACGAATGGAGGCGGCCGAATTAAAAGCTAAAGCAGAAGCAGAAGCCACGTTATTTCCCAAAACAGGTGACGCCTCTTTGGTGGCTGTGATCGGCCCACAGGAAGGCCTCGTTACGGTCGACTATCCAGTCCCAGACGAAAAATTGCAGAACGTGGTCAAGGGCTGTGGATTTCGCTGGAACAGGGAGCACCGCCGCTGGGTAATGACCTGCAAACTCCATGAGGACCGCGCGGTCGAAGTGGCAAATAAGCTCCTGTTGGCTGGCTTCCCGGTTCAATTGCAGGATCCAGAACTTCGCAAGCGTGCACTGATAGGGGAATACGCGCCTGAACGTCTGATTTCCAGGGTAGTAAAAGGAAAATATGCAGGTAGTTTCGGCATCTCTTGGAGGGGAGAGGACGTTTTCGACGAAACCAAAAAACTGCGGGGTTCGCGTTGGGTAAACCCCCATGTTGTCGTTCCAGGCAGTAACTTCGAAGAAGTGTTGGATTTCGCGTCGAGATGGAAATTCCGGTTGTCAGTAGATGCGCAAAAACTGGTTGAGGAGCAACAACAACTCCGCACGCAGTCCGTTCGTGTGCAGGTGGAGGCCAAAAAGGCCGTCGAGCAACAGATGGAAGCGCCAGAAGTGCAGAAAGTGGAGGTTCCCGATGAGCTTAAAGACAACGACTGATCTGCTTCCCCATCAACTGCCGGGCGTCGAAAAGTTGCAGGGATTAAAAGTTGGGGCGCTGTTCATGGACATGGGGACGGGGAAAAGTCGATGTGCCATCGAACTGGCCGCCCGACGTCGCCACAAAATCAACAAAGTGATCTGGTTTGCCCCCAACAACCTAAAAGAGACCGTTCGTTACGAGATCGACAAGCACAGCACGGGCGAAACGGTCAACGTATTTGGGAGCAAAACCAACGAGCAAAACCTCCCGAATTCGTTCTGGCACGTAATCGGCATTGAGGGTATGAGCAGTTCCCAGCGCCTGCTATATGCGGCGGATGCTGTGGTGGACAAGGACACTATGGTAATCGTGGATGAATCCAGTTTCATCAAAGGTCACAACTCACAGCGGACGGAATGGATCACCCGCCTCGGTGAAAAAGCTAAATTCCGGCTCATCATGTCCGGCACCCCAGTGAGTCAAGGCATTGTGGACCTCTACAGCCAAATGAAGTTCCTGAGTCCTAAAATCCTCGATTACATAAGCTTTTACAGCTTTGCCGCGAATCATTTGGAGTACAGCGACAAATATCCCGGTTTGATCCGGCGAAGCCTGAACACGGACGTCATCGCCGCTAAAATTGCGCCCTACGTGTACCAAGTCAAAAAGGAGGAATGCCTCACACTGCCCGAAAAACTGCACAATACCTACTACGTCACCATGACCCGGCCTCAACGGGAATTGTACGAGCAGGCAAAATCCGAACTGCTTGACGAACTTACTGCGTGTGAAGGAGATGATTTGGCCAGTCGGCATGCTATTTTCCGGCTCTTTGGCATCCTACAGCAAATCACCTGCGGTTTTTGGAATCGGAGGAACACTGAAAGCGGGACAATGGAGATGTATGAGGTCGACCATGAGCGATTGGAAGTGCTGGCAACCGCTCTGAACGAAATCCCCAAAGGTGAAAAGGTCATCATTTGGTGCAAATTCCGCAGAAGTATTGAGGCGATCTGCAAAATGCTCGGCGATGCCGCTGTGCCCTTCTTTGGCGATCTGACTGAACAACAACGCCTCCACAATTTGGCCGCCTGGCGCAGGGAGAAACAGTACTTCGTCGCGACAACGGACTCAGGCGGCCATGGGCTCACGTTGATTGAATCCGCCTACAGCGTTTTCTACGAGAATAATTTTAAATACTCGGTGCGAATGCAGGCGGAGGATCGGATTCATCGGATCGGCCAAACCAAAAGACCCACCTACATCGACATCACTTGCATTGAGTCAATTGACGAGCGGATAATCAAAGCATTGACGAAAAAGGGGGACACCGTCGAGGACTTCGTCGCAAAGGTCAAGGCGGTCCACAAAGAAAAAGGGCGGGGAGGCGTGGCAAGCCTGATCGCGGCGCTGTAGCCGAATGAACGACTCGCCCGAGAACCGATAATAGTAATATGAGTAAAACGTACACTGACCAGAACGTCTACGATGCAACCGTGCATCGCCTAGATCTGGTTTTTGCCGAATTCGAGCAGGTTTATGTCTCGTTTTCCGGCGGCAAAGACTCGGGCGTGCTGCTGAATCTTGCAATCGAGGCCGCCCGGCGGGCCGGCAAACTTCCCCTCAAAGTCCTCTACATTGATTTTGAGGCCCAGTACCGCCGAACGATTGATTTCGTGGAGCGGCAGATGGCCCGGCCAGAAGTTGAACCCTATTGGGTTTGCCTGCCGATTCATCTGCGCAATGCGGTCAGCCAGTTCCAAACGCACTGGCTCTGCTGGGATCCTGACAAAAAAGACGCCTGGGTGCGCGATATGCCCAATAAACCCGGCGTCATCAGCGACGAGCAGTTTTTTCCGTTTTTCCGTCGTGGCATGGAATTCGAAGAATTTGTGCCGCTTTTCGCCGACTGGGTGAGCGGTGGCAAGAAGACCGCCTGCATGGTGGGCATCCGCTCGGACGAAAGTCTGAACCGGTTCCGCACGATCAAATCCGAAACCAAAGAAACCTACTGCGGCTACAAATGGACCACCCTGTTAAAGGGCGATGGCATCAAAAATCCTGCTGTTTACAATGCGTATCCTCTGTATGACTGGCGTGTCGAGGACCTCTGGGTCGCCAATGGGAAATTTGGTTGGGATTACAATCGCATCTACGACCTTTTTCAGCTTGGGGGAGTGTCGTTGCATCAAATGCGCCTGTGCCAGCCATACGGCGATGACCAGCGCAAGGGGTTGTACCTGTTCAAGATTTTGGAACCCGAGACATGGGCCAAAGTAGTCAACCGAGTGGAGGGCGCTAATTTTGGCAATCGTTACACGGAGACCGACCGGCATGCGCTGGGCAATTACAAGGTCTCGCTTCCCGCCGGCCACACCTACAAAAGTTATGCCAAGTTTTTGCTCCAAACCATGCCGCCTTACTTGGCCGTCCATTACCGCAGAAAAATCTACACCTTCTTGAAATGGTGGAAAAACCATCGTCACGATGACAAACCAGCCATGGCCGCACTCGGCGAACAGGGGTTGATGCCCAGTTGGGCAAAAGGAATTCCCGATGCTGTTGATTCCCGCCTCGAAAGCGGTGCCTACAAAGTTGGTGCGGGGCTGACCGCACGGCTCCCCAGCTGGCGACGCATTGTGAAGGTCCTGCTCAAAAACGATTACTGGTGCAAGGGCCTGTCGTTCTCCCAGACCAAAAAGGAACGGGATCGGCAAATGGCCTTGGTCGCAAAGTATCAGGATCTGTGAGCCAAGCACGGAGAATGAATGAGGTCGTCGACAGCCGATAATATGGGTATGAAAGTGAACGCATTAACAATTCAGCTCAAACCAGGCCAAAGCTATCGCTCATTCGTGTTCGATGTGCTGGCCGCCCTGCCAACCGATCTCGCCAAGCATTACCGCAAAAAAGTGGCGAAGTTCTTGGCATGGTGGAAAAAGCACGGAGCAGTCCAGATTCCCGACGCGGCTGATCCAAAGTTAGAATCGGCGGGCAAAGCACCTTCTTGGCGCCGGGTGGCAAAGGTGCTCGCAACCAATGATTTCTGGTGCCATGGCATCGGGTTCCAAAAAACCAAGAATCCCACTGACATGGCCCTGTTCCAACAATTCGCAAAAATATAAACGACAACAAATATGAAAAACACAATACGAGTAGTAGACAACGAGGGCCGGGACACCCGGTTCTGGGTGCAAATGGGACCGCTGTTTGCCAGCCGGGAAGTGCGGAAGGAGCAACCGTTTTTCGGTGATCGCGGCTATACCTGGCTGATTGCGGAACACGGTGAAGCGTTGATGGGCTGTGCAGCGGTGAATTCTGACAATGGAACCATTCACCATGTGTATGCAATTCCCGAAGCTCGCAGTCAGGGCGTGGAGGACATGCTCATCGGAGCTGCGGTTGAATTCCTCATCAACTCCGGAGCCAAAACCGTGAAAGCTACTGAGCGTGCCGAGTTGGCGCAAGCCATGATGAACGGTGGATTCAAGGTCGTTGGCCGTCGAGGGAGCTACAGCAAATTGGAATTTCAAATTAAATGAGAGGAACCATATGAACGAACAACCCAAGAAAACAAAAAAAGCAAAGCATCTGCAAACCGAGACGACACCGCCGGCATCGCCTCAACCCGAGCTGGCGTCGCAATCAGTGCGCGTTACTGAGAAATTGGCTGAGTATTTGGCGGCCATGCAAGGGAGCCCACTGGAGCAGCGGGTGGCCATTTTTAATCAGGTGAGCGCGATGATGAAGGATTTTGTGGGCCTCCCGCATCCGGTCTTGGGGGTCAAATTGGTGAAATTGGAGCAGGTCAACGCCAACGATTACAACCCAAACGTGGTTGCGCCACCCGAAATGCGCCTGCTGCAACTGAGCATCCGTAAAGACGGCATGACGATGCCCGTGGTGGCCGCCCGCGCGTCCGCGGCGGAAAAGTTCGACATTGTGGATGGTTTCCACCGAAAAACTGTGGTGACCAACACCACGGATATTCGCGAGAGCCTCGGAGGGTATATCCCCCTGGTTGAACTAAACAAAAGCATTGAGGATCGCATGACATCAACCGTGCGCCACAATATGGCTCGCGGAACACATCAAGTAGAACTGTCGGCGAAGTTGGTCACTGCACTCAAAAAGCACGACTGGACCAACCAGCGCATTGGAATGGAACTGGGCATGGATCCTGATGAAGTGCTTCGCCTAAAACAGATCACAGGGCTCGCCGAGGCGTTCAAAGACGGAGATTTCTCCAAATCATGGTCATGAGGATCATTTGTGAATGCCATCGCATCCGCCATCAATAACTTCATCGCCGGCTTGGTCCTCAAACAGGGCATTATCGGGACTTCAGTGCAGGTAATCCTGCATCTGCTTGGCTACCTCACGGGCCGTCAGTCCCGCCAGCGGGCCTGGGCAGGAATCGGCCGAGCGTTTTCTCTGTTAACTGCCACGAAAAAAACACGAGAACTCAATTGAGGAGGTGAGAACGGTGCCGGGTGGACATCCGGTTTTGGTTTGGCCTCTCCCCCAAATTAATGCCATCTCGGACGGTCGATAATATAGGCATGAGCGAAAATCTAAATCCTGGCCTACACAGACTTTCCGTGGTCGTGGCAATCCTAGTTGCAGTAATTCTTCTGACCGGCGCGGTTAGCAAGCTGATGCACCAAGCCGAAACACTCGGCGTCCAAATGGCGGACCAGGATGCGGCAGCCTTAAATTTAACGAAATGACCCCAATAAATACACATGAGCACACCCGTACAACACAAAGCCGACGAGATCGTTGAAAACCTTCAAAAGGTTTTTGCGACAAGAAACACGTTGTTTATAAAAGAACCACTGTGGCAGTTTCTGGTGCGGATTTTTGACTTTGAACCTTGCGACAATCTCGCCGAGTTCCAGGCATCCCTCTCCGATGGTGCTGTCGTGGCGGATAAAATACTCGGTGGGAAACCGAAGGCGCGAGTGAAACACTGGTGCGAACGATTTCTGCGGAGGAAAGATGAAGCCGACCGGGTCGTTGCTGAAACGATTGAATTGATGGCGGAACTCAGCCGGGAATTTGCGGTGCGAACAGGGGAACAGGATTTGGTCAAACACGTTTTGGAGGCCAAGACGAACGACTCCAGCCTGCGGGCGGTGTGGAATGGCGTTGAAGTACATGCCTCCGGGGCGGATGTCTGGACTGTTCATGACCTCGGCTACTCGAAACTGGTTGTACCGTTGGAGGGCGACCACCTGACCGAATTCAAAAAATCATACGCAGACCTTCTGCCACAACGAGCACTGCCCGAACAACCCAGCAACCAAGGCCAATCAACAATCAGATTCCGTCGCGCGACTGCCACTCATCAATGCGTGACCCAGTTTAACCAAGCCGCTTAAACACACTGAATTTATGAAAAAGGATGGCCTAAATGGAAAAGCACCATGGCTAAAGTACAAGTTGCGGCAGGCCGCCGTCGGGGGCGACACAGCGATGGCACGCTGGTTGATTGATCAGGAGCCTCATTTCGCGGCCAAACTTGCCGAAGAATTAGAGGCATGGGCGACTCAAGCCGGCCACCAGGAAACTGCGGCAGTGTTTCGGGCATTACTTTTGACGCCGCCTGTTGCCCAAACGCCAAACGCGATTATCGACCTGAGTGAGTGGCTGACACTTCGCCCCGTGCTTAATCGTTTCCATCGCCGCTCTTATTTAGGCGGATGCCTGCTTGGATTTGCGGCCGGTCCAGTCCCCTCGGCCGAGCGAGAATTCATTGCGCAGATGAAAAGCGAAAAGCGCCTCTGGTCGGTGCTGATTGATGAGTTAGGCTGGAAAGTGGCCGCCGGTCACCTTGGCAAACCCGGAGAAAACTGTGGCTACTGGCTAGTCTGCGGGTTTGTTGCTACGGAACTGGTTTGCCCGACTGCCGTGATTGTGAGGCGCTGTGATGGACTCCTGCCAGAACACTGGAATACCAGGGTCCAAGCCAGAGACATTTGGGGAGGATAATGAACCCAACCCCGGACTGCCGATAATCAGGGTATGAATGCAAACCAAACCGAACTTTTTAATGCAACGGTCGTCGAAAACAGCCGCTCGGCAAATGCCGGCGAGGTTCTCGAAACGATACTCAACGATAATCAAGCCTCCGCAGTGGAGGGGCGGCATTTGCAGGGTGTCACCCGGAAAAACGTGGCTGTAATCCTCATCTGGGCAGGCAACGGCGGTCCAAAGTCATTTACGCCAGAGATTTGGAACGAAATCAAAAGTGAAATGGCCCAGATGGGTCTACGGAGCGCGATTGTTTATGCCGAGCAAGACTTGGTTGGCGGGGCCTACGAGTTCCGCCAAATCAACGCGGATGGGGCACCGCTCGAAGAGTGAATCCAATCGATTGGCGTACCCCGGACTGAACCCTAGGTCAGTGGCGCAAGATGAGGGGAATACAAAAGCTGGTAAAATTGAATTCTGTTTAGGTATGAATGAGAAAGTTTTATTTGAAGCCGCACAAACCGGAAATTATCCGGCCACCACGACCGCGCTAGATTTAATGCTCGTTCGTGGCAGAAATGGCCGTACCGCTCTCCATGAAGCGGCCAGAACTGGGCACTTGCCGGTGGGAACGACCGCAGGTGAGCTGGGTGCGGCAGTGGATATATGGGGTCGCACGGCGCTCCACGTTGCGGCTGAACATGGCCACCTCCCAAAAGGAACCAGTGTGGAGGATCTGGCGGAAACCAAAGGAAAGCTGGATACAGCTCTCCATGTGGCTGCCCGTTTTGGAAACTTGCCAGCAAACACAACTCCCAAGAATCTAGCCACAACAAAAAGTCTCTTGAATGGTTGGAGCGCCCTGCACGAAGCGGCGCTTTACGGGCATCTTCCGGTTGGAACGACGCCCTTGGATTTGGCTGGAGCGCGATCTCATGGGGGCCGCACCGCCCTCCATGTGGCGGCCAAGTCCGGGCATCTACCCCCGAAAACCACAGCTGAGAATTTGTTGGATGCTAAAGATGTGACGGGTTGGACAGCTTACGACGAGGCCATGATGTTCGGCAATCTGCCCGGGCATGCCAAAAACATGGCCGTTCCGGTTTTGGTTCTTTGCGGGAACAGCACTGCCGAGCCGAGTTTTGTGCCGATTGCCCCATTGGTGACTCCCATGCACCAACGAGCCGGGTTCATTTTCGTTGCTGTGCTCGTAGTAGTGGTGGTGGCGGCTGTGTCTGCATGCACGTTCGCTATTGTTTTGCGATACGGATGATTTCCGGGGCAATGGCAAATATTTCGCCTTCGCCTGTTAACTCCGCTAGCAAACACACGATGTGGTATTGGAAGGCCAAAACGGAGCAAATGAACCGGCTGCCGGACGGCCGATAATATAAATGATGGAAACAAAACTAATAAAAATAATATGAGCGAACCAACAATAGATCAACAACAAGCATTGGCGGTCCATAATGTAAGTAAGAATATGAACATAAGCATTGAACGTGACGTACAGGGAATTACCGTCATTTTCGGCTTTGGCAGAAAAGTTGCCGTGGCGACGAAACGTCTGGGTTGGAGAGTAGCAATCCACGAGTCGGCAGAGCCTTGCGAAATGATGTATCGCGGCTCAAGTTCACTTTTGACTCCGAAAGAAGCCCTTGAATGCGCCGACCTGATCACTAAGGCCGCGCAAATCGGTTTGATTTTAGATGAAACGAAAGAATTCCCTAAACGCTTGGGCAGTTCAATGGGTTATGTACACTTGGAATTAAATCTTGCCGAGGACAAGTTGCAAATAGCAATTCTTGGAGACGGTGGTGCTGCAAATGCTTTTGACATTTTCGCAAACCTATTGTCGATCCTGTCAAAAGCCACCAAATTGCCGACCGAAGCACTCCTGAACAGAGTAGATGCAGATTCTTGGACTGGGCTGCGTTTAAAGCTCTCTCCCGAGCAATTCCAGAACCTGGTCCAATATGCCTCGCCCAAACTATCGTTGATTTAATTAGGTATGGTTACGACCACATTTTCGCTTTTTTGAAGCGGCGCCGAAAGCAAAGCAATTGGAGAGGCGCTCCATGGGAAGGCTCCCGTTGCAACTATGCTCTGGATGGTTCGGGAAGTACAATTGCAAAAAGGCAAAAACAAAAAGGATCGGCGAGGGCCGACGGCTTACGTGCGTTCTCCGAGCCATGAAAGGTTTTTCGCTTACGCCTGTTAAGTCCCCGGCCAACACAGCGATGAGGTAAAGGAAGGCCAAAATGGGGTGAATGAATCAGCCGCCGGACAGCCGATAATGTAGATGACGGAAAACCTAAATAACTAAAACAATATGATTGAATTAATAGAACAACAACAGGAGATGTCGGCTGTCAATAATGGAAGTATGAATATAAGAATAAAGCACGACATATGGGGAATTACTGGAGTTGCCAACGTTGGCAGAAATGATGTCGTGGCCCTAAAACCCATGGAAATGAACGGAGCACTGGGGCCTTGCAATGTGATGTATCGCGGCTCAAGTTCACACTCGACTCCAAAAGATGCACTTGAATTCGCCGGGCTGATGGCGAAGGCCGCGCAGATCGGTGCAATCGTTGATGAAATTAAAGAATTTCCCCAGCGCTTAGTTGGTTCGGGGGGATATGTGAGCTTGGAGATTGAGATTACTGGGCACAATTTGCAAATAGCAATTCATGGAGACGGTGGTGCCGAGAACGCCTTTAATATATTCGCGAACTTACTGTCGATCCTTTCACAAGTCACCGGTTCTTCAACAGTCGTTCTTTTGGGAAAAGTCGATGCTGATTCTTGGCGCGGGCTTCGTTCCAAGATTTCTTCTGAGCAATTCCAGAATTTGGCAAAATTTGCCTCATCCATAGCCATCACTGAATTAATTCAATATGACTGCGATAACACTTTCGCTATTTAAATCGGCTGAAACTGGCGAGTGCCCACCAGGTATACGGCAAAAGACTTGGCCGAATCCAAAGTTTCATATGCCGACAATGGCGACCGTTTTGGATACGGGGAGAATTCCGCTCTCCACACAGAGGAGCCGATAATATAGGAGTACGGAAAATTGAAAAGCGAAGCATTTTATGAAAACACCAAAATACATCATCGAAGCCGCCCGGGCTAAATTGGCAAATAATTACTACTCACTCGACGATCCCACTGGCGCGGAAAATATCCGTGACGCAATTGCCGGTCTTGGCATTGAGATATCCGAGCTGAGTCGAGATTCAATCGAGAGAAATAAAGGCGCAATTGCATATTCATGTAGAATCCGGGTGTATTTAACTTCGATGCTAAATGGCTTGGAAGAAACCATCCTGCGTAAAAAGCGGCGGGCCGAGGGCCTTGAATTGGCGAGAATAAAAGCGCGCGAAATCTTGGCAAAAGCACGGGCGGAGATGAACGCACTCATAAAGAAAGAGGGCCTGGATGAACGGGATGTGAATTTCGAAGCGAGCGTTAATAAAAACGAATGCGAACCGGGGATGTGCTTGCAATTGGTAGATTATCGAGCGGGTTGTTCCGGTGCTTCGCCCGGCCTCAAAAGTGATAATTTGCTGTAATTCATCCGGTGCTGACCACATTTGACCAGTTAAAACGAAATCTAAACAACGCGAACTACATTAAAATACTATGAAAAAAACTACGAAAATGGATTTGTGCATGTGGTTGTTAAACACCACACAAGGTTGGGGAATGTTGGAATCTCGAGGAAAGAGAGATGGATACATCGGAATCAATATCCGCTTACCGTTCTATTCGCAAAACGCGAGTAGCAATATCGGGAACCACCCTGACGCGAATCGTGGCAGCGTGTTTTGCGGTTCCTACATGCAATCTGCAAACGAGGGCACACGACTTTATGACATCATGGCGACCAAGGAATTGAACAAACTGGCGCCGCGCAAATTGAAGAAGGTAGCGAAGTTCATGTACAAGTCTTATGATAAAAAAGAGCTTATCAATATGTGCTTGGCGCTCCTTGCCACCGAAATGGGAAAGCGGATCGACCGTACGACTCTGCCCAGTTTGCTAATTGCATACGTACTATGAATCAACAACACAAATCCAGTGCCCGCGCCTGGGGCAGTGGCGCTCGCAAAGATCGTGGGACAATCGGTGGGGGGATTCTGTCTGAACCTCTAGCATTGCCCACACCCACCAAGCCCAGCGCGGAGTGGCGATATTGTACGCGCCCGTGGAATTCATGGAAATGACATGAGGATATACGAGTTTTCTCTGCCTTCCGACGACCTATTTCCTGTCGAGGTGTGCGTTTATGAGAATTGCATTTCATCATTTGAGCTGATTCCCGGAAACCGCTGGTGGACGCCTATCGGTCAAAAGAAGCAACGTGATAAATACGTCAAAGAGGCGGTAGCGTTCGACAAATCGTGTACACGGGAGACGGCAGAGCGGTGGTACGAGGCCAACCAAAAGACTGGATTTCATTTTGTTCAGTACCGTCACGCTGGGAATTACGTCGGCACAGAGCTCCTAAAGCGATTTCTCTGCCCGTACGATTTCAAGGCCGCAGCACAAACTCAACTCGCGGCCGAAAAGCATTTTAAAGGACCCTGAGGCCATTCGGCGGCGTTGGGCGTACCGACCTCTCCGCCCGAAATTCGCCCTCAGCATGAGCAAAAGCGAATAATTGCCCAGTTTCTCCTTCTACAGGGGGCGTGCCGTGTCCTCGTAGAATGGTCTGCGAGGATGCCTTTTGAACCGTGAACCTGGATCTTCAAATGAACGCGTTGGCCGACAGCCGATAATATGGGTGGACAGACGTTCTAACCACCGAAGAGAATTATGAAAAACCTCGAACAAAAGACGGCCTTTCAACAATGCCCGGCTTCCCGGCAGGCTCAGGAAGCAGTGGGGCGGGAAATGGCTGAGATCACCGCAACGAAAGAAGCGCCAAAAACAAAGTACATCGTGGTGGTTTATGACAAAACCGGAACCACGGCTACCTATGCTCAGGTAAACGACGGGAAGGCGGTTCTTTCACAATTGGAGGCTGAGTGCGAATATGGGTCTCCATTTACACCTCGGGACAATCCTGGGCTTTTGGGGTCTGGACTTCCCGTATTGGCGAGTGCGCTGGCGTCGTTGGGTTTTAAGTGTCGGGAGAAGTGGAAGGTTGTTGGATTTCCGAATTTATCCGACGGGATAGACTGTTTTGGCGAGATTGATGCACTGCCGCTGATTTATATCGATAAAGAGGTTTGCTTTACCTTTGAGGAATCCGGCCGTTTGTATGCGTGGTTGCGCCTGGATTGCTACGATACCGTGGTGTTTCGCGAAAAAAATGGGAGCTCTGTGGTAAGCTGTCCCTCGGCCAACTTTGCTCGTGCAGATTCACCGAAGTATATTGGTTTTCTGAATTTCGCATCGCAGGTTGCTGCCGCCTTGGACACTGTGAATCTTCCGGTCCCAGCACACCGCATTTCCGTTAAAATGACACCTTCGGAAGGTCTGGTCCTGAGTGGCCACGCTAATTCAACAGTAACGGTTTCTGCAATTTTGAAGTTGATTGAGGTTTTGGCTGGGTTGGCCGGCATGTCACGGGAGGATTTGATTTCGACGGCGGCGCCAAGCAGGTGTTTGGCTGAGGTTATGGAGGAGGCAAAACTGGTTACGGCAGATTGAGGCGGTTTTGACTCGACCGTTGCCAACGTCCTCATTCCCACATCGCAAAAAGTATAAAAATTACCAACACGAATTGTTGGGTCGGAAGGGCGGACCCTGGCGCTTCCCATCTCCAACAGGCGTTGGGCCGCGCAAAAACCAGAGTGCCGGCGCAAATTGTGCTTTCCTGGCTGGTTAAACTCATCACAGACACAAAAACAAAGTTGGGTTGGGTTCATCACATCACCGTGAACGAAAACGGCCACGGGCAAATTCTAATGCACTGTTGATATCACATAGGCATAGAAAACGAACAGCGGTGCAACCGGGAATGCAAAGCAATGTGTGAGGCATTCTTTTCCGTCCAAACAACCACGAATACCACGTGGATAAACTCCGAAACGGCTTGGAGCCGGGTCTTTCAACACTGCCAGCAACAAAGCAAAACACCATGGCGCATGCACTCCCGAGCCGCCAAGGGCTTCAAAATAGAGGGAATGGATTCCGCGTCGGGCGCTGTGCGAAACATTCTTCCGAGCCAATCAGCGGGGTCGTGCGGAGTTAAAACCCAAAAGCGTAAGTTTTTAATAGAAGCTATGTATGTTGGTTGTTTCATGCGTAATTACGCACAACATATTGCATTGTATTGGTTTGCGCCGTTTTCTCCGTGTTGAAAACTGCACAAATTGACGAATGCACGTGCTGGGGGGGACCAAAGGTACAACCCTGGTCGAGAGCAAAAAGTACTATTACACCTTGGCCGGTGCGTGCATAACGAGTTCGGCCCAGTCCAATCCCAAGTATCAGCACAAATCCAAAATTTAGCCAAAACACAGGCCATGGTTCGTGAAAAGCGCCGCAAAACGCAGAAGTCAGCCGGTCTCGGCACGGCCTAGCAATCGAATTGGTGCAATCCCGCCAACGGGGTGTCCGCGGATAATACCTACATGCGGATAATTACGGTGACTCAAAAATATGAATGCACAAATTGAAATGGATTTTGCGCCGGTTGAGAAGCCCCTTGGCGCCACCACATGCACCACCTGCCGTGGTTTTGGCCTGCGTCTTGATGCCGGCGAACCTTTGCCCATCGATTCAGGTCTCCCGGCTCACTGGACCCGACCTGGTTTCACGCTTGATCCTTGTTTAGCCGGACCGTGCTCAGTATGCGGGGCAGCGCTCAAACCGTGACCACGGGCATTTCCCTGTTTTGCACGAGTTCAGTGGCGGTCTGGAAAATATTTCCATTTCTCTCGTTAAGTATCGACTCAATTCATCGAGGAGGTATTTGTGAGGGCAAAAACAATCCGGAAGCCAAAGCTGCCGGCGCCCATCCCAAACCAAGAAAAAATACTATGAAAACATCATCAAAAATCGCCACAGCGCAGGCAATACACCGCCTGCCACCAAAAACCATCAGGATTGGAATGCTATCCGACCGGACAGCGTCGGCATCCGCACTTACGCCAAAAGCTGATGAAATGCCTGAAAAACTGAGACTCAGATACCCCGCATTCGAAGCGGTTCTAAAGTTCGTAAAAAGGCGCAAACTACCAACGGGCAAGTGCGAGGTCTGGGCGTCACCCAGAGGCCACGAATCATGCCCTCACGGATACACCAACGGGCAAGATCACGTTGCGGCGGTAATTTGTTTCGCCCTTGAGGAGGAGGCACAGGGAGAAGGCCAGTTTGAGGCCAGCGAGCTAGACGTCCGACGGGAAAACGGCTTCGTGCATGTCTGCATTGATGACTGGCGGATGATTTCCCTTGAGCCACTCTCTGCTGCCGAGATCAAGAAGGTGAGGCAGAAACACGGCGCGAAGCGGGGCCGTTCCGCCAAGAAAGCCACGCTTAAAACACCCAGTAAGCGAGGCAAAAGCAAAGATCCATTCGAGATCGGACTATCTCTTTATCCTTACATGCCTGGAGGAGAATGGGCCTGACTGGTGTAGCGAAAACCGTAAAATGGCTAAACCAAGAGAGAAAATACTATGACAACAACATCAAAAATCGCCAAAGCGCAGGCAATTCACCGCCTATTACCAAAAATCAAACGAAGCGCGTTTTTCGAAATTTTGCAACAGCCGCAAGAAATCTTCGCTGGAACACACTACTGGTTTGAAAGAGGCAAACAAACCCCATGGGAACAGAGGACTGCTGCAAAACAGAAAGAGGCTAAAGCGGCCGCATTAAAACTGATCCGATGCGCGTTGAAAGAAGGGCGAGTCGCTCCCAGCGATGTAGTCGAAGCGGCAATACACGATCCAAAATTGACCAGCCTGCTTTTGTAAGGATCCAACCCCAAGCCAACACCACAGGAAAAACCGAGGGATAGCCTCGGTTTTTCTTTCCAATGGCAGGACCGAAAAACTCGTCGGCCTCAAAGACGCACCAAAAAAGTCCCGCCAAAAACTTCGCCCATGACAAGTTCCTTTCGCCATAAGCCAGCAGGTTGCCGCAGGTCAATATCCATCGATAAACTTAATTCGTTTCCCCCGGCTTTCAATCGAGCAAAATAAATGGTTAACCGTCCACCATTACACACGAGGGGTTGTTGAGAGCATTAGTACCGGCAATCGCGCACGGGCAGTGTTCGACAGTTAACAAACGGAAAAAACGTATGCCAAATACCACATCAAACCAAACATCAAACCACATCACTATCCCTCCGATTCTGAGAATAGTCTTAAACGACGGATTTACTCACTTGTCTGGGCCGTCAAAATGCCTCCCCTCGGCAGAGCTTGCCTGCGCCCGCGACATTCTCAAATATGAAGCAAAGCAGATCAACATGCCATTCGGCCAGATCGAGTTCCAATCCCGGCGGAGGGGAAGTTTCCTTGAATTTGCCCTTGGCAAAGGGAATGTGGTGTTTTGCTCATCTGCGGTCTCCAGCCACGGACTGAACCGCGAATTCTGGGATGAGCTTATGGCCAGGCGCTTTGGGATGAGCCACGCAAAGACCCTGAAGGCTCCAAAACATGGCCCCTGGATTGCAGCGACAATGTGCCCCGGGGTTGTTCACTTAAAAAACGATGCGGATATGGTTCAAGTACTTCTTCTCGCGCACCATATCGAGGTCGCCTTCATTCTCTATGCCGCAACCAGTCCGATGCCGATAAGGGTACCGTTCATCGGCGAGGCTCGGGTTGCCTCATCCAACTAGGAATGAACGATGGGGAGGGGCGCAAGCCCCTCCCCACCACGATTCCGAACCATCCGCTCACGCCAATCTTCCTGGGCCGTTCCGGGTGTTTAAGAGCGTTTTGGACATCCAGCCACTTTGCCCACAATGGTCTGCCAAAAAATTAAAAGCGCTCGCTTTTATTCATTGGATGCAGGGTTGGCCCAAAGATATAAATGTGCGTGAAGGTGGAGAGAAAGCCTTCGGTCCAAAATGACTTGCAAAAGCCCAAAACGCGGCCCCGACCTCCACGTTAGCCGGTCCAAAATTAAATCGCCGTCGGTCGAAATTTGGCCATAATGTCGGGAATGTCGTCAGTTTGTGTCGCAATCAATGATTTGTTTGAGTTTGAGGGCAAAACCGTGCCAACGGAGCGGCCTGATGATTTGGCTATTGAGGCCATGGTCCAGCGGCAATTCAAATTCCTGCCGCAGCCAATCCAGGTCAACATTTCCGAAAAGGACGTCACGATTCATTTCAATGAGGAGGCTTCCGAGGCCAAGGAGGAAGCCAAACGCTTGGGTATCAAGGCAGGCAAGCGCGCCGCCGACGGCGAATACCAGAAGGCAGTTTCAACGCTCAAACGGGTTTTAGAACTGCACCCCTCCCTCCATATTGCCCGGCGAGATTTGGCGATGAGCTATATCGCCCTGGGTGACACCGACAATGCCAAAAACCAACTCATTGATGTTCTGCGGCTTAACCCCAAGGACCACTGGGCGTGGGTGACGTTGGGCAATTTGTACATCAGGCACCATAATGATTTGGAGACCGGGGAGCGATTTCTCCGCAGAGCCCTCGAAATTGCCCCCAACGATCCGTGGACATTGAACAGTTTGGGCGGAGTTTTGTTGGAGCGCGGTC
>Ga0302320_10001581_pt1 | contig 54668 bp, 49 predicted proteins | sample Bog_T0_3_FD_202130 | JGI IMG/M metagenome (GOLD analysis project Ga0302320, IMG submission 202130) | Peat permafrost microbial communities from Stordalen Mire near Abisko, Sweden - Bog_T0_3 | ecosystem: Environmental > Terrestrial > Soil > Wetlands > Peat | place: Sweden: Abisko, Stordalen Mire...
CCTGTTGCGCCTTTGGGGCGTCGACTGTTCCAGTCGACGCCCCAAAGGCGCCCGAAGATTCGATGACGCCGCCGAACACTTTATTTGGCCACCTCTGTATTTGTTGAATTCATTCAACAAATACAGAGGTGGAACGGGAGTGCGAGGGCAGGCCCTCGCTCGCCGCCAGGCGATCAACGGTGTCGTCTCAAGGAGATCGCTGCATGCCCTCGCGCTTACGCCGGGATGACCCTCAAAATCTCGCATTGTACCGCCCAACCGATTCCGACCTGGGACAACAGACTAAGCCTGATTTTCACGTCCCTTCAATCCATGGCGGCCTTGAGCAGCAAATCCTTCAACCAATAGCGCGCTTTTTTTCCGGTCAGTCGCCGACCAATTCCGGTGTTTTGCCGGCCGCCAGCCGCAGCAGCGGCAGGATGTCCGGCATCGTCTCGCACCCATCGATCATCGCCGCCAAGCGGTCGTCGATCGCCAACAGCCCGCCAAAGGCGAGGCAACGCCGCGCCTTGTCGCGATGTTGGGTCGGGCTCAATGGCCAGGCCGGCGATCCGAATTGGGCGGTTACCGTTTGGCGCAGCAAATCGCCCGCCAGCGTGCGGGCCAGCGCCACCGCCGGGACGAACGCGGCCGGATCCGGATTGCCGTCATCCTCGACGGTGATCCGGTCTGCCAGCGCCAACAGAGCGGGGTCGCCCAGCCGGTCCTGGCCGAAATCGTCGAGCCCGACGCTGCCCCGCGTCAGTACCAAGGCGGCCAGCCAGGGCAGGCACAGTCGCGCATAGGCCGGCGTCATGGTGGCGCTTGCAGGCCGTCCGACCAGTCGCTTGATCAATGGCGGAGCGCGGTAGACCAGCTGGTCGAAATTGGCCAGCGACAGGCCCTGTTCGCGCATCAGGCTTTGCAGTGCGACGATGGCGCCCTGGGCGGCACGGCCGGTCGGGAACGGCTTCCAGCTGACTTCGCTGATGCGATAGCGGCGGCCGAGGTCGGCAAGCACCGGCGCCACATCGAAGCCGCTCTCGAACAGTGGCAAATAGGCGAACGGACCGTCGATCGAGCGTTGCGGACCGGGCAGACCGGCCAGTGCCATATCGAGCGCGGCAATGGCGCCGCGCGCGGCGTTGCCGACCTGCACCGGCAAAGCGGGTTTGCCCTCCAGATGCGCCTGCATGGTGCCGGAGGCGAACCCCAGGGCATAGCCGAACAGGTCGAGCGCAACATCACGCGGCAATTGCCGGAGTCGTGCCAAAGCCGCCGCCGCGCCGAAGATGCCGGCGGTGGCTGGCCGAAAAAAGCGGAGCGGCGTGGTCGCCGCCACCCCGAGACCGGCGGCAACATCGACGCCGGCCACCAAGGCGGCGAGAAAGGTCCGGCCGTCATAGGGACCGGACCGTTCCGCCTCGGCGATCAGCGCCGCCGCGACAACCGACAAGGGATGCACCACCGCCGGTTCGTGCACGCAGTCGAATTCCTGGGCATGGATCTGGAACGCGTTTAGAAAGGCGGCACTGGGGGCCGGCAGCGACAGCGCGCCGTCTCCCAATACCGAACAAGCGCCGTCGCCCCAACCCTTGACCTTGGCGCGCAAGGCGGCGGCATAAGGCGCGTTGACGCCGGCGATGCCGACACACAAAGTATCATGCAGGAAGGTCTTGGCGGCGGTGCGGACCGGCTCGGGAAAATCCGACCAGTCGAGTCCAAGCGCATGGTCGATCAGCGATAAGGCGGGATTGACGGGTTCGTTCAATGCGGCTCCTCGCCGCCTGACACATTGAGGCTTTCGGCGGTGATGTAACCAGCCTCGGGCGAACACAGGAAGGCAACGGCGTTGGCGGTGTCCTCGGCCACACCGGGACGGCCAAGCGGAATACGCGACGCCATGTCGGCCAGATAGTGCGCCAGGCTTTTGCCGGTGACCTTGGCGAAATAGTCGTTCTGCCAGGCCCCCAGCCCGGTCGTGACATGATTGGGACAGACGTTATTGACAGTGATCTGGTGCGGCCCCAGTTCGATGGCGGCCGACCGCACCAGACCGACCAGCCCATGCTTCGACGAACAATAGGCCTGGGCGTGCGGAAATCCGGATTTTGCCGCCTGGCTGGCGATATTGACGATGCGGCCGCCGCGTCCCTGGGCCACCATCACCTTGGCCGCCGCCTGCAGTCCAAAAAAGGCGCCGCTCAAATTGACGTCGATCACCGCACGCCAGTCCTGGGCAGTGACCGCCAGCAGCGGCTTCATGATGTAGCCGATGCCGGCGTTATTGATCCAGATGTCTATGCCGCCCTGTTCCGCCACCGCGTGATCGGCCAGTGCCGCCACCTGGTGCGGATCGCGCACATCGCAGACACAGCAACTGACCGGCACGCCGATGGCACGCAAATCTTCGGCGATCGCCGCCATTTCCGCGCTGGCGCCGATCATCTCGACCGGCGTGGCGGCATCCACCGCGGCGCCGAGATCCGACAGCACGATGGCGGCGCCGTCTTGGGCCAGGCGTCGCGCGATCGCTTCACCAAGTCCATTGCGGCGGCCGGAGCCGGTGATCACTGCGGTCTTGCCGGTAAGTCTTGCCATTACCCGGCCACCTAGGCCAATTTTTCGGTCTTGATGAAGGTCACCTCGGCGATGGCCTGAAAATGAGCGGCGATCTTCTGCATTTCCGGCGTCGCAATATCGGGGCCGAATTGCTGCATGTCACCGACATCGATAATCTCGATATACTGGTAGGGCGGCGCGGCATCGGATCCCAGCAGCCCCGTCGCCTTGAAAACCTCGAAGCGGTCGATCGATTTCAATCCATTGACGGTCGGCACATCGACCGCCCGCGCCCAGTCTTCATAATCGGCAATGGCGATACCGGGCTTTAAAGTGAATAAGGCGATTATTCTGGTCGTTTGCATGATCGGTCGAGGTCCTCAGCCATTTAGGTCGTGCAGATCTCTTGTCTTAAATGATATAAACATAGATCATTTGCGATGGGAAGCAGCGAGAGCGAGGGAGCATCTATGACCCATTCCGGGCATGTCGCCAACGAATCCCCCACCGAAGCCTATGACGGGCCGCCGGACTATCGACAGGTTGGCCGGCACGCCATGTTTCCCCAAACCTCGCATGACGAGATGGCGCGGCTCAATTTTCTGGCCCAGATGAATCGTCATCTGGCGACCCGGGTGATGCCGCATGTCAGAGCGGCATGGGAACGCCGCGTACTGCCGGGTCTGATCCGGCGCGACGGCAAACCGCCGGCCAGCCGTCACGGGGTGCGCGAAGCGCTGTTGCAGGACCGCGCCTTTCAGATCTGGTCGTCGCTCAGGCGCCTGACCATGGAGCAACGTCAGGAGGCCGGCCGCTGGACGGCGATTCGCCAGGCCGAAGCCTTGGCGGCGCAGGCCCGCGCCTTGACGCTGGGCGCCGAGGACCGGCTCAGTCTGGATCCGCACCTGGCAATACCGCGCTATGTCACGGCGGTCGATCATCACTGCATGCCGGGCAGCTATCACAGCGAATTGTTTCCCGGCGACGTTTCCAATGCCGCCAGCTACGACCATGCCATTTTCGCCACCACCGGCGGCTTGCTGGGGCGCTTTTCCGACGGCGGCGGTCAGGCGGTGGTTGCCTGGTTGCAGCGCCAGCACGCCGATTTCCGTCCGCGCCGCATTCTCGAAATCGGCGCCACGCTTGGGCATAGTCTGTTGCCGATTGCCAAAGCCTTTCCCGACGCCGACATTGTCGCCGTCGATCTCGGCGCGCCGATGCTGCGCTACGGCTTGGCGCGGGCCAGGGCGTTGGGGGTCGACAATGTCCGTTTCATCCAGGCCGACGGCTCGGACCTGTCGATGTTTCCTGACCAGAGCTTCGATTGGGTGCAGACAACCATGTTTCTCCACGAGCTGTCGTCACCCGCGCTCAAGGAGATTTTCGCGGAATCCTATCGCCTGCTGGCGCCGGGCGGTCTGGTGCTGCATGTCGAGCAGCCGCAATATGACGACGACATGCCGCTGTTCGAGCAGGCCATGCGCGATTGGGATGCGTTCTACAATAACGAACCATTCTGGAGCCGGTTGCACGAGATCGATCTCGGCGGCATGCTGTGCGAGGCTGGATTCCGGCCGGACCAGATCATCCACGGTGCCGTCACCGCCGTGGTCGACAAGTCTGTTTTCCCCGACGCCGCCGACCAGGGCCACGAGGATTTTGGCCGCAAAGCGGCCTGGCAGGTGATCGGAGCGCGCAAATGAGCGTCAAGGATGCCTTGGCGCGGTCGGCCGACAAGCCGGCCGGCAAACGTCCTTATTTCCAGGCTGCCGATGTCGAGCGGGTGCTCGCCATCACCATGGCGGCGGTGCAGGAATTGGCAGTGGCGCGCGAGCGGATCGACACTTTGGAACGTCTGTTGCAGGCCAAAGGCGTATTGGCGCAAGACGACATCGACAGGTTCCAACCCACCGCCGAGGCGGCCGCCGAGCGGGGTCTGTGGCTGCAGGAATATCTCAATCGGGTGCTGCGCATCGTGCAGCAGGAGGGCGAGGCGATCGGCGCCAAAGGAGATCTTTATTCGGCCGAAGTCGCTGACGAACTCAGCGCCGACTCGGACCAGGCGGCCGATGCCGGGTGAGAACTGGGCCGTCGGCGCCGCCAATCTCGATGGCGCGCTGCCGCTGCCGCTCTACCACCAGATCTACCTTTTGCTGCGCGCCAAGATTCGCGAGGGTGAACTGGCCGCCGGCATGATGCTGCCGGGCGAGCAGGAACTGGCGAAGATATTCAAGGTCTCGCGCATCACGGTGAAGCGGTCGCTCAACGAACTGGCCGCCGATGGGCTGGTGACCCGTCATCGCGGTCTCGGTACCGTGGTGTCCAGCACGCAGCCTTTGCCGGTGGTCAAGGGGTCTTTCAGCACCCTGCTGCAAAGCCTGCGCGTGATGGGCCTCGAAACCGATGTCGAGCTTCTCGATGTCACCCTTGTGGAGGCTGACGCCACCGTGGCGGAACATCTGGCGCTACCGCCTGGCAGCTTGGTGCAGCGCGCCGTGCGCCGCCGCAAGATCGCCGGCGAGCCGTTCTCCTATCTGGTCAGTTTCGTGCCCCTGGCGATCGCCAATCGATACAGCACGCAGGATCTGGCGACGGTGCCGCTGCTGACATTGCTGGAGCGCGCCCAAGCGGCGGCGCACAGCGCCGAGCAATGGATCACTGCGGTCGCCGCCGATCCACAGATCGCCGCAGCGCTGGGGGTCGAGCCGGGTGCCGCGCTGCTGCGTATCGAGCGCGTGATGCGCTCGGCACGCAACAGTCCGGTGCAACTGATCTACGGCCATTACCGGCCGGATCGCTTTCAATATCACTTGCGCACACATCGACGGCGGGGCGCCAAGGCCGGCGACGACCCCTGGCAGGAAGAAGCGTGACCGGTGATGTTCCCCCCTGTCCAACGGAGGTCCCGATGAGCGAATCGCCCTTGGCGTTTGCCAGCACCATGCTGTGCGAGAACAAGACCGCGCGCCAATTGTTCGAGGCGGTCAAAGCCAACCCGAACCGCGCCCGTTTCGGCTTCGGCCGCAAGCTGGCTCTGGTCAATATCGATTTTCAACAGGCCTACACCCGACCCGATCTGTTTCCCAAGACCGCCTATGTTACCGATCCCAGGCAGATCGACTGGACCAATGCTATCGCCGCGGCAGTGCGCGCGCGCGGCATGCCGGTGATCTGGAGCCGGGTCGCCTACAAGCAGGATGGCGGTGACGCCGGCGTGTGGGGAACCCGCAGCGACACGCCGGACAGCTTGCAGAATATCAAATATGGCTCTGAACGACATGAATTCGACCCGCGCGTGGCGATCGACGAGTCGGTTGATCTGCTGTTCACCAAGCGCATGCCCAGCGCCTTCTTCGAGACGCCGCTGCGCAGCTATCTGACCTGGCATCAGGTCGACACGGTGGTCGTCACTGGCGGATCGACCTCGGGCTGCGTGAGGGCCACGGCGGTCGACAGCCTGAGCCATGGGTTCCGCACCATCATTCCGGAGGAATGCGTCGCCGATAAGCATGAGAGCTACCATTTCGCCAATCTTACCGATTTGCAGCTCAAATATGCCGACGTGGTGACCGCTACCGAAGTGCTCGACTGGCTGGCCGGGTTAGCGGCAATCGGCAATTTCGGATGACGTGGCACACCAGATCGCCGGGTCCAGGGCAAGCCCGGCCAGCAGATGACGCAAGGCCTGCTGGCGAAAAGGTTGGCCGCTGACATAGGGGGTCAGTGTGATGCCGAGCACCTGGCCGCCCTGCTTGGCGGCCTCGCTTTTCAGGGTGGCAGCCGCTTCGCCGACCTGAAGCGCCCATTCCTCTTCGCTCTGGTGACGATCGATCAGCAGGCTGCGGTCATCGAGTTCGTTCGACAGGGGAATCGCCAGCAGAGAGCCTCGGTCCACCCGCATCGGCACCGGCACGGTGTCCTGTTCCCAGTCCAGGCAAATATCGAAGCCCTGCGCCGCCAGCAGATCGAGGGTATGAAAGGATTGGCTGCGGGCCGGACTGAGCCAGCAGCGCGGATGCAGCCCGACCTTGCCAAAAGCATCACGCACTGCCTCGATCCATTCCCGTTCAACCGAGGCGTCGAGGCCGCCCCAATGGATATGGGTGGTCGATAGCCCATAGGCGGCGACTTCGTGGCCGTCGGCCAGGATCGCCCGCAGCACAGGCGCCAGCCGATCGAGTTGGTCGGCATTGATCGGGAAAGTCGCCCGCAGGCCGGCCGCCTTCAGTGCGCGCAGGATACGGAAGACACCGACCCGATTGCCGTAATCGCGGCTGCTATAATGGCGCAGGTCGGGATAGGGGGTGACCATCGCGCCGGGATGCTTGAACGGCGCCGAAGGCGGGTTGAGCGGATGATGCTCGATCGGCACCACCAGCATCAGCGCCAGCGTTGCGCCATTGGGCCAGACCCGCTTGGGCCGCTCCGGCGCCGGACGCCAGCCATAGCGGTCCTGGTCCATGCCATAGTGGCGATGCGGATAGCGGAGATAGTCGTCCGGCAGCGCCATCACTGAAAACCGGTTCCGGGGCGGCGCGTGCCGCGTCGGTCGAGATCGGCCAATGTCTGGTCCCAATAATTGTCGCGGTAGAAGCCGGCGATGTCGCCGGCGGTGGTCAACCAGACGTCGCCTTCATGGCCGACAATATGGTCGAGCGCCTGCGCGAAGGGACGAATGCGGTGGCTTTGCGCCACCAGATAGGCGTGCAGCGGAATGCACATGACGGTACCCGATTCGGCGCCCTCCTCCAGCAATTGATCGAAATGCCGCTTCAGCACATCGGCATAGCGCCAGGGATTCATCGCCAGTGCGCCATAGGTAATAACGTCGTTGACCTCCAGCGAATAGGGCATCGAGATCAGCTTGCCGCTTGCCGTCTTCAAGGGTTGCGGCTGGTCATCCTGGAACAGGTCGCAGCTATACCAGAAATCGAGTTCAGCGATCAGATCGAGGGTGCGCTCGGTATGGGTCAGGGCCGGTGCCAGATAGCCGCGGATGCGCTGGCCGGTGGCCCGCTGCACGGCGGCGACGGAATCCAGGATCATGGCGCGCTCCTGCGCCTCGTCCATGCCGAAACTGTAGCGGGTGTTGTAGATGCCGTGGCTGAAAAATTCCCAGTGGCGGGCGACGCAGGCCTCGATGATCTCGGGATGATGATCGATCAGCGCGGCCGACAGCGACACGGAGCCCCTCACGCCGAATTTGTCGAGCAGTTCCATCAGCCGCCAATGACCGACCCGGTTGCCCCAGTCGCGCTGCGAATAGCCGACCACGTCGGGTGACGGCTTCGGCCAGCCGGGGCGCTGCGGGTTGACCGGCGGGTCATATTCATAAAATTCGATGTTGGGGGCGATCCAGAAGGCCAGCTTCTTGCCGCCGGGCCAGACGATCTTGGGACGCTCGGTATAAGGCCAATAGTCGTAGAGGTTGGGGTCGGACTTCACTTGTGTCAGCCGGGCTTGATGTCGGGATCATAGCGGGCCCCTTCGCCGATCAGTTCGGCGAGACCGATACGCCGGTTGACGCCCTTGAGGTCGGTCATGCGGTCCCGCCAGGCTTCGGTGCTACCGTCCGCCAGCAGGGCAGCAAAAAAGGCCTCCGCGGCGGGAATCAGCGCGCGCACCAACGCGCCGGGGATGATCACCAAGGCAAATCCCAGACGCGACAGCTCGGCTTGACTGAGGAGCGGGGTGTCGCCGCCTTCCACCATGTTGGCGACCAAAGGGGCTTTGGGCCCAAGGGCGGCGGCGATGCTTTGCATCTGCTCTAGCGAGTGTGGCGCTTCGATAAACAGCAGATCGGCCCCGGCTTCGCGGTAACGCAGCGCACGTTCGAGCGCAGCCGTGATGCCCTCGACGGCGACCGCGTCGGTGCGGGCGATGATCAAGGTGTCGGGCGAGTGTCTGGCGTCGACCGCAGCCTTGACCTTGCCGACCATTTCGGCGCAGGCGATCACCGCCTTGCCGGCCAGATGGCCGCATCGTTTCGGCGTGGTCTGGTCTTCCAGTTGAATAGCCGTGGCGCCTGCCCGCTCCAGCAATCGCACGCAGCGCTGGACATTGAGGGCATTGCCGAATCCGGTATCGGCGTCGACGATCAGCGGCAAATTCACCCGATCGGCAACCCTTGCCACCACATCGATCAACTCGCCTTGCGATACCAGGCCAATATCGGGCCGACCCAACTGGGTGTAGGCGATGGCCGCACCGGACAGATAAAGCGCCGGAAAACCGGCTTGCTCCGCCAGCAGCGCCGACAAGGCGTCGAACACGCCGGGCGCCAGCAGCGCCGGCCGCTGGCCGAGCCGTTGGCGTAAATTCATGGAACGGCTCCGACGGCGAACTTTTGCTTGAGATACGGAATCAAGCCGCCCGCGGCGATCATTGTCAGCAGGTGCGGCGGCATAGGTGCGACCGGGTAGCGCTGATCCTGGGTAAGATTTTCAACCACGCCGGTGCCGGCGTCGAGTGTCAGGCGATCGCCTGACTGCACGCGGCCGGCGTCGGGCATCACCAGCGCCGGCAGGCCCAAATTGATGGCATTGCGGTAGAAAATACGGGCAAACGACAGGGCCAGCACCGCCGCCACGCCGAGCAGTTTGAGCGACACCGCGGCCTGTTCGCGCGACGAGCCCAAGCCGAAATTGCGACCTGCCACCACGAAATCACCCGGCCGGACCAGCGCCGCGAAGTCGGGGTCGACCGCTTCCAGGCAATGGCGCGCCAGCGCCGCCGGCGGCAGTTTCATAAAGGCGCCGGGGGCAAGCAGGTCGGTGTCGATGTCGTCGCCGAACCGAAAAACACGGCCGAAAATCAAACTTTCCATCAGGCAGCGCTCCGTCTCAGCAAGTCGCGCGGGTCGATGATATGGCCCGCCACCGCGGCGGCGGCAACCGAATAGGGTGAACCGAGATAGACTTCGGCGTCCTTGTGGCCCATGCGGCCGCGGAAATTGCGGTTGGTGGTGGAGATGCAAATCTCACCTGCCGCCAGCACCCCGGTCCCATAGCCGGCGCAGGCGCCGCAACCCGACGACAACAACAGCGCGCCGGCATCGAGCAGTTGCGCCAGCGTGCCGTCGGAAGCGGCGGCCTGGGTGGTGGCGCTCGAGGCCGGCGCCAGCATCAGACGCACGCCCGCCGCCACCCGGCGGCCCCGCAAGATCTCGGCGGCCATCTGCAGGTCCTCGAGCTTGGCGCCGACGCAGGCGCCGATATAGGCGGTGTCGATGCGGATGCCCTGGCAGGCCGAGACGCAGCGACTATTGCCCGGGTTGTGGGGCAGCGCGATCTGCGGCTCGAGTGCGCCGGCATCGAAATGGTGCGTGGCGGCGTAGCTGGCATCTTCATCGGACTCCAGCAGAGGCTCGTCGTCTCGCCGCGGTCGACCGGTTTTCGCCAGATAGTCGAGGGTGATCCGGTCGGGCGCCACCACCCCGGTTTCGGCACCCAATTCGGCCGCCATGTTGCACAACACCATCCGTTCCGCCATCGCCAGGCCCCGCACCACCTCGCCGGTGAATTCGATCGCCGTGAAGGCGTTGCCCTGGCCCAAAGCGCGGCACAATGCCAGCATGACGTCCTTGGCGGTGACGCCGGCGCTCAGCCGGCCCGACAGGTCGACGCGAAGGCTGTGGGGCACGCTGAGCCAGGTTTCACCCGTGGTGACGATCGCCGCCATGTCGGTAGCGCCAAAGCCAGCAGCATAGGCGCCGAAGGCGCCGGCCATCGGCGTGTGGCTGTCGCCGCCGGCGATGAAGGCGCCGGGCCGGATCAAGCCGTGTTGCGGCAGCACCAGATGGCAGATGCCGACCATGTCGAAGAAATGACCGACCTGATAGTCGCGCGCGAAATCGCGCGTCAGGCGCAAAATGGCGGCCGACTCGGCGTCGGCGGCCGGACTGAAATGGTCCGAGACGATGGCGACACGGGCCGGGTCCCAAAGGCCGCGGCCAAGTTCCTCCAATATCGGCCGCCAGCGGCGGGGACCCGAACTGTCATGCGCGAAGGCAAAATCGACGCGCGCCACCACGACATCGCCGGGTTGAACCGAGGGTTTGCCGGCGGCGCGGGCGATAATCTTCTCGACCAAGGTCGCGGGAGGCATGGAAAACCGCTTCTCCTGTCACATCGCGGGTTGGTAAATGTCCTGCCAAAAGATATAGTCTTATATCATTTATAGCGGGTCATTAGGCAAGCGATAGTCTGGCCCACCCCTGGAGCAAGCGCCCGATGTCCCGGTTCGACTATGCACTCCCGGTGATCGTGGTCGGCGGCGGCGCCTGCGGCGCGGTCGCCGCCTTGGCGGCACGCGCGGCGGGCGCCGAGGTTCTGCTGGTCGAGCGCGACGATCCACCGCGGGGTTCCACCGCCATGTCTCAAGGGCTGATTTGCGCCGCCGGCACCAAGGCGCAGCAGGCGCATGGCGTCGAGGATTCGGCCGAAATTTTTTATGCCGACATCCTGGCCAAGACGCGCGGGCAAACCGATATGCGGCTGGCCTACGCCATCGCCCACCAATCGGCGCCCACCATCGATTGGCTGACCCTGCAGCAGGACCTGCCGTTTGATCTCGATACCCGCTTTCGGCCGGCCTATGGCCACACGCGGACCCGCGTGCATGGCTGGATCGGCCGCAGCGGCGAGGATCTGGTGCAATTACTGCACCGCCGCCTGGCCGACCGCGGCGTCGACATGTTGACGGGCGCCTGTCTCACCGACATCGTCGAGGACAGGCCCGGCCACGCCGCCGGAATCACGGTGCTGCGCCCCGACGGAACACGGGAAGATATCGGCTGCGACGCCCTGGTGCTGGCCACCTGCGGGTTCGCCGCCAATCGCGCCATGGTCAGCCGCTATATGCCCGAATTGGCGGGGGCGGCGCATCATGGCCATGAAGGTAATGTGGGGGTCGGCATAAAATTGGGGGCACGCCTGGGCGGCGCGCTAAGCGATATGGGATCCTATCAGGGCTACGGTATGCTGGCCGATCCGCATGGCATTGTGCTGCCGCCCGGCCACATTGTCGAGGGCGGCCTGCTCGTCAATGCGGCGGGCGTCCGCTTCGTCAATGAGGTCGAGGATATCGCCGGCATGATCCACCCGGTGCTGGCGCAACCGGGTGGCTTCGCTTGGGCCATCTATGATGCCGATATCGAAGCGCGTTGCGCCTATATGCCGGAAACCCAGCAATTGATGGCGCTTAAGGCCGCCCGAGCGGCGGACAGTCTTGAGTCGCTGGCGGCGCTGCTCGACATCGACCAAGATACCTTGGCTACCAGTCTGGCGGACCCGCAGCGGGCACGCGTCGCAGGTCACCCCGATCAGGTCGGTCGCCGCTGGGGCGAGGACCGGCCGCCATCGCCGCCTTACCGCGCCGTCAAGGTGCGTGGCGCGCTGTTCCATACCCAAGGCGGCTTGCAGATCGACGAACAGGCCCAGGTTTTGCGCGCCGACGGCAGCCGCCTGCCCAATCTTTTCGCCGGCGGCGGCGCCGCGCGCGGCGTTTCCGGCCCGTCCTTCTGGGGCTATCTGCCAGCCATGGGACTGTGCGCCGCGGTCACTTTCGGCCGCTTGGCGGGCGAGTCTGCCGCCCGGCTGGCGCAGGGGTAACTCACCGTTAGACTGGGCTTGATTTAATATTGTTCACCATACAGTATTGGATCTCTTTACGGGCGGTCTAGAACATACTTTCGTCTTGGCGAAAGTATGTTCTAGAGCGCAACAGAAAGCACGAGAGCTGGATCTCGTTTCGCCGCCAGGCGAATATTTACCGAAGCTGATCTGTGTATTTAGGCTGTTGGTCGCCTTACGGCGAGCGAGAGGCTCCTCTCGCGCTCTCTGTTACGCCCGCGCGAGACGATTTCGCAAGGGCGAAATCATCCCGAGCGGGCGCCTGGATAAGGGATTTCCTGAACCAAAAGCTCCCGGCTTCAAGCGATATGGACGAAATTGTTGGTGGTGCCGGCCGCTTCGATCCCGGACATGACCACTCCGGCCAATTCGATCACTGAAACATGGCTGCCGCTGGCGTCGTTATAGGCGATCCAGCTGTTGGTTCCGTCGGAAAATCCGGCGATGCCGCTGGTGGCCGCCACCCCGCCAGCCTGGGTGAGCGACTGCACGTCGGCGATGAAATTCAGTACCGAGGCGCCGGTTTTGCTGAAAATTCCGTTGGTTGCGGTCCAGAAGCCGCTGCCGCCGCTATTGGCGTCTGCGGTGGTGAGTATGTTGGCGGCGCCGAAGCCCAAGACGATGGTGTCTCCCTGAGCAATGCCGCTATCGGCCAGGAACCGATGAACGACATCGGCGGTCGCCGGTGTCGTGTTGCCGTTGCTCGCCAGGGTGGTGGAAAAGCCGAGGCTGTTGGCGGCGGTGTGGCCGCTTGGCAGGGTGATATTGTTGCTGCCGGAACCGACCGACAAGGCAACCAGGTCGGTCGGCGTGCTGTCCGCCAGCGTGATGCTGTTGGTACCGTTGCCGAGGCTGATCTGCTCGTTGTTGATGCCGTTATGAGTCAGGGTCAGAGCGATGTTGGCGTTCGGATTGCCCTGCGTAAGAATGATTTGGCCGGCATTGTCGGTGAGAGCGAGCGTTTCAGCGCCGGCACCGGTGAAGGTGACGCTGGTCGGGCCGCTGGCGCCGTCGGTCAATGTAACAATGCTGGTCCCCGACAGGCTGCTATTGTCCAAGGTGAGGGTGGTTACGTCGACCGTGCCAGCCGATACGATAAGGCTGCCGGAACCCGCATTGGCATTGCTCAGCGTCAGGGCGCCGGTATCGGCGATGGTGCTGCCGATCGTGAGCGCACTGATGGTCACCGAGCCGGTGTCGCTGTCGGTGACGGTCACGGTGCTGGCATTGTTCGCGGCAGACAGTGACGCGCTGATCAGACCGCTGCCAGCGAGAGTCAAACTGTTGAACAGACCGGCGCCGGCGGACGTCGCATTGGTGATGCCGGCCGCGGTCAGGGTGGCGGCGCCGGTATTGGTCAAGGAAGCCGATGTGAGGTTGGCGTCGGTGAAGGCCGCGATGGTCAAGGCTCCGGAAGCGCTGTCGGTCGCCGAGAAACTCGCAGGGCCGCCGGCCAGAGTGGGCGCGATGGTGGTGGCGCCGGTCGAGCCGCTGCTGTCGGCAACCGCGAAAGAAACGGCCCCGGTGTCTGTCACAGCAAGGGAGTCGGTGCCGCTGCTGCTCCCGAGGATGGTGAGCGTAAGGGCGGCGCTGCTGTCGGTAATGGAGCTGGCCGTCAGCAGCGCCGAGCCGGTATTGTTGAAGGTCAGGCTGGCCGCGTTGTTGTCGGTGAAGGCGCCGACGGTAAACGCGCCCTTCGCACCGTCATTCACGGTAACAGAGGTTGCGTTCGCCAGCGACGCGATGGTGAGGCCGAGGGCAGCGGTGCTCGCCGACGTGTCGTTCCATGTAACGGCACCCGCCACAGTGTCGGAAATGGCGCCGAGCACGATCGTGCCAGCAGCGCCGTCGGCGATGGTCAAATTCGTCAAGGCGTTGGCCGTCACCGAGCCAACGGTCAAGGCGGCGCTGCCGGTGTTGCTGAGCGTGAGAGTGGTCAGCAGGGCATCGGACAAATTGCCGCAGCCAAGCCCGCCTGCCGCGCTGTCGGCAATCGTTATGAGGCTGGCCGCCGACACCCCGGTCAAGGGCAGCGTGACCAGGCCGGTCGAGGCGCTGGCGTCGGTCACGGCAAAGGCGCCGGCCGTGGTATCGGTCAGCGTGCCGACAGTGATGCCGCCGGTACCGCTCCCGGTTATGCCGATCGACGACAGGGCATTGGCGGTAATGCCGCCATTCCCCACCGTCAGGAGCGCGGCCCCGGTATTTCTGAGCGATAAGGTGGTCAGGCTGGCGTCGGCATAGGCGCTATTGTCGGTCAAGGCGCCGGTGGCGGCATTGTCATTGATGGTGAGCGAGGTGGCTGCCGACAGGCCGGCCAGGGCAATGACGGCGCCGCCGGATGACGTCGAGCTGTCGGTGACCGTGAAGCCTGCGGCCGACGAATCGGCCAGGGTGCCGATATTGACGGCGCCCAAACCGCTGCCGGCGATGGTGATGCTGGTGAGGTTGTTGTCGGCCAGTGCGCCGGTCGCCAAGGTGCCCGGTCCGGTCATGGAGACGGTGAGGGCATTGGCGCCTCCGGTCAGGGTCAGGCCCATCGTGGTGGCGCCGGTGCCGATGTTGGTGTCGTTGATCGTTACGCCGGCGGTGGTCGTCAAAGTGGCGGTCAGAAAGGTGGTGTTGGTGGCTTGCCCGGCAACGCCGCCGGTGAAGTTGATGCTGTTCAGACTGGAACTGGTCAGTGCCGCCTGGGTGATGATGCTGCCATTGGCGGCGCTGTTGTTGTAGGTCACGCTGGTCAGGCTGTTGGCGGTGAAGGGGGCGATGATGGCACCGGCGTTGGCGGACGAGGTGTCATTGACGATCAGCGACGAAACATCGCTCATGTTGGCGCCCCCGCTGCCGCTCAGGACGATCGTGTCGGTTCCGCTGGTCGCCTGGTCGAGGATGGTGAGCGCGGTCGAGCCGGAGAGGCTGGTAAAATTGTCGGTGACATTGGTCGATGGACCGACCATGTCGATCAGGTTCGAACCCGATTTCAAGGTCAGGTTGGTGGCGGTGCCGGCCGGAATCGAAAATCCGTTGCCCGGCAGGGTTCCGACCGACAGGGTCGAGAGAGTGCTGCCGATCGTGACATTGCCGATCCCGGCTGTCAGCGTTTGGCTGCCGGCGATCTTGACGACCGTTGTATCGATGCCGCCCAAACTGCCGCTCGCAGTTTCGACGAGGTAGCTGTTACCGCCATAGACGCCATAGACGACCTGGTGCGCGGTGGTTGCCGCCGCTTCGAGTGTCGCGATGGCCGACGCAACGCTGGCAACGCCGGTCAAACTGGCAGCCGTCAGTGTGGCGGCCGACGAAATGGTGTCGTTTCCGAAGACGATGATGTCGCCCAGACTGGCGCCGGTGATCGTGGTGTTCGGCGCACTGGCATAATTGGTGCCGGCGGCACCGACGACGATGGCGTTGACGGAAGATGACGCCCGCGCCGACAGGGTGACGGTGAAGATCGCGGTACTGTCAAGCGAGGCAGACCCCAATTCAACCAGATTTGCGCCGGTTCCCAGCACAATGGCGACGGTTCCGGCTGTGCTGGCGTCGACGACGACATTGTTGCCATTGCCCAGCGCGATGCTGTCGGTCTGGCCCACTGCCGCACCGCTGGTCAGGTCGATGGTGACATGGGCATTGTCCTTGCCTCCCGCCACAGTGACGCCCGTGGTGGCGGCATCCTGCAAACCGATGCTGGTCAGTGGGGTCGATGCTTGGCCGAGGGAAACATTGTTGGCGAGCGTCAGAGACGTAAGGCTATTGGCATTGAGGGTGCCGAGATAGTCCAGCGTCGTGCTGCTGTTGGTAATGCTGAGCGCGGCAGCGCTGTCATTGAGCGCGGCGATCGTCGACAGGCCGGTCCCCGTGAAGGCCAGGCTGGTCAACGCATTGTCGGTCAAGGCGCCGATCGTCATGCCGTATCCGTTGGCGGTTGTGTCGTTCAAGGTCAGTTTGGTGGCCGGCGTCACCGACTCGTTCAGGGTGGCGATCGTCAGCCCAGCGCTGCCGCTGACATTCAGGGTTGCCAGGCCATTGTCGGTCAAGCTGGCCAGGACGTGCGCGGCACTGACGCTGGTTTCGCCGCCGGCCAGGCTGTTGGCGATGGTGACGGTGCCGATGCCGACGCTGGCGGCATCCTGCAAAGTCAGGCCGGCCACCGCCCCGGACAGGGTCACTGTGGCGCTGTCCTGGGCGCCGGTGCTATCGGCATAATCGATCGTGGCGGTCGCGCCGGCGGACGGGTCTATGGTGATGGCTGTGCCGGCTGCAACCTTGGTGAAAGTTACACCGCTGTTGGCCCCGGTCAGTTCGAGAGCGGTGGCGGTTGGATCGATGGTACTGACGTCGATGCTTCCCGTGACACTGCCCGCCACGCCGATGGTCTGGAAATTGATGAATTTGCCGGACGAGGCAGAGGTGAGCGCATAGCTTCCACCTTCAAAGATGATTGCATTGGCGGTAGCGGAGCCCGCGGTGATGGTCTTGGTGGCGTCGACCAGATCGCTCACCGAGATCCTGTCGGCGCCGGTGCTGCCGGTAAAGGTCTGGGTAGTGGCGTCCAGCACAGCGGTGAAGCTGCCGGTCGCTGTGTCGGTAATGGTCAGGCCGCCGCCCGCCGCCGCCAGTCCCGTGCCATGCAGGGTGGCGCCATCGCTGAAGCTCGCGCTACCAGTGACGGCGAGGGAGGTCAGCGTGCTGTTGATACTGGACAAGGTCAGCTTGTTGCTGCCTGACACGGTCAAGCTGGTCAGATGGCTGTCGACGAAGGCGCTCAGCGTCGAATCGGCGGCGACCGTCGTCACCATCAGCGTCGCTATTTCATTATTGCTGTCGGTGATCGCGTTCTGCGCGGCGGAAAGTCCATCGAGAGCGAGCGCCAGAACCGAATCGTGCGCCGCTGACGCTGCGGCGATATTGTTGGTAATGGCGAGCGTACCGGTGGTACCGGTCAGCGACAAACTTGTCAGGGCACTATCGTAGATGACCGAGCCGGCTCCCGAATTGACCAGTGTCACCGAGGTGATGGAGCCTGTCCCGGCCGCCGAATAAGCCTGGTCGGTGATCGTCACCGACCCGTCAGTGACCGCATTTGCCGCGCTTTGGGTGGTCTGCGGGGTGACAGCGGTGACGGCAACCACCGGTTGCACGCCGGTGGCGGCTGTCACGCCTGAGACGCCAATGACGCCGGTCGCTGCGGTCTGGGCCGCTTGCGCGGCAGCGGCGGGGAGGCCGGTTACGGTGACGGTGGTGACGACGGAGGTGCCGGCCACTGTGACAGGGCTTGAGCCCAAGGCAACACTGACATCCTGGCCGGGAAGCTTCACCGGGAGGAGGGGCAGCCCGCTGCCGGCAACCGCGGCAGTGCCGAAGCTGGCCAGGGCGCTGCTGACATTGCCGTCGACCGAAGCCTGAAATTCCGGTGAATTGGTGAATTCCTGGATCAGGATCGTGTCAGGATAGCCGGCGGCTATCTGCGCCTGGTAAAAGGCGAGTTCAGCGGGGCCGGGTGTGCGCCCGAGAATGTTCTGATAGAGCAGCGTCACGACATTGGTGCCAGCCGTGGCAAAGCTGAATTCCGGCGAATTGGCAAAGTCGCTGGCGACCTGATTCCAGGCAGTCTGCGGCACGGAAGTGGCACCGGCACTGATCTGCGACGCGGTCAGGCCGGCCTCGACAATGTTTACATAATAGAGAATCTCGAAACCGGCCGGCGCGCGCCCCAGCGCACCTTCATAGTAACGGACGACTTGCTGAACGATTCCGGCCTCCGGGCTGGCCGCCATGGCGGCGGCCAGACCGGAAACCGTCGATTCGCTCGCGTTCGTGCTCGACTGCGACACCCACCCGGGAGCATTGGTCGCGGCAAGACTGGCCGATTCGAACAGAACATTTTCGAGCAGAGTGGTGGCATCTGCGACGCTGACGCTCATGCGGTGCCTCTATGACGGTACCCCGCGCCCAGAGTCGGGCACGCGTTTCGGCACTAGCTAGTGAGGCCCGCTAGTTAACAAATCGATACATTTGCCGGGGTATAGATCGTAAGAACCGCAGAACGGCAGCGTCCTGTCTGGGCTGGCGGCCTATCGACAGTCATGCCCCCGGTGATCAGTCACCCCGCCGGGTCGCGGAGCGGCGCGAGAACCCGGTCGAGATAGTCGCGCAGGGCAGAATCTTTGGCTTCATCGGTCGTCCTGTCGGCGGGGGTGTCCGGGGCGCTGCCGGATAGCCCATTGTCGGCCACCAATTGCTGCAGCCGTTCCACCCGCTCGGTCTGCACCCACAATTCGGAGGCCAGATTGAGGACCACCGCGACGAAGCGATCCATCGCCGGGTCTTGGAAAAACTGCGGCGCGCCGTCCGGACCATAGATCGAGGCCGGCGCATCCTCGGGCTTCAGACTGTTGCCGTTCATGTCCGTTTCCAAGCCCCGAAGCCGAACCACTTCACGCCTGTGGCGAGCCGTCCGGTGGTTTCGTCATTGACGTCGAGCGGTGACGCGGTGGCGGCAGTGACGATCGCGTCAGGGCCGTAAATGCCGAGGCTGGGGGTGACGAACTGCAGGTAATCTCCATCCTGAAAGCCGCCGGCACGGGTCAGCGCGCGCAAATCCTCATCGCGGAAGCCTTTGTAATAGGGTTCCTGGTTATAGTAGCAGTCCCAATCCAGATAAAATCCGTCGAAGGGGTCCATGTCGCTGTTGGGCGGCAATTCCATATTGAGCAGCAGGCCTTGCGGACGCAGCAGGCGATAGGCCTCCTTGAAAAAGGCGAGGCGGCTCTGCTTCGACAGTTCATGCAGAAACATCGAGGTGAACACCAGATCGAAGGAGGCATCGGGGAAATCCAGTCGCTCGGCATTCATCTGGTGGAACAGGATGTCGGCGCCCTGCAAGGCGGCGCGGGCAGCGCCATAGCGTAGCACCGGGGCGGCGACATCGACCGCATGCACCTCCGCCGCCTTGTATGCCTGTTTCCAAGGCAGGGTGTTGTGGCCGATGGTGCAGCCTACGTCGAGGATGGCGCGCGGCGCAAACTGGGGAAAAGCGTGGCGGATATAATGCGCCATCGAAAGTCCGATATCGTCGAGATTCTCGCCCATCAGGCCCATCGAAAATATCGCCAGCCCCTGGTCATAGACGGCGCCCTGAGCCAAGGGATAGGCCCCGGGACCGGTGTAGCTGCCCGGCATCAGATGAATTTCCAATCCGTCGACATTGCGCGGCATGGTCAAGTCGGGGTCGAGCGCGACGCGCGCCGCCGAGCCCACCGCCGCCGCTGCGCCCTCGATGGCGGCTTGCTCGCGTCGTACCACCGGCGTCACGCTGTTCCACACCATCTTCTGCGCCTGCACGCGGCAGGCGCTGTAGATCCTGAAAGCGGGATCGCTTCGCATTGCCTTGTGCACCTCGGCGCTCGACGAAGGCGGGCGCCCATGTGCCAGGGCGAAGCGGGGGGCCACCCTTGTGTCATAGGCGGCGCGCAAATCATGGGCCAGATCATTGAGAATGAACCCGCGCAGGCCGGAAACGAAGCGGCCGCGCGCCACATCGTCGGCGTTGCGTTCAGGTTGCATGGCGTGTTTCAAGGTCAGCACCATCGGGACGATCTCCTGGGTTTGGGGGGCCGCTTGACGGGCGGGTGGGAGCGATGCCAGAACGAGCTTAACCATAGTCACGGCGGTGAAAAAGCGATTTTGCCTTAGCCGCAGGAGATCACGCGATGGATGCGCCGCCTCCCTACCTTGCGCTCGCTCTGCAAGCGCGCTGCACTTCCGTCAACGCTGCCCTGGACGCTGGCGCGGCGCGGTCGCTGATGCTGGCGGCGGTGGCGCGGCTCAGAGGCCAGATCATCGCGGCGAAAGCCTTCATCGGCACCGACGTCAAATTGGTGGTGCTGCCGGAATATGTGTTGACCGGCTTTCCCATCGCGGAAACTGTCCCCCACTGGGCCGCCAAAGCGGCGCTCGATACCGACGGCCCCGAATATGTTGCGCTGGCGGAAACGGCGCAAGCGGCGTCGGTGCATCTGGCCGGCAACGCCTATGAGCGCGACCCGCATTTTCCCGGCGTCTATTTCCAGACCAGCTTTCTGATCGGTCCGGATGGAAGGACTCTGTTGCGCTATCGCCGGCTGATATCGATGTTTTCGCCCAGTCCTTACGATTTCTATGACCGCTATGTCGGGCTCTATGGGCAGGACAGTCTGTTGCCGGTGGCGGATACCGCGCTCGGGCGTATCGCCGCGATCGCCTCGGAGGAGATTCTCTATCCCGAACTGGCGCGCGCTTTGGCGCTGCGGGGCGCCGAGTTGTTCATCCACGCCTCGAGCGAAGTGGCGAGCCCCTTGCCAACCGCCAAGAACATCGCCAAACAGGCGCGCGCCATCGAGAATCTTGCCTATGTGGTGTCGGCCAACACGGCCGGCATAGAGGGCACTGCCATTCCCGCCGAATCGACCGATGCCGCCTCGAAGATCGTCGATTATCGCGGCCTGGTGCTGGCCGAAGCCGGCTATGGCGAAAGCATGGCGGCGGTCGCGGAGATCGATATCGGCAGCCTGCGCCGTTATCGCCGTCGGCCCGGTTTGGCCAATCTGCTGTCGCGTCAACCGGTGGCGCTGTGGGCAGAAGCCTATCAAGGGCATGACATTCATCCACGCAACAGCCTCTTGCAACCGGACGGCACGCCGCAATCGCCGCCGGTCGGCTTTTTCCGGGAACGTCAGCAGAGCGTGATCGACCGGCTGGCCGCCGCCGGCATCATTTAAAGTCTTTGCCTGTAGGGCGCAAAGCACTGCAAAATGGGCGCGCTGCCACCGAGGGGAAAGCGCCGATGAGCCGGACCGGCCACAGCTATGACGAATTCCGCACTGGCTGGCCGCTGCTGGCCTCCGCTTTGGTGGGAATCGGTCTGGGTCTGTCGCCGGTGCCGTTTTACACCATCGGTATGCTGGCGCCGGAACTGGTCAAGGCGTTCGGTTGGAACTTCGCCGAAATTCAGTTTGGTCTTTTGATCACCAGCGTGACCGTGCTGGTCGCCAGCCCGCTGGTAGGCCTGCTGGCCGACCGGGTCGGCGTACGCCGCGTCGTGCTGGGCTCGGTCGCCTTGTTCGGCGTCACTTTCATGAGTTTCGCCCTGTCGAGCGGCTCGCTGGTGCAATTCTATGCCACCTGGGCGCTGCTGGCCCTGTTCGGCGCCGGCACCTTGCCGGTAACCTGGACAAGGGCGGTCAATCATCGCTTCGAACGGCGCAAGGGTTTGGCGCTCGGCCTGTGTCTGCTCGGCACCGGCTTGTTCGGTTTCATAGCCAAGCCGCTCACCGCCGCCCTGATCGCCCATTATGGCTGGCGTTCGGTCTATCTGGGGGTGGGCGCCTTGCCGCTGATATTGGCCTGGCCGCTCGCCTGGCTGGCCTTTCACGACGTTGCAAGGGCGCCAAGCCAGACGCCGCGCGCGGCCCTGCTGGCGCGCCAAGCCGCGACACCGGGCCTCAGTTTCGCCGAAGCTTTGCGAGGCTGGCGCTTCTGGCTGTTGGGCGCGGTCTTCGTGCCGGTGTCTTTCGCGGTCGGCGGACCGATTCCCAATATGGAAAATATCCTGCGCACGGCAGGCTTCGCACCGGCGCAGGTCGTGCCGCTGGTGAGTTTGATCGGACTGTCGGTGATCGCCGGCCGGGTGATCGGCGGCTGGCTGATCGACCGCTTCTGGGCACCTGCCATCGCGGTGGTGCTGCTGTCGGCGCCGGCGCTGTCCTGCCAATTGCTGGCTCAAGACACGCTGTCAGTATCCGTCGCCGCCTTGTCGATCGTGCTGATCGGCGCGGCGGCCGGCGTCGAATATGACCTGATGGCATTTCTGGTGGCGCGCTATTTCGGCATGCGCAGCTACAGTGCGATTTATGGCGCGCTTTACGGCTTTTTTGCAATGGGCGCCGGCTTCGGTCCCACTCTGTTCGCCCGTGCCTTTGACCGCAGCCATTCCTTCAGCGGCATCCTGTCCGCCGCCAGCCTGGCGCTGGTGGCCAGCGCGCTCTTGCTGTTGACTCTGGGACGCTATCCAAGGTTTACCCTGGGGTCGGACCAGGATCAGGCGGTCGCGACGATTTCCACCAGCGCGCCGTCCGGTGCACTGAGCACGCCCGACGCTCTGCCGCCGTAAATCACGCCATTGCGGACGCCCGGCGGCGCCAGCCAGGGCCCGCCGATGCTGGCGATATCGGGGTGCTGCAGGGTGGCGATGGCGATGCCGGGCGGCAACAGGCCCGGCAGGCGCGGCCGCGCCACGCTTTGGGCGGGATATTGATCGAGTTCGAGAAACAGATCGCGGCCGTGAATCAGCGTGGCGAGGCGGTGCTTATGGTCCGGCGGCAGGCCGAACGCGTCCGACAGGACGCTGTAGGTGATCTCCATCTCGCCGCCCGAGCGAAGACCGAATTTGCGCTCGAACCAGGCCAGCGACGTCGGCAGATCGCTGCAGGCCAGCACCAGGATGAACAGCTTGTCGATCAGGCTTTCCGCGCGTGCCAGATCATGATCGGGCAAATCGCCGCGAATCTGGGTCAGAAAGACGATTTCCTGATCCGGGCCGCGCACCTGCATCGGAAATATCGCCGGCAACCCGTCGAGTTCGCGCGGCGGTCCTATGATGGTGAAAGGCGAACGGAGCATCCGATCATTGACCGCCAGAACGTCCGAGACACAAATTTCGATCGCCGCCCAGCCATAGCTGCGCAGTGGCCGGTAGTCGGGCGGCGTGTCGCCGGCGACGAACCGCAGATAGATCTCGGCACCCGAAGCCGGCGCCAGCACCAGGTAATTCTTCCCGGCCGAGCCCGGCGCCCCCCACGCCGCCGCCAGCTGCACCGGCACGCGGCCGCGCTCGACTACGCGATAATCGAACCATTGCGCGTAACGCGCCGCAGTGGCTTCGGGATCTGGCACGACAAGGGTGGCGGCGCGGAGAAGTTTCAAACTGGAACTCGCTAGGCTAATGGAGAAATGATAGGTTCATATATCATTTGTGGGCGATCTGCATGTCCGATAATTTCGCCGCGCTGACTACCGCTTCGCCGGTGCCGCCGCAGATGCCTGATGCGGGCGCGCCGCGCTGGCTGCGCGCGCGCAACCCGCGCACCGGGTTGTGGGACGCCGCTTTCCCGGTGCCCGATCAGGATCATATCGCCGGCAAGATCGCCGCGATGCGGGCGGTCCAGCCGGCCTGGGCGGCGGCGCCGATCGCCGTCCGCGCCGACCTGTTGCGCCAATTTGCCGAGATGCTGCGGCGCGTCCGACCGGACTTGCAGGTGGCGCTGGAAGCCGACACCGGTCGCCGCCTCATATCGATATCGGAAATCGATGCCGTGATCGCGGCGATCGAGGGCTGGTCGGCACTTTCCCCCAGATTGCTGACCGATGACTGGAGTGCCGGCCGCAGCAACCCGTCGCTGCGTCATCGCCCGCAATGGGTCGCCTATCCGCTCACTGTGGTGATCAGCCCGTGGAATTTTCCGCTGCTGCTGGCGCTGATCGATGCGATACCGGCCTTGCTGGCCGGCTGCGTGGTGGTGGTGAAAAGCTCCGAGGTGACTCCGCGCTTTGCCGCCGCGCTGCAGCCGGTGATCGAGCGGGTGGAGGGATTGACGGCATTGCTGTGGCTGTTGCCGGGCGATGCGGCGGTCGGCGCGGCCCTGATCGACCATGCCGATATCGTGTGCTTCACCGGGTCGGTGGCGACCGGTCGGGTGGTGGCGCGCCAGGCGGCGGAACGGATGATTCCGGCTTTTCTCGAATTGGGCGGCAAGGATCCTTTGCTTGTGCTCGAGGGCGCCGATCTCGACGCCGCCAGTGACGCCGCCTTGCGCGGCGCCGTGCTGGCGACCGGCCAGGCCTGCCAGTCGATCGAACGACTCCTGGTGGCGCGCCCGCTGCACGACGATTTTGTTGCACTGTTGGCGGAAAAGGCCAAAGCGGTCAGGTTCAATTGGCCCGACATCGCGGTGGGCGAGCTTGGTCCGAACATCTTCGCGCCGCAGGCGGCGGTGTTGGCGGCGCAAATCGAGGATGCGCTGGCGCGGGGGGCGCAACTGCACTGCGGCGGCCGGATCGAGCATCATGGCGGCGGTCTGTGGCTGGCGCCGACCCTGCTGACCGGCGTAACACCGGCAATGGCGGTGATGCGTGAGGAGAGCTTCGGACCGCTGCTGCCGGTGATGGCGTTCGATCATGTCGATGACGCGGTGACGCTCGCCAATGACAGCGATTTCGGACTGTCGGCGGCGGTTTTCGCCGGGTCGCTCGACGAAGCCGAGGCGGTCGGGCGGCGCCTCGAGGCGGGCGCCGTCAGTCTCAACGATGCCGCCTTGACGGCGCTGTTCCATGAAGCGCCGAAGCAGTCCTTCAAATTGTCCGGGCTGGGACCATCGCGCATGGGGTTGCCCGGCTTCACCCGCTTCCTACGCTGCAAGGCGTTGATCGCCAATCATGCCCGCCCGCTGCCGCTCAGCCGATTCAGCGAAGGCTGAGACCCGTCAAAAGTCGTAGCGCACCTTGATGTCCCAGAGTCCGGGGGTGTTGTAATATTTTACGAACAGATAGGCTGCTTCATAATTGCTGTTCAGACAGTTCTGGCACTCGGCGGTGATCGATATGCGCTGGTCGTTCAGTTTGAGCGTGGCGCCCAGATCCAGCAGCGCGTGGCTGCCGCTCAAGCCATCATGCACACCGCTGGTGTCGACATGATCGCGGCCCTGAAATTGGGCGCCGGCACTGGTCAGCAGGTCATAGTGATCGAACTTCCAGACATAGAGGGCGGCCAGGGTGGCGGAAACCGGGGGTAGATATTCCGGCGGCGCCAGGCCGCCATCCGGACTGACGATGCCCTGCCCGCAATCGGCGCTCACGCCCGACAGACAGGCGGTTCTCTGCGTCTGGGTGGTGGCGCTGGGGTTGGTATAATAGCCGTTCTGCAGCCCGAGCGTGCCCGACAAGGTCAAATTGTCGATCGGCTTGTAGGTGAGATCGGCTTCGGCGCCGTAGGTAATCAGATCGGCGGCATTCTCGGTCACGAAATTGCCCTGTCCCGGCCCCAGCGTGACAAGCTGATAGTTATGGATGTCATTGTAAAAGAAGTCGCCGTTCAAGCGCAGCCGGTGATCGGAGGATTCGAATCGGGCGCCGGTCTCGTAAGTCCACACGGTTTCCGGGGTAAAGGCGGTCACCGTCAGCGCCGCCGCCGTCAAGGAGTTCCAGCCGCCGCCTTGGAACCCCCGAGTCGCCGAGCCATAGACCATCAATTGCGGATCGAAGCGGTATTGCAGCGATAGATGCGGCGTCAATTGATCGGTGGTGAGTGAGGTCGGGTGGCCGGCGGCCAGCACGTCGGCGCTGTCGAAGCCGTTGGGCCCCAGCGCATGCACCCTGTAGGTCTTGTTCTCGTCGGTGAAGCGGGCGCCCAAGGTTACCGTCAGATGCTCGTCGGCTTTGTAGTCAAACTGCGTGTAGGCGGCTTTGGAATCTGTGTTGTTATGAAAATCTTCCGGTGAGGAAAGCTCCAACCCCAACACGGTGAGCGGCGCGATTGGTATCGTCAGCGTTTCCAGATAACGCGACGTGTTCTCTTCGTAAAGGTAGAAGACGCCCGCAGTATAGTCGACCTTGTCGCCAAGCGACCCCGTCCATTTCAGTTCCTGTGAATATTGATTGACTTGCGAATTGAGGGCGATGCCAAACTGGCCGAGTTCGTTATTGTCATAGGGCACCAGCGACCCCGACACCGCCGGGAACGGAAAATCCGCTGCGCCGATCTGGTTTTGTCCGCGATAGCCGGTGATGACATTGAGCTTGCCGCCCGGCAATCCGATCTCGAGGTTGGACATGGCGCCCCAGGCGCGCAGATCTTCGCCGTTCGCCAGATTGCCGATCGGCTGTTTGATGATGTTTTGGATGTCAGCCAGAATCGACGCGCCGCCCACCACTGCGACCGGCGCACTGACGTCGCCATAGCCAGAATAGGAGACGCGCTTGCCATTGGCCGGGCTGTTCTGTTCGGCATTGAATCCGCTATGAATATAGTCGGCCGACAGATCCCAGATCACATTATCCATCGAGGCGGGAACCAGGCGGACCGATTCGCGGACGCCATAGTCATTATGCGCGTTCAGCCGGGTTGCGGTCGCCACATCGTCGACATAGCCATCATCCCTGATGCCGTACACCGAGGTCTTGGTGAGGATTTCGTGGCTCGCCGGCAGATTGACCGAAGCCTCGCCGAACTCGCGATTATAGGCGCCATAGCCGCCCTCGACATAGCCGCCAAAGGCGTCGGTCGGTTTGGCCAGTGACACCACCACGGCGCCGCCGGTCGAGTTGCGGCCGAAAAGCGTGCCTTGCGGGCCGCGCAGGACCTGCAGCTGGTCGACATCGAACAGGCCGAAATTATTGGCGCTCTGGCGACCGATATAGATGTCGTCGACATAGGTGCCGACCTGCGGATCGAAGGTGGGGAAGGATTCGGTCTGCCCCATGCCGCGGAGATAATAGACATTGGCCGATCCGGTTCCGACATTGTTGGTGCCGAACATGTTGGGGACCAGACGGCTGATATCGGCGGTTCCCTTGATCTGCAATTGCTCGAGCTGAGCACTGTCGAAACTGCTGACCGAGATCGGCACATCCTCGAGATTTTGCCTGATACGCTGTGCCGTCACCACCACGTCTTCCAAACCGCCGCTGGTCGCCGTCTGTGCCATCGATTGAGACGTCGAGCCGAGCAGCGCCAACAATGAAACGCCCATCAGGATTTTGTTTCGCATGGTGTGTAAATCCCCCGTGTTGATCGTCTGATTCAGAAAATGTCGAGCCTGATCAACTTTTTGTTCCGAGCCTGGATGATTCTATATTTATAAAACTCGACGCGTCATTCACGTCGTCTTTCTTCAGTCAGTGTGACCTTGAATAATTTCTGATCGCGGAACCAATGCCAGGTGCGCGCCCGGTCGCGACCATCCGCGCTGATCTGAATCATTTCGCAAACTTCGATGCCGGGATCAGCCCGAAAGGTGAATCGCAAATAGACGGTAAAATCGTCGACCTCCCACAAGCAGCCGATCAATTCGTCATCGAACCACAGCCGTCCGTCCCGCGACGAAGCGGTGAAGAGCCCGCGGCTTTCGCGTCCGTCGGGCCATAGATTGTGGGTGCGGAGGCGGAAATCGCAGCTGCCATCGTCGGGAAATTCGGAGTCGATCCGCACCTCATAGTGGTCCAGAAGAACCCCAGCCGGCGAACAATGCCGATAATTGCCGATCCATGCACCTTCATGGCGGGAAAAATGTGGCATCAATAGACTGAGGCGATTTGGCATCGGTCTGCCTGTCGGTGCTTAATGATATACTCTTATATCATTTAGACAGGTGAAATTGGCGATGGCAAGCATTCCGTCATCAAAATGCAAGACGCCACCCGCGAAACCGTCGCCCGGCGTTTGAGGGCAAATTCAAAACTGGGTGACGCGGGTCAGCGCGGATCCGCCACAGTGGGCAGCGGATAAGCCGTCTTGAGCGCTTCCTGATAGGCGGCGAATTCGCCCTTGATGGCCTGGAATTCGCGCTGCACCACAGCGCGATAGGCCGGTTTGCTGGCGAAGTCATACAATAGTGCGGTCATCGCTTCGGCATCGACGATAAATCCGTGGTGACCCACCAGGGCGGTGGTGTCCTTCTCCATCTCATAGGTGTGGTAGGGCGCGTTGGAGGTCTGTGTGGAGAAGCCGACGCCGGGGATTTCGCTGGAAACGCTGCCGGTTTCTTCCCAGCCCGACGGTTTGGCCGGCAGTTGCTGGATGGCGGTGGCGCCGTACAGCTTTTCGTAGGCGAACGCCACTTCATCGAGGCTTGCCACGGAAATCCCGTCGCGATCGCTGCCATCTTCCTGGATCTTCAATTTGGTGCCGGTGGACAAGGCCGCGGCGCGTGCCGCATTGTCGACGATGGTGCGTACCTGGGCGAGATAGACCGGATCGGGGTACCGAATATAGAAATGCGCGACGGCGCGATCGGGCACCACATTGGGGGCGGTGCCGCCTTCGCTGATCACACCCTGGATCAGTGTTTCCGGGCGAAGCGAACTGCGCATGCTGTCGATGTTCTCGAACAAATGGATCACCGCTTCCAACGCATTGCGGCCGGCCCAGGACGCCATCTGATGGGCCGGCGCGCCGCTGTAAATATAGTGGACCCCGTCGATATTCAGGCAACAGCTGCCGAATCCGGGCGCGGCACGGCTGGTGACCGGCGCCGAGTGGCTGCGCACCACCAAATCCGCTTCCTTGAAGGCGCCCTGATCAAACATGATGGTCTTGACCACCGGCATCATTTCCTCGGCCGGCGTGCCATAGAGCAGGATGCTGCCGGGCTGATGTGTTCTTTTCAAATATTCGGCCATGGCGACAGCAACCGCCATGCCGATCGGCCCCTGGAAACTGTGCTGGTCACCATGGAACGGACCGTTGGAACCCTTCAGCGCATCATATTCCAGGATGATGCCCATCTTCGGCCCGTCGCCTGCTCCCTGGAAGCGGCCGATAAAGGCGGTATCGAAGCCGGCCACCGGCCGTTCGATGGTAAAGCCATGGCGGAGCAGATAGTCGGTTTCGATCTTGACCGTGCGGGTCTCGGTGAAGCCGATTTCCGGATGACGGGTGATATCGTCCCCCATGGCGATCAGTTCGGTCTCCATCAATTGCCGGGCCCGCGCCACGATCTGGTCGCGTATCGGATCGGGCGCCGTCACCTGCCTGACTAGCCCGGCGATGTCGAGCGATTCTTCCAAGGCCGCGCGTTCAGCCAAAATTGCGGCCGCCGCCTTTTGCTCAGTGGCAGTCTCCTGGGCGCGTGCCGGGCCGGCCAGCCCGACGAGAAGCGCGACCAGCAACAGCGGATTCCCAAATGCAGTCGCGGCATCACCCATCAGTCACCCCGCCATACGGTATCATCCTGTTGTTATTTATAGCGTAATAGACGGCGACGACGGAGACAACCCGGTGTCCACCGCGAAATCCGGTTTAAGCCGCTAAAATCGCCGGTATTATGCGGGTGGAACCTAGTGCTCCGTTTCCGAAATTCGAATAGCTTTGCGCACAGGACTTTCGAATTTCGGAAACGATCAGAGCACCAGGGAAGAATTTGATTCTAGTGGTGCTTTATGTTTTTGAAGTTCCGAAAATCGCGGGTACCAAAGTTGTCGGAACTTCAAAAACGCACCACGCGTCATCGACACACGCGCTCACGCCGGATGGGATAACCAACATGTTGAAATTCTTGCCACGGCTCGGCCCTTTGCTGCCGATTCTGCTGCTATGTGCTTGCCAGCAGGCCCCTGCAGCGACCTCCGACTACGCTCAGCTGGTTACCCTTGCCGAACAATGGCGCCGTTTCGCGGCGCCGCCGATCAGCGATTGTCTGCCCGATTACAGCCCGGCCACCTTGTCGGCCAAGGCGCTGCTGCTGGCGAAATTCCGCGCCCGACTGGCGGCGATCGACAGCTCGGCCTGGTCGGCCGACCAGAAGGTTGATCGCCGCCTGATCGAGGCCGAAATGAACGGTCTCGACTTCGATCTGCGCGTGTTGCGGCCCTGGGCGCGCGATCCCAGTTTCTATGCGACCCTATGGGGCGAACAGAGCGACGTGCCGGCGCATGAAGGACCCGGCGCCGCTCCGGTCATCGATCTGTTCAAATATGACTACCCGCTGGCGACGGCCGACCAAAAGGAACTGACCTGTCTGATCGGGGCGGTGCCGGCGTTGCTGGCGGCAGCAAAGACCGACCTCAAAGACGGCAATGCCCGCGATCTCTGGCTTTATGGTGGACGCGCCTTCAAACAGCAGAGCGCGCTTTTGGCCGCGCTGGCCGCCGGCACGCTCGACATGCGCACCTTGGACGGAACCAAGCGCGCCACCCTGGAGGGCGCCGATCCGGCGCTGCTGCAGGCGGTGGAAAAGGCGCGCCAGGCGACCGACGCGTTCGCTGCCTGGGTTGCCGCCGAAGCCCCCGGCAAGACTGGGTCCTCCGGGGTCGGCAAGGAAAATTACAGCTGGTACCAGAAGAACGTGCATCTGGTGCCCTATGACTGGCAAACGCAAGTAACGCTGCTGGAACGCGAATTGGAAAGATCGCATGCCGCGTTGGCGCTCGAGGAATTCCACAATCGAGCCTTGCCACCTTTGACGCCTGCCGATAGCTGGTCGGCCTTCAAGACCTTGGCAGCCGCGAAAAGCAAGCGAATCGCCGACTTCCTGATCGAAAGCGGCATCGCTGCCGATCGGACCATCTACCGCGATGCCCTGGCTGCCCAGCAACTGGATGGCTATGCCTTGCCGGGCCAGCGCAATTTTTTTGCCGAGACCTTGGCGCGCGAACCGCTCGGGCTCTATTCGCATGAATATCACTGGGTAGAACTGGCGCGCCTCAAGAACGAACCCCTGCCTGACGCGATTCGCCGCACCATCCCGCTCTCGAATATCTTCGACACCCGCTCGGAGGGGCTGGCCACGGCGATGGAGGAGATTCTGATGCAGGCCGGTCTCTATGACGACGCGCCGCGCGGGCGCGAAATCGTGCTGACCATGCTGGCCAATCGTGCCGCCCGCGGTCTGGCCTCGCTTTATGTCCAGGCCAATCAGATCGACCTGAAACAGGCCGGTCAATTCCATGCCCGCTGGACACCGCGCGGCTGGTCCGATCCCGCCAGCGATCTGGTCGGCTTCGAACAATTGCTCTATTTGCGCCAGCCGGGCTATGGCACCAGCTACATTACCGGCAAGCTGCAATTCGATCGGCTGATTGCCGATGCCGCGCAACAGGCGGAAAGCCGAGGCGCGCCTTTCGAGCTGGCCGCCTTTTTTGCCCGCTTCAACCAATGCGGCATCATGCCGTTTGCCTTGATCGAGCAGGAAATGCTGGCGCCGCCGCCGCGTCTGGGCGAGGAGTAACCGAGGATGACCGATTCAGTCGAAGCCGACGATATCGCTCAAGCCGTCGCGGCCTTTCTCGCGGTGGAGATTCCGCCCCTCTGCCAGGAAGGCGTGCGCGCCAATCTCGAATTGCTGCTGACTCATGCGCGCATTCTGGCGGCTTGGAGTGCGCCGCCGGCGGAAAACCGGCGATGAACTGGCCGTCCTTCGCGGAGATTGCCGAGAGCGTGCGTTGCGGGCGGGTTACCGCCTTGTCCTTGACCGAGCGGGCGCTGACCGAGATTCGACAGCACGATCACGCCACCGCCAGTTTCACCCGGGTGCTGGCCGACCAGGCACGGGCGGCGGCGGCGGCCGTCGACGCGCAGGCGGCTGCCGGCCGGGATCCTGGGCCGCTCGCCGGCGTGCCGTTCGGCGTCAAGGATCTTTTCGACTTAGCGGGGCTGCCCACCACCGCCGGCGCCAGAACCCGACTGACGACGGCGCCGGCAAAGCGCGACGCAGTTGCCGTGCAGCGCCTCAAAGCTGCCGGCGCGGTGTTGGTGGGCACGCTCAACATGGATGAATTCGCCTACGGATTTGCCACCGTCAACGCGCATTTCGGCACTACGCGCAACCCTCATGACCGGCAAAGGCTGGCCGGCGGTTCGTCCGGCGGCTCGGCGGCGGCGGTCGCCGCCGGGCTGGTGCCGCTTAGTCTGGGGAGCGACACCAACGGCTCGATCCGGGTGCCGGCCGCCCTGTGCGGTATCTGGGGCTTGCGGCCGGCCGATGGTGCCATTTCCACCGAGGGTGTGTTCCCGCTGGCCGAAAGCTTGGACACTGCCGGCCCGTTTGCTCGATCGGCTGCCGATCTCGAGCGGGCCTTTGCGGTGCTGGCGGAGCGACCGGCCGATCCAGTGGCGACGTCGCAGCCCCGCGTCAAACGGCTGGGCGGCTGGTTCGTGCGCAACGCGACGACCGAGGTGCTGGCGGCGCTGGACCTTGTGGCGGCGCATCTCGGTGTGATCGACATCGCGCCGCTGGAATCGGCCGAGGCGGCGCGCTCGGCCAGTTTTCTGATCACCGCTGCCGAAGCCGGCGCCCAGCACGCCGCCTCGCTCAGTCGGAGCGCGCTTGACTATGATCCGGCGGTGCGCGACCGCCTGCTGGCCGGCACTCGGCTGCCGGCCGCGATCCTTTTGCGGGCGCAACATTTTCGCGGGCTTTATCGCGCCGAAGTAGCGTCGCTGTGGCGCACGGCGGACATTCTGATCGCCCCGGCCACCCCGGTGGTAGCGCCGCTGATCGAGGCGCCCAGCCTGATGCTGGACGGCAAACCAGCCCCGGCGCGGGCCAATCTCGGCCTTTATACCCAGCCGCTCAGCCTGGCCGGTATGACTGTGGTGGCGGCGCCGGTGGCGGCGCGGACCGGCTTGCCGGTCGGCCTGCAGTTTGCTGCCGCTCCCGGCCGCGAAGCCATGCTGTTCAGCCTGTTGCGCCGGTTGGAACAGGGTGGCGTGCTCGCCACCCGGGAACTCGATCAGAGCTAATGGCACCGGGTCCCGATCCCGCGGAATCTGCTCTGAACCTTCATGAATCATTCATCAGTGCGGCGATAGCATTGCCATGGTCTTGCCGCCATTTCGGCGGCTTGGTCGTCCTGTAGAATAGTCTTCGCGCGTGCCGCGTCCATTCCTGAAAAGGTTCCTGGCGTTTAGGGGCAAGTCTATGAGTCGCGGCGTCGCCGAGCGCACAGCAGAAGACATTAGGGTCGATGCGCTCAACGGCTATCGCGTCTTGGATACCTTGCCGGAGCCGCATTATGACGACATCATGGCGCTGGCCGTGCGTTATTTTTCCGTCCCCGGCGCTGCGCTCTGCCTGGTCGATCGCGACCGACTGTGGTTCAAGTCGCAGATCGGCATCAATGCCCTGGAAATTCCGCGCGACCGGAGTTTTTGCGATGTCGCAATCGGCCAGACCGAGGTTCTGGTGGTGCCCGACGCGTCGCGTGATCCGCGTTTTGCTGCCACTGCGCTGGTCATCGGCGAACCCCATATCCGCTTTTTCGCCGGCGCGCCATTGATCAATCCCAATGGCCATGCGCTCGGCATGCTCGGCATTTTCGGCCCTAAAGCGCGCAGTTTCAGTGAGGCAGAGAAGACCACGCTGTTGCTGCTGGCGCGGCAGATCGTCGATCAATTGGAACTGCGCAAACAGCGTACCGCTCTGATCGACGCCATGCAGGAAGTGCATGACCGCAACCAGGAACTGGCGCTGCACAACCGCACCTTGGAACGCATCACTCTGGGCGCCGCCCCGCAGGAGCTCTTGCTGGAACTCACCCTTCAGATCGAAGCTCTGCATCCGGGTCGGTTCTGCTCGGTGCATATGCTGGACGGAGAAAAATTGCGTACCTGCGCGGCGCCCAGCCTGCCTGCGGCCTATAACGCGGGGCTCGACGGCGTGGCGATCGGCGAAGGCAGGGGATGTTGCGGAACTGCCGCTTTTCGGGGCGAACGGGTCATCGTCGAGGACATAGCACGCCACCCCGTTTGCCAGGAGTTCCGCCAGTTGGCTGTCGAGGCCGGGTTGCAGTCCTGCTGGTCCCAGCCCATCAAGGATGGGTCGGGCAAGGTACTTGGCACCTTCGCCATCTATCAGCGGCGGCCGGCGGTACCGAGTGTCGCGGAGATCGCCCTGATCGAGCGCTACGCCAATCTGGCAGCAATTGTCATCGAGAAAAGCAACATCGAACGGAAAGTGCATCAACTTGCCTATTATGACGTTTTGACGGCTTTGCCCAATCGTCGATTGTTGGAAGACCGCTTGACCCAGGCGATCGCCGCCAGCTCGCATAGCCATCTATACGGCGCCTTGCTGTTCATCGATCTCGACCAATTCAAGACCATCAACGATACGCTGGGCCACACCAAAGGCGATCGGCTGCTGGGAAATGTAGCGCTCAGACTCAAAGACTGCGTGCGGGCGGAGGACACGGTGGCGCGGTTGGGGGGCGACGAGTTCGTGGTGATGATCGCCAATCTGAGCCTCGACCTCGTCGAGGCTGCCAAGCTGGTGGAAACACTGGGAGAGAAGTTGCTGTTCGCCTTGAGCCGGAACTACCAATTGGACGACGATAGCTGCCGCTGCACCTCAAGCATCGGCGCGACGCTGTTCCGCGGAGTCGACGCCACCATCGGCAATCTGATGAAACAGGCCGATCTGGCATTGTCCAAGTCCAAATCGATGGGGCGCAATGTCATCCACTTTTTTGATCCCTCCATGGAAGCGGCGGCGGTCAAACGGGTGACACTGGAAGCCGATCTGCGTCTGGCGCTGCAACATGAGCAATTCGTGCTGCATTATCAAGCGCAAGTGGAAGGCGAGGGGCGGCTGGTCGGCGCCGAGGCGCTGGTACGCTGGCAGCATCCGCAGCGCGGCTTGATCGCGCCGGCTGAATTCATACCGATCGCCGAAGAAACCGGGCTGATCATTCCACTGGGCGATTGGGTGTTGCGCAGCGCCTGTCGGCAATTGGCGTTATGGGCAAAAAATAGCGTCATGGCAGATTTGAGCATCGCCGTGAACATCAGCGCCAAGCAGATCCAACAATCGGATTTTGTCGCGCAGGTGCTGGAGATCCTGCGCCAGACCAACGCGCCGCCGCACCGGCTGAAACTGGAATTGACGGAAAGCCTGCTGGTTGACAATGTTCAGGACATCATCGAGAAAATGGTCGCCTTGCGCGCGTCGGGCATCGGTTTCTCGCTCGACGACTTCGGCACTGGTTATTCTTCCCTGTCCTATCTCAAGCGGCTGCCGCTCGAGCAGTTCAAGATCGACCAATCCTTCGTGCGCGACGTGCTGTTGGACAGTAATGACGCCAGTATCGCCAGGACCATCGTCGCCCTGGCGCAAAGTCTTGGTCTGGGGGTGATAGCGGAAGGCGTGGAAACAGTCGATCAGCGCAACTTTCTGGCGCGCTCTGGCTGCCATGCCTATCAGGGTTTTCTGTTCAGCCGGCCATTGGCTTTGGCCGGCTTCGAGGACTACAGCGCGTCGGTCCGCGTCCATTGACCGTCACGGTTTAGCCCAGATTGCGTTCGGCGAAGCGCCAATCGACCAGATGGTCGAGCCAGCCAGCGATATAGTCGGCGCGCCGGTTTTGGAAATCCAGATAATAGGCGTGCTCCCAGACGTCGAGCGTCACCAGGGACCTATCCTGGGTGGTGAGCGGCGTATCGGCGTCGCTCGTGACACGGATCTCGAGCGGGCCGCCGGCGCGGGCGACCAGCCAGATCCAGCCGCTGCCGAATTCACCCAGCGCGGCGGCGACAAACGCGTCGCGAAATGCAACAAAACTGCCGAAGGCGCTGTCGATCGCCTGTTTCAAGGCGCCCTGCGGCGCGCCGCCACCATCCGGTTTCATGCTGGTCCAATAGAAATTGTGGTTCCAGACCTGCGCAGCGTTATGATAGATCGCCTTGGCGGCGGGGTCCTTGGCGGAACCGCGGACAATATCCACCAGCGGCAAACCGGCCAAGGCACTGCCGACCAGCAATTTGTTGAGGGTGGCGACATAGCCGGCGTGATGTTTTCCATAGTGGAAAGACAGGGTGCGGGCGGAAATTACCGGCGCCAGAGCCGCTTCGCCATAGGGCAGCGGCGGCAAGGCGATCGCTGTATCGGGTTTGGAGATGTGCATGTCAAATTCCTTGACGGACGCTGGTCCGCCTGTCGAACCTGCCGGATCATAGTCTAGGCGGAGCAGCCCCTGCGATGCAGGGTCGGGATGTACTTAGCGGGGAAGCGGAAATGACGGCGAAGCTGCAACATTTTATCGGCGGCAAAGCGACGGACGGCAGCAGCGGGCGTTGGGGCGAGGTGTTCGATCCGGCGCGGGGCTCGGTCGCGAAACTTGTGCCATTGGCGTCGCAAAGTGAGGTCGACGCCGCCATTGCTGCCGCCCACGCCGCCTGGCCGGGCTGGGCCGCCCACACGCCTCTGGCGCGCGCCCGTGTCATGGCGCGCCTGGTCCAGCTGCTGCAGCGTGACGCCGACCGTCTGGCCGCGCTGATCACGCAGGAACATGGCAAGGTGCTGTCGGATGCGAAGGGCGAAATGACGCGCGGTCTCGAAGTGGTGGAATTCGCGGCCGGCATACCGCATCTGCTGAAGGGCGACTATAGCGAGCGGGTCGGGCGTGGCGTGGACAGCTGGAGTCTGCGCCAGCCATTGGGCGTGGTGGCCGGCATCTCGCCCTTCAATTTTCCCGCCATGGTGCCGATGTGGATGTTCCCGCTGGCGATCGCCTGCGGCAATTGTTTCATCATGAAACCATCCGAAAAGGACCCCAGCCTGTCCTTCGAACTGGCACTGCTGCTGCGCGAAGCCGGACTGCCGGACGGCGTGTTCTCGGTGGTGCAGGGCGGCAAGGAAGCGGTCGATGCCCTGCTCGACAGCCCAACCATCCAGGCCATCAGTTTCGTAGGCTCCACCCCCGTCGCCGCCGCCGTCTATCGGCGCGGCACCGCCGCCGGCAAGCGGGTGCAGGCACTGGGGGGCGCCAAGAATCACATGGTGATCATGCCGGACGCCGATCTCGACCAGGCGGTGGACGCGCTGATGGGCGCCGCTTTCGGCTCGGCCGGCGAACGTTGCATGGCGATCTCGGTGGCGGTCCCGGTCGGCGCGCAGACCGCCGATGCCCTGATCGCCCGATTGATTCCGAAGATCGCCGCGCTGGTGGTGGCGCCCGGCACCGATCCGGGCGCCGAGATGGGTCCGCTGATATCAAGCGCCCACCGCGACAAGGTGGCCTCCTATATCGATCTCGGCGTCGATGAGGGAGCCCAGCTGCGTGTCGATGGCCGCGGCCTGCGCGTGCCCGGGCATGAGGACGGTTTCTTCATCGGCGCTTCGCTGTTCGACTGCGTCACGCCGGCCATGCGGATCTATCGAGAGGAGATCTTCGGGCCGGTCCTGTCGGTGGTGCGAGTCGGCGATTTCGACGCCGCCCTGGCCCTGGTCAATAGCCATGAATTCGGCAATGGCGCCGCGATTTTTACGCGCGACGGCGACGCTGCGCATGAATTTGTCGGCGGCGTGCTGGCCGGCATGGTCGGAGTCAATGTACCGATTCCGGTGCCGATGGCGTTCCACAGCTTCGGCGGCTGGAAGCGCTCGCTGTTCGGCGACCATCACATCCACGGGCCGGAAGGGGTCCGCTTCTACACGCGCCTCAAGACGGTGACATCGCGCTGGCCAGCCGGCATCCGCGCCGGCGCCGACTTCAGCATGCCGACTCTCGGGTGATCCGAGGTGGTCGGATGTCGCTCCAGCCGTTGGCCGGCACAGCGTTGCCGGCCTATAGAAATTGAAGCGCAGTCCGCTTTTTATGAAGGAGGCACCGCATGAGCGTCAGATCGCTTGATCACGCGACGATCCGTACCGACGATCTCGCTACCACGCGGGCCTTTTATGAACAATCGATGGGCTTGACAAGCGGGGCGCGACCGCCCTTCGATTTCCCCGGCGCCTGGCTTTATGGCGAAGACGGCACCCCCGTGATTCATCTGATCGGCATCGAAAAAAATGGCGTCAGCGGCAGCGGCGCCGTCGACCACATCGCCTTCAGCTGCGACGGCTTCGAATCGCTGCGGGCGCGGCTCGACCGCGCCGAAATACCTTATCGTGAACGCGTCGTGCCGGGACTGGGCCTGCGCCAACTATTCCTGACCGACCCGCAAGGGATCAAGCTGGAGTTGAATTTTCCAGCCTAGGGGGTGCGTTTTTGAAGTTCCGACACCTTTGGTACCGGCGATTTTCGGAACTTCAAAAACAAAAAGCACCACTAGATTCAATATTTTACCTAGTGCTCTGATCGTTTCCGAAATTCGAAAATCCTGTGACCGAAGTTATTCGAATTTCGGAAACGGAGCACTGGTGGCACAACGCCGCACTCTGGCTGCGGCGCTTCACTCCGACTCGGGATCGTCCGCCTCGCCAAAGGTCGGTCCATAGCTGCTGCGGCGGTCGTTGCCCGCGTGGGTGCCGTTCCCCGGCACGACACCGCCACAATAATTTGGCATGCGCTGGGTGTTGCCTTCATCCGACGGCGCGTTGTCGGCCGCGCACAAGGAAGGATAAGTTCCATCGACCTGATTTTGCTGAAATACGCATGCTGACAAAAGAATGACGAGAGTCAATAAGGGGCCGGTGATCAGGTAACGTGAAGCACACATGGGAGCCTCCTTCCTGCATAAAGCAGGCTATTGCGCGACCAACACTACTTTGCTTTACTAGATGTACGACTAATTTTTCCGCTGACATTAGCAACATCGTCAATTTCGTCATACCGAATGCCAGCCTCGGCTTTGCGTAATGCTTGGCTGGCATTATAGTAGTCATGGTTGGCAAACAGCGTGTTGGCTTCGTCCACCGCGGCAATGCTGCGCTCCAAGGGCGCCACAGCGAGCGTGTAATTGACGTCGATCGCCGCCAGCTTGATGGTGCGCAGCGCTTTGGCGCCGTCCCCCGTGGCCAGACCTTTACGCGCCGATACGATCGCGGCCGCCTTGGCGGGCGTTGCCTGGAAAGTCTCGCCCAGGGCAAGATCGCCATCGATCGGAATCCAGGTCACCGGGGTGGCGTCGGGCACTGCCGCCGCCGGGGCGGGTGCCGGGCCGTGCTGAGGCGGATGCAGCGCCGATTCGGCTTTGACGAACGCGCTCTGATCGGTCTTGGCTTTGGCGAGCGACGCCTGGGCATCGGTCACGAACTGAGCCGCCTCTTCGATGCGCCCATCGAAGATCGCCAAGCGGGCGAGATGAATATCCTCGAAAGCGCTGATACCATCGGTCGACAAACGTCCAAATTCCTGCTCGGCAACCTTGGTCGCGGCTATGTCGGCCGGCGTCGTGCTGTCGGCCTGCACCAAAGCGGGCACCAACAGCGCGCTGACCAGCGCGACCAAAGTCGTTGGTAAATGTTTCATTGGCGTCGCCCCCTGCTCCGGATCATGGCATCCCACAGATCCATTCAGCAGGACGACAGAAAATCAGTGTCAGGCAGCATAAGGGCCGGCAACGCGGCCGAGGAAGCGTCGGAAATTACTCAGAAGTCATAACCCGGTTTTACCGGGTCAAAGTCCGGTGGTCAGCACCATGCGGAAGCGGGCGGCGCCGCTCATCATTCGGTCATAGGCTTCGGCAGCGCGCTCAAGCGGCATGGTTTCGATCACGGCGCGGACATGGGTAAGCGAACTGAATTTGAGGGTATCTTCGGAATCGGTCGCCGTGCCTGACGGCCACCCTTGGATCGAGCGTCGTCCACCGATCAGCAGCAATGGTGAAACCTCGATCGGCTCCATCGACACTCCCACCACCACCATCTTTCCATCATTCGCCAGGCCGCCCAATGCGGCGCTCATCGCCTTGGCGTTGGTGAGGGTGGCAAGGATGACCTTGGCGCCACCCAGCTTGGCCAAGGCGGCGGCTACGTCCTCCTGTGTGCTGTCGATGGTATGATGGGCGCCGAGCCGGCGGGCGAGGGGTGCCTTGTCGGTGCCGCGGGCGACGGCCACCGTGTCAAATCCCATCTTGGCTGCGAATTGTATGGCGAGGTGGCCCAAGCCGCCGACCCCAAGGACGGCCACCAGATCGCCTGCGCCGGCGCCGCTGTGGCGCAGTGCGTTGAAGGTAGTGATCCCGGCGCACAGCAGGGGCGCCGCTTCGGCGGAGTCGAGATCGTCGGGGACCGACGCCAGCGCATCGAAGGGCGCGATCATATAGTCGGCATAGCCGCCATCGTAGGAAATCCCCGGTATCAGACCATTGGCGCACAGGATGAATTCGCCGCGGCGACAGGCCGCGCAGTGCCCGCAATGGCCGCCGTACCAGCCAATGCCGACTCGCTGACCGGGCTGCCAGTCGGGCACGCCGGCGCCCAGGGCATCGATGATGCCGATCACTTCATGTCCCGGCACGCGTGGAAAAGCGATGCCCGGGAAGGCGCCCAATTTTGTGAAAGAATCACTGTGGCAGACGCCGCAGGCTTGCACCTTGACGCGAACCTGGCCCGCCGCCGGCTGCGGAATGTCGCGTTCCACCAGTTCGAACGGCCCATTGGCGCTGGTAACCTGCACCGCCCGCATGCGCGACATGATCGATCCTCATTGGCTGGCTGATGGAGGCGGGATGATCCCCCGGGGCCTGTTATTCTGTCAATCCTCGACTGCTTCCGGCCGTGGGGTCGCGGTCGCCTTGCCGCCATGATGGAGATCGAGCAGCGCAGGCTTGACCTCTGCCAGAATTTCCTTGGCCCGCAGGGCTTCCGTCGCAGTACCATGGGCGCTTACCAGAAAGCCGTCGGCGCCGATTTCGGTCTCATAGCGGACCACGCTGTCTTTCGGAATGCCGATATTGTAGAAGCCGACCACCTTTTCTTCGACGTGATATCCCTTGCCGACCACGCTCAATTGATCGATCGCGACTCCGGCCCCGCTCAATTTTTTGACGGCCGCTTCGGCGGCCGAGTGATCGGGGAAAACAGCGATGACGCAATCGGCTTTGTTCATGGGATCCGCGTCAGGTGCAGCTGCAGAATGAGGATATTCGTGGGTCATCCGCCATCACCAGAGTCGGATTATACCCAGCCAGTCGCCAATAAAGTCGCCAGATCACGCATCATCCTGTACCCTTCCACCAACCGCCAAGGAAGAGCGGGCGTTGCCGGCGTCGCGGGGGAGATCGAGGCCATGATTGCATGACTGATGGTGACGATCCTGTTTCCCGGGCCCGCCGCCTGGTCGCCCATGACGAAGTAGTCCACGCCCATGAGGCGGTGGTGCCGGGCATCGTCCAGACCTCACTATTCACCTTCGCCACGTTCCAGGAGATGTCGGACACTTTTGCCGGCCGGCGCGGTCGCAACGTCTATTCCCGCACCACCAACCCGACGGTCGCTCTGTTCGAGCAGAAGATGGCGGCTTTGGAGGAAACCGACGACGCCATCGGCTTTCCCAGCGGCATGGCCGCGATTTCCGGGACGGTGCTGGCCTTCGTCGAACCCGGCGATCGCATCGTCTGCGTTCGCCACGTCTATCCCGACGCCTACCGTCTGTTCGAAACGCTGCTGAAGAAGCTGCAAATCACCACAACTTATGTGGATTGCGCCGACCTCGCCGCGGTTGCGGCCGCGCTGCCGGGCGCCAAGCTCCTCTATCTGGAAAGCCCGACCAGTTGGATGATGGAGGCGCTCGACGTGACCGCCTTGGCCGCCCTGGCCAAGCAGCAAGGCGTCCTCAGCCTGATCGACAATTCCTGGGCGACACCGGTATTCCAGCGCCCGGCGACGCTGGGCGTCGATCTGGTTCTGCATTCGGCCTCGAAATATATCGGCGGACACAGCGACACGGTCGCCGGCGTGGTGGCGGGCCGCGCCGATCTGGTGGCGCATATCCGCCGCATCATCTGTCCCTATATCGGCGCCAAGCTGGCGCCGTTCGAGGCCTGGCTGTTGATCCGCGGCCTCAGGACCCTGCCGGTGCGCATGCAGGCGCATGAGTCGGCTGCGCTGACCTTGGCGCGGCGGTTGGACGAGCATGCCGGCGTGACCGGCGTTCATCATCCGGCGGTGACCGGACCGCTGCCCGCCGGTCTCACCGGGACCTCGGGGCTGTTCTCTTTCACCGTCGATGACAGCGTCGACATCCCGGCCTTTTGCGACGCGCTGGAACTGTTCCATCTCGGCGTCAGCTGGGGTGGCCATGAAAGCCTCGTCGTGCCCGCCCTGGTAACCCGGGTCCAGGCGGCCGGGCCCAATTCCGCCCTCGATTTCGGCGTGCCCGCCGCGATGATCCGCCTGCATGTCGGGCTGGAGGGAACCGAGGCATTGTGGTCCGACCTGACCAGGGCATTCCGGGTCGCGGGGCGCTGACGGTGAAACGCTTGCTGCTGGCTGCCGTGCTGGCTGTGCCTTTGGCGACGCCGGTCAGGGCCGACAGCACGCTCCGGCTGGTGGAAGTGTTGACCAGTCCGGAGCGGACGGAGACATTGCAGGCGCTGGTGGCCGGGTTCGAGGCGGCCAATCCCCACACCCATGTCGAGGTGACGTCGCTGGCCTGGGGTTCTGCCTATGAGAAACTGGCGACCATGATTGCGGCGGGCGACGTCCCTGACGTGGTCGAGATGCCGGATCGTTGGCTGTCGCTCTATGCCGGCAATGGCCAGCTGGAAAATCTGGACCCTTATCTGGCCGGGTGGCGGGAGACCCCCGGTCTCAACCAAAAGGCCCTGGCAGTGGCCAGGACGGTGGGACAGACCGCCTACATGCTGCCTTATGGCTTCTATTTGCGGGCGCTCTATTATAACAAGGCGATCTTTCGCCAAGCCGGGATCCCAGCCCCACCCAAGACGCTGGAAGAGTTTCGCGCCGATTCCGCCCGCATTGCCCAATTGCCGGGCAAGTCCGGCTATTGCCTGCGGGGCGGCCCCGGCGGTTTGAATGGCTGGGTCATGATCGGGGCCGCGATGGCCGGTTCCAATGCGTTTTTTCATGAGGACGGTACCAGCGCACTCAACGATGCCGGCTGGGTGGCCGGCGCAAATTGGCTTATCGATCTGTACAAGGAGGGGCTGGCGCCCAAGGACAGCGTCAATTGGGGCTTCAATGAGGTGGTGGCGGGTTTCTATAGCGGTGCTTGCGCCATGGTGGATCAGGATCCTGACGCCCTGATCGCGCTGGCCCAGCGCATGAAGCCCGGCGACTTCGGGGTGGCGCCGTTCCCCAAGGGGCCCGGCGGCAAATCCTATCCCACGCTCGGTTTCTGCGGCTGGTCCATCTTCAGGCAATCGATGCATAAGGATCTGGCTTGGGCTCTGGTGACGGCGCTAGACGATCCCGGCGGCAATTTGACCTGGAACAAGCGCACCGGCGCCTTGCCGGTCTACACCAACGCCGCCAAGGACCCGTTTTACGCAAGCGCTGTCTATCAGGGGTGGTTCGAGGAACTGGCGGACCCCGACGTGGTGCCTACCTTGATGCCCACCGACCTGCCCGGCTTTGCCTATTTCGCCGACAGCCTGGTGGTGCGCAGCAGCCAGCAGGCCCTGCTGGGCCAGATCTCACCTGCCAACATGAACAAGCAATGGGCGGCCTATCTGACCAAGGCCAAGCGCAAGCAGGCGGAGATGGCCAAATGAGCGGCCGCGTCTTGGCGTTGGCGGTTGAGCCCTATCTCTATGCCGCCCCATCGGTCCTGCTGATCGCCGCCGTCATGCTGGTGCCCCTGATCACCGGCCTGTCCTATGCCTTCCACGACATCATCCTGCTGGATCCCTTGAGCGGAGATTTCGTGGGGTTGGACCATTTTCGCGATCTTCTGGAAGATGACAGCTTTTGGACGGCGCTCGTCAACACGGCAATCTGGACCGGTGTGTCGGTGATTTTGCAGTTTGGCCTGGGCCTGGTCCTGGCTTTGCTGCTCAACCGGCCCTTGCCCGGGCGGCGCCTGGTGCAGGCGCTGGTGTTTCTGCCCTGGGCGGTTCCGGGCTTCCTGTCAGGCCTGACCTGGGCCTGGCTGTTCAATCCGGTCATCGGTCCCTTGCCGCATTGGCTGCATGCATTGGGTATCATGGCCAGCGCCGACAACATCCTGTCCGACCCGCATCTGGCCTTGTTGGGGCCCATCGTCGCCAATGTCTGGTGGGGTATTCCCTTCTTTGCCATCACCCTGATAGCGGCGCTGCAGTCCATCCCACGGGATATCTACGAGGCCGCCAGCCTCGATGGCGCCGGTCCCTGGCTGCAGTTCCGCCGCATCACCCTGCCGCTGCTGGCGCCCACCATCGTCATCACCGTTTTGTTGCGCACGGTATGGGTGGCCAATTTCGCCGAGCTGATCGTGGTGATGACCAAGGGCGGCCCGGCCGATGCCACACAGACTCTCGCCAGCTACATTTTTACGCTGGCCTTTCAACGGTTGGATTTCGGCTATGCCTCTGCGGTGTCGGCCGTCCTGATGCTGCTGTTGCTGGCCTATGCCGGGGCAGTGATGGCGCTGCGCCGTGCCCTGCTGGAGCCACGGTGACAGTCCTGTTGCGCATTCTGCATTATGCGGCGCTGGCGGCCTTCCTGGCCTTTGCGCTGTTTCCGCTATTCTGGCTGCTGAAAGTCTCGGTTACACCTGACGATCTGCTTTATAGCGAGGGTGTGCGCCCATGGCCATCCCGAATGACCTTGGACAACTACCTGTCGGTGCTGCGCCACACTCAGTTTCCGCTCTACTTCCGCAATAGCCTGATCGTTTCCTCGGCCACCGCGCTGTTCTCTACCGCGGCGGCATCGGCCGCCGGCTATGGCTTCTCGCGCTTCCGCTATCCCGGCAAAAGCTGGGTGGCGGGACTGTTGCTGGTCAGCCAAATGTTTCCCCTGGTCATCATCGTCGCGCCGATCTTCCGTATCCTGGCTCCGCTGGGGCTGACCAACAGCCTGGCCGGGCTTGTCGTCGTCTATACCGCCCTCAACACCCCCTTCGCCGCCTTCCTCATGCAATCCTTCTTCGAGGCGATTCCCAAGGACCTGGAGGAGGCGGCGCTGATCGACGGCGCCACCCGGTTCCAGGCGCTGCGCCAGGTGATCCTGCCGCTCACTCTGCCTGCCCTGGCCGCCACCGGCGGTTTTGTGTTCACGGCGGCGTGGAGCGAATTGCTGTTCGCCTTGATGCTGAACTCGAGGGCATCAGTCACCACATTTCCCTCCGGTCTGTTGAGCTTCGTCTCGAAATTCTCCGTCGATTTCGGCCAAATGATGGCGGCCGGCGTCCTGGCATTGTTGCCGGTCTGTGCCTTCTTTTTCCTGATCCAACGCGCTCTGATCCAGGGCCTGACGGCCGGCGCCGTGAAAGGCTGATCCGTATGGCCGCCATTACCTTGACGCGACTACGCAAGAGCTTCGAGGCGGTTCCGGTGCTGCGCGGGATCGATCTCAGCATCGAAGATGGCGCGTTCGTCGTGCTGGTAGGGCCGAGCGGCTGCGGCAAATCCACCCTGCTGCGCCTGATCGCCGGATTGGAGGAGCCGACCAGCGGTGAGATACATATCGACGGGCGGCGGGTCGACGGCCTGGCGCCCAAGGACCGCGATCTGGCCATGGTGTTCCAGTCCTATGCGCTCTACCCGCACATGACGGTGCGGGAGAATATGAGCTTCGCTCTCAAGCAGCGACGCCTGGCGCCCGACCGCATCAAGGGCGCGGTTGAGGATGCGGCCGCCAAGCTGGGACTGACCGAGTTGCTGGAGCGCAAGCCCGCTGCGCTGTCCGGTGGCCAGCGTCAGCGCGTCGCGATGGGGCGCGCCATCGTGCGCCAGCCCAAGGCCTTTCTGTTCGACGAACCCTTGTCCAACCTGGATGCCCGCCTGCGCGAGCAGATGCGCTATGAGATCAAAAAGCTGCATTGCGATCTGGGTGCCACATCGATCTATGTTACCCATGATCAGATCGAGGCGATGACCATGGCCGACCGCATCGTCGCGATGAAGGACGGCGTGGCGCAACAGATCGGTCCGCCGGCCGAACTCTACGACGACCCCGCCAATTTGTTCGTGGCCGGTTTCATCGGCTCACCGGCGATGAATTTCCTTGCTGCCACGCTGGCATTGGAAGGCCGGATGGCGACGGTGACGATGCAGGGCGTGGCTCTGGCGCAAACGCCGGCACCTGCCGGGGTTGCGGCGGGCGGCGGGGTAATGGTGGGGTTGCGGCCGGAACGCATGGCAATCGTCTCACCCGGTTCGGGCGTCGCTGCCCGGGTCGATCTGGTGGAGCCGACCGGCCTGGGCCAGGTGGTGCATCTAAGGGTCGCCGACCAGCGCCTGAAGCTGTTCACCACTGACCGCCGGGGGCTGGCGGTGGGGGAGGCAGTAGGCTTGTCTTTCCACCCGTCGGATGTGTTGCTGTTCCATCCCGAGAGCGGCGAGCGGTTGCGCACGGCGGTCGTCACGACGCCTTGATCAGACAGTGTCGTCAGCGCAGTTTGGGCCGATCACAGAAGCGTGATTGCCGCGGTCAAGCTGGATCGTATAGAGGCGATCTTGACAGGTCATTGGCCGCACCGGTCTATGCCGAATAAGAAGGACCTTTTCGATGAGCACGGTATCAAGGGCCTTCGAGGCACAGCCTGCCTATGATGATCTGGCCGCCGAATTGTCGGGCTTGATCGCGGGTGAGCCCGATCCCATCGCCAATCTTGCCAACATGTCGGCGCTGATCTTTCAGCGGCTGCCTGACCTCAATTGGGCGGGTTTCTATCTGATGAAAAAAGGCGAATTGGTGCTTGGCCCGTTCCAGGGCAAGCCGGCATGCCTTCGCATAAAGCGGGGTGATGGCGTATGCGGCACGGCGGTGGCCAGAGGCCAACCGGTTGTGGTCGCGGACGTGCATGACTTTCCCGGCCATATCGCCTGTGACGAGGCGTCGCGCTCGGAACTGGTGGTGCCGATGCTGGCCGGTGGCGAGGTCGCCGGCGTGCTGGATCTCGACAGCCCGTCACCCGACCGGTTTGGCGAGAGTGACCGCGACGGCTGCGCCGCCCTGGTGGCGATCATGATGGACCATTTGGCCGCATATCCGGGCGCTCTGGAGCATCTGGCAAAATGATCAGCCGCAGGCTGAGTAAAGTCCGAGTCTGCCGTCCGCCGCCACTTCATGACAAAAAGGGGGCTCCGCTGCCGGGAAGGAAGCTGCAATTCGCCTGCCTTCCGCCAGACCTCTTACCGGACAAGGAGTCACTCCATGACAGGATCGTCAACAACCCGCGGCATGATCATCATCGGCATTATGGCCCTGTTGACCGGCTGCGCCCAGAATTCGCCCCACCCGGTGGCATCGAATCCACCCCCGGTGGCGCCCGGACCGAAGGCCGTCTGGTATACCGTTGCCTTCGACTCCAACAGTTCCGCCATCGACGATGGCGGCCGGACGGTCATCCATCAGGTGGTGCAGGCCCTGCAGCACAATCCCGCCGCGATTGCCACCATCATCGGCAAGACCGACACGGTCGGCACTGCCGACTACAACATGCATCTTTCGCATCTGCGCGCCGATGCGGTGCGCGACGCCCTGGTCTATGGCGACGGCATTGCCGCCGATCGGGTCGAGACGCGCTGGACCGGCGAACGTCGGCCGAACGTGATCACCGGAAACGATGTTGCCGCGGCCTCGAATCGAGTCGTCGACATCGCCATTCACTGATTGCCTGGAGATCACCATGACGTTCCGACTGATTTTCGTATTGGCCGCCAGCCTGCTCGCCGTCGCCGGTTGCGTGATCGAGCCCTATGGCGGCGATGGCCGCGGGTATCATGAGCACGGCGATCACGAGCACGGCGAGCATGAGTACGGCCGTGGCGTTTGGCGCGGTTAGCGCCGCTCCGGCCGGCAATTGCCAAGCCTGACAACGACAGTCCGCACCAACCCACCCCAGGAGAATATATGATGAGCTTCGCCAGCAAAGCCGTCCCGGAAAGTGCAATTCACGATTTGAACGCCATTCGCCGCGACATCGCCAATCTCAGGGACGATTTGGCAGGTCTCACGCGCGGCCTCGGCAAGGATTTCAGCGACAGCGTAACCCGGCAAAGCGGCCGTGCCGCCAAGGCGATCGGACAGCAGATCGACGAGCAGCCCTTATGGACCCTCGTGCTGGTGTGCGCCATTGGATTTGTCGGCAGCCGATTGCTGTTACGCTGAAGCAGCGTCAATCGCCGGATTTGCCGTTCCACCAGCCGCCGCCCAAGGCGGCGAACAGTGCGACGGTATCCTGATAGCGCACCGCGATGGCTTGTAATTGGCCAATCTTGGCCTGGTTAAAGTGATTGTCGGCGGTCAGGACATCGAGATAGGTCGTCAAACCAGCTTGATAATTGGCCTGCACCAGATGCTGCGCCTGTTCGGCGCTCGCCAGCGCCTCATTCTCGGCACGTAGCGTCGCCGCGTCATGATCGAGGCCGCGCAGAGCGTCGGCGACCTGGGCGAAGGCGGCTAGCACAGACTGACGATAGGCCGCCATCGCCTGCTGGTAGCCGGCAATCGCGGCCTTGCGGCGGAACCATAGAGTACCGCCTTCGAACAGCGGCGTGGTTGCATTGGCGCCGAAGCTCCAAAAATTGCCTTCGGCGGCGAACAGCGTGCTAGGCGCGGTATTGTTGGCGCCAAAGGCGCTGCTCAGGCTCACGGCCGGCAACATTGCAGCCGTTGCCACGCCGATATTGGCGCTGGCGGCGTGCGCTACCGCAAGGGCGGCGATCAGATCCGGACGCTGACTGACGAGATCCGATGGCAGGCTGACCGGCAGATCGGACGGCAAGGTGAGATCGGCCAGTTCGACGGGGGCAAGAGTCCATTCTGCGGGCGTGGTGCCAGCCAGCGTGGCCAATAGATCTTCGCTCTGCGTCAGTTTCTGCTGCAAGGGTGGAATTTCGGCGGCGAACAGCGCGCGCTGGCCGCGCAAAGCGAGCACCGTTGCAAACGGGACGATGCCCGCCTGCGCTTCGATCTCGGCCAGCCTCACTTGTTCGGTGGTGGCTACAAGCAGGTGTTGGGTAGCGTCGATCTCGGCGCGATAGGCGGCTTCTGCAATCGCCACCGTGACGATATTGACCCACAAGGTCAGGTAGGTGGCCTGGAGTTCGGCGCGGGCGACATCGACCTCGGCGCCCAACCCTTCGACCAGACGCCGCTCGCCGCCCCAGATGTCGAGCGCGTAACTCACGCTGGCCGACAAAGTGAACAGATTGAAGACGCTGGGCGGCAGATCCAGATCGGTTTTGACGGCGGTGTATTTCTGTCGCGACGCGCCGGCGCTGGCGTCAAGTTCGGGATAGAAGATACCATAGCCGCTGCGCAGATTATCCTGGCTTTGGCGCAGGCTTGCCTGCGCTGCCTCAATGCCGGGATTATGGGCGATCGCCTCGGCGATCAAGGCGTCCAGTTTCGGCGATTTGAACAAACGCCACCAATCGGCGGCCACTTTGGCGCCCATTGAGAAATGCTGCGCGCTGCCCAGCGCCGTGTCGGTCAGGATCGGATCGGCGTCACGACCGAAGCGGGTCACCGCTGGCGGATCGGGACGGCCGAAATCCGGGCCGACGGCGCAGCCCGCAAGCAGGCACAGGGCCAGCAGGGCGATGCAGAATCGCCTAACTCTAGTTTCTGTCGCCGACATAGACATCGACCTGTTGTCCCGGATAAAGAGTAAGCGTCTTAGGTTTGTCAAAGCGGAAAATCACCGGCAGGACTCGGACGTCGACCCGTTCCTGGCGCTGGTCGGAAAGCTCGATTTTCGGCCCGACATAGGGCTGGATGCGGACGAAGCTCAGCGGCAAATTGATATCGGTGCCGCGGATGAACATCTTGGCCACCAATTGGCTGGGGTCCGCCATGCCGTGAATCAGGATTTCGTCGATGAAAGCGCGCACCTGCAGATGCCCCTCGGGCGCGCCCAGAACCATCAGCGGATCGTTGGCCTGCGTGTAGGAATCATAGGCGCCGAGCGACGAGACAGTGCTGCCGACCCCCGCCTGAATTGCCAGCACGCTGCCGTCGATCGGCGCCCGCAGGGTGTATTTGCCGAGCAAAGCCTGTGCCGCCGCCGCCGCTTTGGACAGCGCGACGACCTGTTTCTCCTGGTTCTGGATATCGTACACCCAGGCGCCGGCCTTGGTCAGCGCATATTGCTTCTGTATGACGCTGAGATTGGTGGCGGCGATCTTCTCGGCGTTGCGCGCATTGTCCAAGGCGTCGCGGCTGACCGATTTCGGGTCGATCCGATAGGATTGCTCCTGTTTGGCCAGTTGGTCTTCGGCGTTTTTCAGACTGGCCTCGGCGTTTTCGACCTGGGCCGCGGCAATATTGAGAGTTTCCGCGCGCGGTTCAGCCTTCAATTCCTGCAACAGCGCCTGTGCCGCTTCGGCTTGCGCCTGCAATTGCTCAAAGGTGGCGCGTTGTACCTGGTCGTCGATGGTCAACAGTGTGTCGCCTTTGTGGACCGCAGCGCCTTCCGCAACCAGAACCTGAGTGACCGGTCCGCTGACTTCAGGATAGAGATTGACGTTCTCGCCCTGCGGCAGGTCACTTTCGATCATGCCGGTGGCGTAGATCCCTTTGGCATAGGGATTGGCGGCGGGACTGAACACCGGCGCCTGCGGTTTGGGCTGCCGGCTGAAAATGACGGCGCTGACGATCGCCAAGACCAGGCCTAATCCCGCCACAATGAAGATGATCTTATTGCGCACTGAGATTATCCATGTCGGCGGCGGTGACCTTGCCGTCTTCCATCTTCACGATCCGGTCGGCATATTCGTAGATGCGGCTGTCATGGGTGATGATGACGATGGCGCGCTTGTCGGACAGAATCTTGTCGCGCACGAAACCGAGGATGGTGCGGCCGGTTTCGCCGTCGAGCGACGCGGTGGGTTCGTCCAGGATCAGAATATCGGGGCGGCTGATGATGGCGCGCGCGATGGCGACCCGCTGTTGCTCGCCGCCGCTGAGCTTGACCGGCGGCAAGTTGGCCCTGCCCTTCAATCCGACGATTTCCAGGTCCTTTTCCGCTTCCACCAGAGACTCATCCCAGTCGCGTTTTTGCAGGATCAGCGGAATCGCCACGTTTTCGGCCGTGGTCAGGCGGGGAAACAGATGATAGTCCTGGAAGACGAAGCCGATCTTATGGAGGCGGAACTCCGCCAGGGCATCGGTCGACAGACTCCAGATCTCGGTGCCTTCGATGGTCACGCTCCCTGCATCGGGTCGCAGAATGCCTGAAATCATGCTCAACATGGTGGTCTTGCCGCTGCCGCTGGGGCCAACCACATAGAGCATTTCGCCGAAATTGACGGTGAAGGTGACGTTCTGCACGGCCTTGGTCAGGGCCTCACCCTCGCCGAACGATTTGCTGATACCGACCGCGTCGATCGCCACTTCCGCCATGGTCAGCCTCGGAAGATGTCGAAGGGTTCGATCGTCAGCACTTTGCGGACTCCGATATAGCTGGAGATCGCGGCGATCAGCACCACCATGACGAAGGCCACGCTCAAATTGACGGCGGTGATGATCGCGGCATAATCGGGCAGATAGAGCCGGGCGATCCAGATCATGCCGGCGCACAGACCAACGCCGAGGCCGTAGCCGGTCAGACAGACGAACCCCGCCTGAAACAGGATCATGGTAACCAGCTCGCGGCTCTTGGCGCCGATCGCCTTCAAAGCCCCGAACTTCTCGATGTTTTCCAGAATGAAGGTGTAGAAAGTCTGACCCGAGATGGAGAGGCCGATAATGAAGCTGATCAAGGTCATGATCAGCATGTTGGTGCCGATGCCGGTGTGATAGGTGTAGAAGTCGCTGATCTTGGCAATGAATTCGTCGTGGGTCAGCGCCAGATAACCGGATTTGGCCACCTGCCGCTTGATCTCGGCTATGTCGGCTCGGGTTTTCGGCTCGACCAGCAGATAGGAAATGGTGAATCGGGCATTGGGAATATACTGCAAAGCGCGGTTATAGGTGGTGTAGAGCGTCGGTACGCCGAACAGCCCGCTTGACGCGACATGCGCGATACCGACGATGACGCCACGATGTTCGTTGAGTTCGAATTCGCTGCCGATTTTCGGGTTCTCCAATTTGTAGAATTCGGAGTCCTGGATGGCAATGAAGGCGTTTTCGGCGAATATGTCCTGGATATTGCCGGAGATCAGTTCCGGCCGGCCGAACAGGCTGGTATCGTCGAGGCCGACGATATTGGCCGCCTGGTAGGTGCCGTCCGGCAATTTCAGCAGCGCAGCACTGGAATAGAGCGGCACCGCATATTTCACACCGGGGATGCTGCGCACCTCGTCCAGCGTATAGTCGGGGATCGGAATGGAATTGGCGACGGTCTGAATGGCAGGATCCATCACCCAGATCGAGGCGCCAATGTTGATGACCGTGGCCGACGAGCGGCTCAGGATGCCGGAAAACAAAGACGTCATCTCGATCATCAGAAAAACCGCGAAGGTGATGCCCACCAGCAGCGCTGCGAATTTGGCGCGGTCATTGATCAGCAGCTTGTAGGCGATGCGCAGGATACCCGGCATGGAGTGGCTGTCATTCCCTGGTCGGTGATTTTCGATCGCTGCGCGACAGTAGCGGGGCGCCAAGCCGCCTGCATTGACGCAAGTCAAGCGGGCCGCCGCAAAGGTTCCGTGCTATGCTGGTCTTGTGGCTCTCAGTCGAAGGACCTGTCAACCCATGCGCCGCCACCGTCATGCCAAGATCGTCGCCACGATCGGACCGGCCAGCTCCTCGCCCGAAATGCTGCGGGCCCTGTTTATCGCCGGCGCCGATGTGTTTCGTCTGAATTTCAGCCATGGCAGCCACCAGGATCACGCCCAGGTGTTCCAAGCGCTGCGGGCGCTGGAGTCCGAAGTCGGGCGGCCGATCTCGATTCTGCAGGATCTACAGGGACCGAAAATTCGCATCGGCGCCTTGCGCGACGGCAAATTGACAGTGACCCCGGGCGATTTGGTTCATTTCGCGCTGAAGAATGGCGATGGCAGCGCGAGCGGCATCCCGTTGCCGCACCCGGAGATCTTCGCCGCCATCCTGCCAGGCCATGATCTGCTGATCGACGATGGACGCGTGCGGGTCACGGTGACCGGTTGCGGCGCCGATTTCATCGACGCTCAGGTGGTGACCGGCGGCATCATCAGCGACCGCAAAGGTGTGAATCTGCCCGGTACTCTGCTCAGCCTGTCGCCCCTGACCGCCAAGGATCGTGTCGATCTGGCGTTCGGACTGTCGCTCGGTGTCGATTGGGTGGCGCTGTCCTTCGTGCAGAAACCCGGCGATCTGCTGGAGGCGCGGGGTCTGATCGGCGATCGCGCCGGCCTGATCGCCAAGATCGAAAAGCCGGCGGCGCTCGACTGCATCGACGACATCGTGCGTCTGGCCGACGCGGTGATGGTGGCGCGTGGCGACCTCGGCGTCGAAATCCCTCCCGAGGAAGTGCCGGGTCGGCAGAAGGAGCTGGTGCGGCTGTGCCGACTGGCGGTTAAGCCGGTCATCGTCGCCACCCAGATGCTGGAAACCATGGTGTCCGCGCCGACGCCGACGCGGGCCGAGGCGTCCGATGTCGCCACCGCCATCTATGACGGCGCCGATGCGGTGATGCTGTCGGCCGAATCGGCGTCCGGCCACTATCCGCTGGAGGCAGTGGCGATGATGGACCGCATCATCCGCACTACGGAGCGCCATAAGGCCTATCGCGCCATCATCACCGCGATCGAGCCGGATATCGAGGAAACCGCTTCGCATGCGGTCGCTGCCGCGGCCGCCGACCTTGCCGACATGATCCATGCCTCGGCCATCGTCGCCTTCACCAGCAGCGGCACCACAGCCGCCCGAATTGCCCGCAAGCGCCCGACCGTACCGATCCTCGCTATCACGCCGGACCAGCGGGTGGCGCGCCGGCTGTGCCTGCTATGGGGGGCGCATTGCCTGCACTCGGCGGATATTCACTCCTATGAGGAAATGATCGTGCAGGCGCGCACCCATGCGTTGGCCGAGAATTTTGCCCAACCGCTGGATCAGTTGGTGGTGGTGGCCGGGATCCCGTTCGGCGTCGCCGGCACCACCAACAATCTGCGCGTTCTCGCCTTGCAGCGCGAATAGCGTTAATTCAATTTGCCGAACAGGTCACCGACCCCGGCAGTTACCGCCATCGCGGCGGCGCCCCAGAAAGTGACCCGGAGTGCGCCTGTAAAAACGCTGGCGCCGCCGACTCGCGCCGCGAGGCCGCCTAAAAAGGCCAGGAAAATCAGGGAAGCGCCTGACACCAAGACGATCATGCGAGGTTCCGGCGCCAGGGCGGTAACGACCAGCGGCATCGCCGCACCGCCCGCGAAGCTGGCTGCCGAGGCAAATGCCGCTTGGATCGGACGCGCTTTGAGGGTTTCCGTCAGACCGAGTTCGTCCCGGGCGTGCGCGCCAAGCGCGTCATGGGCCATCAATTTCTCCGCGACCCGTTCGGCAAGAGGTGGATCGAGACCACGCCCGACATAGATCGCCGCGAGTTCAGCGTGTTCGCCTGCGTTGTCGGTTCTGAGTTCGGCGCGTTCCAGCGCCAGATCGGCCTGCTCGGTGTCTTCCTGAGAATGGACCGATACATATTCCCCGGCCGCCATCGACATCGCGCCGGCGACGGCACCGGCAACCCCGGCGATCAGGACGCTGCCGTGACTGCCACGCGCGGCCGCGACACCCAAAACCAGACTCGCTGTCGACAGGATGCCATCATTGGCACCCAGAACGGCGGCGCGCAACCAACCGCTGTTGCTCAAACGGTGCCGTTCTCGTGGCGCCCGGGCGGACGATTTGTTACTGGTGGCACGCACCCTCTATGATCCGGTCGAGTGCACTATTCCGGGGACGAGAACGGCGGCGCCTTCGAAACGGCCGGCCCGGAGATCGGCCAATGCCGCATTCGCTTTTTCGAGCGGATAGACTGTCGTGTGGGTGACGA
>Ga0302320_10001582_pt1 | contig 54622 bp, 37 predicted proteins | sample Bog_T0_3_FD_202130 | JGI IMG/M metagenome (GOLD analysis project Ga0302320, IMG submission 202130) | Peat permafrost microbial communities from Stordalen Mire near Abisko, Sweden - Bog_T0_3 | ecosystem: Environmental > Terrestrial > Soil > Wetlands > Peat | place: Sweden: Abisko, Stordalen Mire...
CCACCCACACACTCCCGTATCTGCATTCATACGCAGATAATAAGGGTCGGACATCCTCGTGACAAGCCAGTCTGACGCGGACGGCTGTGTCGGCACTGGCTACGGCTTGCCTACGGTTGCACTTGCGTTGCAAGGTCCACTCAAAGAAAAAGGTCAGAGGGCGAAAACACCCTCTGACCTGCCGGGTGAGTGACGGGACTCGAACCCGCGACATTCAGGATCACAACCTGACGCTCTACCAACTGAACTACACCCACCATTGCCGCGAGCAGGCCCATGAATCCGGGGACCAACGAGCGGCGACGTCGATACTAGCCGCTCGCCGGCGCCCCGTCCGAATCAATAACCGGATCGTTAACCTCTGGCGCGCCCGCCTTGCCTTCAATATCGGCGGCGACGGCGGCGATTTCGCTGGTAGACGGCCCTGGCGGGGGGACGAACGCGGTACGCCGGTAGAACTGCAGTTCGCGGATGGATTCGTGAATATCGGCCAGCGCCCGGTGGGCGAGTCCCTTGGCCGGCTGACCGAAGTAAACGCGGGGGTACCAGCGCCGGCAGAGTTCCTTGATCGAGCTGACGTCGATCATCCGGTAATGCAGAAACGAGTCCAGCGTGGGCATGTCGCGGGCGATGAAGCCACGATCGGTCGCGATCGAGTTGCCCGCCAGCGGCGCCGTTTTGGGTTGCTTGACGTACTTGCCGATGTAATCGAGCACCATCGCCTCGGCGGTCGCCAGGTCGACGGTGGATGCTTGCACCTCGCGGGTCAGCCCGGAGCGCGAGTGCATTTCGGCGACCACCTCGACCATCGAAGACAGCGCGGCGTCGTCGGCGTGGATCACCACGTCGATCCCGTCGCCGAGGATGTTCAGGTCGGCGTCAGTGACCAGAGCTGCGATCTCGATCAACTTGTCCGAGCCCAATTCGAGCCCCGTCATCTCGCAGTCAATCCACACCAATTCGTCCCGCACAGCGCCCAGACTAAGCCACATTGGTCCTGCCCCGGCCTCCGCTGGCAAGTAGTGTGATGCTTTGCATTACTGCAGGAGAACTACTTGGGGAAGAGGGCCGCGGCACGATGAGCACGGAATCAACGGAGACGCCGGCGAAGCGGATCGCGGATGGCTATGCCGTCGAAGGCCAGGCGCTGGAATTGGGAACGGTCGTCGTCGACGGCACGGCCGACCCGAGCGCGCAGATTCGGATTCCGCTGGCCACGATCAACAGGCACGGCCTGGTGGCCGGAGCAACCGGAACCGGCAAGACCAAGACGCTGCAGCTGATCGCCGAACAGCTCAGCGCGGCGGGCGTGCCCGTGCTGATGGCCGACGTGAAGGGCGACCTGTCCGGGCTGTCCCGACCGGGGGAGCCCAACGACAAGACCGCCGCGCGCGCGAAAGATACCGGGGATAACTGGGAGCCGACGGGATACCCGGTTGAGTTCCTGTCGCTGGGCACCGGCGGGATCGGCGTACCGATACGGGCGACCGTGGAAAGTTTCGGCCCGATTCTGTTGTCAAAAGTGTTGGGGCTCAATGCTACTCAAGAGTCGACGTTGGGACTGATCTTCCACTGGGCCAAAGACGCCGGCCGCCCGCTGGTGACACTGGACCAGCTGCGCGCTGTCATCAGCTACCTGACCAGCGACGAAGGCAAGGCCGCTCTGAAAGATCTGGGCGGGGTTTCGTCGACGAGTGCGGGCGTCATCCTGCGGGCGCTGGTGAACCTCGATGCCGAGGGCGGCGACACCTTCTTCGGCGAGCCGAAACTCGACCCGAACGATCTGCTGCGCAACGACGACCAGGGCCACGGCATCATCTCGTTGCTGGAGTTCACCGGTCAGTCGTTGCGCCCGGTCATCTTCTCCACCTTCCTGATGTGGCTGCTGGCCGACCTCTACACCAAGCTGGACGAAGTCGGTGACGTCGACAAGCCCAAGCTGGTGTTCTTCTTCGACGAGGCGCACCTGTTGTTCACCGACGCCTCCAAAGCGTTCCTCGAACAGGTCGAACAAACCGTCAAACTGATTCGCTCGAAGGGTGTCGGGGTGTTCTTCTGCACCCAGCTGCCCACGGACCTGCCCAACGATGTGCTCTCTCAGTTGGGCGCCCGGGTCCAACACGCTTTGCGCGCGTTCACTCCCGACGACCAGAAAGCGCTCAGCAGGACCGTCCGCACCTACCCGAAGACCGACGTCTACGACCTGGAGTCGGCGTTGACGTCGCTGGGAATCGGTGAAGCCGTCGTCACCGTGTTGTCGGAGAAGGGCGCGCCGACGCCGGTGGCGTGGACCCGGATGCGCGTACCCCGTTCGCTGATGGGTGCCATCGGCGCCGACACGGTCGCCGCGGCGGCCAAAGCCAGCCCGCTGCAGCAGAAGTACGGGCAGACGATCGAGCAGGAGGCCGCGCCGCCAGCACCCGTCCCGACGTCCGGATCGGACTTCCCGCCGCTGCCGACCGAATTTCAGGTTCCGCCGATGCCGGAACCGGCGGAGCCCAAGGGTCCCGCCATGTGGGAGGAAGTGCTGAAGAACCCGGCGGTCAAGGGCGCCCTCAACACGGGAGTCCGCGAGATCGTCAAGAGCATCTTCGGTTCCGGTCGGCGCAAGTAAGGCCTACCCGCCGCTGAGCCTCTTGTAGAAACTGCCCACGATCGGCGCCACGATCGCGCGTGGCGCGTACCCGCTCGCGACCGACATTGCCTTGGACGTTAAGCCCGGGACAACGCGCATCTTGTTGCGCTCCAGGGCATCCAGCGACAGCCGGGCGGTGTGTTCTGTTGAGATCCAGAGAAAGTCCGGCACCATCTTCTCGACCAGCGAGGCTTCGGCGGCATCGGGTAGGTCGGTGCGCACCGGGCCGGGTGCCAGCAGGGTGACGTGCACACCGGAGCCGCGCAGCTCGCCGTGTAGCGATTCACTGAAGGTGTTCGCGAACGCTTTGGTTGCCGCATAGGTTGCGTTGTAGGGAATCGGCGAATTCCCTGCCGCCGAACCGGAAATCAATATGCCGCCGGCCTTGCGATCGATCATGCCCGGCAGCACCGCCAACGTGAGATCGTGCACCGCGACGGCGTTTAGCTGCACCTGAGCCTTTTCGCCCGCCGGGTCGAGTCCCGAGATCGGGCCGAATGTCGCGGTACCCGCGTTGGCGCAGAGGATCGAGATGGGCCGCGCCGCCAGTTCGTCGGCCAGCTTCGCTCGTTCGGATGGATCGGCCAGATCGGCCGGGCGTACGTCTACCGCGACGCGATACTTGTCGACCAGGCGGGCGGCCAGTTCGTTGAGCAGCTCTTCGCGCCGCGCGGTGACGATCAGGTTGTGCCCGCGCGCGGCGAGTTCGACGGCCAGCGCTTCGCCGATGTTCTGCGAGGCGCCGGTGACAACGGCACGCGCGTCTGAGCTGGGAGCTGGTACCGGCATGCGCCAATGGTAGACAGTCGCCCCCCGTAGAGTGCCGGGCATGACTCAGCCGGAGGCGGCGCCGCGGACGACCGCGCGATCCCAGGTGGCGGCCTGGGCGCTGTGGGACTGTGGGGCCGTCGGCATGAGCGCGATCGTGGCGACCTTCGTCTTCGCGGTCTACCTGACCAGCAGCGTGGGGGTCGGCATCTCCGGCGGAACCCCGCCCGCCAGTTGGTTGGGCCGTGCGGGGGCCATCGCCGGGTTGACCGTCGCGGCGCTGGCGCCGGTCGTCGGCGTGTGGGTGGAGTCCCCGCGTCGCAGGCGGCTGGCGCTGAGCGTGGGGACGGGCCTGGCTGTGGCGCTGACCTGCGCCATGTTCTTCATCCACGATCGCCCGAGCTACTTTTGGGCCGGGCTGGTGCTGCTGGGGGCCGCGGCGGCATGCTGTGACCTGGCCAGCGTTCCGTACAACGCGATGTTGCGCCAGCTGTCGACACCGCGGACAGTCGGCCGCATTTCCGGGCTGGGCGCGGCGTCGGGCTACATCGGCAGCGTTTTGTTGCTGCTGTTGATCTTCACGGGATTCATCTCAGGGTCCGGCTCCGGCCCGGACGCGGTGCGCGGGCTGCTGCGGGTGCCCACTGCGGACGGGCTCAACGTCCGGTGGGCGATGCTGGCGGCGGCAGCATGGCTGGCGGTGTTGGCTCTGCCGTTGCTGTTCGTCACAAACCGGCTAACCGACTCGGATACCGACTCAACAGCACCGACGAGCATGCTGGGTGGCTACCGCAGGCTGTGGACCGAGATCTCCGCAGAATGGCGGCGCGACCGCAACTTGGTCTACTTCCTGGGCGCCAGCGCGCTCTTCCGGGACGGGCTGGCGGCGACCTTCGCCTTCGGCGCCGTGCTGGGCGTCAGCGTCTACGGCATCTCGCAGGCGGACGTGCTGATATTCGGTGTGGTGGCCAGCGTGGTGGCCGCCCTCGGTGCGGTGCTCGGTGGGTTTGTCGACCACCGGATCGGATCCAAACCAGTGATCGTCTGGTCACTGGTCGCGATCATCATCGCGGGGCTCGTCTTGATGGCGCTTTCCGGTCCGGTCGCCTTCTGGGTCTGCGGACTTCTGCTATGTCTGTTCATCGGCCCGTCGCAGTCGTCGGCGCGCGCCCTGTTGCTGCAGATGTCAAAGGACGGCAGGGAAGGGGTGGCGTTCGGTCTGTACACGATGACGGGACGGGCGGTCGCGTTCCTGGCGCCGTGGCTGTTCTCCGTCTTCGTCGATATTTTCGGGGCCCCCCGGGCCGGCCTGGCCGGGATCTCGCTGGTGCTGATTGCCGGACTGCTGGCGATGCTGATGGTCCGGGTCCCACCGCGCGACGCGGCCGCGCCTGAAACTGTTTAGCCCCTGGCGTCGCAGATAGTCAGGCCCACGCCGACACGCTGGCGCATCTGGACGCCGTCGACGGTGACCGAGCACGTCACGTTGTGGCCGATGTTGACGATCGTGACGCTCGGTGGATGCGCGGCCGACTGGGCCAGGGTGACCTCTTTGCTCCACGGCAGTGGGACGTTGAACGAGGTTTGTATGACGCCGTCCGCGTCGATGTACATGATGCTGATCGCGCGACCCTCACCCGTGACGTTGTAGACCACGGTCTGCATCGCGCCCGGGTTGGTCGTCTCGCTGGGTACGGTCGGGGGCGCGGCGGTGGGGAGCGGGACCCGCGATGGCACCCTGGTCGGTGCCTTGATCGAAGGGGGCGGAACGACAGCACTCGAGCCGGGCATGGCCGGCAACGGCGGGACGGCAGTCTGGGTCTTGGTCGCGTTGTTGGTGAGTACCAGCGCGATCACCAGCCCGAGGACCAGCAGCACCGCGACGCTGGCGGCGACCCACAACCAGCGCGGCGATGCCGGGCCTTCCGGCGGCGGGGAATCGGGCCCGTCTGGAGGTGGTCCTCCCGGCGGGGATTGGCCTTGCTGCCATTGCGGTGGCAAACGTTGGGTCGGATTGGCCGCGGTCAGGTTCGTCGGCTTCGACGACTCCGACGTCCAGGGCGGGGTATACCCGTACCCGGGGTAGCTGGGCGCGTAGGGCGCCTGGTCGGCGTAGGCGGGATCTGCGGGCGGCGGCTCTGCCGGGCCCCACGGCCCGGTCGGCCCAGACCCCGGTAGAGGGGGACTAAATCGCTCGGGTCGATGTGGATCGTTCATGTCCACCTCATGATTTGCAGGGTACCCGGGCCTGGCGCCCGGGCGGTGGTTTATCCGATGAGACCAGGTTCAGTGGAGCTGATCTCCGGCTCTTAACGCGGCGACGGTCATGGCCCGCATCAAGGAGCGTGACCGCGCGGCCCGGGTCGGCTTGCTGTGCGGTGTCGAATTCAATAGCCCGAATACCGCATGAGCAGTCAGCCGGGCGTCGGCTTCGGCCAGCTCGGGGTTCAATTCGCGCAACACACCGACCCACACCTCCACGTACTGTCGCTGCGCCTTCCGCACCTGCCGCTCGGCGGCCGCGGGCAGGTGCGCAAGGTCGCGGTCCTGGATGCGGATCAGGTCTGGTTCGCCCAGCGCAAAGTCGAGATGGAAATCGATGAGGTCGTCCAGCGTCACCCTCGCCTCGGAGCCGCGGGCGCTGACATCGCGCGCGCCGGCGAGCAGCCGTGCACTGATTCCGACCAGCAACTCGACCAGCATCGACTCCTTGTTGGGAAAGTGCCGGTAGATGGCCGGACCGCTGACGCCGGCGGCCGCGCCGATGTCTTCCAGCCGCACGGCGAGGAACCCGCGCTCGGCGAATAGCCGTTCGGCGGCCGATAGGAGCTGCAGGCGCCGGTCGGATTTCAACCGGCTGCGGCGATTTGGCTGGTCCGGTCGACCGGGTTGGGCGTCCGGGGCGGACGCAGTCGTCACGAGTGCGTCCCTGGACGTGGCCGCCCGGGCGGTGGTACCCTCACGCCAGTTAATCTACATTAACTGAAAGTCTTTTGCCCGGGTCGCCGGGCCGAACGGAGACCGAGCTTGTCAGTGACCGCCGCGGCATCGTTCGCCGATGAACACCGCCGGCTCGTCGGGGAGCTGAACGCCAAGCTTGCCGCGGCGGCCCTGGGCGGCAATGAGCGTGCGCGAGAGCGCCACGTCAGCCGCGGCAAGCTGTTGCCCCGCGAACGGGTGGATCGCCTGCTCGATCCGGGCACCCCGTTTTTGGAGCTGGCTCCGCTGGCCGCGGGCGGCATGTACGGCGACGAATCTCCGGGAGCCGGAATCATCACCGGGATCGGCCGGGTCTCTGGGCGCGAATGCGTGATCGTCGCCAATGACGCGACGGTCAAGGGCGGCACCTACTACCCGATGACGGTCAAAAAGCACCTGCGCGCGCAGGAGGTCGCGCTGCAGAATCTGCTGCCGTGCATCTACCTCGTCGACTCTGGCGGCGCCTTTCTGCCGCGCCAGGACGAGGTGTTTCCCGACCGCGAGCATTTCGGCCGGATCTTCTACAACCAAGCGACAATGAGCGCCAAAGGCATTCCCCAGGTAGCGGCGGTGTTGGGCTCCTGCACGGCGGGCGGCGCCTATGTGCCGGCGATGAGTGACGAGGCGGTCATCGTCCGCGAGCAGGGCACGATCTTTCTCGGCGGCCCGCCACTGGTGAAGGCCGCCACCGGAGAGATCGTCTCGGCCGAAGACCTCGGCGGCGGCGACTTGCATTCCCGGGTATCGGGCGTCACCGACCATCTTGCTGACGACGACGAACACGCGCTGCGCATCCTCCGTCAGATCGCGGCCACCTTCGGCGCGCGCGAGCCCACTCAATGGGAAGTCCGAGCCGCGGTCGAACCCAAGCACGCGCAGCACGAGCTCTACGATGTGGTGCCACCGGATCCGCGGGTGCCCTACGACGTGCGCGAGGTCATCGTGCGGCTGGTCGACGGTGGGGAATTCAGCGAGTTCAAGGCCAAATACGGCAAGACGCTGGTGACTGCCTTCGCGCGCATTCATGGCCATCCCGTCGGGATCGTCGCGAACAACGGGGTGCTGTTCAGCGAATCCGCTGTGAAGGGTGCGCATTTCATCGAGCTGTGCGACAAGCGCAAGATCCCGTTGCTGTTCTTGCAGAACATCGCCGGTTTCATGGTCGGACGAGACTACGAGGCCGGTGGTATCGCCAAGCACGGCGCCAAGATGGTCACCGCTGTGGCTTGTGCCCGGGTGCCGAAACTGACCGTCGTAATCGGCGGATCCTATGGCGCGGGCAACTATTCGATGTGCGGGCGGGCGTACTCGCCCCGTTTTCTGTGGATGTGGCCCAATGCGAGGATCTCGGTGATGGGCGGCGAGCAGGCCGCGTCCGTGCTGGCCACCGTGCGCGGCGAACAGCTGACCGGGGCGGGCACGCCGTGGTCCGCCGACGAGGAAGAGGCGTTCAAGGCTCCCATCCGTGCGCAGTACGAGGATCAAGGCAACCCGTACTACTCGACCGCCCGGCTGTGGGACGACGGCATCATCGACCCGGTTGACACCAGAACGTTTGTCGGGCTTGCCCTTTCGGTGTGCGCCCACGCGCCGCTGGAACCGGTGTCCTACGGCGTCTTCCGGATGTGATTGATGTTTGACACGGTATTGGTGGCCAACCGGGGCGAGATCGCGGTGCGGGTAATCCGGACACTGCGCCGACTGGGCATTCGCTCGGTCGCTGTCTACAGCGATCCCGATACCGGCGCGCGACACGTCATCGAGGCGGACACCGCCGTGCGGCTGGGGCGCGCCGCGGCGCGCGAGAGCTATCTCGATATCGCTCGGGTGCTCGACGCCGCGGTCCGCACCGGATCCCAGGCGATTCACCCGGGCTACGGGTTCCTCTCCGAGAATGCCGATTTCGCCGCGGCCTGTGCACGCGCCGCGGTGGTTTTCCTGGGGCCGCCAGCGCGCGCGATTGAGGTGATGGGGGACAAGATCACCGCCAAGAACACCGTCGCCGCTTTCGGCGTGCCGGTGGTGCCGGGGGTGGCCAAACCGGGTCTGACCGACGACGACCTCGTCGCGGCAGCCGAAGAGGTCGGCTATCCGGTGTTGGTCAAGCCGTCGGCGGGTGGCGGCGGCAAGGGCATGCGACTGGTGGAGGACCCGGCACGGCTGCGCGAGGCGCTGGTGAGCGCCCGGCGCGAGGCCGCCTCGGCGTTCGGCGATGACACGCTGTTCCTGGAGCGCTTCGTGTTGCGGCCCAGGCATATCGAGGTGCAGGTGCTCGCCGACGCGCACGGCAACGTGGTGCATCTCGGCGAACGTGAGTGCAGCCTGCAGCGACGCCACCAGAAGGTCATCGAGGAAGCGCCGTCGCCGCTACTCGACGCTGCGACGCGGGCCCGGATCGGGGCGGCGGCCTGTGACACCGCCCGCAGCGTCGACTACGTCGGCGTCGGCACGGTGGAGTTCATCGTCTCCGCCGAGCGGCCCGATGAGTTCTTCTTCATGGAGATGAATACCCGCTTGCAGGTGGAACATCCGGTCACCGAGGCGGTCACCGGACTGGACCTCGTCGAGTGGCAGCTCCGGGTCGCGGCCGGCGAGAAGCTGACGTTCACTCAGGACGACATCGAACTGAACGGTCACGCAATTGAGGCGCGGGTGTACGCCGAAGATCCGGCGCGCGGCTTTCTGCCGACCGGCGGTCGGGTGTTGCAGGTGTTCGAGCCCGCCGGTGACGGGGTTCGGGTGGACTCGTCGCTGTCGGCAGGCACGGTGGTCGGCAGTGACTACGACCCGATGCTGAGCAAGGTGATTGCCCACGCGGCCGACCGCGATGAGGCGCTCGCCAAGCTTGACCGGGCACTCTCGCAGACCGCGGTCCTGGGCGTGCAGACCAATGTCGAGTTCTTGCGTTTCCTGCTTGCCGACCAGCGGGTGCGTGCCGGTGAGCTGGATACCGCGCTGCTGGACGAGCGACTGGCGGATTTCGTCCCGCTGCCGGCGCCCGAGGATGTGCTCGCCGCGGGCGGGCTTTACCGTCAGTCGGCGCTGGATCGCATCGCCGAGGGGAACCTATGGGCGGCCCCGACCGGATGGCGCGTCGGTGCCGATGCGGCGCCGGTCCGTACCGCGATGCGCACGGCGCTTGGCGCCGAAACGGTGTCGGTGTGGGGGCCGCCCGAGGCCGCCAAGGTGCAGGTCGGTGACGGCGAGATCGTTTCCGCAACTGTGCAACTCGAGTCCGACCAGATGAGCGTCACGCTGGCCGGGCTGCGGCGCGAATACCGATGCGCCGAGGCCGACCGGCATTTATGGATCGCCGACGAGCGCGGTACCTGGCAGCTACGTGAGGCCGAGGAGCAAAAGATTCACCGCGTGGCGGGCGAGCGGCCCGCCGAGGTGGTCAGCCCCATGCCGGGCAGCGTGATCGCCGTGCAGGTCAATTCGGGCGCCGAGGTCAGCGAGGGCGACGTGGTGGTGGTCGTCGAGGCGATGAAGATGGAACACTCACTGGCCGCACCTGTTTCGGGACAGGTGGAGGTGCTGGTGTCGGTGGGCGAGCAGGTGAAGGTCGAACAAGTGCTGGCCAGGATCAAAGGTGAACAAACGTGACGACAACGATTACCGCGGGCAGCCTGCCCAAGGAGTATGAAGATCTGCGCGATACGGTGGCCGATTTTGCGCGAACCGTGGTCGCGCCCGTGTCGGCCAAACACGATGAGGAGCACAGCTTCCCGTACGAAGTCGTCGCGAAGATGGGCGAAATGGGACTGTTCGGCCTGCCGTTCCCGGAGGAGTACGGGGGAATGGGCGGCGACTACTTCGCGCTGTCGCTGGCGCTCGAGGAGCTCGGCAAAGTCGACCAATCGGTGGCCATCACTCTGGAGGCCGGAACGAGCCTGGGCGCGATGCCGATCTACCGTTTCGGCACCGAGGAACAGAAAAGCAAGTGGCTGCCGGATCTGATAGCCGGCCGGGCGTTGGCCGGTTTCGGGCTCACCGAGCCGGGGGCGGGTTCGGATGCGGGCGGCACCCGCACCACGGCCCGGCTCGAGAGCGGCGACTGGGTGATCAACGGCAACAAGCAATTCATCACCAACTCGGGCACCAAGATCACCTCGCTGGTCACCGTCACCGCGGTCACCGGAACCATAGGAAACGCAGCGGACGGCAAGAAGGAGATCTCGAGCATCATCGTGCCCAACGGCACACCGGGGTTCACCGTCGAACCGTTCTACAACAAGGTCGGCTGGAACGCGTCGGACACTCATCCGCTCACCTTCGCCGACGCCCACGTCCCGGAGGAGAATCTGCTGGGCGCCCGCGGCACCGGCTACGCGAACTTCTTGTCCATTCTGGACGAGGGCCGCATCGCGATCGCCGCACTGGCCACCGGCGCGGCGCAGGGCTGCGTCGACGAGAGCGTCAAGTACGCCAAGGAGCGTCACTCATTCGGCCAGGCGATCGGCTCCTATCAGGCGATCAGCTTCAAGATCGCGCGGATGGAGGCACGCGCCCACGTCGCGCGTACGGCATACTACGATGCCGCGGCAAAGATGTTGGCGGGAAAGTCATTCAAGAAGGAGGCGGCGATCGCGAAGATGATCGCGTCGGAGGCGGCGATGGATAACGCCCGCGACGCCACCCAGATCCACGGCGGATACGGCTTCATGAACGAGTATCCGGTGGCCCGCCACTACCGGGACAGCAAGATCCTCGAGATCGGCGAGGGAACCACCGAGGTGCAACTGATGCTCATCGCGCGATCGTTGGGGCTGTCATGAGCCGCGCCGACGCCGGCGGCAAGTCAGTTATCCAGCGTGGCTTGTGGTTTGAGGAATTCGAGATCGGCACCACGTACCTGCACCGCCCGGGCCGCACAGCTACCGAGGCCGACAACGTGTTGTTCACCACGCTGACGATGAACACCCAGTCGCTGCATCTCGATGCGGCGTGGGCCGCCGAGCAGCCGGGCTTTCGGGGCGAGCGGCTGGTGAACTCGATGTTCACGCTCTCGACGCTGGTAGGGCTGTCGGTGGCGCAGCTGACGCTGGGCACCATCGTGGCCAATCTCGGCTTTTCCGAGGTGTCGTTCCCCAAGCCGGTCTTCCAAGGCGACACCTTGTACGCGGAGACGGTATGCACCGGCAAGCGCGAGTCGAAAAGCCGGCCGGGCGAGGGGATCGTGACGCTGGAGCACACGGGTCGCAACCAGGACGGTGACATCGTTGCGCGGGCGGTGCGCACAACGTTGGTACAGAAGCGCCCCGCTTCCCCAGCAGACACCGAGGAGCCTGGATGAACTTGCGTGCCGCCGGCCCAGGCTGGCTGTTCTGCCCCGCCGATCGTCCCGAGCGTTTCGCGAAAGCGGCTGCGGCCGCCGATGTGGTGATCCTCGATCTCGAAGATGGTGTGGCCGAGGCGGATAAGCCCGCCGCCCGCAAGGCGCTGCAGGACACCCCGCTGGACCCGGAGCGCACCGTGGTGCGCGTCAACGCGTCCAGCACGGACGAACTGGCGCTGGACCTGGATGCCCTGGCCGGTACCGCGTACACGACGGTGATGTTGTCCAAGACCGAATCGGCCGCGCAGGTGGATGCGCTCGCACCGCGCGACGTGATCGCGCTGATAGAGACGCCACGCGCCGCGGTGTTCGCCGCCGAAATCGCCGCGGCGGAGCGGACCGTCGCCCTGTTCTGGGGCGCCGAGGACCTGGTCGCGACGCTCGGCGGCAGTTCTAGCCGCTTCGCCGACGGCACCTATCGGGACGTTGCCCGGCACGTCCGGTCGGCGGCACTGCTAGCCGCGTCCGCGTTCGATCGGATCGCGCTCGACGCGGTGCATCTGGACATCCGCGACCTCGATGGCCTGCGGGCGGAGGCCGATGATGGCGTGGCGCTGGGCTTCGCCGGGACGGTGTGTATTCACCCGAGCCAGATCCCGGTGGTGCGCGCCGCTTACCGCCCCAGCGAGGACGAGCTGGCGTGGGCGCGGCGAGTGCTGACCGCGGCCAAGACCGAGCGCGGCGTGTTCGCCTTCGAAGGGCGGATGGTCGATTCCCCGGTGCTCAAGCACGCGGGGGCGATGCTGCGGCGGGGCGGGGAAACACCGCCCGTGTGAGCGGAGAGATTCTCTTCTGTCCAGCCTGATTCCAGCCGCAGTCGGGTGACTCGACGACTGTTTACCTGGTGTGCGTCCACAAGACGAACTACATCGAGCCGCTAAGCGCGGGCAGCCATACACTTACTTGCTGTTGTGTAAGGCAAGCTAACTACTCGTCGCATCGTCGCGTCGTCGCACCAACCCCCCGGAGCGTTATGAACAACCAGTACTTCCCGTTGGTCGTCGTGGTGGTCATGCTCGCTCTTGGGCTGACGCTCACGATTGACGACTTCAAGCGAGCCGCCACGCTGCGGCGCCCACTGGCGGTTGCACTCATCTGCCAGGCTGTGCTGCTACCGGCGCTGTGCTTCCTGATCGCCGAAGCCCTCCACCTTTCGCCCACTCTGGCGGTTGGGTTAATGCTGATGGCCGCTACTCCAGGCGGGACGATGGCGAGCATCCTCAGTCACCTGTTCAACGGGGACCTGGCGCTCAACGTCACCCTGACCGCGGTCAACGCGGTGCTGTCGGTCTTTTCCTTGCCGGCAATACTGGCGTTTTCGATGACGTGGTTCATGGGAGAAGGACGGCATATCCCGCTACAGTTCCACAAGTTCCTTGAGATCTTCGGACTTGTGCTCATACCTACTGCCATCGGCATTTTGATACGGCACGGTTTCCCTGAGCTGGCCCGGCGACTTCAGAGGCCGGTGAGAATATTCGCAGCAGTTCTGTTGGTAGTCGTGGTCGGTTCGTCGATCGCCGGAGGCAAGAAGACGCTGTGGGACAACCTTGGGGTGCTGACCGCAGCCGTCGCGTCGTTTTGCCTTCTCAGCCTGACAGTCGGCTATCTGGTGCCACGCTGGATGCATCTGGCTCCACGACAGGCCATCGCCGTCAGCTTGGAGATCGGAATACACAACGCTGTGGTGGCGATCGGCGTGGCGCTGAGTCCGCAGCTGCTGAATAGCGCCGAAATGGCCATCCCCGCAGGAGTTTACGGCGCCATCGCACCCTTGATCGCCGTCGCGTTCATCTTCACGGTGCGCCGCCTGGACCCTGCGCATCGTGCTCTCGCCCGCTCCGACGCAGCGGTGACGGAATCTCCCGCTTAGGGGCGTGCCCTCGCACCCGAGGCGCGTGTTCCTACGCTGCGTCGCCGTCGCCGTCGCCGTCGTCGTCGTCTTCGCGGTACATCTTCTCGGGGTGATGAAAGTTATTGATCCGGGGTTGGCCGCGATCCAGGTGTGGGGGTGGGATCCATTCGGTGTCGCCGCGGGCGTTTTTGCGGGTGGCCCAGCCGCCGGGTCGCACGGTTTTGTGGTTGGTGCCGCAGCCCAGGGCCAGTTGGTTGATGTCGGTGGTGCGGGATGTGGCGTAGTCGATGACGTGATGAACCTCGCAGTAGTAGCCGGGCACGTCGCAGCCCGGTGCTGTACAGCCACGATCCTTGGCGTACAACACAATCCGCTGCCCGGGTGAGGCCAACCGTTTGGTGTGATACAGCGCTAAGGCTTTGCCTTTGTCGAAGATCGCCAAGTAATTGTGGGCGTGGCGCGCCATCCGGATCACGTCACTCATCGGCAGCAGGGTGCCGCCTCCGGTCAGTCCTTTGCCGGCGGCGGCTTCGAGCTCGGCCAGGGTGGTGGTGATGATGATGGAGGCGGGTAGCCCGTTGTGCTGGCCGAGCTTCCCTGAGGCCAGCAGTGCGCGTATTGCGGCAGTCAATCCGTCGTGGTTGCGTTGGGCCGGGCTGCGCGAGTCGCGATCGATCGCCTCCTGCGGGGCGGCGCCGTCCACGACGGCGGTGTCGTCGTCGGGGTTGCACATGCCCGGGGCGGCCAGTTTGGCCAGCATGGCCTCCAGGGCGGCGCGTAACTCGGGGCTGACCCAGCCGCGCAGCTCCGACATGCCATCGGCCTGCTGCTTACCCAGGGTCAACCCCCGCCTGCGGGCGCGGTCTTCATCGGTATACGTCCCGTCCGGATTCAGCCAATCGGTGAGTCGATCCGCGAACTTGGCGAGCTGCTCAGGTCGATACTGGGTGCCCTTGCGCGCCAAATCGGCCTCGGCCTGCTCGCGGGTCTGCGCATCGACGAAACCCGGTAGCTGCTTGATGAACCGCCGGATCACCGCGACTTGCCCGGTCCCGAGCGTGCCGGCGCGTTGGGCGGCCGCGGTCGCGGCCAGCACCGGCGCCAGAGGTTCGCCGGTCAACCCGTGCCGCGCACCCAGGTCGGCGGCCTCATGGATGCGCCGGTTGGCCTCAGCACGACTGATCAACGTCCAGTCCGCGATCGCATGCGCCAACTTGCCACCCAACTCCTCGGGCGTGGCTTGGCGGGCCAGTTGATTGATCAACGGATGCTCCACCGCGGGCAGCCGCCAGCGCACCCGCTCACAACGTTCCAGCAACACCAACCGCTCCGGGGTGGTCAACGCCTCAAACGACAAACCGAGCACACCATCGACCGCGGAATCGAGCGCGGCAAACGCCTCCTCGACCCCCTCACGATCACCCGAACTCATGTTCGAAACATTACGGCAGCCCACCGACAAAAACCGCCGCCATGAAACCACTGAAACTACTGTGACGCAAGTGATTTAAAGTCGTCAGACACTATCGGCGTTGCGCCGCGGCCAATCGCTCGGCGAACTGCGGTGACTGGATCGAGTGCACCTGCGGCCCCAGTTCCGTATGCATCGCAAGCTCGTGCTGCTCGTTGTCCAGGGAGCCCGGGTTTGCGGTGGCGCGCATGGTGGCCTTGGTCGCCAATACCACTTCGCGGGGCGCCGACGCGGGTCCCTCGGCCAGCTCTAACGCCGCGGCGACGGGATCGTCGGCAACACTGAGCGCCAACCCATGCCGCACAGCAGATTCGGCGTCAAAGCGCATGCCGAACAAGAGGGCGGCGCGAGCGACCGCCGGACCCACTGCCCGTTGCAGCATCCAGGTCGCGCCTCCGCCAGGGTGCAGTCCCAGCTTCTGGAATCGGGCATCGAACAACGCGGCCGGCCCGGCGATACGCACGTCGGCAGCCAACGCCAGGTTCAAGCCCGCGCCGACCGCCGCACCGTTGACCGCGGCGATGGTAGGCAACGTGCAATTGCCGACGGCCATGAAGCCGTCGTAAATCCGTTGCAGCCCCGCGGCCGGTGTTCCGCTGCCGGCAGCGCCAAGCGCGCTCAAGTCGGCGCCGGCGCAAAACGCCTTGCCCGCACCTGTGACGACTACGGCGTGCACGTCAGGATCCGCTTCGGCCTGCTCCACGGCCGCGCGCAGCAGTGCCGACATCTCATCGGTGAAGGCGTTGCGCCGATCGGGGTCATTGACGGTGATGAGCGCGATGTGATTGTCGACGCTGAACAAGACGAGATCGGACTGGGCCATCGAATCCTCCGCGGTTTCGGTTCGCCGTGTACTGGCGGCACGACTCGAACGTAGCCCAGCGTTAGTCGCTGAAATCGATCCGTACCGACACGGGTGTGGTTTCCAGCGCCTTTACCATCTTGGCTCCCAGTCGCCCGAACTTGCGGCCTCGCGCGACCACATCGTCATCCGGCCGTAATGTCGCGACCCCGGTGCGCCACCGATTCCCCTGACGCACCCTGACATTCGGGTTGTCAACGATATTGCGGCCCCAACCTGAGCGGGTGCCATGCTGACTGATGAGCCACACGCCTTCCTCGTCGAATTGGGCCGACACGGGAACGCGGCGTACCTGACCGGTCTTGCGGCCGATGGTCTCCAGCTCGGTTGCCAGCGCGGTGCGCAGCCCCAGCTTGCTCAGCCCTTTCACTGCCGGGTTGAGCAGATAATGTCCGATTGCGCGTTCTCTGCGGAACTTCCGCAGTGTCTTGGCGTCGTTGGTGTTCGTCATCGCTATGAACTTAGTAGACCAATCGGTATACTTCAACCCATAATGTCCGCGCGAGATGCTCTCATCGCCAGCGTCACCGGCCTGGTTCGACGTCGGGGTGTGGCCGGCACCGGTCTCAATGCACTGCTAGAAGACAGCGGGGTCGCGCGTCGAACCGTGTACCTCAACTTTCCCGGGGGCAAAGCGGAACTCGTTGCCGAAGCCACCCGCATCGCGGGACAGGCGTTTACCGCCGTGCTCCAGTCGGCCGACGACGGCGGCGACCCAGCGCTGGCGGTGCAGGCTTTCATCGATCAGTGGAAGGTTCAGCTGCGCGCAACTCAGATGGAGGCCGGCTGTCCCATCGTTGCCGCTGTCCTCGGTCGCGCGGAAGCACCGGAAGCCGCCCAGGCGGCGGCCGAAGCCTTTACTGACTGGCAGGTGATCCTCGCCGATCGGCTGATCGGGTCTGGCGTTGGCGACGACACCGCCCGCTCACTGGCAACCTTGACCATCGCCGCCATCGAGGGCGCAGTCATCATTGCGCTCGCCACGCAGTCAACGGATGCGCTCGATGACGTCGGACGTCACCTGATCGAAGCGATCGAACAGCATCTACCGGCCACGCGGTAGCCATACTTCTCAGTCCATTCGTTCGACCCATCGAGCGCGAGATGGTCCCGGCTCAAATGGATCGCCAAAGTACTGCGTCTCGTGCGCCACCTGTCCATCCTCGAATTCCATGATGCTGACGGTGTAAAAAGGTTGTTCGTCATACGTCAGGACCAGTTCGCTGATCCAAAGATCGCCGCCGCCAAGCATGCGTCGCACGGTAAAGCGTTTCGTGTTCGGCTGGGCCTCGCGCGACGCCTGGATGTTAGCTCGGCCACGGATTCGTTCGCCCGATTGCGGATAGTCGAGAACCGCATCTGCTCGGTAGATTTGATGCTCTGTCGTGAAGTCGTTAGCGTCTGAAGCTGCCCAGTGCCGCTGCAGAGCGGCTCGCACGTCGTCATCACCCATGGGCCAACTTTCCTCCCGGTGGATGCAACTCCTTCATCCAGGTGAGTGTCAAGCATCAGGCGAATGGCAATTTACCTAACGGCGAATTCATATCGGATAGTGCGTATAACGATAGATGCGACGTCATTCGACGTCATGCGACGTTACGCATAGTCGGGATACGCCGAAGTCGATGGTCGCGACGCGAAGTGCGCAGCCCCGCAGACGCGCACTGATGGATCCGCCGAGGGTCGAAGTACCCGTCGCAGCGCAAGCACTTCTTGGCCGTACTCTCATCGAGCGGGTCGCCCAGCAGGTGGTTTCCCACGGCACGCGTGTGCTCGTGCCGGGCTTGAGCCTGCTCGGCCGGTAGGCGGCATTCGTGCTTGCAGGTAGTGCAGCCGTCGCAGGCGCAGCACACACTGCGGGTCAGATGAAGCACAGTTTCCCAGTCCACGATCACAGGCATACCCACAATGTGGGTTGGCCTACACGTGCAACGGGGCACGAATTCTTTTTGTGTCTGAATCTTGCTCTGATATATACGTGTGTCAAATAGTGCGGGCGCAATTGTACGCGTGTAAACAAAGGCGGGCCGACGCTTGCGTCAGAGCTGGCCCGCCACGAAGGTCGCGGCCTGACCGGGCATCCCGGACTGTTTATACGATAGGTGCGCCTCGGAGAACATCTCGTCATGCGAAGGTTGTATCGACGGGCCCCCCGGGGTGCAAACCGGATCGCCGGGCGCGCACAAGTCGATGGCCTTGTGCCCGTACCACGGGCTGATCTCGCTGACCGGTCCCCCCAGGTATTTGTCCGTCGGATTCCCGAAGACGGCGACCGCGGCAACGTGGTCAGCCGCGTCCGCCGGTAGGGTCGCGGCGGTAAAGCCCGCCAACGACATTCGGGCGATGGTGATCAGATCTATCACCATCGCGCCTTGGGAGTATCCACCGAGCACCAGCTTGGTCTTGGGACAGCTCGCAACCATGGACAGAACGTGTGCGCTCGCATCGCCGGCGCCGGCGGACGCTGACGGGGGCCAATCCTCGGTGGCGGGGTAGATGACGGGATACACCGCGAGGGACCGACCGCCAACCTGCGAGCGCAGCGAATCGATAAATTCCTGGCCGACCGCTCCAACGCCAGGAGCCTCGGCGGTGCCGCGGGCGAACGTGACCTCGACGTCGGGGCAGGGAGCGGCGGACGCGGGGGCAATGAGGATCGGTGGGCACAGCATTGTCGCCCAGATCGTCGCCAGCGCGACACACAGCAGGCGAGCGAATTGGGGTGCGTTCACGTTCCAATGCTGACATATCGCGACCGAAGGTTATTCACACCCCGGGTTACCAAATGGTATCCAGATAAAACAATTAAGGTAGTTAATTTGTTCGTGGCTCCTTTCGGATTGGCGGGGCCGCCGGTTATCGGCCGGGCCGAATGTCGCGACGATGCTCACTTTCCCCTCGACCGTCGGCTGACCCGGGTATCTTCAGGCTGTGCTTGAGTTTTCCCTTCCCGCCGTGCTGCGGGAGCGTGCCAGTGTGCGGCCCAATCAGGCGGCGTTCACCTTTGTTGACTACGAGCAGGACTCGGCGGGCGTTGCGGAAACCCTGACGTGGTCGCAGCTGTATCGGCGAACGCTCAACGTCGCACAGGAGCTCAGAGCCTGCGGGTCAACTGGTGACCGCGCGGTGATACTGGCGCCGCAGGGACTTGACTACATCGTTGCGTTCCTGGCCGCATTGCAGGCCGGTCAGATTGCGGTTCCGCTGTCGGTTCCGCAGGGTGGCGCCAGCGATGAGCGTGTGATTTCGGTCCTGCGTGACGCGTCGCCGTCGGCGATCCTGACGACATCGTCTCTGGCGGGCAACATCGCCGAGTACCTCGAGGCCAAGCCCGGTGAGCCCGCGCCATCAATGCTCGAGGTTGATCTGCTGGACCTGGACTCCCGGAACGCGACCGCCGCCGAGGTCGATAATCAGCCAGACATTGCGTATCTGCAATACACCTCCGGGTCGACCCGCACACCAGCGGGAGTCGTGATGTCGCACAAAAACATTCAGGTCAATATCGAACAGATTGTTTCCGGGTACTTCGGGGAGCGCCGGGGGATTGCTCCGCCGGAGACCACTGTCGTGTCGTGGGCGCCGTTCTTTCACGACATGGGTTTGATGACGGGAATTGTCTTCCCGATTCTGGGCGGACTGCATGGTGTGCTTACCAGCCCGGCGTCGTTCCTGCAGAGACCGGCGCGGTGGATGCAGTTGCTGGCAAGCAACAGTCAAGCGTTTTCAGCAGGGCCGAACATTGCTTTCGAATTGGCGGCGGCAAAAACCTCAGACGAGGACATGGCCGGGCTTGACCTCGGGGACGTGGCAGTCATCATCAGTGGCGCCGAACGTGTGCAACCCGCGACGCTCCAGCGCTTCGCTGGGCGGTTCGCCCGATTCAATTTTCCCCCCAAGGCGTTGCGGCCCTCATATGGCCTCGCGGAGGCCACGGTGTACGTGGCGACCCGCGAATCGGGTCAACCACCAGCAATCGCGCATTTCGAATCCGACGAACTGACCGCCGGCCACGCGAAACGGTGCGCGAGCGGAGAAGGTACCCCGCTGGTCAGTTACGGTGTGCCGCAGTGGCCGACGGTGCGTATCGTCGATCCGGAGACCAGCATCGAATGTCCGGCGGGAACGGTCGGTGAGATCTGGACGATTGGCGACAACGTCGCCATCGGCTATTGGCAGAAACCTCAGGAGACTGAACGCACCTTCGGCGCAACGCTTGTCGATCCGTCGGCCGGTACGCCCGATGGGCCGTGGCTGCGAACCGGGGATCTGGGCGTCCTCTCCGACGGAGAACTGTTCATCATCGGCCGGATCAAGGATCTCCTGATCGTCTACGGGCGCAACTACGCTCCCGACGACATCGAGGCGACGATCCAGCAGATCACGGCGGGCCGCTGCGTCGCGATATCGGTCCCGGATGACAACGGTGTTGAGAACCTGGTGGCCATCGTCGAACTCAAGATGCGTGACGAATCCGAAGATGCCGCGATGGAAAGACTGCGCGCGGCCCGGAGTGAAATCAGCGCAGCGATATCGAAGACGCACGGGCTGGGTGTGGCGGATCTCGTTCTGGTAGGACCTCATTCGATTCCCCTCACAACGAGCGGCAAGGTCAGGCGGCGGGATTGTCTCCAGCGTTACCTGCGTAATGAGTTCACCCGCTTGGGCGGCCCGATCCACCGGCCCGCGCGGAGCGCGGTCGATGACACCGGCGCGGGCGACGCGGCCGAGTCGGGGTTGACCCAACGCGTGCGCACGCTGCACCAGCAGCAACACGACCTCCTGGTGGGGATGGTGTGCTCGCAGGTGGCAACGGTGTTGGGCCGTCCGAGCCCTGACGACATCGACCCTGAGGGTGCGTTTCAGGATCTGGGGTTTGACTCGGTGAAAGCCACCGAGTTACTTGACCGCCTCAAAACCGTCACCGAGCTGGACTTGCCGCCCACCCTGGCCTTCGACTATCCCACTCCGGAGGAGTTGGCCACCCACCTGGGCCAGCTGATGACCGGGTCGGTCGTGACAGCTCGGCCGGTGGAGGCCCAGGTGGCATCTCAGGCGCAGATAGACGAGCCGGTAGCGGTGGTGGGGATGGCGTGCCGATTCCCCGGTGGGGTGGATTCGGCGGGGGAGTTGTGGGATCTGGTGGCCACGGGCACCGACGCGGTGGGGGAGTTTCCTGGCGACCGTGGCTGGAATCTGGCCGATTTGTTTGATTCCGATCCTGATGCGGTGGGCAAGACCTACACCCGCGCCGGCGGATTCCTGGCCCACGCGGCCGAATTCGATGCGGAGTTCTTCGGGATCTCGCCGCGCGAGGCCCACAGCATGGATCCTCAGCAGCGGCTGCTGCTCGAGGTGTGTTGGGAAGCGTTGGAAACCGCCCGCATCGATCCGGCCGGGTTGGCGGGCTCGGAGACCGGGGTGTTCGTCGGGGCGTGGTCACAGCAATACGGTGCGGGTGGTTCTGAGGGCGCGGAGGGATACGCGCTGACCGGGGTGTCCACCAGTGTGGCTTCCGGGCGCGTCGCTTACGTGTTGGGTTTGCAGGGCCCGGCGATCACCCTGGACACCGCGTGCTCGTCCTCGCTGGTGGCCACGCATTTGGCGTGTCAGTCCTTGCGTCACGGCGAATCGGCGCTGGCCCTTGCCGGTGGTGTCACGGTGATGACCACACCGGCGGTGTTCACCGAGTTCGCCCGCCAACGCGGGCTCGCTGCGGACGGGCGTTGTAAAGCGTTCTCCGGCAACGCCGATGGCACTGGCTGGGGCGAAGGTGCGGCGGTGTTGGTGCTGGAGCGGCTCAGCGATGCCCGCCGCAACAACCATCCGGTGTTGGCGGTCATCGCCGGATCGGCGATCAACCAAGATGGCGCCTCCAATGGTTTGGCCGCCCCCAACGGGCCCGCGCAACAACGCGTCATCACCCAAGCCGTCGCCAACGCCGGTATCGGGCTCGACCAGGTTGATGTGGTGGAGGCGCACGGCACCGGCACCTCCCTGGGCGACCCGATCGAGGCGGGCGCCTTGATCGCCACCTACGGCGCCGCCCGCACCGCCGAGCACCCGCTGTGGTTGGGATCGATCAAATCCAACATCGGCCACACCCAAGCCGCCGCCGGGGTCGCCGGAATCATCAAAATGATCGCCGCACTTAACCACGACACGTTGCCGCCGACCCTGAACGTCGACCACCCCAGCCCGCACATCGACTGGTCGGCCGGCACCGTTCGCCTGCTCACCGAACCGGAACCCTGGCCAGACACCGATCATCTGCGCACCGCGGCGGTGTCCTCGTTCGGCATCAGCGGCACCAACGCGCACCTGATCCTGCAACAACCCCCCACCACGCCGGCCGAAACAGCCGACGCGCGACGCCACGCCCGCCAAGCCCGCCACAGTGATGAGTTCGGCCTACCGATATGGCCGGTGTCGGCGCGCACCCCCGCAGCCTTGCGCGCCCAAGCCGACCGGCTGCACGAACACCTGGTCTCCCATCCCGACCTCGACCTCGTTGATGTGGCCTACAGCCTGGCCACCACCCGCACGCAGCACCCCTATCGGGCGGTGATCACCGTGCCGGCGGGCAGCAAAGATCCGCGCGAAGACCTGCTGGGCGCCCTTGATGCCCTGCGCACCGGCGCGCCCCACCCACAGCTGACCCAGCACCACGTGCCGCGGCTGCGCGGCAAAACCGTGTTCGTGCTCCCCGGCCAGGGCGGCCAACACCCCGGTATGGGCCGCGAGCTCTACGAACGCAACCGCGTCTTCGCCGATGCTGTCGATGCCTGCGACCAGGCGTTGCGCCCATTCACGGGCTGGTCGGTGCGTGAGGTGCTGTGTCAGGACCCGGCGGCCCCGCCGCTGGACCGCGTCGACGTGGTCCAGCCCGTGCTGTTCACCATGTTGGTGTCGCTGGCCGCGGTGTTAGACAGCTACGACATTGTTCCCGACGCCGTGATCGGCCACTCCCAAGGGGAGATCGCCGCGGCCTACATCGCCGGGGCGCTGTCCCTGCATGAGGCCGCCCTGGTGGTGGCCCGGCGCAGTCAAGCGCTGGGCGCCCTGTGCGGTGCCGGTTCGATGGCGTCGGTCCTGCTGGGCGCCGACCAGCTGGAGCCTCTCCTGCGACCCTGGGGTGAGGCGTTGAGCATCGCCACGATCAACGGTCCCTCACATACCATCATCAGCGGCACCCCTGCTGCGCTCGAGCAGTTCACCGCAGCCTGTGATCGCGACGGCATCCAGATCCGGCCCATTGCCGTCGATTACGCCTCGCACTCCGCTCAGATCGAACCCTTACGGGAGCGCCTGCTGGCCGAGCTGGCCGACCTGACGCCGGCGGCGTCGCGCATCCCGCTGTACTCCACAGTGGGCGAAGCCCGTTCGGCCGACGCGCTCGACACCACCACCATGGATGCCGACTACTGGTATCGCAATCTGCGTGAGCCGGTCCGGTTCTACGACGCTCTGGTGCAGCGTCTGGCCGCCGGTGAGTGCACGTTCGTGGAGCTGGCGCCGCACCCGGTATTGGCCCCGGCGATCATCGACACCTTGGCCCAGACCGTGGGGCGCACCCAGTCGGCGGTGATCACCACGCTGCACCGCGACCGGCCCGGCCAAGACACCTTGGCGACCGCGCTGGCCCAGCTGCACAATCACGGCCACAGCCCGTCATGGTCGGCCCTGTATCCCCACGCCCGCACCGTCGCACTGCCTACCTATCCCTTCGAGCACCGCCGCTACTGGTTGGCCCCCACCTCGACCGGCGACGCCCGCGGACTCGGCCTGGACCGTGCGGAACATCCGTTGTTGGGCGCGGTCGCCGAACTCGCCGACCAAGACCAGGTCATGGTCAGCGGGCGGCTTTCGCCCAACACCCAGGGCTGGTTGGCCGGCCATCAAGTCAACGACACCGTGGTGTTCCCGGCGACCGGGTTCATCGAGCTGATCCTGGCCGTCGGTGAGTTGACCGGCAGCCCAGGCATCGATGAGCTGGTCCTGCATGCCGTCCTGATTCTGTCGGAGCAGGTGCCGACCGATCTGCAGATCCTGGTGGCGCCGCTCGACGCACACGGGCGGCGCCCGTTCAGCGTGCACTCGCGCATCGGCGGCGAGCAGCCCGAAGCGTGGACCTTGCACGCCAGCGGCGCGCTCAGCGCTGGTCAGCCTGCCGCAGGGGCCCCACCTGTTTCGGCGCCGTACGTGCAGCCGCTCGACCGGGATGACTTCTACGAACGGCTGGCCCAGCGGGGCTACGGGTACAGCGGGCTGTTCCAGTCGCTGCGGGGTGTCGGCACCGACCCCGCCCGACCGGAGGTGATCTATGCCGAGGTGGCGTTGCCCGCCGGGGCCGATATCAGCGGCTACGGTATCCACCCCGCGCTCCTAGACGCCGCTCTGCACCCGTTGGCGTCGGTGCTGGACGGCACCGGCGAGGCCGACTCGGCGGCGCTGCGGCTGCCGTACGCGTTCAGCGGGATCACGCTGTATGCCACCGCGGCCACCGAGCTGCAGATCCAGCTGACCCGCACCGGCGATGACACGTACACACTGCACGCCACCGACCCCACCGGCGCACCGGTCATCACCATCGGCGCACTGACGTTGCGCGCCGTCTCCGACCTCGGACCGTCGACGTCGACGGCCGGAGTGTCCGACAGCTTGTTCGAGGTGACCTGGCCGTCGGTGCCCGACCTGCCTGAGCCGTCAGCAACCCCACCGGCGTGGGCGGTATGCACCGATGCACCCGAGCAGCTGCCGGCCAGCCTGTCGGGCGGCACGATCCACACCGACCTGGCCACCGTGGCCCCGTGCCCGGACCTGGTGATCTGGCCGCTACCCCAGCCGGGGGCGGCTGAACCGCAGCGAGTGCACACTGTGACCCGCCACGTTTTGGCCGAGCTGCAGAGCTGGTTGGCTCGGCCTGAGACCGCCCACGCCCGCTTGGTGATCATCACCCGTCACGCGGTGAGTGTCGGTGCTTATGACGGTGTCCCCGATCTGGCGCATGCGGCGGCCTGGGCGCTGATACGTACGGCCCAAAACGAACACGCCGAACGCGTCACTTTGCTCGACGCGGATGACTCCGCCGCCACCGCGGACGCCCTGCTGGCCGTTGCCTCGACGCCGCCTGCCGCAGAGCCGCAGCTGGCCCTGCGCAACGGCGTTGTCCACATCCCCCGCCTGGCCCGCACCTCGACGCTCACCCCGCCAGAGGGCCCCTGGCAGTTGGGCACCAGCGGGAAAGGTGACTTGACCAACCTGACGCTGGTTCCCGCCGATCCCCCCACCACGCTGGCCCCGGGGCAGATCCGCATTCAGGTTCGGGCTGCCGGGCTGAACTTCCGTGACGTGGTCGTGGCGCTAGGCGTCATCGGCGACGAAGGCCTGGGTGGGGAAGCCGCTGGGGTCGTCATCGACACCGCCCCCGACGTGACATCGTGGCGTCCCGGTGACGCGGTGATGGGCCTTTTCCCGCACAACGCGTTCGCGCCTACCGCGATCACCGATGAGCGCATGGTCGTCGCTGTCCCACCGGGATGGTCGTTCACCCAGGCCGCATCCGCGTCGGTGGCGTACCTGACCGCCTATATCTGTTTGGTCGAGATCGCCGGGTTATCGGCTGGACAACGAGTCCTCATCCACGCCGGTGCCGGAGGTGTCGGTCAGGCCGCCATTGCGCTCGCCCGCCACCTCGGTGCTGAGGTTTTCGCCACCGCTCACCCGAACAAACATCACGTGCTCAACGATCTGGGGCTCGACCCCCAACACATCGCCTCATCGCGCACGCTGGACTTCGTCGACGCCTTCCACGACGCCACTAATGGGCAGGGCATGGACGTCGTGCTCAACAGCCTCAGCGGGGATTTCGTCGACGCGTCGCTGCAACTGCTGCCCCGGGGGGGCAGTTTCGTCGAAATCGGCAAGACCGATATCCGCCTGCCCGGCGACGTCGCCGCAGTCCATTCCGGAGTCGACTATCAGGCCTACGACCTGGCCAGCGCGTCGCCGGAATCGCTGCAGCCTGCATGGACGGCCCTGACGAAGCTGTTCGCCGCCGGTCTCGTTAATCCGCTGCCCACCACCAGCTATGGCCTGCTGAACGCCGCCCAGGCCTTCCGCGACATGAGCCAAGCCCGGCACACCGGAAAGATCGTCCTGATCCCCCCGCCGGTGTTGGATCCCGAGGGCACGGTGCTGATCACCGGCGGGACCGGGATGCTGGGCGCGCTGTTCGCCGAACATCTCGTCACCCGTTATGGCGTCGAGCATCTGCTGCTGGTCTCTCGCAGCGGGCCCAACGCCCCCGGCGCCGGCGAACTGCAGCAACGCTTGACCGGGCTAGGAGCCAAAGTCGCTATCGCCAGCTGTGACACCAGCGACCCCGCCGAGTTGCGGGCAGTGCTTGACACTATCGACGCCGGCCACCCGTTGACCGCGGTCATCCACACCGCCGGCGTGCTGGATGACGCCATGGTGACCGAGCTAAGCCCCGAACAACTCGATGTCGTCTTGGCTGCCAAGGCCGACGCCGCCTGGCATCTGCACCACCTCACCGCCGACCAGGATCTCGCCGCGTTTGTCTTGTTCTCCTCGGCGGCGGGAATCCTGGGCAGCCCCGGGCAGGCCAACTACGCGGCCGCCAACGCCTTCCTGGACGCCCTCGCCCGCCAGCGCCAGCACGCCCAACTCCCGGCGACCAGTGTGGCCTGGGGCTACTGGCAAACCCCCAGCGGCATGACCGCCCACCTCAACACCGCAGACGTGACCCGCCTGGCCGGCACCGGCCTGACCCCGATCACCAACGAGCGCGGCCTGGCCCTCTTCGATGCCGCACTCACCAGTGCGCGGCCCAACCTACTGGCCAGCCCCCTCAACACAGGCGCGTTGACCCGCCGCGCACGCCAGAACTTGTTGGACCCGATCCTGTCCGCCCTGGTCACCAGCCGCCCACAAGCCGCCACCGCCAGCCCCCGCACACTGGCCGCTCTGTTGGCCAGCCAAACCCCCCAACAACGGCTTGCCGCCCTCACCGAAATGGTCACCGCCACTACGGCTTCCGTGCTGGCCCACCCCGACCCGGCCGCCCTCGACCCCGACCGTCCGTTCAAGGACCTCGGCATCGACTCATTGACCGCCCTGGAACTACGCAACTCCCTCAACCAACACACCGGCCTCGCCCTGCCGGCAACCCTGACCTTCGACCACCCCACCCCCAGCACGCTTGCCACTCACCTGGCCGGCCTGCTGGCCGACACCGTTACGCCTGCGGTCTCAGCGGCTCAGGTCAGCACGGGAGGTGTTGAGCCGGTGGACAATCGGCTCGCATACCTGGATCAAGCGGGATTTCTCGCGCTGCGAGCGGTTCACGGCGCACTGATTCAGATCACTTGGATATACGACCGTGCCGTCAATGTTGATGGGCTACGGCGTTTTCACCGCAATCTCGGCTACGGGTTGTTGGGGCGCAGGATCGAAACGTCCCCGTTGTGGTTCGCGCGTGATCGCTGGGTCTTATCTCCGGCGGCGGAGGACATCGATTTCTCCGCAACGCCGCGGCCGCGGGCCGACGTGAATGCATGGATCGACGAGCGGGCCCGGCTACCCATTGATCCGGAGTGGGGACCCGCCTGGCATCTCGGGGTGCTTCCCCTCGAGGACGGCGGGACCGCGGTGAGTCTGGTGGCTTCGCACATGATCGTCGACGCGATCGCTTTCGGTCAGGCGATCGCCGACGCGTCCGCGGGCAGGAGGCTCGACCTGGGCTATCCGCCCGCGGGATCGCGCACCCGTGGGCGGGCGTTGCGTGAGGATCTTCGGCAAACCGTCAAAGAGCTTCCCGACATTTCGCAGGCGCTGGGCGCCGTGATTCGAAGGGCCCGGCGCGACCGCCAAGAGCTGAAATCGTCGATCCAGGCGGCACCGCCTTCCCCGGGGGCGGCCGCCCACGATCAGATAGTCGAGATGCCTGCCCTGACCGCGTCCGTCGACCTGGCGGAATGGGACGCTCGCGCGAAAGAACTTGGTGCAGGTGGTAACTCGCTGGTGGCGGGGATCGCATGCCGACTCGCGGTGCGGGTGGGGCGTATTCATGACGACGGAACGGTGACCCTGCGGTTTCTGGTCTCGCTGCGGACCGAGGACGATACCCGCGGCAATGCGCTCACGAACGTCGACGTCACCGTCGACCCAACGCGTGCAGCGACGGACCTCGGGGAAATTCACGACACGATCACGCAGACAACTCTGCACGCGATGGAGAACCCCGACGACGAGTGGTTGGCGCCACTCCCACTGGCGGCGATGACACCGAGGTGGGCGGCCAGGCGGCTGGCAAGGATGGCGGCGGGCGGTGACATCCTCCCGGTCACGTGCTCCAACGTCGGTGACCTGTCCGGGGCCGTGAACCGGCCCGACGGCACCGATGCTGACTATGTGTACCTGCGACCCGTTGAGCCCGACATCAAGAAAAGCACGCTCGAGGGCATGGGTGGACAACTGTATCTGGGTTCGGGGCGGGGCAGCGGGAAGATGTCGATCAGAATTTCTGCGTATCTTGTCGGCCGGGAAAACACCAAAGATGAGCTGCGGGATGTCATCTCGCGCACCTTCGCCGAATTCGATCTGAAGGCAGAGATCGACGACTAGCGCCCCTCTCGCTGCGCCGCCAGAGCGGCGATGGCTGTGGCCGAATCGGCGAGTCCCTCTTACTGGCCCGCGTTGTGGGCCAGATCGATGGCGTACTGATTCACGAAGGTGCCCGCGGGCGGATCGCCTTTGTCGCAGGTGCCGTCAGATTCGCCAGGACGTTTGATCCACAAGTAGGCATCGGCGTGTGCGCCCCCGGTAGCCGCCGTAGGCGGAGTGCCCAGTGCTCGGCCACTTGGGTTGCACCAGTTGAGCCCGGAGTCGGGCGCTGGTCCGGCGCCGTTGCGCGACGTGTCGATCACGTAGTGCGAACCGTTGGTGAGCGCCGAAATCTCCTCGCCGTAACCGATTTCGTCCCCGGTAGTGAAGAAGTTCGCAGTGTTGAGGCTGAAACCCCGCGCGCGGCCGACGCCGGCTTTGTTGAGCCTGGCGGCCATGTCCTCGGCGCTGTGCCAGCGCAAGTGACCACCGTCGACGTACACGGCCGTGGCCGGATTGCGGGTCAGCGTGTCGACGGCGTAGTGGATCAAGTCGTAGCGCTCTTGGCGTTGGTCAGCCGAGAGGCAGTCGGCCATGGCGAGCGCATCGGGTTCGAGGATGATCGCCGTCCGCGAACCGCCCACGCCGGATGCGATGCCGTCGATCCACCCGCGGTAGTCGTCGGCCGTCGCCAAGCCACCCGCAGCGAAGCTGCCACAGTCGCGGTGCGGGATCCCATAAATCGTCAGAACCGGGATGGCTCCGGCAGCCTGCGCGTCACCGGTGTAGCTCGCGACCGTAGCTGCCGAAGAGCCCGGGACGATCCAGTACGCCTGCGGCGTGTTGGCGATGGCCGTCAACTGGGGACTCGGCGGGTCGGCATGCTGCGCGGCCCGCATAGCCGCCGAGGTGGGATTGACGTAGAAGGACGTGCCGGCGAATGGGTTGGCATCATCGGCCAAGCGGACCGCCGGAGCGGGACCGGGGTCGGCAAGAAAACCCATGCCGGCTGTGCCGGCAAAGGCCGCAACCGTTAGGGAGGGCGCGATCCAGCGCGCGACTGCACCAGCAGCTGAGAACATCACCCCAGGGAAATTAGTGCTCCAGATCATTGAGCGCCAATCGCCGACGGCGGGTAATCGCGCGATCGGCGCTTGGCGCGGTCGCGGCAGTATGTCGAGCCGATGGATTAATGCAATTAATCTGCGTTAATATATGGCGTATGGGCTCTGCAGAGGTTGAGCAAGAAGTTCGGCGCCGCACTGGCGGTAGGTCCGCACGGGTGCGTGAAGCGGTGCTACAGGCGACTCTGGACGCATTGTCGGAGCATGAGCCCGCGGCCGTGACGATCAGTGAGATCGCCCGTCGGGCAGGAGTTCACGCGACCTCGATCCAGCGGCGCTGGGGGTCGAAGGAGAACGTGCTGCTCGATGCCCTGCTGACCTTGAGCCAGGAGAAATTGCCGATTCCCGATACCGGTTCGTTGCGCGGGGACCTGATGGCGTTTAGCCGGTCTATGGCCGCCTACCTCGCGGCAGCCGCGGGTGGGACGGTGGTGCGGACGCTCGCGGCCAGCGAGGATGATGCTTTCATGGCCGCTAATCGCGAGCGGCTCGTCTGGGCCCGTTACGAGGCCGCCCGGATCATGATCGACCGCGCCGCGCAACGGGGCGAACTACGTCCGGGGACCAACCCGCAGGTCGCGCTCGAACTCCTCGTCGGACCGTTGTACTACCGCGCCCTGATCACCAGGCACTCCATCGACGGTGGCTACATCGAGCAGATGGTCGACACGCTTCTGCGCGGACTGGTCTAGCGGGAGGGATCGATCAGCGCGCCATAGGTGATTGATCGCGATATCCCTCGGATGTCTGGCACCGGGTAGGGCCGGCCGGTCGGCGGGTTGCCGGCGTCTACTTGCTGAACCATGCCGATGACGATGACGTCGTAGGTCGGGTCGACCCAGAACCAGGTGCCGTGTACGCCACCCCAGTAGTAACTGCCCGCGCCGATCGCGCCGCCGTTGAAATCCGCGTGTGCTGGATCGAGCACGATGCCGACGCCCATGCCGTAGCCGACCCCGGCGAACGGCTGCAGGAAACGCATCGGTACGCCATTGGGTAGCAAGTTGCTCGTCATCAGCGTGACCGAGGAGGGCGCCAAAATGTGCGCGCCGTCAAGGGTTCCGCCGTTGGCCAGCATCTGTGCGAAACGCAGGTAGTCCTGCGCCGTCGAGTACAGCCCGGCGATCGAAAGTAGATACTTCGGCTTCTCCCCTGGCGGAGTTCCGGCCAGTACCGGGAAGGGCGATTGGTCGGCCGCAACCTCGAGCTTCAGGTTCTTGTCGAGCGCGTATCTGGGTGGGATGCGGTCGCGCGCCTCCGGTGCGACGCCGAAGCCGGTGTCCAGCATGGCAAGGGGAGCGAAGATCCGGCGTTCGAGGAAGGTGTCGAGCGGCTCACCGGATACCCGCTGGATGATGACGCCCTGAACCTCCTGTTGGAGGCCATATCGGAACAGGGTGCCGGGTTGTGCCTCCAGCGGGAGCTTCGCCAGCTTGACGATGAAGTCCTCGTTGGTACCGCTGAAAAGATCTGCGGCGGCATACATCTCGTCCAGCTTCGGATTGGTGCTGCCCATCGGGACGAGGAATGCGAAGCCGGCGCAGGTCGACATCAAATGCCGCATGGTCATCGGGCGATCCAGCGGCACCAGCTTGTCGTCCTGCAGTACCTGCAGATCGGCGAACTCGGGGATGAACTTGGTGACGGGATCGTCGAGTTGCCACTTGCCCTCCTCGTAGAGGGTCATCATTGCCGCGGCGATGATGGGCTTGGTCATCGAGGCGATGCGGAAGATGGCGTCTTCCCTTAACGGCGATCGACTTTCGAGCGTCTGATAGCCGTAGCGCTGAGACTTCACGAGCTTGCCATGGCGGGCGACCATCACACTGATTGCCGCGTAGTGGCCGGCATCGATCTCGGTCTGCATCGCGTCATCGAGCCGGTCCAGGCGCTCGGGACAGAACCCGACCGATTCCGGATCAACGACCGGCAGCGGTGTCGTCGTCATGAGGTGCTCGTCGCGAAGTCGGCAATGCCGCGGGCGGTGTCGCGGCTGATGTCGGGACAGAGGACGGGGAGGATCTCGGTGCCGTGGACGGTGCCCATGACTTGACGGCAGCGCGCATGGACGCCGCTGTCCAGAAGGAGTCGGTAGAGGCCAATCCCCTCGTCGCGCAGCGGATCACATTCGTTGACGCTGATCACCACCGGCGGCAGGCCTCGAACGTCCTCGGTCGTGGCCATGCCGGGCCAGGCGAGCGGGTCGCGGGCCTTGAAGGCGTCGATGCCGTAGGCCATGGTGCTGCGGTTGTCTTGGAAGAAGAGCAAGATCCCCTCGTTATCGCTGGAGGAGGGATTCTGCGGCAGCGGCCACTCCCCGGCGATGAAGGGGCACATCGCATAGAGGCCTTGGATCAAGTCCAGATCGCCGTCCTGCTTCAGCTTCATCCCGACAGCGAGCGTCAGGTTGCCGCCGCCGCTTTCCCCGGCGACGATGATGCGCGTCGGATCGATCCGGAGCGCGTCTGCGTTGGCATGCACCCACTTCAGGCCCGCGACGCAGTCGTTCAACCCAGCGGGAAACGGGGCGACCTCCGGCGCGGAGGAGGGGTGCACCGAGTTGCGGAAGTCAACCATGGCCACCGCGACGCCACGGGCGGCAATCATTCGGCTCCACGTTTGGTAGTTGCCCAGGTAGCAAGAGCTGAACTGCATGCGGCCACCGTGGATGTAGTAGACGCATGGGACGGTCTCGTCGTTGTCCGGCCGGATGTACTGGATCTTGACGGTGTTGCCGTCCGGCGAAGAGGTGAAAGTCTCGGTGCGGACGGTCAGTCCGGCCGACGGGGCGACGTCCTCGCTGTCCATCGCGTCGAACAGGGCATTCGTACGGTCTTGGGCGGCCAGGGCTTCCGGGGTGTTCTCCTGTGTCAGCAGTTCCTCCCGGCTTGAGACGTTGGGCTTGCCGGTCCCCAGATCTATGCCCGCGAAGAACGCCTTGATCCGCGGATCGACGCGGGGGTCGAGTTCAAGCTTCGAGGTCATGCGACCCTCCCTGCGGCCAGTCCCGAATGCTGTCGGGGGTGGCACCCGTCGCCGCGTTCTTAGCGCATATGCGCTGCGTTAAGGAACGTACCCCGCACGGCCAGTTAAAGCAAGTGTGTTGCGTTAAGTTTCATTCGTTTACGGATCGTCAAGCATCAGCCGAAACACTGTCAGGCATCACCCAAAGGGCGAAATGTCACCCGTCTGCTTAACCGTTCAGTTTGTGAAGGGTTAAGCTGGATGAACTATCCCGGCTGGGTCTTTGGGTGGCGAGCTAGCTGAGGGCAGTGGCGGGAATCGCACAACGCGACGTCGCCGGGATCTAGGGCCGTCAGTGCCGACGCGAAGTTTTGGGCTCCGAAGGGGAGAAGCCACATGGCGGAAGTCAAGAAAGAAGTCGTTCCGTGCCCACAGCCTAATTGCGGCGGGATTGCCGACGCCGAGGTGGAGTATCCGGATGCGGGTGGCGGCGACAGCGAGCGGTTAGTGCGCTGGATCCTGGACTGTCGGACGTGCGGGTACTGGGGACCGAATCGAGCCGCCTAGGCGGAGCGACACATGTCGCAAGGTTTTTGACGCTAGCGTAAGTGTTGGCGAGCGACTCTGTTTCTGTTGACCCAACAGCGGCGGAAATACGACCAGTCTGCGGATCATTGCCGCGGCGCCGTTATCGGGGGTTCTGGGACTGGCCGGATTCGAGCTGGCAGTCCTAAGTCTTTTAGGTAATTGACGCGCGCGTCATGAATGACGCTTGAGTCTTTTCTGTCCTCCCACGACGGAGGAGACTTACGAACCGTGGGTTAGCAACGGCTGTGGTGTTGGGATCGGTAGCGGACTGACCCTTGTGTACTTGTTGCGACGACGCCGCGCGAGGGCGGCAGACGAACACACGGGAGACACCATCATGAAGACCAATCGGATGATTGCCGGGGCCCTACTGGCAGGCAGCGTCGCGGTAGCCGGATTGGGGCTGGGCGCAGGTACCGCCCAGGCCCGGCCTGGTCTCCCAGTCCCCGCAGATGACGGCGGGTGGGGCCCGCCACGTCATTGGTGCCCGGGGGACCCCCCAGTGCAGACCGGCAATCTTCAAGTGGACCCAGTGCGTTGGAACGCGAGTATCTGCCACACCTACTACTTCGTCTGGCAGGGGATGGGCAACGTTTCTAATGTGGTTTGGGACGGAGATAATCCCCCGCCGAAGCCCGGACCTCCGACTGGCCTTTATTGCGACCCCCCATTCCTGCCACCCACAAATTGTCGGATAGGGAACCACCCATGAACCGAGGTTCGCGGTTTACCAGTCTCGCCGCTCATCCCGAATAAGTAGTGGACCGCAACGCCTCACTGGAACCACAGCCGTGCGGACTCAAGCCACGAGCCGCTGAGTAGCCGCTGCGGGTCATTCGGCAAAAAGCCATTCCAGTACGTGCTGGTACTCGGGGCGGCACACCCTATGGCGGAACCATGGGCAATGGCGGTACCGGCGGCGCCGGAGGCACCGGCGGAGACGGCGGCAGCAGCACGACGACCTACGGGTTCGACGGATACTGGGGCGGCGCCGGCGGCGCCGGCGGCGGTGGTGGCGCCGGCGGCTTGGGCGGCGACACCGGCACCGGGACGGGCAGCGGCGGCGTCGGCGGAGGCGGAGGCAGCGGTGGGCAAGGTGGCGCGGGTGGCACCGTCACGCTCTCATCGGATGACAGCTTGCTGTCGAACGCATCGGGCGGTCAGGGCGGCTACGGCGATGCGGGAGCCATCGCCTCCGGCGGCACCGGGGGCGCCGGCGGCGGCAGTCTCGGGGATCTCACCAGGGGCACGAAAGGCACCGACAGCCCCTGACGGCGAGGGGAGTGTCAAGGATCAACCGAAGCAACTGTCAAGCATCAGCCGAAACACTGTCAGCCATCACCCGAAGACAAAATGTCAAGCATCAACCGAGGTAATACACTTTCTCAGCGCCCCCGGGGTGACTCGAACACCCGACCTAGGGATTAGAAGGCCCTTGCTCTATCCACCTGAGCTACGGAGGCAATGCGCAGGTCAGTCTATCCAACGCCACCCGCCGGAGAGATCCGCTGACGCGACGCGCGCGAAACTTCTTCCCCCAGCATCAATATCGGTTATCGTGGTGTCCCTCGACACACGTACAACACCGGCCGGTAATCGGCCGTTAACCGCAACGAGGCGGGGTGCCGGACGTCGAGGGGTGGGGACGTTGCTATGAGCATGACCATGAGCGTCACTTCGTTGCGCTCAAAAGCCAACGCCGAAGCGCTCCGCCTGGCAACGGACGCCAAAGACAGGTACCGGGCCGGCGCCCTGTTGCTGCGTGGTTCCCCGTTTGCTGTGGGCTGGGTCGCCGGCTGGCTGTCCACCGAATTTCCTCCGCATGTTGTGACCGGGCACGCGTTGTCCCGGGTATCGCCCCGGGTTGGCACGGCGTGGGCCGCGCAGCGGGCGGACCGAATCCTTGACGCCGCGCTCGAGGAGTCCTTCGGGCCCGACTTCCGCGATCAGGTATGCCACCCGACCTGCGATCAGTCCGAGGGTGCGCCCCGCAACGGGCGGTTGCGCATGCCCGGGCCGCACCGCCGGTACGCGGCGCAGACTTCCGACATCTCCTACGGTCCCGGCGGCACTGAACACCTGCTGGACGTGTGGCGGCGCCACGATCTGGCGCCCGGCCGCCGCGCGCCGGTGCTGATCCAGGTCCCCGGAGGCGCGTGGGCCCTCAACGGCAAACGCCCCCAGGCGTACACGCTGATGAGCCGGATGGTGGAGCTCGGCTGGATCTGCGTCTCGATCAACTACAGCAAGAGCCCGCGCAGCAGGTTCCCGGCGCACATCATCGACGTGAAGAGGGCGATCGCGTGGGTGCGCGAGAACATCGCCGACTACGGCGGCGACCCCGATTTCATCGCAATCACCGGCGGCTCGGCCGGTGGGCACCTGGCTTCCTTGGCAGCACTTACCCCCAACGACCCGACGTTTCAGCCCGGGTTCGAGAACTCCGATACCACGGTTGACGCGGCGGTGCCGTATTACGGCGTCTACGACTTGACCAACGCCGACAACATGCACGAGATGATGCTGCCGTTCCTCGAGCAATTCGTGATGAAGGCCCGCTACACCGACGCCCCCGAGCAATTCAGGGCGGCGTCGCCGATTTCGTACGTGCACAGCGACGCTCCGCCGTTCTTCGTGTTGCACGGCGAGAAAGATGAACTGGTTCCCTGCCGTCAGGCCCAGGCATTCTGCGCGGCGCTACGGGAAGCCGGAGCCGCGACGGTGTCGCACGCCGAACTCGAAAATGCACACCACGCTTTCGACATCACCCCGACGGTCCGCTCGGGACTGGCCGCCGACGCCGTCGCCGACTTCCTGGGCGTCGTCTACGGGCGGCGTGCGAGCTCGCGAATGGGTTCATTGCCCCTGTCGGCGACCTCGGCCAGCTGAGACCGCGACGTTTTGCGAGCTCCAGCCTGTCGCTGTGCCTGAATCGTGCCTTTCACCAGCGCGTCAACCCGACTAGCGTTGGGGCGGCAGTTCTGAACACAGGAGGCTTGATCGGCGGTGACAGGGTTGATGCGTCAAGTTATCCGTGGGGACCGCAGGGCCGCGTGGGGTCATGAAAATGGCTGAGTCCGTCGAGGCCGCTGGACGGTCCGACGAACTCGGACCGGTCGACTATCTGCTGCATCGGGGCGAAGCAAATCCCCGGACCCGGTCGGGGATCATGGCAGTGGAACTCCTTGATTCCACGCCGGACTGGGAGCGGTTCAGGACCCGGTTCGAAAACGCTTCCCGAAGGGTGCTGCGGCTGCGCCAGAAGGTTGTCGTGCCGACCTTGCCGACGGCCTCGCCGCGTTGGGTGGTCGACCCCGATTTCAACCTGGATTTCCATGTGCGGCGGATGCGTGTGTCGGAACCAGGAACGCTGCGTGAAATATTCGATCTCGCCGAGCTGATCCTGCAGTCACCGTTGGACATCTCGCGACCGCTGTGGACCGCCACATTGGTCGAGGGCCTGCCCGACGGCAAGGCCGCGACCCTGCTGCATGTCAGCCATGCGGTCACCGACGGTGTCGGCAGCGTGGAGATGTTCGCCGAAATCTATGACCTCGAGCGCGACCCGCCGGCGAGGGCGACGCCCCCGCAACCGATTCCGCAGGATCTGTCGCCCAATGATTTGATGCGCGAGGGCATCAACCACCTGCCGATGGCAATCGTCAGCGGCGTTCTGGGCGCGGTGTCCGGGGCGGTTTCGGCGGCCGGACGAGCCGTAATGGACCCCGCATCCACCGCTTCGAGCATCCTGAGCTACACCCTGTCGGGCATTCGGGTGCTGAACCGGGCCGCCGAACCGTCGCCGCTGCTGCGCCGCCGCAGCCTGGCTACCCGCTCCGAAGCAATCGACATTCCGCTCTCGGATCTGCACAAGGCCGCAAAGGCTGGCGGAGGGTCGATCAACGATGCCTATCTGGCTGGCCTGTGCGGCGCGTTGCGGCGTTACCACCAGGCGCTCGGTGTGCCGATCAGCACGCTGCCGATGGCCGTCCCAGTGAGCCTGCGGGTCTCAGATGACGCGACCGGCGGCAATCAATTCACCGGCGTCAACCTGGCGGCCCCGGTGGGCATCGTCGACCCCGTTGCCCGGATCAAGAAAATCCGCGCCCAGATGACGCAGCGCCGCGATGAACCGGCGATGAATATCATCGGTTCCTTTGCGCCGGTGCTCAGTGTTTTGCCGACAGCCGTCCTGGAGGGGATCACCGGGTCGGTGATCGGCTCCGACGTGCAGGCCAGCAACGTCCCGGTGTACCCCGGAGACACCTACATCGCCGGTGCAAAGGTATTGCGCCAGTACGGTATCGGTCCGCTACCCGGTGTCGCGATGATGGTGGTCCTGATTTCCCGGGGTGGCTGGTGCACCATCACCGTGCGCTACGACAGGGCGTCGGTGCGAGACCAGGCGTTGTTCGCGCAATGCCTGGTGGAGGGTTTTGACGAGATCCTGGCGCTGGCCGGTGACCCGCCGCCGCACGCAACTCCCGCGTCGTTTGCCGGCGCGCCCGATGGTTCGGCGACGCGATCGGTGTCGGGTTCATGAGCGCCTCGCGAGAGCAGCCGCCGGATCTGCGGTTGCCCGGCTCGGTCGCCGAGATCCGCGCCAGTCTTGCCGGACCCAAGATCGGCGCGTTTTTCGACCTGGATGGGACGTTGGTCGCGGGCTTCACTGCCGTCATCCTCACCCAGGAGCGCTTGCGCCGCCGTGACATTGGCGTCGGGGAGCTGCTCAGCATGGTGCAAGCCGGTCTGAACCACACGCTCGGGCGCATCGAGTTCGAAGACCTCATCGGCAAGGCGGCATCGGCACTGCGCGGGCGCGTGCTGAGCGACCTGGACGAGATCGGCGAGCGGCTGTTCGTCCAACGGATCGAGTCCCGGATCTATCCGGAAATGCGTGAGCTGGTGCGGGCCCACGTGGCCCGCGGCCACACGGTGGTGCTCAGCTCGTCGGCGCTGACCATCCAAGTTGATCCCGTCGCACGTTTTCTGGGGATCACCAACCTGCTCACCAACAAGTTCGAGACCAACGAAGACGGGCTACTCACCGGCGACGTGGAGCGGCCGATCTTGTGGGGGCCGGGCAAAGCCGCTGCGGTGCAACGGTTTGCGGCCGCGCACAGCATCGACCTCAAGGACAGCTACTTCTACGCCGACGGCGACGAGGACGTCGCCCTGATGTACCTGGTCGGCAATCCACGCCCGACCAATCCCGAAGGCAAGATGGCCACCGTCGCCAAGCGGCGCGGCTGGCCGGTTTTAGAATTCAACAGCCGCGGCGGTGTGGGCCTGCGCCGGCAGCTGCGCACACTTGCCGGCTTCGGTTCGATGTTGCCGGTCGGGGCCGGCGCCTTCGGGGTAGGTCTGCTCACCGGGAGCCGGCGGCGCGGCGCGAACTTCTTTACCTCCAACTTCTCCAACTTGGTGCTGGCGACCACGGGGGTGCAGCTGAATGTCATCGGGAAAGAGAATCTGACCGCGCAGCGTCCGGCCGTGTTCATCTACAACCACCGCAACCAGGTTGACCCGATAATCAGCGGTGCCCTGGTGCGAGACAACTGGGTTGCGGTGGCCAAGAAGGAGCTACAAAAAGACCCGATCATGGGCACGCTCGGCAAGTTGCTGGACGGCGTGTTCATCGACCGGGACGATCCAGTGGCCGCGGTGGAGACGCTGCACACGGTCGAAGACCGGGCCAGGAACGGACTCTCGATTCTGATGGCGCCGGAAGGCACCCGGCTCGACACCACCGGAGTCGGGCCGTTCAAGAAGGGGCCGTTCCGCATCGCGATGGCGGCTGGGATCCCGATCGTCCCGATCGTGATCCGCAATGCGGAGATCGTCGCCGCTCGAAACTCCACCACGATCAATCCCGGCACCGTTGACGTCGCGGTGTTTCCGCCGATTCCGGTCGATGACTGGACCCTCGACGAGCTGCCCGAGCGCATCGCCGCAGTGCGTCAGCTCTATCTGGACGCCCTGGCTGACTGGCCCGATGAGATTCCGGCCGAGCTGCCCAAGGCGGTGGCGAAGAAGACCGCGAAAAAGGCTGCGCCCAAGGCGGCGGCGAAGAAGGCCGAGAAAAAGGCTGCGCCCAAGGCTGCGGCGAAGAAGACCGCGAAAAAAGCCGCCCCGAAAGCTCCAGCGAAGAGGCCGGCTAGATCGAACCTCGATGGCGAAACGCGGACCGGGGGATTGTCGTGAGCGAACTGGGTCCGGACACCGCCGCAATCCTCACCGCGCACGACTCGCTGGTACTGGCGTCCATGGAAACTCCGGTCGAAATGGAGCTGGTGATGGATTGGCTAGGCCAGCAGCGGGCCCGCAATCCGGAGGTGCAGTTCGACCTGTCAAAACTTCCCGAACTGCCCTCCGGCTTCGCTTCTGGAGTGGCGCCCACAGAACTGACCGCGCTGGTTGAGGAGCTCCAATCCGGCCCGGAATCCTGTGACGACCGTTCGGTGGTGCCGGTGCGGGTGTTCTGGCTGCCGGCTCCCGATCGCGGCAGAGTCGCCAAGCTGGCCGGGCTGATCCCGGGCCGGGATCCCTACCACCCCAACCAGCGTCAGCAGCGCCACATCCTGCGCACCGATCCCACCCGCGCGCGGATCGTGGCTGGCGAGGCGGCCAAGGTCTCCGAGCTGCGCCAGCAGTGGCGCGACACCACTGTCGGAGAGGACGAACGCGATTTCGCCCAGTTCGTCACCCGCCGAGCCATTTTGGCGATGGAACGTGCCGAGTACCGAATCCTCGGGCCGCAGTACAAGTCTCCGCGGCTGATGAAGCCGGAGATCCTGGCGTCCAACCGGTTTCGCGCCGGCCTGAAAAAGATCCCGGGCGCGACCGTCGAAGAGGCCGGGAAAATGCTCGACGAACTCGCCACCGGGTGGAGCAGGGCATCCGTCGACATCGTTTCCGTTCTGGGCAGGATGCTCAGCCGCGGGTTCGATCCAGAGATCGACTACGAGGAGTTTCAAGTCGCGGCGATGCGTTCGCGGCTGGAAGCTCATCCGGCGGTGCTGCTGTTCTCGCACCGTTCCTACATCGATGGCGCGGTGGTGCCGGTGGCGATGCAGGAGAACCGACTGCCTCCGGTGCATGTATTCGCCGGCATCAACCTGTCATTCGGGTTGATGGGTCCACTACTGCGCCGCTCCGGCGTTATCTTCATCCGCCGCAACATCGGCGGTGACCCGATCTATAAGTACGTCCTGCGGGAATTCGTCGGCTACATCGTCGAGAAGCGGTTCAACCTGAGCTGGTCCATCGAGGGCACCCGTTCGCGTACCGGAAAGATGCTGCCGCCCAAGCTCGGTCTGCTGGCCTACGTGGCCGACGCTTACCTGGATGGCCGCAGCGAAGACATCCTGCTGCAGCCGGTGTCGATCAGTTTCGATCAGCTGCACGAGACCGATGAATACGCCGCCTACGCCCAGGGTGGTGAGAAGACACCCGAGGGCGTCGGCTGGCTGTACAACTTCATCAAGGCCCAAGGCGAGCGCAGCTACGGCAAAATCTACGTCCGTTTTCCCGAAGCGGTCTCGATGCGCGAATACCTCGGTACACCCCACGGTCCGCTGGCCCACGACGAGGGCACCAAACGGCTTGCGCTGCAAAAGATGTCGTTCCAGGTTGCCTGGCGGATTCTGCGGGCGACGCCGGTGACCGCGACGGGTTTGGCGTCGGCGCTGCTGCTCACCACTCGCGGTGCGGCGCTCACTCTGGGTCAGCTGCACCACACCATGCAGGGCTCACTCGATTACCTCGAGCGTAAGCAAACCCCGGTTTCCACCAGTGCGCTGCGGTTGCGCACGCGCGATGGTGTGCGTGCGGCGGTGGATGCGTTGTCCAACGGGCACCCGATCACTCGCGTCGACGGCGGCCGGGAGCCGGTGTGGCGCATCGAATCCAAGAATGAACATGCCGCGGCCTTCTACCGGAACTCGGTCATCCATGCGTTCTTGGAGACCTCGATCGTCGAACTCGCGCTGGCGCATGCCAGGTACGCGGACGGCGACCGGGTGGCTGCTTTCTGGGCCCAGGCGATGCGGTTGCGCGATCTGCTGAAGTTCGATTTCTACTTTGCCGATTCCGCGGCGTTTCGGAACAATATCGCCGAAGAGCTGGAATGGCACCAAGATTGGGAATCCCACGTCGTCGCCGGCGGCGACGAGATCGACGCGATGTTGTTGGGGAAGCGCCCGCTGATGGCGGATTCGATGCTGCGGGTGTTCTTCGAAGCGTATGAGATCGTCGCCGACGTGTTGCGAGACGCCCCGGCCGATATCGGACAGCAGCAACTGACCGACTTGGCGCTTGGCGTCGGCCGCCAATACGTGGCGCAGGCCCGGGTCCGCACCAGCGAACCGGTCTCGACGTTGTTGTTCGCCACGGCGTATCAGGTCGTCGTCGACCAGGGCCTCGTGGAGCCCGCGGCCGACCTCGCCGAACGGCGAATCGCGTTCCGCCGGGAATTGCGGAGCATTCTGCGGGATTTCGACTACGTCGAGCAGATCGCGCGCAATCAGTTCTTCGCCCGCGAGTTCGCAGCGCGCCAAGCCCGTCCCGCGCACGGAGCCGGGTAGCGCGGTCCCGCCGGGAACCCGGCCATACCCTGTGTAAATGACGGTTACCCGGCCTGCCAGTAAGGGCTCGGAAACGGGTCCTGGACAGGGCCCGCCCGAGCGACGCGCCCTGGTGTGGCCGCTGCTCATCGGCGTTGCGGTGCTGGCCGGCTGCACGGCGGCCGGAATCGGGGTGTTGTCGCTGGCAGACGCGCTGACCGCGACCGGTTTGCCCGATCCCGGCCCGGCAACCACGCTCGGCCTGCCGTTCGTCCGGGCGGCGGGTGAGATCGCTGCGGTGCTCGCCGTCGGGTCGTTTCTGTTCGCGGCTTTTCTGGTGCCGCCGCAAAGCAGCGGAGTACTGGACGTCGGCGGCTACCGTGCGCTTCGGCTGGGGACGGTGGCGTCGGGGGTGTGGGCGGTGTGCGCCGCCTTGCTGATCCCGCTGACCATTTCCGACGTATCCGGTCACCCATTGGCCGATCACCTGAACCCGGTGCAGCTCTGGTCGGTGGCCGGCCTGGTCAACACCGCCTCCGCGTGGCGCTGGACCGCGGTCCTGGCTGCGCTGGTGACGGTGGCAAGTCTCGCGGTGCTGCGCTGGTCGTGGACCCCGCTGCTGTTGGTTGGATCGCTGGTGACGCTCGTTCCGCTCGGGTTGACCGGTCACTCGTCGGCCGGCGGCTCGCATGACCTAGCCACCAACAGCCTGCTGATCCATCTGGTCGCGGCCAGCCTGTGGGCCGGTGGTCTGCTGGCGCTGCTGGCCCACGCGCTGCGCCGCGCCGACCACACCGACTTGGCGGCTCGGCGCTTCTCCGCGATCGCATTGTGCTGCTGGGTGGCGATGGGGATCAGCGGTGTGGTGAATGCCCTGGTGCGGGTGCTGCCTGCCGACCTGCTGACCACGGCTTACGGACGGCTGGTGCTGGCTAAATTCGTCGCGCTGTGCGTGCTGGGCGTCGTTGGCTGGCGCCAGCGGCGCAGCGGAGTTGCCGCGCTGCAAGCGGATTCGGGAAAGCCGGGTGCGCACCGGGTGCTGATCCGGCTGGCGCTGATCGAGGCCGCGGTTTTCGGGCTGACTTTCGGCGTTGCCGTCGGTCTGGGCCGGACGCCGCCGCCACCGCCGCCCATCTTGCGGCCCTCGATCCCCGAGGCCGAAATCGGCTATGGCTTCGACGGGCCGCCCACCCTGGTTCGCATTCTGTTCGACTGGCGTTTCGACCTGATCTTCGGCACCGCCGCAATCGTCATCGCGGGGCTGTATGTGGCGGGTGTGCTGCGGCTGCGCCGCCGCGGCGACCACTGGCCGCCGGGCCGCATCGTTGCGTGGCTGCTGGGCTGCGCGGGGCTGCTGTTCGTGACGTCGTCCGGAGTGGGTCGCTACATGCCCGCCATGTTCAGCATGCACATGGCCGCCCATATGGGGCTCTCGATGCTGGTCCCGATCCTGCTGGTGCTCGGCGCCCCGGTCAGTCTGGCGTTACGGGCGCTGCCAGCCGCCGGCCGGAACGATCCGCCGGGTATGCGGGAGTGGCTGTTGGCCGCACTGCACAGTCCGTTGTCGCGGTTTCTGACCAACCCGATCGTCGCGACCGTGCTGTTCGTCGCGGGGTTCTACGGGCTGTATTTCGGCGGTATCTTCGATTCCGCGGTGGGCAGTCACGCAGGCCATTTGGCGATGAATGCGCACTTTCTGCTCAGCGGCTACCTGTTCTACTGGGTCGTGATCGGCGTGGACCCGACACCACGGCCGATCCCGCCGCTGGCCAAGGTGGCCGTGATCTTCGCGTCGCTGCCGCTGCATGCCTTTTTCGGGGTGCTACTGATGGGCACCAAAGAGGTGATGGGCGCCGACTACTACCGGTCGCTGGGATTGAGCTGGCACACCGATCTGTTGGGCGATCAGCGGTTGGGTGGCGGAATCGCCTGGGCTGCAGGGGAACTGCCCCTGGTGATCGTGATGCTGGCCCTACTCGTACAGTGGGCGCGCAGTGATGACCGGATCGCGCGGCGGCTGGACCGCGCAGCTGACCTGGACGATGACGCCGAGCTGGTCGCCTACAACGCGATGCTGTCGGAGCTATCGCATCGTGACCCCCCGGAGCGCTCGCCCCAGCCAGCGGACTGATCCACAGTCGCAGTTTCATCCACAGCCTCGCCCGAGCGGACCAGTTTCGCCCGGGTTCTGTGTCGGTGGCGGTGAGCTCAATGGGCTCACACGCATTTGCCTCAGAAAAGGATTCAGTCAATGTTCGAAACCCCGCTCACCGTCGTCGGTCACATCGTCAACGACCCCCAGCGCCGCAAGGTCGGCGATCAGGAGCTCATCAAGTTCCGGTTGGCCAGCAATTCCCGCCGTCGTACCGGCGATGGCACCTGGGAGGCAGGAAACTCGCTGTTCATCACCGTTAACTGCTGGGGGAGGCTGGTCACCGGGGTGGGCGCCGCGCTGAGTAAGGGCTCACCGGTGATCGCGGTGGGTCACGTGTACACCAGCGAGTACGAGGATCGGGACGGCAACCGCCGTTCGTCCACCGAAATGCGGGCGATCTCGGTCGGCCCGGACCTGTCGCGCGTCATCGTGCGCATCCTGACGCCCGCTTACCCGGTCCAGGGCGGAAATCAGGACCCGCAGCCGGGCACTGGTGATATGGGCACCGCCGACGGAAACCGGCCCGAAGATGATCAGGCCCCGTCGTCAGATGCCACCGAAGGCATCGAAGCCCTACCGGTGTCGGCCTAGCGCTGCCGGGTGATGCCTAGGATGGTCGCGGGGGAGTTCCGAAATACCAGAAAGGCAGCACTCCGGCATGGCTGAGTTCATCTACACGATGAAGAAGGTCCGCAAGGCGCACGGCGACAAGGTGATCCTGGACGACGTCACGTTGAGCTTCTTCCCGGGCGCCAAGATCGGTGTCGTCGGACCCAATGGCGCCGGCAAGTCGAGCGTCTTGCGGATCATGGCCGGTCTGGACAAGCCGAACAACGGCGACGCCTTCCTGGCCAACGACGCTACCGTCGGCATCCTCCAGCAGGAACCGCTGCTGAACGAGGAGAAGACCGTTCGCGGCAACGTCGAAGAGGGACTGGGCGAGATCAAGGTCAAGCTCGACCGCTTCAACGAGGTCGCGGAATTGATGGCCACCGACTATTCCGATGAGCTGATGGAAGAAATGGGCCGACTGCAAGAGGACCTGGACCACGCCGACGCGTGGGACCTCGACTCGCAGTTGGAGCAGGCCATGGACGCGCTGCGGTGCCCGCCGCCCGACGAGCCGGTCACGAATTTGTCGGGCGGCGAGCGCCGCCGCGTCGCATTGTGCAAGCTGCTGCTGTCCAAACCCGACCTGCTGTTGCTCGACGAGCCAACCAACCACCTGGACGCCGAAAGCGTGCAGTGGCTCGAAGCGCACCTCGCCAGCTACGCCGGCGCGATATTGGCGGTCACCCACGACCGGTACTTCCTGGACAACGTCGCCGAGTGGATCCTCGAACTCGACCGCGGCCGCGCCTATCCGTACGAAGGCAACTACTCGACCTACCTGGAGAAGAAGGCCGAGCGGCTGTCAGTTCAGGGCCGCAAGGACGTCAAGCTGCAGAAGCGGTTGACCGAGGAGCTGGCCTGGGTCCGGTCCGGGGCCAAAGCGCGGCAGGCTAAAAGCAAAGCGCGACTGCAGCGCTACGAGGAGATGGCCACCGAGGCAGAGAAGACGCGCAAGCTCGATTTCGAGGAGATTCAGATCCCGGTCGGTCCACGGCTGGGCAACGTGGTGGTCGAGGTCGAACACCTGGACAAGGGCTACGACGGACGCGCCCTGATCAAGGACCTGTCCTTCACCCTGCCCCGCAACGGCATCGTCGGTGTCATCGGCCCTAACGGGGTCGGTAAGACCACGCTGTTCAAAACCATCGTCGGACTTGAGCAGCCAGACAGCGGAACCGTCAAGGTCGGAGAGACTGTCAAGCTGAGCTACGTCGACCAGAATCGCGCCGGCATCGATCCGAAGAAGAACGTTTGGCAGGTCGTCTCGGACGGGCTGGATTACATCCAGGTCGGTCAGACCGAAGTACCGTCCCGCGCCTACGTGTCAGCGTTCGGGTTCAAGGGACCCGACCAGCAGAAACCGGCCGGTGTGCTGTCCGGCGGCGAGCGCAACAGGCTGAACCTGGCGCTCACCCTCAAGCAGGGCGGCAACCTGATCCTGCTGGACGAGCCGACCAACGACCTGGATGTCGAGACCTTGGGCTCGCTAGAGAACGCCCTGGAGAACTTCCCTGGGTGTGCGGTGGTGATTTCGCACGACCGCTGGTTCCTCGACCGGACCTGCACGCACATCCTGTCGTGGGAAGGCGACGTCGACGAGGCCAAGTGGTTCTGGTTCGAGGGCAACTTCGGCGCTTACGAGGAGAACAAGGTTGAACGGCTGGGTGCCGACGCCGCCAGGCCGCACCGGGTGACTCACCGGAAGCTGACACGCGACTAGTCTCAGGTCTGCCCCGCGACGATGCGGCCGGAACGAACGCTGCGGAGTTGGGGGACTGAGCAGCCCCGACGACGATGCGGCCGGAACGAACGCTGAGGAGTCGGGGCATTGAGCCTAGTGGCAGCGTCGTGAGTTGGGAGCCGTCGGCATGACGATCGATTCCGGAGCAATGCAGGAAACGAAGCCGTGGACCTCATTCGCCAAGGCTTCCGACATTCCGGATTGGATCTCGAAGGCATATATCGAGAGCTACCGCGGTCCGCACGGCGGCGAACCGGACGCCCCGGATAGCGCCGCGGCCGGGGCCAGCGTCGACCTGGCCGTCCCCGCCGCCTTGGTGACGCCGGCCATGCTCGGCGCGCACTACCGACTTGGCCAGTGCCGGCCACCCGGCGAAAGCTGTGTCAGCGTTAACCCGGCGGGCGATCCCGGGGGATTTGGGCCCTCGCTGCAGGTCGTCAGCGATTACGGCGGCATGCTGATGGATTCCGTCACGGTGTTGCTACACCGGCTCGGTGTCGGCTACACGGCCATCATGGCCCCGGTCTTCGAGATCCACCGCAGCCCGGCCGGGGACCTGCTCAGCGTGGGACCGAAAGCGCCTGGCGCATCGGCGTACGAAGGCGAGTCCTGGATATACGTCCAGCTGGTGCCTTCCGTCGACGGCAAAGCCATCGCCGAGGTTGAGCGGCTGCTGCCGAAGGTTTTGAGCGATGTTCAGGAGGTCGCCAGGGACGCGGCGGCGCTGATCGCCACCATGGACGACCTGGCCGCAGATATCGAAACCAACTCCGAAGGCCGGTTTTCAGCGCCTGACCGCGAGGACGTCGCCGCGCTGCTGCGCTGGCTGGGTGACGGGAATTTCCTGCTGCTCGGCTACCAACGTTGCCGGGTGCATGAGAGTCAGGTCAGCGGTGACGGGTCGGACGGCCTGGGTGTCCTGCATAACCGCACGGGTTCTCGTCCCAGGCTGACCGATGATGACAAGTTGCTTGTGCTGGCACAGTCCGTGGTTGGCAGCTACCTGCGGTATGGCGCATACCCGTATGCCATCGCGGTTCGGGAGCGTGACGGGGCCGGCGACAAAGAGGTTGTCGAACACCGTTTCGTCGGGCTCTTCACGGTCGCCGCCACGAACGCGGACGTCCTGGAGATCCCGTCGATCTCACGCAGGGTGCGCGAGGCGCTTGCAATGGCCGACAGCGACCCCATACACCCGGGCCAGCTCTTGCTCGACGTCATCCAGACCGTCCCGCGCTCTGAGCTTTTCACGCTAAGCGCCGAACGGCTTTTCGCGATGGCCAAAGCCGTCCTGGATCTCGCATCGGAACGGCGGGCGTTGTTGTTCTTGCGCGCCGATCGGCTGCAGTACTTCGTCTCATGCCTGGTGTACGTCCCCCGCGATCGCTACACCACGCCAGTGCGTTTGCGGATCGAGGACATCCTGGTCCGCGAGCTCGGCGGGACGCGACTGGAGTTCACTGCTCGCGTCAGTGAATCCCCATGGGCGCTAATGCATTTCATGGTCCGTCTGCCGCCGCAGGGGGATTCCGCCGGCACCCCGGTAGACGTGTCGGAAGCCAACCGGGTCCGCATTCAGGCGTTGTTGAGCGAAGCCACCCGAACATGGGCGGACCGGCTGATCGGCGCCGTGGCATCACAGGCCGATGCCGAGCATTACGCGACGGCTTTCTCCGAGGCCTACAAATCGGCCGTCAGTCCCGACGAGGCCGTCGGCCACATCGCCATCATCAATCAGCTGAGCGATGATTCGGTAAAGCTGGTGTTCTCCGACCGCGGCGCGGAGGGCGCTCAGCTCACCTGGTTTTTGGGCGGACGCACCGCTTCGCTGAGCCAGCTGCTCCCGATGCTGCAGAGCATGGGCGTCGTCGTGCTCGAGGAGCGGCCGTTCACCGTTGCCCGGCCGGACGGCCTGCCGGTGTGGATCTATCAGTTCAAGATCTCGCCGCATCCGACTATCCAGCAGGCGTCGACGGCGGCGGAACGGGACGCGACAGCGGAGCGATTCGCCGACGCGGTCACCGCCATCTGGGACGGCCGCGTCGAGATCGACCGGTTCAACGAGTTGGTGATGCGCGCGAGGCTGACCTGGCAGCAGGTCGCGCTGTTGCGTGCCTATGCGAAGTACTTGCGGCAGGTGAACTTCCCCTACAGCCAGTCCTACATCGAGTCGGTGCTCAACGAGTACCCTGCCACGGCACGGTCACTGGTGACATTGTTCGAGGCGCTTTTCGATCCTTCATCGGGTTCATCGGCGGGTCGCGACGCGCAAGCGGCCGCCGCCGCCGTTGCCGCAGACATCGATGCGCTGGTGAGCCTGGACACCGATCGCATCCTGCGTGCCTTCGCGTCGCTGGTGCAGGCCACCTTGCGGACCAACTACTTCGTGACTCGGGAGGATTCGGCCCGCGCCCGCAACCTGCTGGCGATCAAGCTCGACGCCCAGTTGGTCGACGAGCTTCCGCTGCCGCGTCCCAAGTACGAGATATTCGTGTATTCGCCGCGCGTCGAGGGCGTGCACCTGAGGTTCGGCCCGGTAGCGCGTGGCGGCCTGCGCTGGTCCGACCGCCGCGACGATTTCCGCACCGAGATCCTCGGTCTGGTCAAGGCGCAAGCGGTGAAGAACGCTGTCATCGTGCCGGTCGGCGCCAAGGGTGGGTTCGTCCTCAAACGACCGCCGCTGCCCACCGGCGACACCGCCGTCGACCGCGAAGCCACCCGAACCGAAGGCGTGGCGTGCTACCAGCTGTTCATCTCGGGCCTGCTCGACGTCACCGACAACGTCGACCACGCAACCGGAAAGGTCAGCCCGCCACCCGAGGTGGTGCGGCGTGACGGCGACGACGCCTACCTGGTGGTGGCCGCGGACAAAGGCACCGCCACGTTCTCCGACATCGCCAACGACGTCGCCAAGTCCTACGGGTTCTGGCTGGGCGACGCGTTCGCGTCCGGCGGCTCGGTGGGCTACGACCACAAGGCCATGGGCATCACCGCCAAAGGCGCATGGGAGGCCGTCAAGCGCCACTTCCGGGAGATGGGGGTCGACACCCAAACCGAGGACTTCACCGTCGTGGGTGTCGGCGATATGAGCGGCGACGTGTTCGGCAACGGCATGCTGTTGAGTGAGCACATCAGGCTGGTCGCGGCCTTCGACCACCGGCATATCTTCCTCGACCCGAACCCGGACGTCGCGGTTTCGTTCGACGAACGACGGCGGATGTTCGACCTGCCCCGGTCCAGCTGGGACGACTACGACAAGTCGTTGATCAGTGCGGGCGGCGGGGTCTACAGCCGCGAACAAAAAGCCGTGCCGGTCAGCGCGCAGGTCGGCGTTGCGCTCGGTATCGATAGCGAGGTCACCGAGATGGCACCGCCCAGCCTGATTCGGGCGATTCTGCAGGCGCCGGTGGATCTGCTGTTCAACGGCGGCATCGGCACCTATATCAAGGCCGAATCGGAGTCCGACGCCGATGTTGGTGATCGCGCCAACGATCCGGTGCGGATCAACGGAAACCAGTTGTGCGCCAAGGTCATCGGTGAAGGCGGCAATCTCGGGGTGACGGCGTTGGGCCGCGTCGAGTTCGACCTGTCCGGCGGACGTATCAACACCGACGCGGTGGACAACTCCGCCGGCGTGGACTGTTCCGATCACGAGGTCAACATCAAGATCCTGATCGACTCGCTGGTCACCGCCGGCAAGGTAAAGGCTGACGAGCGCACACAGCTACTGGAGTCGATGACCGACGAGGTTGCGCAGCTGGTGCTCACCGACAACGAGGACCAGAACGACTTGATCGGCACCAGTCGGGCCAACGCGGCGAGCATGCTGCCGGTGCACGCGCAGCAGATCAAATACCTGGTGGAACAACGCGGACTCAACCGCGAGCTGGAAGCGCTGCCGTCAGAGAAGGAGATTCACCGCCGGATAGAGGCCGGTATCGGGCTCACCTCTCCGGAGCTGTGCACGTTGATGGCACACGTCAAGCTGACGCTCAAAGAGGATCTGTTGGGCACCGAACTCCTGGAACTGGATGTGTTCGCGTCCAGGCTGCCGCGATACTTCCCGGCACCGTTGCGCGAACGGTTCACCCCGGAAATCCGCTCGCACCAACTGCGCCGAGAGATCGTCTCCACCATGCTGATCAACGACCTCGTCGACGCCGCGGGCATCAGCTACTCCTTCCGGATCACCGCGGACGTCGGCGTAGCGTCCGTCGACGCGGTGCGCACCTATGCGGCCACGGACGCAATCTTCGGGGTGGATGACATCTGGCGGCGGATCCGCGCGGCGAACCTGCCGGTGGGGCTGTCGGACCGGTTGACGCTGGACACCCGGCGGCTGATCGATCGCGCCGGACGCTGGCTACTCAACTACCGTCCGCAGCCCCTGGCGGTGGGCGCCGAGATCAACCGGTTCGCCGAGAAGGTCAAACTGCTGACGCCGCGGATGTCGGAGTGGTTGCGCGGTGACGACAAGGCCATCGTCGAACAGGAAGCCGCGGAATTCGCAGCGCAAGGCGCACCTGTTGACTTGGCCTACATGATCGCCGCCGGCCTGTACCGCTTCAGCCTGCTCGACATCATCGACGTCGCCGACATCACCGAAGCCGATACCGCCGAGGTCGCCGACACCTATTTCGCGCTGATGGACCGGCTGGGCACCGACGGTCTACTGACCGCGGTCTCCCAGCTGCCCCGAGACGACCGCTGGCATTCGTTGGCGCGCTTGGCGATTCGTGACGACATCTACGCCTCACTGCGGTCGCTATGTCTGGATGTGCTCGCCGTCGGCGAGCCGGACGAGAGCGGCGAACAGAAGATCGCCGAGTGGGAGCACATCAGTGCCTCCCGGGTGGAACGGGCCCGCCGCACGCTCACCGAGATCCACGCGAGCGGCGAGAAAGATCTCGCGACGCTCTCGGTGGCGGCCCGACAGATCCGTCGCATGACTCGTACCAGCGGACGGGGGTCGTCAGGGTGAGCGCCCAAATAAACATAGGTTTCGTGGCGGCCGTGCCGGTGCGCTGGTCGGACATCGACATGTACCAGCACGTCAACCACGCCACGATGGTGACGATCCTGGAAGAGGCGCGGGTTCCGTTCCTCACGCCCGCCTTTGCCCTCGACATCGCTACCACCGGCCTGTTGGTCGCCGACGTCCGGGTCACCTACAAGGGGCAGCTGCGGCTGGCCGATTCGCCGTTGCAAGTGACCATTTGGGTCAAGCAGCTGCGGGCGGTGGACTTCACGCTCGGGTACGAAGTGCGTTCGGTCACGGCCGAACCCGAGTCCAAACCGGCAGTCATCGCCGAGTCCCAAATGGTCGCGTTCCAGATCGAGGAGCAGCAGCTGGTACGACTCGCCCCGCACCACCGGGAGTATCTGCAACGGTGGACACGATAACCGAGCGCGGTTTGTGGCTGGGTCCAGGAGACAAGACTGCCCAGCGCGGAGACCTCGCCACGTTCGTCGATCACGTGACGCGGCTCGATGACGCGGCCGTCATCCGGCTTCGTGCCCGTTCCGGCGGGCTGCTCACGGCTTGGGTGGCAACGGGATTCGACGTGCTGGCCAGCCGAGCAGTGATCGGCACGGTGCGGCCCAAGGATTTATCGGTCGGCGCGGACGCATTGGCGCGCGGCCTGTCGGCAATGGACGACTCGGGCTACGTCGATCCCGGTTTCGCAATGGACTCGGCGTGGCGGGGTGCGTTACCACCGGAGTCGGGTTTCACCCACCTCGACGACGTACCGGCCAGGGTGCTGTTCGACTTGGCGCAGAGTGGCGCGCGACTGGCCAAGGAGCACGGCAGTGCCCATGGCCCGCCGGCCTCGTTGCTCGATCAAGAAGTCATTCGGGTCAGCTCCGCCGACGCCCAGGTTGGGCTCCCCATGCGTTGTGTGTTTGCCTTGACCGCAATGGGTTTCCTGCCGCAGTCAGCTGATGCGATCGGCGCTGACGAAATAATCCGGGTCCGGATACTGCCGTCATGGTTGCGTGTCGACGCCCGGTTCGGCTCGGTGTACCGCCGTCGCGGTGGTCCCGCGCTGATGCTGAGCTGATCGGGTCGCCCGGCGGCGAGCCTGCGTCAGGTGCCGTAATGCAGCCACAATGGGAGAACGGCATCAAGGTATTCCATAAACTTTTTGAGCCCAACTCGATATTGTCCATAACCGTAGGGGTCCGTCGCGTATTCTGGAAATGCGATGCCCAGGCCGAATAAGCCAGGAGCAATAATTCCGTTTGCCGAGTTGTACTCTAGCTGGCCCCACTGTGGCGTCTCAGGCAACGTCCTTCGTTCGAAGCCGACGGTATAAATAGCGCGGTCGCACGCTGCGAGTTTCTCCTCGAATTCCGGGTCGGAAACCCAGCACCTTTCCAGTCGATCCGGATAGTCACCGTCGATGTTCTCTCGGGCCCAGTCAGCCGCTCGTCCTTTCAGGCCGCTGTCGTCGAATAAGATCCAATCATCAAGGTAGACAGCATATTTGAGTGGACTGCGATAAAAATTGATCACCCGGGCGACGGGTTGGCGTAAGAGATGCGGCAGGGCGATCATCGTCGAGTGCGAGGAACCGAACACGGCCACCGTCGCGCCTTCCGGCGGCTGCCGCGCGAGCTTCTCCGGATCGAGCGCGACTTCCACCGGAATTTCAACGAGATCGGGATAATCAAGCTTTTTGGGAATCGCCCCGACAGCGAGAATCACATTTTCCGAGAAGATTTCCTGCTGCCCGGTTTCGATTTTCCACTGCCTGCTCTGCAAAAAGAGGGCGGTTGCCGTCGTTTCAAAGACTTTCACCCGCTCGCGCAGATGCTGGGTGACCCACACCAAGGGCTCTGCGACCAGGCCTAGGACACACGTCTCTTCAGGGTCGACTTCGCGAAGCGGCATCTGGGGTGCATCTGCGAACCGAAACGCAGCGGCGCCGTTCAAGAAGCTCAGGAATGTACCGACAATGGTGTTGCTTGACACCGATCGCCACTTTTGGCCCAGATCACCTACCGCAAAGGCAGGATCGACCCAGGCGATCCTGTCAGGCGCGACCCCGTGGTCCAGCAGTCTTCCCACGGCGGCAATTCCCGCGGGTCCTGCTCCGATCACTGTCCATGCGTAGGGCGTCATGCATTAGATATAGAGGACTAACGGGCTACGCGCCGGGTTGGGAGGCACCTAGACCAGCCACGCGGCAGCGTCCGGAGCCAGCCGGCCGGCCACCAGCGGCGCGCTGGCCAGAATGAGCTCTCCGCCCGGCAGCGCGATCGGGCGGTCGCCGGCGTTCAGCGCGCACACCAGACCGCCGCGACCCCGGAACGTCAGCGCACCGCTAGGCGCGGTCAGCCACTCGAACCCGCTGCCGTCGAGTTCGCTTTCATCGTCTAATCGATCACGGCCCCTGCGCAATTCGATCGCGCGCTGGAAGAACGACAACGTCGACTCGGGATCGGCGCTCTGCTTTTCCACGGTCAGCGTCGCCCATTCTTTCGGCATCGGTAACCAGGTGTCGGCGGACGTCGAGAACCCGAACGGGGGAGTGTCGCCCGACCACGGGAGCGGAACCCGGCACTTGTCACGGCCACGTTCGGTATGTCCGGAGCGTTCCCATGTCGGGTCCTGCAGCACCGCCTCTGGCAGGTCCAACACGTCGGGCAGCCCGAGCTCCTCGCCGTTGTAGATAAACACCGTGCCAGGCAGCGCGAGCATCGCCATCGCCATCGCGCGCGCCCGGCGCAGCCCGATCTCGCCGCCGCCGTAACGGGTAACCTCGCGGTCCACATCGTGATTGGACAGTGTCCAGGTCGGGACGGCATTTTCGATCGCGACAGCATCCAGTGAATTCTGGATCGCGTCGTGAATTTCGCCCGCGTCGAAGTCGACCTTGGTCAGCCGGAAATTGAAGCCGAGATGCAGCTCATCGGGCCGTAGGTACTCCGCCCAAAGGAGGTTGTCCATGACCCAGACCTCGCCGATGGTCACCGCACCGGGGTAGTCGTCAACGATCTTGCGGATCCCGCGGTGAATCTCGTGCACGTTCGGGTTGTTGAACCGCGGATCGTCGTCGGTGTGGGACAACACCTTGGCGTCTTCCTGCGAGTCCGGCAGGCCGAGGGGCTTGGCCATCCCGTGCGCAACATCGATGCGGAAGCCGTCCACGCCGCGTTCCAGCCAGAACCGCAGCGTCTTGTCGAAGTCGTCGAAGACTTCTGGGTTGTCCCAGTTCAGGTCCGGCTGCTCGGTGTCGAAGAGGTGCAAGTAGTACTGGCCGGGGTTGCCGTCTGGCTCCACCACCCGGGTCCAAGCGGGCCCGCCGAACACCGACTGCCAATTGTTCGGGGGC
>Ga0302320_10001583_pt1 | contig 54597 bp, 49 predicted proteins | sample Bog_T0_3_FD_202130 | JGI IMG/M metagenome (GOLD analysis project Ga0302320, IMG submission 202130) | Peat permafrost microbial communities from Stordalen Mire near Abisko, Sweden - Bog_T0_3 | ecosystem: Environmental > Terrestrial > Soil > Wetlands > Peat | place: Sweden: Abisko, Stordalen Mire...
CCAGGGGCGTTTGCGGCGAGCGGGCTGACCGAATTGGTCGACGGCTTGCGAAAACGCAAGGTCGAACCCGACGCGTCGATTCGCCGAGCTCTGGTGGTCGATGGAGCCAAGGGGGTGGCGGACGGCGTCCCCGACCTGCCCGAGGCATTGGTGGATGAGAACGTGTATCTCACCGAATGGCCGGTCGCGATCGCTGGTCACTTTCGCGACAGTTTCAAGGACCTTCCCGCCCCCGTGCTGGTGACCGCAATGGCCAAGCACGAGAAGATGTTCCCGGTTCGCGACGCCGAAGGTCGGCTGACCAACCAGTTCGTGTTCATCCGCAACAGCGGGGAAGACGACACCGTTCGGGCGGGCGCCGAGTGGGTCCTCAATGCCCGCTTTAACGACGCGAAGTTCTTCTTCGAGCAAGACTGTCGGCACGATTTAGACTATTTTCTATCGAAAACCTCTACTATTGTGTTCCAGGAGAAGCTTGGCAGCGTACGCGAGCGCGCCGACCGGCTTGCGGAGCTGGCGACACTCGTGGCCCGAGCAACCGGCGCTGACAAAGGAGAGATTGAATTTGCCCGCCAAGCGGGCCTCTACTGCAAGGCCGATCTCAGCACCGGTTTGGTCAGCGAACTCGCTTCGCTGCAAGGGGTGGTGGGCAGCGAATACGCCCGCCGCGAAGGGCTTCTGCCCGATCCGGTGTGCATGGCCCTTGGCAACCATTACGACCTTGGCAAGACCCCTGACATCGGCTGTGCTGGCGCGCGGACCACCGTTCGCACCCTGATCGCCGATCAACTCGACAAACTGGTGGGATACCTTGGCTTGGGCCTCAAGCCCTCGGGCACCCGCGACCCGTACGGTCTGCGCCGATCCGCCACCCTGCTCATTGAGGCGGCTTGGCGGTGGCCGGGGCCGTTCGCCGGCTACACGGACCTTATCGGCGAAGCGGCCGCCCAATATGAGATTGACATGCCCGAGCGCGCAGGCATTGCGCCAGCCGTCGCAGAAATTTTTCGATCGCGCTACGAGGCCTTGATGGGCAGCGAGCGCAAGGATGTTCTCGAAGCGGCTACTCTGCCCAACCGGCTCGATCCTGGCGCCGACCGGGCGACCCTTGATCCCCGCCTGGTGAGGCTCCGCGTCGAAGCACTCCAGATGCTTCGCGCCGATGAGGCATTCGTTCAAACCGCCACCCGGCCGCTGAACATCGCCGGCGCGGCCCAGCACAAAGGCGTGGCGTTTGGTGGCCTCGAAACGATTCATAGCCTTACGTCGCCGACCGCCCAAGCACTGGCTCAGGTCACCAGCGAGGCCCACACCAAGGTCCTATCGGCGATTGAAGCAGAGGACGCGGGCGTTCTCGTGACCGCTCTGATGACCCTCCAGAGCCCGATCAACCACTTCTTCGAAGCGACGATGATCATGGCGGAGGATCCGCAAGTCCGGGCGGCCAATCTGGCTCTGGTGCGACGCGTTTCGGAAGTTCTTCTCCAGGCAGGCGACATTTCTCGTCTTGTCTTTGACGGCGCGTGAGCGCCGTTCGCGTAGCTGACGTCGCTCTTGACGCTCGCTCTGGTGGGGCGGCGGCCGTTTACACCTATCGCTTGGGCGGTCCGGCGAAGCCGGGCGATGCGGTCTTCGTGCCCCTCGGTCCCCGGTCGGCGCTGGGCTTTGTGGTTCGGGTCTACGAAACCACAGAATCCGAACTAGGCTTCCCGGTGGCGAACCTCAAACAGACCCAGTCGCGACTTGAAGGGTTTGGCCTGCCGGAGCCAGTCATGGAGTTGGCCCAGTTTGTGGCGCGCGAATACCTCTGTCCACTTCCGGTCGCCCTGTCGGCTGCGGCGCCCCCCGGCATCAAGGACCGTCTGATGACCTCCTGGACCCTCACGGGTGAACGGGCGGATCAGCTCAGCCCAGTGCAGGCTGAGGTCATGCGAACCCTGCAAGATGCGGGCGGCTCGCTCATCGAAGGGAAGGGCAAGCCGATCCCGGAGCCCATTAAGCGAGCGTTGAAACTGCTGCGGGCCAAGGGGCTGGTCGAGCAGACCCTTTCCCTTGCCCCCACGAGCGAGCGCCGCAAGACCGAGGCCTTGTTGAGCCTGACGGGAGACGCCGATCAGGTGGAAAACTTCCTGAAGAAGGAGGGGCGCAAGAAGCCGGCCCAAGCGCTCACCATCATGCGACTTCAGACCGCCGAGCGAAGCATGCTGACGACCGCCGAAATCAAGGCGATGGCGGGGGTCACGGAGACGACGGTGAAGGCGTTGCTGGATGCCGGGCTTTTGCAGACGGTATCCGGCGACCCTGGCGCCCAGCGCACCCCGCCGAAACCCAACCGCTATCAGCAGCTTGCAATCGACGCGGTGCATGAGAGCATCGCCGCCCATGAAGCAAAGGCCTTCCTGCTCTACGGCGTTACGGGAAGCGGCAAGACCGAGGTCTATCTTCGGTGCGCCTCGGAGGCCCTCAAGCAAGGGCGGCAGGTGCTCTACATGGTGCCGGAAATCGCGCTGGCCACCCAGGCGATCACCCAGCTTCGCGAGCGATTTGGGCGTGGGGTCGCGGTGCTCCACAGCGAGCTCAACGCTAATGAGCGCATCGACAGCTACCTGCGCATTCGCCGCGGCGAATGCCCCGTGGTGCTTGGCGCCCGCAGCGCAGTTTTTGCCGGCCTGGAGAACATCGGGCTTATCGTCATCGACGAAGAGCATGAGGCAAGCTACAAACAGGAGACCTCGCCCCGCTACCATACCAAGCGACTCGCCCAGTTCCTCTCCGAGCGGCATCGGTGCCCGCTTGTGCTGGGATCGGCGACTCCGAGCATTGAGAGCTTTTATGAAGCTGAAGCAGACAAAATCACTCTCTTGAGCCTGCCCCAGCGCACCGCCAGCGCCCAGCTCCCCACCGTCCATGTGCTTGACCTGAAAGAGGGCTACCGCAGCGGTCAACCGACGATTCTTTCCGATGCCTTGTTTGAGCGACTGAAGGAGACGCTGGCCCGGGATGAGCAGGCCATTCTTTTCCTCAATCGACGCGCTTATGCCCCCTTTGTGCTGTGCCGAGACTGTGGCAAGGAGGCCAAATGCCCCAACTGCGCGGTGTCACTCAGCTTTCATCGGCTCGACAAGCGGCTGCGTTGCCACCACTGCGGCTTTTCCATGCGCCCTCCCGAGATATGCCCCAGTTGCGGGGGCAACCGCGTGCGGGCTTTCGGTGTCGGGACGGAGAAGGTGGAGGAGGCCGTTGCCGAGCTGCTGCCGGACGCCAAAGTGGCGCGCCTTGATCGGGACGTGGCCTCTCGAAAGGGGGCGTTGGAGTCCGTGCTGGCCGACTTCCGCAGCGGGGTGACCCAAGTCCTGGTGGGTACCCAGATGGTGGCCAAGGGCTTAGATTTCCCGAACGTAACCCTGGTGGGGGTCATCGCGGCGGACGTGTCCCTGAATATTCCCGATTTCCGCTCGGCCGAGCGGACCTTCCAACTCCTGGCTCAGGTGGCGGGGCGAGCGGGACGCGGTCAGAAGCCAGGCGAAGTGGTCATCCAGACCTTCCAGGAAGACCACGTGGCGATTGTGACCGCCCGCACCCACGACTACCTTTCCCTTTACGAACACCAAAAGGCGGAGCGCGAGGCGGCGGGCTACCCGCCCTACCGTAGGCTCGTCAACATCATGTTCAACGGCGAAGTGCAAGATCAGGTCGTCGCTGCGGCCGATCAGGCAGCGGCGTTGCTTGCGAGCGTCGATGGAGAACTGCTCGGTCCAGTGGAATGCGCCTTAGAGCGAATCCAGAGCCGCTGGCGACGCCACATCCTCATCAAGCTGCCGGCCAATGCGTCGGCGACGCCGATTCATGATGCCCTGGCTAACTTCCGGCCCAAGAAGATTCTCGTCACCATCGATGTCGATCCCTATTCCCTGATGTGAGGTCAGGGTAGAACAAACCCCATGGCCGATCGTTTATGGGCGCCTTGGCGGATGGCATACATCAATCGACCGTCGGGGGCGACGGGGGACATTTTCATCGACCTGCCCGCCCAGGACAATGATCGCGAAAATCTCATTCTCTATCGAGGCACGACCTCGTTCGTGATGCTGAATGCCTTCCCGTACACAAACGGCCACTTGCTCGTCGCTCCCTACAAGCAGACCGCGGACATCGGTGGGCTTGATGATGCGGAACTCCTGGAAATTCAGCAACTGCTTGTCAAGGGAGTCGAATGGATAAGGGGCTGCTACAAGCCCGACGGTTTCAATATCGGCATCAACATGGGCTGCGCCGCCGGCGCGGGAATCCCGGTCCATATCCACTGGCACATCGTCCCCCGGTGGAACGGGGATACGAACTTCATGAGCTCGATCGGCGACGTGCGAGTGCTTCCCGAGTCGCTCACCGATAGTTACGACCGCCTCAAGCTCCACGCCACTGCCCAATGATTTTGCGGGCAGATGGTTGCTGTAACAATAAGCCGAGGCCTATTCGCCGCCGCCATCCGGGTTGCTGGCCGGATGGGGGGTGGGGACGTCGGATGGTGAATTGCCGGACGCATTGTCGGTCGGTCCGTCGGTGGTAGGAGGCGCTGTTGGCACCGGCGCCGGTATGGGCTTGTGATGCCGATGATGCTTAACAGGGGGAGGCTTGGGCGCGGCGTCTGGATCGACGGTGGAGCTCGGGGAATTTGAGGTTGTACTGCTTCCTGCGTCGGATGCGGCGCCGGAATCGGTGCTCGTTCCCTCGGGCCCAGCGGCCTGGGCGCTGACCTCCATCGTGGGGCCCTTGTGGACATGTGGCTTGGGCGGCGGAGTCGTCGTGGACACGGGTTTGGACGGAACGACCGGATCGGGGGCGGTGGGCGCGGGTTCAGAAGTCGCCACCGAATCCGTGACGTCGACTCCCCCCGCTTTGGCGGTCTTTTCACCGATCAGGTAGCCGACACCGACCAAAGCCAGTGGGACAATCACCCACTTTGCGAATCCTTTAACGAATGAGCCGCCCTGCGCCATGGCCCTATTGTAGCCTAGGGGTAACCTCCCCATATCATGGCCTCGCAGGTCTTCGACGAGCCACTCCACCTAACCGTCGAAGTCGTGGAGGCCGAATCCCCCACCGCGGCTCAACCCGAGGGGTATCCCCTACCCCGATTGCGGGGGACCGGGCGCTTCACGAGCACCGGCTTTTCAAGCTGGGTGCTTGAGAACGACCTTGTCCGAGTGCGAGTGGTGCCCGACCTTGGAGGGCGCATCCTCAGCTACTTCGACAAGCGATGCGGCCGCGAAATCTTGCCCTTGCCGGACCGTTTTGCCTGTGTTCCAGGACCGCCCCGCGGTGTGATGCTTCCCGCCGGCGTCCAGTTTCGCCTCCGGGCTCACGACCGTCCCAATGCGATGGGATCAGTTCATGCGCAAACCACGGATCAGGAGGAGGACGCCTCGCTATGGCTTGGGGAGGTCGAGACGGGCTCAGGCCTGAGCTTTCACTTGGCGCTCACCCTGCCCCCTGACTCGGCCGCGCTCCGCATCGAATGCCGGGTCGTCAATCGCAGCCTTCGCCTAGTTTCCTACCATCCTCGGTTGACCGTCTTCTGGCCGGGCGCAACCCGGTACGGGGAAGGGATCTATGACGAAGCAAGCGACGCCGGACTTGCCATCTGCGCGGTGGACGATCCCCTGGACCTTTTGCGCTATGACGGATCGCTGTTCGAGCGGGGTCGATTTCCCGAAGGATCCTCGCGCTTCTTGGGCCCCCGCCAAACCGATACCTGGAGCGCGAACCTCAACCCACTGTCGGGTTTGGGGTCGCTGGTTGGGGCCGGCGCTAAGGCAGCCCTTTCGCTCACTCGGGAGCGGCTCCGCATGCAGGTACCTATCGACCTAATGGGGGCAAAGCTGCTGCTCGCGACCGCCGATGGCGCCACCCTGGAGGCGCCGGCCGACATCAAGGCAACCAAGGTATTGGAGATCCCACTCGTGGGCATAGCGCCGCCCGTCGCACTTGCCGTTCGCGATAGTCAAGGCAATGAGGCCTTTCGCTGGGAGGACGGCCCTCTCCATTCAGCGCACCCTTACGAACCACCGCCGCCCATCGCCCTCCCGGAAGGCCTTAGCGACCCTGACCTTGGCCGTGGCACCTTCAGCCCTGCGGTGAGAGCAGAAGCCCATTTGCGGCTTGCGATTTCGGCCTTCGGGCGCGGCGATTATCCTGGCGCCGTGCAGCAATTGGAGAGTTCGCTCCTTTACAACGCCGAGGACCCGCTGGCATGGTGGGCGAAGGCCGTCGCCTTCCGCTTAGAAGGGGCGGAGACCGAGGACGACGGCAATCTGCTGAACGCCCACTTCCTCGCCCCGCTGGAACCCTTGCTGGTGGCGGAGGCATTCCTTGGGCAATCCCCGATGATGACCAGTGAGCCGAACGCCCTTGTGGCGGTTCTCGACGATGACCCTGAAGCACTGGTCGAGGTGGCGGCGGTCTTACTTGAGCACCGACTGTTCGAACAAGCGACACGTTGGATTGATGAGGCGCTACGTCATCACGAATTGGCGGCACTTCGCTTTCTTCTCGCCTACGCCTACCTAACCGCCAGTCGCATGAGGGTGGAGGCAGCGCAACAGGTTGACGCCGCGCTCAAGCTGCCGCTCGCGCCGCCTTTTCCGTGGCGACCGATGGAACTCGCCGCGCTTGACGCCCTTGTCGCTGCGTTTCCCGCCAACGACGCGCTCAGAGACCGACTGGCCTTAGCGAGCCAGACTTAAATTTTTCGGAACAGCAAAGTCGCGTTGTGGCCACCGAAGCCAAACGAGTTGGTCATCGCTACGTTGACCGTCGCCTTGCGGGGGGTGTTGGGCACGTAGTCGAGATCACAATCCGGATCAGGCTCGTCGTAGTTGATCGTGGGGGGAAGGATATCGTCCCGAATGGCCAAAAGGCAGATCATCGCCTCGACCGCCCCCGCCGCGCCCAGCATGTGACCAAGAGAAGACTTGGTGCTGCTGACTGGGATGTTGGCAATCGCCGGGCCGAGCGCTTGTTTGAGGGCGTAGGTTTCCGTGCGGTCATTCAACGGAGTTGAAGTCCCGTGGGCGTTGATGTAATCAAGATCCTCCGGGGTGAGTCCCGCGTTACGCAGGGCCTTTTTCATGGCACGCTGGGCGCCATCGCCATCAGGGTCGGGTTGGGTGATGTGATAGGCATCGCCGCTCATGCCGTAGCCGATCAGCTCTCCATACATCCGCGCGTTGCGCGCTTTGGCGTGCTCGTACTCTTCCAAGACGAGAACCCCCGCGCCTTCACCCATGACAAAGCCATCGCGATTCGCATCGAAGGGCCGCGAGGCAGCGGAAAGTCGGTCATTGCTGCGGGTCATCGCCCTCGCTGCGCAAAAGCCCCCGAGTCCCAACTCATTGACCGGCGCTTCGCTGCCGCCGGCAAGCATGGCCACCGCGTCGCCGCGCTGAATAGTGTGGTAGGCGTCTCCGATATTGTGGGCGCCGGTCGCACAAGCGGTGACGACGCACGAATTGGGGCCCTTCAAGCCATTGAGGATGGATACGTAGCCGGCACACATGTCCGCAATCATGTAGGGAACGAGGAATGGCGAGATCCGGCTCGGGCCGCCATCAATGAGACGGCGATGTTGTTCCGAGAGGAAGCCCAGCCCGCCTATGCCGGAACCGATCATGACGCCGAACTCTTCGGCGAGCGATCCTTCCGGCTTAAGGCAAGCATCCTTCAATGCCATGGCGGATGCGGCCACCGCAAATGCGATGACGCGATCAATTCGCGAGGCGTCCTTCTTGTCCATCCAAAGCGCGGGGTCAAAATCCTTGACCTCCGCCGCGATGCGAGTTGGAAAGTCGGAGGCGTCCATCAAGGTGATCGGACCAATGCCGCTCTCCCCTGCCAACAGGTTGGACCAACTTGAATTGACATCCAGGCCAAGCGGAGTCAAAGCTCCCATGCCTGTCACGACCACTCTGCGCAACTGGGTTTCTATGTCCCTCACACTTTCTGTAATGCGATGTAATCCACCGCGTTTTGGACCGTTTTGATCTCGCTGACGACGTCATCGGGAATCTTGATCTCAAATTCATCTTCCAGGGCCATGACGAGTTCCACCACATCGAGGGAATCGGCGCCCAGGTCTTCTTGGAATGAGGCGGTCGGTGTGACCTCTTCTTCCTTGACCCGTAGCTTCTCGATCGTCACCATTACGACGCGGCTGAGGATATCTTGCTCAGACATGGCGTTAAAGTTACCACTTCCCACCGGCATAAACTAGGTGTACAGCCGATTAAGGGCCCTTACCGCTGGGTGGATCGTTGCTGATTTTTCCACCGATCCAAGCTGTTGCGCCATCAAAGGAGGGCTTTGTCTTTCACGACAAAGTAAAAGTTGACCAGCGCAGCCGCCAATTGGTCGGGATCGGCTTCCAGGCTGTGTAGCCCGGCGGCGGTTAGCACAGAGGAGGCCTTTCGCCGGTCGGCGATGAGAAAATCGGCGGCGGTCCGTTCAAAGAGCGCGACTGAATCGGTGATCGTCTGGTCATAACTTGTCAAAAGCTTCGGGTCGGCCACGCGAGCCACCACCGCCAGATGCCGTCGGGAAACGGGCCCGAGCCCAGCCGCAAAAGCGCTCGCGCCATCGGGGCCGTCCAGATCCGAGAAGATCACGAGGAGTGATCGGCGCTTGTAGCGAGTGGCTAGGAAGGCCATCGCCTTGACCGGATCGCTCTCAACCGGCTCCGCGATCAGATCGTGAATCGCGTTCAGGATGACGCCTATTTGGGCCCGACCCTTGCGTGGGGGGATGTAACGGCTGACTCGATCCGAGTAGACCATGAGGCCCACCAGATCGCCCTCCAGGGCCGCCGCATGCAGGAGCATCAGGCACGCATCCAGAGCTCGGTCCAGTTTGCGGACACCGTTGACCTCGGCCATCATGTGTCGGCCCACGTCGACGATCACGATGACGGTCTGGTTTTTCTCCTGCTCGTATTCACGCACCACGAGTTTGCCCCGGCGCGCGGATGCCTTCCAATCAACTTTGCGGTAGTCGTCGCCTTCGCCGTAATCGCGAAGCGATTCGAATTCCATGCCCAAGCCGCGTGCTCGAGATTTGCGGATCCCAACCTCATTGAGCCGCCCTCGCTGCTTTAGCAGATCAAACTCGCGGAGGGCCAAGATGTTCGGATACACCCGCACCGGCTGGGCCGCCGGCACCTTCTGTTGGCGCCACACCAGGCCCAGTGGACACTTTAGGCGAACATAAGCGCCCCTGAAATAGTCGGCGCCCCGTTCATTGGGGGTGAGGATGTAAGAAATCTCCTTTTCGGCCCCTGGTCCCAAGGAAAGGTCGAATTCCTTCCGAGAGGCTTTGAACAAAGGTGGTGGCTCATCGCGGATTTGGCCCTCCAGTCGCTCGAGGCCGTCATTGCGGAGCCGCAATTCGATGCGATTGGCGGCCCGGACCGAAAGCACCGCATCCATTTTCCGGGAGAGTCGCAACGACTTGCCAGAAGGCGCCAGGTAGTAGGTCGTCACCGCCGTCGCAAGCAACAGCAAGTTGTATCCCCAAAAGAAGAGATCCGCCTGACCAAGTTGGCCAAACAGAGCGGCGAGCGGAATGCCGAGGGCAACCAGAAGGAGTAGGCGTTTGGTTGGTATCAAAGGGAGACCTTCTGCTTGCGAATGGTAGCATGAAGAGCGGTGGAACACGAACTGATCCTCCTGAGTCCCGAGAAAACCGTGATCGGCTACCGCTTGGCCGGTATTGGCGCCCGAGCAGGCGCACAAGTGCTTGACCTCGTCTTCGTGTTGCTGATCGTGCTCATTTGTGATTTCGTTGGGACCTTTGCGGGGCTGCAAGAGAACGTGTTGGCCGGCTTCGTCGGCTTATGCTTCACCCTCACCTTTTTCCTGTACTTCATCCTTCAAGAAGGGCTTTGGAATGGCCTGACCCTGGGTAAGAAGATCTGCGGACTTCGCGTGCGAATGGCCGACGGCACCCCCATCACCGTGTTTGCCGCCATCACTCGGAACCTGATCCGAATCGGCGACTTTCTGCCCTCTCTCTACTTCGCCGGACTCCTGGCAGTTATCAGCAACCCCAAGAGCCAGAGGCTCGGTGATCTTGTCGCCGGCACCGTCGTGATCTTGGAGAAACGGCCGGAGGGGCTCTATGCGCCCGCGCCGCACTCGGCGGGCACCCACTACTACGAAGATGCGGTCGGCAACCTGAAGGGGATGACCATCGAGGAGTATCTCACCCTGCGCCGCCTCTGCGACCGTATGCCGGAGCTGCCTCCCAAGATTCAAGAGCGGATGCTGGTCGAAATATGGATTCCCATCGCGCGACGACGCGGGGTTCCCGAACTGCCCGGCGTCCACCCGCTTTATTTGGCTGAAGCCTCGGTGATGAAGTTCGGCCGACAGCACGGGTTACTGTGAGCATCCGTCGGGACAACCCACGTGAAACGCTGGGGAAAGTGTGGGGAAAGCAAACGACAACTTTCATAACGGGGATATCCAATCCAGTTCGAGGGCTTTTCCCACCGGCTTTTCCACTGCGGTCGTCTTTATGAATTTGAGCCGCGCAGATTCGATTCAGCACAAATTGTTATGACGCGTTGAATCTGAGGCACTGAGTTATCCACTTTTTGGGGTCCCCTTAATAAGAGTAGTAAGTTCATGAGAGAAAGCACTCTCTTAAGAGAAAAGGAGGGGGAAACCCGCCGGTTTGGCCTCGATCGGATTGAGTTAAAGTCCTTTCGAAACTACGAAGCCCTCTCGCTTGGCTTGGATCGGGGCTTCAATATCCTGGCAGGTCCGAACGCTCAGGGCAAGACCAACCTGCTGGAGGCGATGGCCTTGTTGTCAACGACGCGTCTCCTACGCGGCCAAAAGGATGGAGAGGCGATCCTTGATGATCAACACACCGCTCGGGTCGATGGCGAACTTCTGGACAGTCACACAACCATTGCCGTGCAACTGGAGAGGGGGATTCGAAAGAAAGTCTTTCTGAATGGACTCGGGTTGCCACGGGCGAGCGACCTTATCGGCCGCCTGCCGTGCGTGTGCATGACGGCGGAAGACATGACCCTTGCGAGAGGCGAACCCAGTCATCGCAGACTGTTCATGGACCTTGACCTGAGCGCTCTCTACCCAGCCTATCTCAACCATCTGACTCTGTACAAACGAGCCCTCGAACAGCGGAATGCCCTGCTGCGGCGCGCAGAGCACCACGAAGTCGGGCAAGAGCAGTACGAGCCGTGGGAAGACCAAATAGCCACCCATGGCAGCATCTTGCGTCGGCAACGGAGCCAATACATCTCTCAGTTGGCCCCTCCCGCAGCCGAGAACCATGCGCTCATGGGGTCGGGAGAATCGCTCACGGTGAGTTACCTCCTCCACGATTCACTGACCGACATTGAGCAACTCCGAACGGGGCTGGCTCAAGGACGAGCCGCCGACCTGCATCGGGGCGGCACCGGCGTCGGTCCGCACCGCGACGATCTGGGGCTGGCGATTGATGGGAAGGACCTCCGATTGTTTGGCTCGCAAGGCCAACAACGCACGGCAGTGATTGCGCTAAAGTTAGCTGTGCTCCTAACTGGAAGGAGCGAACTAGGAGCGCCGCCATTGCTCTTGCTGGATGACATCCTTTCCGACCTCGACGAACGAAGAAGGGCGCTTCTTGTAGAGGCGGTTCTTGGTAACGCTGGCCAAGCGGTGTTGACGTGCACCGAGGCATCGGCGGCCGGGAAACTCATCCTTGCCCAAGCGAAGGTCTTTGAGGTTCGGAAAGGGACGGTAATAGGCCATTGAGAAGAGTCAAAAACATGCTCCACGATGCCATTGAGCGTGACGAGGTCCTGAAGGCGGCGCGAGCGAAGCTGATCTTTCGCCAATGGGGAGAAGTCGTAGGTCCCGAACTGGCCAAGCGCTGCGCGCCAGACCGTTACGACCGGGGCACATTGTGGGTCGCAGCGGAAGGCTCGGCCTGGGCGCAGGAGATCCGACTCATCAAACCCTTGCTCCTGTCTCGGATGAACGATCTGGCGCACGAAGGCCTATTTCAAGACGTTCGTGTGGGAGTTCGGTCGTTTCAGCGTATTGCGGCTACTGCCCAGGATCAGGCGGTCGTCGTGATTCCGGATTCGGAAGAGCTGACGATCCAACAAATCGCAGCCAAGCGGCTGGGGAACTGGCCACGTGAAGGCTCAGTTTGAACGGCGTCCCGTCTTGGTGCTTTTCGTTGGCGTGGTGGCGGGCATCACGGCGGTGGCGCACCCCCTTAATGGCCTATTGAGCGTACTGCTCTTGGCCTGGCTGCCATCTCTGCGATCTCGTCTGCTCATCGCTCTCGGCCTCGTTTTCGGAGTGCTGCTGCCAACCCCCGGGCAATCCCACCCTTCCGACTCGCTTCCAACCGACTCTCGGTGGATAGTTCTTAACCTACCGAAAGAAACGATCGGTGGCTGGAGTTTCCAGGCGCAAGCGGTCGCCGATGGCAGAACGACAACGGTCGTCACTCCTCACGAATTTCTTCCCGAGGAGGGCTCGATCGTTGCCCTTGATGGCTCGTTAAGGGCGCCTCGGGAGGCGGGAGAGTCGGGGTTGCTGGTCGCAACTCAAGTAATCGAAGTTCAGCCGCCTCCCCTGTGGGATCGGGCGGCAGCGCGATGGCGTGAGTCACTGCATCTGTTTCTCAATCAGGCGTTGGATGCCGATACCAGCCGCTTGGTGACCGCCCTATGCTTTGGCGGCGCCGATACCCTGACACCGAACGATCTCACCTCCGCCAAGCAGGAAGGCTGGGTGACCATTGTGACGTCGTCCGGCTTGCCGGTTCTTGCGTTGATCGCCTTGATGGAGGCGGGTGCCTCGCTCATCCCGGCGCCACGCCTGTTTTGGCTGGTTGCCCTTACCCTGATCTTTGGCCTCTACGCTTTTGCCGCCGGGCTTCAATCTTCCGCGCTTCGCGCCGTGGTGGTGGCCCTCATACTCCGGTGGGGTTACGTGTTCTCTAGAGAACCTGACCTTCTTTCTGCGGTAAGCGTTGCCGGCTTGTTGATACTGGTCGTGAGGCCTTCAGAGGTCTATGCGCTTGGCTTTGCCCTGAGTATGCTGACCTTGTCGGCGATCGCCCTTTTCACGCCTGGCCGAGGGCCCAGGCCCGCGAATCTGCGCCGCCGGATGGCCGCAAACGTTTACGCAGGTATCCGCGCGGTCACGATCAGCGCGATCGTCGCAATTCCACTCATCGCCCAGAGACTGCATCATGTCGCTTTCAATTCGGTGCTGGCGAGCTTTGTCGTCGTCGCCGTGGTGCCAATCATCGTCGCCCTAGCCTTTTCCGGGCAGGCGATGGCACTGGTGGCGCCTTCGGTGGGGATCGGGTGGGTCGCTCTGCTTGTCGGTCCGCTGAGCGCTGGGCTCAGGGAATTCTTTGCTTTGACCGCCGGTCTTTCGACCGATGTGCCGTCATTCTCGGGGTACTGGCTGCTTCCTTATTTCGGAGCATGGCTGATGTTGAGAGGAAGATTTGTTAAAGAAGAATAGCATTATCTTTATCATAATGCCGATGATTGCTGGGATTCTCGGTCTCCTGTTCGGCTGGCTGAGGTTGCATCGCGCTCCGGAAATCGTTTTCGTGGACGTTGGCCAGGGCGACTGCACGTTGTTTCGGGCGGGTGCTCAGGTGCTCGTCGACGACGTGGGACCGAAGACACCCACTTTTGATGCCGGCGCTGCGATCGTGGTGCCAAAGCTACGGGAGTTGGGATGGCAACCGACTCTCATCCTCCTGACCCATCCCGACCGCGACCATGTAGGAGGCCTCTCTGCCGTCCACGCCGCCTTTCCCGCGGCGGCGGTAGCGATCAGTGAGGCGTTTCACGATGATCCTCATATGATCAATCAACTGAACGAGGCGGGGATCGCTTCCGACCAGGTGCATTGGATGGGAGCCCATTCGACAGCCCAGATCGGTGACTTTAGCCTCCGCATCGTGTGCCCGCCCTGGTATTCGGGCGAGGATGACAACGAGGCGTGCGCGGTCGTGCGCCTCAGCCATGGTCCATCCTCTGCGCTATTGATGGGTGATGCAGGCTTTGCCGAAGAGGGACGACTGCTGCCAGAAGGCGGTTGGCAGAGCCAAGTACTCAAAGTGGGGCACCACGGCAGTCGTTACAGCAGTTCGCCCGAATGGCTGGCGGCGGTTCACCCCGTGTTTGGCATCATCAGTTGCGGGAAGGATAACGACTACGGTCATCCTCACAAAGAGACGCTTGAGCGCCTTGCGGAGGCCAACATCACCCCTCTTCGCACCGATGAGATGGGAACCATTTCATTTCGAGAGGGGCCGAACGGTTTTGAGCAAGAGTAGGGTTGTGCCTTCTGTTTATGCCGGCTTCCAGAGCCCGATGGTATTGCCACCCGGGTCTTGAACCCACCCAAAGGTGCCATTTGGAATGGTGATCGGCCCAACGAGGGCCACCCCTCCCAACTGAACCACGCGCTGAATGGCAACGGCCACGTCATCCACTTGCACATAGAACATCGTGTATTGGTGAGGTTCATGCCCGAGGCAATTGATTTGTCCACGGATGCCCTCGCCAGGGTTGATCGCCGCGCCTGTTGGAGTGGGTGAGAGTTCCCAGTCAAAGAGGTCACGATAGAAGTCGATGGTGGAAGGGGAATCCTTGCAACCGATTTCAAAGAAAACGATGGGATTTGACATGGAAGTAGACTCCGAGTGTTAGCAGACTGCGGTGGGCTCGACCGCCGCGACTAGCCCGCTTCTTCTACCGAGGGTTGATCAGCCTTTTGCACAGTCGGAATCAGAAGGGGAACACTCCAGCAGCAGTCTAGTGTCCACGGCGCTCGGCTGTCAAGTAGAGAATGCGGCTAACGTGAAAGGCGGTACCCGGTCAACGCCTGATAGTAGCCGATCACCTTGCGAACGTAGTTCTGGGTCTCTCGGTAGGGGGGCACGCCGCCATATTTCTTCACCGCGCCATCGCCCGCATTGTATCCGGCGAGGGTGAGGACCAACGCATCGTAGTCGTTGGTCGTCATTTGGCGATACTTGTCGAGCTTCTTACGGATCTGGGTCGCGGTGCCATACAGATTCTGCACGTTATCGTACGCGTTGTTCAGTCCCAATTCGTCGAGGTCAGAGGGCATGAGTTGACCCAGACCCATGGCGCCAGCACTGCTGGTGCACGAAGGATTGAAGTCGCTTTCCGTCATCACGATGGCCATGATCAAACGGGGATCAATGCCCTTTCTAAGGCTAAAGCCGATCACGCAGGTGGCGATTTGATCGGACTCGGCGGCGCTCAAACGCGGATTCCAGCGGCGAATAAAGCTCGAGTAAATGGGCAGAGCGTCATTTGCCGGAGTCGACCATTCCATCGGTGTGCGTGAATAGCTGCCCCGTGATGCCGTAGGCGCTCGGCGTTCGGAGCGTGCCTTTGCTGCTCGCGCGGCTTCTGCTTCCTCCTCCTGTCGCTCAATCGGCGCCATCTGAGCCTCGGTCACCATTCCAAGGAGGCTGGCGCTGAGTTGTGAGTTCAGGCCTGGGCGGTCTACCCGGATGACTAGACGGGCGGGGATCTCACCGGTGCTCACCCAATCCGGCACGGAATTGCCAGCATCGATCATGATGGCGTCGCCATCGCCATGATCTACGATGAGGGTTTGGGCATCGCCAACTTTGAAGGTGCCTTTGACGACCGCCTTGAGCTCAACCACATGGATCCCAACCAGCGACTCAACGTCGTCAACGCTCATCGCGCCCTTGATGCCGTGCTCGCGACGCAACCGAAGGTATGCGTCCAAGGATTGGGCGGGTGCCAATGCAACCGTCAACCAAACGAGTCCTATCAAGGCAAGGGGCCGGATCATGTTTTCCAAGAGCCCGAAAAGGTCTGGCGGAGAGATCGGGATTCGAACCCGAGAGGCGGCTTTAAACCACCTACCCACTTAGCAGGCGGGCGCTTTCGTCCACTCAGCCATCTCTCCGCGCCTGTCGGACGCAGTATACATTTTCGGTGGATAGACGCAATCCAACTACCCAAGGTTTTAAGCCAAACTGGGTTTCATGCGAAGCGAATCCTTGGAATTCTTGAAAAAGATGGTCAACGTCCCCTCCCCGTCCGGGTTCGAGGAACGTGCAGCGGCCCTCTACCGGGAATACACAAGTCCGTTCGCAGACCAGGTTGAGACCGACGTTCACGGGAACACTTTTGCGATTCTCAATCCCGGCGCCCCTCGCAAAATCATGCTTTCGGGTCATATGGACGAGATTGGCTTCATCATCCACTACATCGATGACAAGGGACTCCTCTATTTCTCGACCATTGGCGGCCATGACAGTTCGATCGTTTGCGGGCAGCGGGTCTGGGTTCACGGCAAGAGTCGTATCGCAGGGGTGGTGGGTCGGCGGGCGATTCACTTGATCGAAGAAGAGGATCGAAAAAAGAAGCCAGAGATCCGTGATATGTGGATCGACATTGGAGCGTCGAGCCGAGACGAAGCGGAAGCCCATCTATCTCTGGGGGATCCGGTGACCTATCAGAGCGAATTCCAGCCGCTGCTGGGCGACCGAGCGGTTGCGCGCGGCTTCGACAACAAAACGGGGGTGTTTGTGGTGGCGGAAGCGTTGCGCTTACTCGCCGAGGAGGGTGGTCTCGATCCGGGAGTTGGAGTTTACGCGACGGCAACCGTGCAGGAGGAGATTGGCATTCGGGGCGCGCGTACTGCCGCCTTTCGCATCGGGGCGGATAGCGGCCTTGCGGTGGACGTCAACCACGCCATCGACTACCCCGGAGTGCAGAAAACGCGGTACGGTCAACTCGATATCGGGGCCGGTCCCTCGGTCATGAGGGGCGCCAATACCAACCCGGTGGTGTTCCGGTTGCTGATCGAGGCGGCACAGCGCGATGGCATCCCCTATCAGGTGGACGTTGCCCCGGGGGCGACCTCGACCGATGCCAATTTTATGCAGGTGGCTGGCTGTGGCATGGCGACCGGACTCGTGGGAGTTCCGGTGAGATATATGCACACACCATGTGAGCTCCTTGCCATCACCGACATCGAGAACTGCGCCCTGCTCATGGCGGCCTACTGCCGCTCGGTGACGCCAGAGACCGACTTCACTCCGGGGGCATGATCCGGACGGATGCGTGACGAGTATTCAAGGTTCAGTTTCATCGGATTCATTCCGATGCTTCTTTTCGCCATCGTTGGGGCGTTCGTGACGATTCAGGTTGCCACCGGCTCACAGTCCCTCACCGAAAAAATCGTTCCCGTTTTGATGGGGCTCGCCCTCCTTGGGTGCTCTACCTATGTGTTGACCTCGATGCTTACTGAACGCATTGTAATCGAGAATGGCGCCCTCTTCCGGTACGAGATCGGAGGAAGGTTGGCCTACATCGAAAAGGTCGACCACGTGATTCGCGTCTCGTGGGAATCTGGCTTCACAATGCCAGGTGCGATCCTTCACTTTGAAGACGAGCGCCAACTCAAATTGTTGGGCTTCCCCGCCCAAGAGGAGATTGTGGCGAAGGTCAAGGAATGCAATCCCTACGTGATCATCGATCCTTGAGCCGGTTATTTGGCCGAACGTGGATGGGCGCCGCGCACCGTACTCTTCAGTCGCTCAATGCTGATGTGGGTATAGACCTGGGTGGTCGCGAGGCTTTCGTGACCCAGGAGCTGCTGCACGGACTTCAGGTCGGCGCCTCCATCCAGGAGGTGGGTCGCGAAGGTGTGGCGCAGGGTGTGCGGGGAGACGCTGGCAGGAAGGCCGGCAAGCTTGGCCCAGCGCTTCACTAACATCTGCAGCGTACGCGTCGAGAGACGGCTGCCCTTTGGATTGGTGAACAGGGCCTGCTCACCCGGCGCAGCAACTCGTTCCGAACTCAGATACTGGCGCAGCGCTTCCTCGCAAGTCCGGCCGAAAAGGGAGAGTCGTTCCTTGCTCCCCTTGCCCCTTATAAAAACCGTGCGATCAGCAAAACTGATGTCGGCCACATTCATTCCGACGACTTCCGCTGCTCGGAGGCCCGAGCTGTACATCAGTTCCAGCGCGGCTCGGTCACGGAAGGGTGTTCTACCACTGTAAGCCTGATCAAGCAGCCCCGCGGTCTGTTCGCGGCTGAGGGCCTTGGGCAGAGACTTGCGCTGAAAAGGAGCTTCAAGGACCTCGCAGGGGTCGCCGTCAATGCGTTCGGTGGCTCGGAGAAAACGGATAAACGATCGGAGGGTGGAAAGCTTTCGAGCTCTGGTGCCACTGCTGGTACCATACGCACGAAGGTATGCGCGGAGGGTATCGGAGTTCAGGCGAGCCAGCTCTCCGTCCAGTTTCGCTGAGAGTTGGGCCAAATCGGCGCCATAGCTCCTCACCGTGTGGGGCGATCGCCGAACACTCAGGTTATCCAGGAATTCCTGAATGCATGCGTCCAGGCTCTCCATGAAGATCAGACGGCGGCAAGGTCAAGAACGGCGGCCAGGGACGACTCATCTCGCACTGCCGACGTCTTCGCGTACGGAAGGGTGCGCTTGATCAGGCCACAGAGCACCTCGCCCGCTCCGAATTCGACAAACGCCTCCGCGCCGGATGTCGCCATCGCTTCGACGCTCTCGGTCCAGCGCACCGGGTTTTCAAGCTGCTTCTCCAAGAGGTCCGGCCATAGGGTCGGATCCATGTTGGCCGCTGCCAGAACGTTGCTGAAGACCTTTCCTGTTCCTTGGCTGAAGCGAACTTGCCGAAGTGCGCGGCCCATGTCTCGGGCCGACGAGGCCATCAGTGGGCTGTGGAAAGCTCCGCTAACGTTCAGTGGAAGAACGCGCTTCGCACCGGCATCCTTCGCCGGCTCAACGAGCGCTTCTACGGCGCTGACATCGCCGCTTACGACAAGCTGCCCCGGGCAGTTATCGTTTGCGATGACCACTGTACCTACTGTCACCGCCTTGCAGATTTCTTCAAGGCTTGAGCGCTCCAGGCCGAGTACGGCCGCCATCGTGCCGGGTCGGTCGGCGCCGGCGCCAGCCATCAGTTCGCCTCGTCGCTTCACCAAAGCGGTGGCTTCGGTCAAATCGAGCGCTTCGGCGGAAGCGAGAGCCGCATATTCACCGATGGAATGGCCTGCGAACAGGTGGGCTGGGCGACCACCCGCGTCGAGCCATGCTCGGTACGCCAAAAAGCCGCAGGCGAACAAGGCGAGTTGAGCGTTCTCGGTCGCGCGAAGGGTGTCGGTATCGGATTCCAGGCAGAGGCGGCCTATGTCCTGGCCGCAAGCCTCAGAAATCTCTTCAACATAGGTGGCAAGAGACGACTGCCGGAACCAATCCGCCCCCATGCCAACGTACTGCGAACCCTGTCCGGGAAAGATCGCCGCCAACATTGCCCGAAAGCGTACCTGGGATGCCGGCAATTCGCTTGGTACACTCCCGCCACCATGCAATCGTTGCGAGAGGATCATCCGAACGATCGCACTGCGATCGTCACGTGGACCCTGATCGCCCTCAACATCCTCATCTACCTATGGGACCGGCAGTGGAATCTGATGAGGCCCGAGGTCGTCTTCGCCGACCTTGCCATGCATCCTCGACAAATCACCGCTGTGCTGCAAGGTGAGCCCGGGGACCGGTTTCCCCTGGTCACGGTATTTACCAGCATGTTTCTGCATGCGAACCTCCCGCACCTGCTGGGCAATCTGCTGTTTCTGTATCTTTTCGGTCCGGGCGTGGAGTATGCGCTGGGGAGCCCACGCTTCGCCCTTTACTACTTGTTTTGGGGACTGGTTGCCGGAGCGACTCATGTGTACGTCGATCCGACTTCGGCCATCCCAACGCTTGGCGCCTCGGGGGCGATCGGAGGCGCATTGGGCTGCTACTTCCTGCTCTTTCCCGCCCAGCGGGTTGAAATACGCATTCCCATGTTTCCGTTTCCAAAAACATCTGCCCCGGTTTGGGTGCTGCTCCTGATCTGGTTCCTTTGGCAGATCCTGATTCCCCAACAGGGTGTCGCGAATTGGGCTCACGCGGGAGGCTTTCTCGCGGGTATGTTGACCGTCCTCATCATGGGCGGCCGCTCAACGATTCTCGAGGCCAGAGGCTTTGATGAGGTTACGTCGGCTACGCATTCTTGATATGAACAGCATCTCTTTCCCGAAATGGCTCCTTCCGGTCATCGGATTGTGCGCCCTGCTTGCCACCGTTTCGATTTGGTTTCGCTACCATATGGAGAGCAGAAACAAGGCGACCGAAATCGCCCTGGAGATTGAGACCGTTCAGAACCTGGCGTCGGCACAAGGACTCAGTGTTGCCGATGGCCTGCAAGCGCTTAAGTCAAGCCATCTTGGGGCCCTCGTGCTTTCCGACAAGACGCTTGGGGACCTCTTGAATAGCCGCCAAATCGACATGGTGGTGCGAGCCGGTGGCGCCGACTTCACGATTCTGGTTCCCGATGCCACCGAGGCAAAGGGAATCCGCCGCCGGATCAGCGACGCGATCGATCGCCGCCTGCCTTCGATGGCGGTCACGGTGACCAAGGGGGGAGCCTTGCAACTGAGGGGACCATTGCCGAGCCTCGGAACCCTTCGTGGGGTGAGCATCGGGTTGGATCCGCTTGAGGTCGCGGCGGCTCATCGAGCTCACCTTAGGATTATCGCCCGCTTTGGCAATCCAGAGGGAGCGAGTTCCACCTACATTTTCAAAACCCTTGAAGAGGCCAGGAGGGACGGCGCGACGGTTTTTCTGCCTCAAGGCGACCAGGTCTTGGGCCGTCGAAATGCCAAGAGCGCCCTCGAGGAAGCCTTGCGGCAGAATCAAATGGACTATGCGTCGCCCGAATTCGCAAAGCTTGGCGGCGACATTGACGTGGTGAAGGATGCCCCCGATCTCGTGATCCCGCTGCATTCGGCCCAGGTTGCCGAACTCGACAAGCTGCCCTACTCCGAAGCCATTGATCGATATGCCAAGGCGGCCCGTGAGCGGAATGAGCGAATTCTTCTGCTCCGTCCGTGGAGCGAATCGGGCGACACGCCATTGACGGACTTGGCCGACTTCGTGGACAAGGTGCAAGCCCAGGTCGTCGCCGAGGGTGGGCGAATCGGGCCCCCTGCCAAGCCATTCAAGGATCCTGGTGTGCCAAAGATCCTATTCCTTGTTCTTGGTCTTGCGATGGCGGCGCCAGTGGGTTATGGTCTGACCGCTCTATTGCCTTGGCCCCGGGTTCAAATGGGCGGATACCTGATTGCCGCCCTGTTGGCTCTGGCATGCTGGTCAGAGCACTATCGGGTCTACATGGCGTTCGCCGGGACCTTGGCGCTGCCCATCATCGCGTTCCTGTGGCTCGACGCCCACACCGACCGTCCCTGGCCATGGTGTTACCTCGTGGTGACCTTGATCAGCGTGGTGGGTGGGCTCTGCGTAGCGGGGCTTCTGAACGTCCTGCCCTACTTTGTGCGAGCCGAGCAGTTTGAGGGAGTTAAAGTGGCAGTCTTCTTGCCGGTTGCGGTCATCGGAGTCCATGAATTTGCCCGGTTGGGAAACCTGAAGGCTGCACTCAAGAGTCCGATCACCTACCAACAGGCGGTCATCGGGATTGTCATTTTGGGAGCTTTGGCGTTCATGATCAGCCGCACCGGAAACGATAATCCGGCCGGTGTCAGCGGCTTCGAGATCAAGATGCGAGATATCCTCGACAAGGTGCTTTTCGTAAGGCCGCGCACCAAAGAATTCTTATTTGGGCATCCGTTTCTTGTGATCGGGATTGGCCTATTGGGCTGGCTACGAAAGAACAAGGGGTCGGCGGCCGCTCCCGCGATCACCGGCTGGGCAGCGCTCGCCCTCATGTTAGGGGCGATCGGCCAGACCGACGTGGTCAATACCCTTTGCCACATTCACACTTCGATCTTGCTGAGCGTGGAAAGGATCACGGTCGGCTGGGTGGCCGGTGGTATCTTGGGAGCATTGGGTTGGTGGGTTGTCTCGACTCGATTGCCCAAGGCCGAAGGTGACCTTGTCTAAGCTACTGTTAGCCGGCTATTTTGGATGTGGGAATCTGGGCGACGATTCCATCCTTCTGGGTTTTCTTGATGGAATTCGCAGCCTGGGCCATGACGTCACCCTCCTTAGTGGCGCCCCCGATGACACCTATCGGAACTACCGCGTCTCCTCCGTTCCCCGCCGCGAAATGAAAGACGTCCAGGCAGAGATTGCCAAGTGCGACGCCCTCGTCTTTCCTGGAGGGAGCATTTTTCAAGACGTCACGAGCGTGGGCAGTGCGATGTACTACGCCAATCTCGTGAAGCGCGCCAAGGTGGCGGGCAAGAAAATCATCCTATTGGGACAGGGTATAGGCCCCCTGAACACTCTGATCGGACGGACGGTCTCGGTCCAAGCCTTCAACACAGCCGATGTGGTGGCCGTCCGCGACCCAGCGTCCCTTAATGCGCTCCGTAAGCTCGGAGTAAAGACTCGAGTCGAGCTGACGGCCGACCCGGCACTCCTGCTCGCCGAGCCTGCGGCCTCACCGGATCAGGTCGCGTTCGGGGTGGGAAGCATGCGCACGATCGGCCTGGCGCCGAGACCTTGGGGCAAGAACAAAGAAACTGTCCAACTCTTTGCGGAGATGGCCCGCTTGCTCTTCAAGATGAACTTCATGCCGATGTTCATCCAAATGGATCTCAATTTGGATGGGCCCCTGATCGCGGCAATCGCTGCCCAGGTAGGTGGCAAAGTGCCAGACCTGATGCGTCTCAATCATCCGGTGGATATACAACAGCGAATGATGCGCATGGACGCGGTCATCGCCATGCGCCTTCACGCCGGCATTTTGGCCACGACCGTCGGGGTTCCTGCCTTCATGCTCAGCTACGATCCGAAGGTCTCAGCCTTCGCCAAGCTCATGCAAATGCATGAGGCCCCAATGGTGGAATCCATGAACGCTCAACGTCTCTTCGACCAATTCGAGCGCTTCCTCAAGGACCGTGAGGCTAACGTTCGCGTCCTGCTCCACCAACGAGCCGATCTCATGCCGCTGGCACGGAAGAACATCGAAGTATTGGAATCCGTGCTGAGCGGCCAGGATGCCCGCGGGCACAAGAAGGTGGCGCAATGAAGGCGGATGCCGGTTGGGAGTTAGGGAGGACAAGCCTATGGAATCGTTAGTGGTGCACTCGCCTCGTCCAATCACCCTCAAGGAGGTGAAGGCGAATCCCAAGGTTCGCAAGCTGATCGATGGCGCCAACACCTTGCTCAAGGCAATGGGCTATACGGAGCACGGCCATCGCCATATGGAGGTGGTGTCCGGCATCACGCGCTATATCATGGAGCGCTCAGGCGCCTCGCAGCGAGACGTTGAACTCGCTCAGATTGCCGCCCACCTGCACGATATCGGCAACGTGATCAACCGAATTGATCACCCCATATCGGGCGCAAATATCGCGTTTACCATCCTCAATGAGATGGGCATGGATGCCGGTGAGATCGTTCCGATTTTGGGGGCCATTGGCAACCACGAGGAGACGGTGGGCTTGCCGGTCAGCCAGATGGGGGCTGCCCTGATCATTGCCGACAAAAGCGATGTTCACCGAAGCAGAGTTCAAAATCCGCTCATGGAAACCTTCGACATTCATGATCGTGTGAACTACGCCGTCGTCAAAAGCCGGGTGGAGATGGAGCCGGAGCCCCTTCCCCAAACCATCGAGCTGCGGCTCGAAGTGGATACCCAGTTTGCTTCCGTCATGGACTATTTCGAAATCTTCTTGTCCCGCATGCTCATGTGCCGCCGCTCCGCTGAACTTCTGGGGTTCAAGTTCGCCCTTAGCGTCAATGGGACGATGCTTGAATAGGCGTCGCTAGTCTGATTGGCCTGCTGCGCGGAACCTCACGCGGGTAAGCGAGCGAATCTGGAGCATGGTGAACCCGATGAGGATTGCGCCCATGACCCAAGCCGCGGCCGTCGCGTAGCCGAACCGCAGGAACATGAAGGCGTTGGTCCATATCTCCAGACCAATGGTGTCCGTACGGTGAAGGGGTCCACCGGCAGTCAGCACGAAAATGCTGTCCATCGCTTTGAAGTTGGCGATGAACACTCCAAGGAGATTGATAAGAATAAGGACGCGCAGTCCTGGGAAGACAATGTGCCAGATCTTGGCCATCCAGTTTGCTCCGTCCATATCGGCGGCCTCAAAACGCTCAGCAGGGATTTGCTTCAGGGCGGCCAGGTAGAGAATCGATCCTGGTCCAGCCCCCGCCCAGATTCCGGGCATGACCACGGCGATCATCGCCAAGTTGGGATCATTCAGCCAATCGTGAGCCTTCTCGATCGGCATCATGTGAAAGACGGAAAGAACGCTATTCAGAAAGTCGGTCGGCCCCGCGAGAATCGAGTTCAGGATGCCATTGGAGCTCTTATCATAGAATTGCCTCCAGAGGAACGTGATCACCAGTGGGCTTGTCATTGCTGGGAGATAGTAAATCGTCCGGAACAGAATCTTTGCCCTGGGGATTTCGTTGAGGGCAAGAGCCAAAAAGACGGGAAGGAAGAAGCCGACCGCGAGGCTGAGGGCAACGTATAGGAAGCTGTTCAGGATGGACTGATAGAAGATCGGCGACGTGAACACCGAGATGAAGTTATCGAAGCCGACCCACCGAGCCCCCTTCATGATCCGGTAGTCCTGAAATGCCATGAGAAGCCCCCGCCCCAGCGGATAGTAAGACCAAAGCAGGATGCTCAGGAGGGCGGGCAGAAGGCAAATCGTCATGAACCGCGCCACTCCTTGTCGATTGATTCCCGCTGTAAGTCCCCTCGCTTCTTGGGTTTGGAATGCTGCGGGTCCGTTTCGTCGTCGGCGTAAGAGGGCGAGGCCGCAGCCGGCGCCCACGACGAGGAGGAGGGTTGTAAAGATGGCGGTGGCCACACGTCGCTGCGCAGCCATCACCATAGGTGGCGTGTACCCCAGAAGCTTCTCGTTCATCTCCTTCGCGACATCGTGGAGAATCACCCGGGAAGGAGTGGACGGTTCGTTGGTGGCCCGGTCGAGGGCTTCGTCAAGCACGACGTAGGCTTGCTGGCTGTTGCGCCCGTAGGGCTCAGGGTGACCGTTCTTGAATACCGCCCGGTTGGCCCGAACATAGGAAGGGTCCACCTCGCTGAGGACGTCTTGGTATCCGAACCTCTGGAGCCAGACCGGATTGACCAGCTTGCCGAGCCCGAGATCGACGAAGCGCTTGGTGTTGATACGAGCCGCCTCATCGCCGGCGAAGTACTTGATGAACCGCCAGCAGGCGTTAAGCTTTTTCGGGTCTTTGATCCTCGCATTGATCGCCCACATTCCCGCGTTGATTTCGTTGGCCGAACCGGCGGGTCCTGCCGGCATCGGCGCGATTCCAACCAGCGAGGGATCAAGATCAGTCATGTTGAGCACGACATTGTCGGTGTACGAGAACCACATACCGACCTTTCCGTTCTGAATGTCTTGTGACATGATCGGCGAGATGGTTGCCATGGGGCCGTAGGTTTCGTTGTTCTTGCCCTTCCACTTGTCGGTCACAAGGCTCCGATAGAAGTCGAGCGCTGTCGCGGCCTGAGGAGAGTCGATCGCGCTCTGCCATACCCCGTCCTGGGCGGGGACCAAGACTTCGCCTCCGGCCTGCCATACGAAGTCGACCCAGAAGTAAGCGCGGCTGCCCTGTCCGTTCGCGAACTCAAAGCCGCTTCGGCCAGGCGCGGATTCGACGATGCGGCGCCCGTCTTGAACAAACTCGGCCCACGTTGTTGGGGGACGATTCGGATCGAGGCCAGCATCGGCGAACACGTCCTTGCGGTAGTAGAGCGCCATCGCGACTTGGAACCAGGGGATGGCGTAGAGTTGTCCGTCGTAGCTCCTGAGCACCTTCTCAATGCGCGGATTCATCCGGGCAATGCTTTGGGGATCTTGGGCTACCAGATCATCCAGGGGTCTGCAAAAGCCTTGGTCGATGTAGTTGTAGTACTGCTTGAAGCTGACATAGAACACATCCGGGGCACTGCTGCTTGCCATCGACATCAGGAAGACCGAATCTTGATTCTCCCCAGTTAATTCAAGGCCACCCGCATCGACCACGGAAACGTCGGGATTGCGGCGCTGGAATTCCTCGAACACCGCCCGCCGGGCTAGAGACCGGGGGTCGGTGGCATCGGGGGACGGTAATCCTTGGTAGGGGCCCGCCAGCATTCGGATGGTTGTTCGTGTCTGGCCAAACGCGGAAGCGGCCAGTGCCAGGATCACCAGAAGGGCCGCTTTTCGGAGCATTGCGCCCAAGTTACCCACGCCGTCGGCCGAAACAAGCATCGAAAGCGGCATGTCTTGTGATTCCAAGGCGCGTCGAACGTTCCAGAGGACAAAGGCTTGGCCCACCGATTTTTGCCGGATCATCAAAATAGGTTGACAAACGTGCGCTAATTCTGTAGACTTTGCTCGCAAAGGAAATCGACATGGCCAAAGAAGTTGCAGTCCCCATCGCCAAGCCCAGCACCGACCGCGAGCGCGCCCTCGACATGGCTCTCCATCAAATCGAGAAGTCGTTTGGAAAGGGTGCGATCATGCGCATGGGCGATCAAGAAAAATCCAATATCCCGGCGCTTTCAACCGGCTCGCTCAGTCTCGATTTGGCGCTAGGGATCGGCGGGCTACCTCGCGGGCGGATTGTCGAAATCTACGGAACGGAGTCCAGTGGTAAGACCACCTTGGCCTTGCACGCGGTAGCCGAAGCACAGCGAAGCGGCGGGCTGGCCCTCTACGTCGACGCCGAGCATGCGATGGACACCGAGTATGCACAGGTTCTGGGCGTGGATGTTGACCGACTCTACATCGCTCAGCCGACATCGGGAGAGGAAGCGCTCGAAATCATGGACGCGATCATCAAGTCCGGCGCGGTGGACATCGTCGTGCTGGACTCAGTGGCTGCTCTAGTGCCGAAAGCCGAAATTGAGGGTGAGATGGGTGATGCGTTTGTGGGAATCCAGGCCCGAATGATGTCCCAGGCCCTGCGCAAGCTGGGCGGCAGTATCAACAAGTCGAACACGGTGGCGATTTTCATTAACCAGCTTCGGGAGAAGATCGGCGTGATGTACGGCAATCCGGAAACCACGCCGGGAGGGCGTGCCCTCAAATTCTGGGCATCCGTTCGTCTCGAAGTACGCCGCGGCGACGCGATCAAGAACGGTACCGATCAAATTGGCGCCAGAACCAAGGTCAAGGTGGTCAAGAACAAGGTGGCCCCCCCCTTCAAGAGCGTCGAGTTTGATATGATCTTCGGTAAGGGGATCAGCAAGGCTGGCGACCTTCTTGACGTCGCTGCCGTTCAAGGCATTGTCACACGCGCAGGCACTTATTTTAACTATGGTGAGGTGCGCTTGGGGCAGGGAAGGGACAACGCCCGAACCTTCCTCGAACAGAACCCGACGATCCTTGCCGAGATCGACGCCAAAGTCCGCGAGAAGGTGCGAGTAGACAAAATGGCGAACGCTGTTGTCAGCACCAACGAGGCGGAACCCGAATGACGGGTGGGCAATGGACCGCCTGAGTGAAGCGGTCGATGCATCGCTTCGGCTGATGAAGTCTCGGGAGCGGTTCCCTGGCGAGATCAGAGAAGCGCTCCTTCATAAGGGGTTCACGGCGGATGAAGCGAACGCGGCTGTAGATCACCTGACCAAGAAGGGTCTGCTTTCGGAGGCCCGAGCCGCGGAGGCGGTGTTGCTCCGACGCTCCGGCAGACGGGCAGTCGGAAACGCTCGATTGGCGCTCGATTTGGAGCGAAGAGGCGCCTCAGCGCCGTTGCCCCAGATTGAGGAGCGTGGGCGTGCGATGGAGGCTTTGAGCGGCAGGGCGGGAAAGAGCGCCAATCCTGGCCAGGTCGGGCGCTTTCTTGTCTCCCGTGGCTTTTCGGACGAGACGATTCGTTCGATTTTGGAAGAACTCTTCCCCGAGGCGTTCGGGTAGTGTAGCGGCGTCAATGGCTGCGTACCGGATTTTGTTTCTCGGCGATGTGGTTGGAAAGCCTGGCCGCGCAGCGATTCGTGAGGGACTTCCAAGCCTGCTCGATACACACCAGCCACTGTTTGCGGTGGTGAACGGCGAGAACGCAGCCGGTGGCGTCGGAATCACCCCAGAGATCGCTGACGAAATTTTTGCCTGCGGCGCGGACGCAATCACGCTGGGGAACCATGCATTCAATAAGCGGGAGATTGCTGGCTACTTGGATAGCGGCCGCCCGATTGCACGGCCCGCGAACATGCCACCCGGTACACCGGGCAAGGGAATCGTAACCGTCAAGAAAGAGGGCATTGAGCTGGCGGTTATGAACGTTTGTGGCCGAGTGTTTATGGAGCCGTACGACGATCCTTTTCGTGAGGTGGACCGTCTACTGAAGGAGTTGGTCACCGAACACCGTCTGATTGATTTTCACGCCGAGGCAACGAGCGAGAAGATGGCGATGGCGTACTACGTAGACGGTCGAGCCAGTGCGATCGTGGGGACGCATACCCACGTTCAAACTGCCGACGAGCGCATTCTGGATGGGGGTACTGCGGCCATCAGCGACGTGGGCATGACGGGACCCATTCGCAGTGTCCTCGGTATGGATCGTGAGATCATTGTGCGGAAGTTTTTGACCGGGATGTCCCAGCGATTTGAAGTTGCCAATGAACCTGGTGTAATCTGTGGGGTGGCCATAGACGTCCAAGAAGATACAGGTAAAGCGGTGGGTATCCAACGTATTCGTTTTGGTTAGAGAGAATCGATGAACAGGCAAATTGCATTACGCTTGGCGAGCGGTCTAATCGCTCTTGTGTCGGTCCTAGCGGCCCGCGGTCAAAACCTCTACCGCTCGGTCTATACGATTCAAGGGGAGCACATCACGCTATCCCGTTGGGGAAGCGGCACGATCGCCGAGACCACGGAAACAGCCTATGAAGGTGCCCACTCGATCCGAGTGGTGTCGCGCAACTTTTTCCAGGGTGGCACCCTTAATCTCGACGTGCCGGTCGATCTAAAGTCGAAATTCAACGACCCGAACAGCCTACTGCGAGTCATCTTGCGAAGTCGTGCCTTGGAAGTGGTTCACCCGGATGCGGCACCCGGCGCCCCGGGAACGGGGCCTGCTCGACGTGGCCCTCGGCCCGGTGACCCAGGATACGGTGGCCCTGGGCCCGGCGGCCCCCCTCCGGAAACGGGCTTTGCAGGTGGTTACGGCTTTCGACAACGAGGCCGGGGCATGGGCCCTGGCGGTCGGGGTCCCGGTGGCATGGGACCAGGTTTCGGACCCGTCGCCCCTCCCCCTCCCCCCGCCGAAGCGAAGATGTCGGTCCTGCGGTTGGTCGTGACCACCACCGACGATAAGAAGTCGGAGATCTACATCCCACTGAACGACACTCGTCCAGACCAGGACGGATGGTATCAGTTGGCGTTCCCCCTTCAGGCCATCAAGGGCTTCGATGGGACGAATATGGTGGTTAAGAAGGTGGCCCTTTCGGCCGATACCCTGGCGACGTTCTATTTGGGTGGCCTTACCATGGTCGAGGATACAACCCCCATTGAGGGTGATATCTATGTCAAGGTCAGCGGCGTCGGCGACGATTGGGAAGTGGTTCCATCGGCGAACGTTGCTCTCGAAGACGTGGTGACTTTCCGCTCCTACGGTACGGCGGGCGCGACGCTCATCAAATATGAATGGAATTTTGATGCGGCCAATCATCCTGGGGAAGTCGATGCGGTTGGCCCTGTACTCAAGCGAACCTTCCGTCAGCCGGGAACCTTCACGATTACTCTCACGATGAGCGACCGATTCGGGTTGAAAAAGCCTGTGGTGAAGTCCATGCTCGTCACGGTAAATCCTGGTTAGAAAGGCATCAATTTGCGATTTAAGGACGCCGGTGGTTGTTTGGCTCCAACCAAACATTCGCGAACAAGTGGTACTGCAAAATTTACGAGAAAATTGCGCAGGGCAACTATATTCTTGCGAAACACACAGAAAGCGCGCCGTTCATCGCCCGCAGTAGGGATAATGGCGTGATAGGACGAATAGGGGTGTACGGGGTTCAAGATGATTACGAACCGCCAGTTATGATCGGATACGTAAAACTTCTCCCTGTTTTGTCGTTTGATTAATAAAAGCCATCCGTATCGGATGGGGTAAGGTGTAATTTATGAGAATCGCCCTTTGCTATAAAGAGGGTCTTTTGCGGGAGGCGTTGGAGCGGCTTCTCTCGGAAGAAGGTAACTTCGAAGTCGTTGCAAGTGCCACGAAGGCCAGCACAGTCATTTCGGCTGCCAAGGTTCATGACGCAAGGGTCGTTGTACTCATGCTCGAGGGCCTTGATTCCGAAGATGTTGACCGAATCAAGGCTAGCCGTGGGGACTCGCGTTTTCATTTGCTTGCCATCGGTGACTCACCGATGCAGTTGGACAACTTTGGCATAGAGGTAGACAAATTTGTACTACGCTCGACTTCCAAGGGTCGTTTGTTCCGGGCGATCGTCGATCTAGGCAGCAAGGAAATGCGCCGACCGACGGTTGTGCTCGAAAAGCCGCCGATTTACGGTATGGTCACAGTGCTAACGCCGCGAGAACATGAGATCGCCCTGAAGGTCGCCGAAGGGCTTTCAAACCGGGACATCGCGATTGACTTGGAATTGGCCGAGCAGACGGTCAAGAATCTCGTCAGCGTCGTTATGCGCAAGATGGGATGCAAGAATCGCGTGCAAGTGGCGCTGAAGCTCGCGAAGGCCAGGCAACACGACAAGTAAGCAGTATGGGGAGCAGGCTGGTCACAGCCTCGCTCCTGATTCCTGTTTCCCTGTGTCCCTTCCTTGAGCCGACTGGTGTCAGTGTTTTAGCGCTGGCCTTCGTGGTGGGCGCCGTATGTTCGTCGGAAATGTCCCAGTTGGTCGCGCCGGGAAAGGGGTGGTTCCCTTGGCTTGGAGCGTTGCTTGGCGTAGCTTGTGGATGGGCTGGCTTCCATCCTTATGCCCCGAGTCCGATTTTAGTGGGTTGTCTCCTCGTGGCGTGCCTTATTGGCGTCGCCAATATGATGCAACGGGGGCGTTCCGCCTCCCTTCAAGCATCTTCACTGTGGGTCTTCGCGCCCACCTACGCGATTTTCCTGGTGCACCGAATGACGCTCATCGAGCTTCAGCCGCATTGGAGCTACCTGCGCCCCGCCGCTCTTTGCTTTGTTCCCATTTGGGCCGGTGATATCGCGGCTTTGGTCGTCGGTCGCCTGATTGGGCGTCACCGCCTTTCACCGACTATTTCGCCCAACAAAACCGTGGAGGGCGCGCTTGCCAACCTGCTTTGCTGCGTTGGGGTTGCAGGCTGGGTGGGCGTTCATGTCGGCGTACCCTTGCCGGTGGCGTTGATCTGCGGCGTGCTTGCCGGCGTCTTGGGCCAAGCCGGAGATCTCTTTGAGAGTTGGGTTAAGCGCCAGGTGGGCGCCAAGGACAGCGGCGCTCTGCTGCCCGGGCACGGAGGTCTTCTTGATCGCGTCGACTCGATGCTGTTTGCCGCCGCGCCGATCGCGCTGGTCCTTGCGATCTGGCTGTCAACCAATGGCGGGTAATCTGCCGGTCCGATTCTCATGACCGCCGTTGAAGTTAGGAATTTACGCAAGGACTACTTTGCCACCAAGCGTGCGCCCGGCATCTTAGGGGCGATCAAAGGGTTGGTGGCACCCGAGCGGACCCGCATCGAGGCCGTGCGCGACGTTTCCTTCACGATCGACCAGGGGGAGATGGTCGGCTTCCTTGGTCCAAATGGAGCCGGCAAGACCACGACGCTGAAGATGCTCAGCGGCATCCTTCATCCCACGTCTGGCCATGCCACCGTTCTGGGCTACGTCCCCTTCCAGCGGAAAGCGGAAATGCTTACCCAGCTTGCGCTGGTCATGGGGAACAAGAACCAATTGTGGTGGGATTTGCCTGCCGTCGACAGCTTTCAGGTTCTGAAAGAGCTGTATGAGATCAGTGATGGGGACTTCAAACGGCGATGCGGAGACCTCGTCGACATGCTTGACCTCGGCGATAAGGTCCATACCCAAGTTCGAAAACTCAGTCTCGGCGAGCGAATGAAGTGTGAGCTGGTCGCTGCATTTCTGCATGGCCCCAAGGTGATTTTCCTCGACGAACCGACGATCGGCTTGGATGTCGTGAGCCAAAAGCGCATCCGCACATTCCTGAAGGACCTTCACCGCCATGAGAACTGCACGATGATCCTCACAAGCCACTACATGCAGGATGTTGAGGAACTTTGTGAAAAGGTGATCATCATCGATCAGGGCGCAAAAGTCTTCGAAGGCACTTTAGAGGAACTCGGAAGGCGACGATCCGGCGGACGGATGCTCAGACTTCAATTCACGGAGCCAGTGTCTCCAGACGATCTCACAAAGTACGGCCGAGTATTGGCGGCCGATGAGGCCTCGGCCGTCCTCGAAGTGGCGACCGAGGAGGTGGCGGCAATTGCTGCGGGCCTCCTGACGGCTTTTCCGGTTGGCGACATCGCCATCGAGGATGTCGACGTGGAAGAGATCATCCGGGAAATGTTCGAGCGACCTGCAGTCGGGGGCCAGGTCGCAGATTCCACGCAATCGAACGGCAGCTGCTAGAGCCGGAAGCGCCGGCGCATGGCTTGGTACCGCTCGTGGGCGGTGGGGTCAAGCTGGGCCCAAGAGTAACGCTCCAGGAATGGCAGCAGGTTTTCGCGAAGCGCTTCGCCTCGGTACATGAGCTGATAAAACCGCCGGACTCCACCATCCTTGTAGGTGTACTCGTAGGGCCCATAGAGCCGCCCCGGTGGTAGGCGAGCCAGGAGCCAGTTGAGGTGGACTTCATCTTTTAAGGTGAGCCGAAGCGTGACCTGCGGCTGCTTTCCATCTGCGCCGAAGGCAGCGGATCCGAGAAAGAGCGCAAGCGCGAAGCCGGCATCAAACTCGCTTAGCTCAACGGAAAGGGAAGGGTTTCTGCTCCAATGCCAGGCTTCAGCAGATTCAGTCGGCATAGGGGGAGGCTACCTTGTTTCACTGTGAAGTAACACGTGGAACACTTGCGACGTCTGCTAAACTCTTATTCAATCTTTCACGACAGGAAAGACGAGGTGCTTGATGAGCGAAACGTCCCTTCCAACGCGCTATGATGCGTTGTCCGCCGAATCGAAATGGTATGCCCGCTGGGAAGAAGCTGGGCTCTTTCAGCCGTCGGACGATCCGGCAAAGCCGGTCTACTCGATCACGATCCCGCCCCCCAACATCACCGGCTCGCTGCACATGGGGCACGCCTTGGACTATCCGCTTCAGGACCTTCTGGGTCGATACAAGCGCCTCCGGGGTTACAGCGTGCTCATTCTGCCGGGGCAAGATCACGCAGGCATCGCCACCCAAAGCGTCGTTGAGAAGCAGCTCCGGGGCGAGGGGACCAGTGGCGCCCAATTGGGTCGCGACAGGTTTGTTGAGCGAGTCTGGCAATGGCGCGGACAGAGTGGAGACACGATTCTCAAGCAGTTGCGATCTTTGGGCTGCGCGTTTGATTGGAATCGGCTGCGCTTCACCCTCGATGAAGACTATGCCAAGGCCGTCCTCAAGGTGTTCATCGACTGGTTCAATCGGGGTCTGATCTACAAAGGCAAGCGGGTGGTTAATTGGGACCCGGTGCTGCAAACCAGCGTCAGCGATATCGAAACTGAGCGGGAGGTGCGCAAGGGGAAGCTCTATCATGTGCGTTACCCGTTTGCCGATGGGTCGGGGGAGGTGGTCGTTGCGACCACACGTCCGGAAACGATGCTCGGTGACGTCGCGGTGGCTGTGCATCCGTCCGACGCGCGGTACACCGCCCTCATTGGCAAAACGCTCCTGCTGCCACTGCAGAACCGAGAGATCCCCCTAGTCAGTGATCCCTACCCCGATCCCGAATTCGGAACCGGGGCGGTGAAAATCACGCCAGCCCACGACCCCAATGACTACGAGGTGGGCGTGCGCCAGGGCTTGGAAATGCCGGTGATCCTCGACGAGCGGGGCCGCGTGAATTCAAACGGCGGCATTTATGCCGGTTTGGACCGGTACGAGGCGCGTAAGCGGATCGTCGCCGATCTTGAATCCGCCGGTTACCTGGTGAAGATCGAGGATCATGACATTCCCGTGCTCATCAGTGACCGCAGCAAGGAGGTCATCGAGCCCCTCCTCTCAGAGCAGTGGTTCGTGAAGCAGTCGAGCCTGGCTGCTGCAGGCATCAAGGCAGTCCGAGACGGGCGCATTCAGTTTCATCCGAAGCGATACGAAGGCATTTACCTTGCGTGGATGGAGAACATCCGCGATTGGTGCATCAGCCGCCAACTCTGGTGGGGCCACCGCATTCCCGTTTACTACACCGAAGACGGCGCCGCCTTTGCTGCCTTGAGTTGGGAGGAGGCCCAGGGCCTGGCGGGAGACGCCAAGATCGTTGCGCAGGACAACGACGTCCTCGACACCTGGTTCAGCAGCGGACTTTGGCCCTTTGCGACGATGGGTTGGCCTGAGAAGACCGCCGATCTTGAGCGCTTCTATCCAACCGACGTGCTGGTGACCGATCGGAACATCATCTATCTATGGGTCGCCCGCATGATCATGATGGGGTTGGACCTCATGGGCGAGATCCCTTTCAAGGACGTGATGATCCACGCGACCATCCTTACCGAAACGGGCAAGCGCATGAGCAAGTCGCTCGGCACGGGGATCGACCCGATGAACGTTATCGGAACCTTGGGAGCCGATGTGCTGCGATGGACCCTGCTTTCCCAAACCGGTGAGAACCAAGACATCAAGTACAGCGAGCGAAAGAACGATGAGGCCCGCAATTTCGCAAACAAGATCTGGAATGCCACCCGGTTTGTATTGATGAACTCGGAAGGCGTCATCGAGGATGAAGCGGGGGACCTGGAAGATGTGGACCGCTGGCTGCTCAGTCGCCTGTATCGGACGGAACGGATTGTCCGCGATTCGTTTGAGGGGTTCGATATGCAGGCCGCTTGCCAGGCGCTGTACCGATTCTTTTGGTCTGAGGTGTGCGATTGGTACATCGAGGTCTCCAAGGCTCGACTCGCGAGCTCTGAGAGCCGTCAGACTCCGCAGTGGATTCTGATCCGGGTGATCGAGGCGTTTCTGATCATGCTTCACCCGGTGATGCCCCATGTCACCGAGGAGCTCTACGCACACTTGCCCCTGTCTGACAAGGCGCCCCTCATCATGCAAGCAAAATGGCCGGTAGTACCCGATTCTTACCTGGATGAAGCGGCGGAGAAGCGCATCGAGCGAGCATTCGACGTGACCCGAGCCCTGCGGGCAGTGCGCGCGGAATCCGGCATCACGCCTCGGGCCCAGGTGCCTGTCGCTTACTATGAAGGCGACTTAGCCGGGGTGGAAGACATTGTTCGAACTCAGGCGTGGATCGAAGACCTGCGGCAAGGTAAGCCAGCCGAGGCACATCTTTCCACCACCTTGGAAGGTCTGGACCTTCATCTGCCCGTCGCCGGCCATGTGAATGCCGAGTCCGAGTTGGCTCGGCTGGGCAAGGATCGCGACAAGCTAACCGCCGAACTGCTCAAGCTGGACCAGCGGCTCGACGATCCCAACTTCACCAGTCGCGCCAAGCCGGAGATCGTCGCCCGGGAGCGTGAGCGGGCTGCTGAAGTTCGCGAGAGTCTAAGCAAGCTTGAGACCCGGGCGGCAATGTTTGGCAGTGGGTCATGACCACAGCGCTGCCAGCGGCATCGCGCTGAATCGCGAGTCGGCCTCAATGGTTTCCTCGCCGTCATAGAGCACCACCCCGCGGTGAAAACGCTCTCCTGCCAATTCGGCAAGGTAGCGAAGCCCATCGAAGTCCTCGGGCCGGGCCGCCTTGTCGTGGCGGACCTCGATTCCGATCACCCGTCCATCGCGGCTCTCCAGCACGAAATCGACCTCCTTTTGCTTGACCGTTCGCAGGTGAAATATCCAAGGGCGTACCCGGCTGACCGCAGCCAGCCGGTGCAACTCGTTGTGGGCGAACGTCTTTATGGCCGGACCGTAGCGCAGCGGATCTCGGGAGATGCTGTCCGCGTCAAGCCCGGAGAGGTAGCAAAGCAGCCCGGTGTCGACCATGTAGGCCTTGGGCGCTTTGGCCAGGCGGGTGTCCAGCGCCGCAGACCACGCTGGGACCATGGAGATCAGGAAGAGCGCTTTGAACAAATCCACGTAACGGGTTAGGGTGGTGTGAGGCACCCCGGTTTCAACCGAGAGGCTGGCAACGTTGAGGGTCTGCCCAGACCTTGCCGCCAGGATGGCCAACAGCCTTGGCATTTGGGTGAGTCCGCTCACGTTGGATAGGTCACGGACATCCCGTTCCAACACGGTACGGACATAGGCCTGGAACCAGGCTTCGCGCCGGGGTGGGCTCTCGCGTGCGACCGGCTCGGGAAAGCCTCCACGGGCGATACGGAGGGCGAGTCCGGTCGTCGCTGGACTAGGCGCAGCCTTGGGCAGGTCCGGTGAGAATAGAAGGTCGACCAGGTTGCGGTCGCTGCCTTCAAGTTCCGCCTGAGTGAGGGGGGCGAGCTCGATCGGCTCCATACGGCCGGCCAGAGAATCGGCAATCTTGGGGAGCAGCAATACATTGGCCGACCCGGTGAGGAGGAACTGTCCCGGCCGCCGGTGCTGATCCACAAGCAGCTTCAACGCCAAGAAGAGTTCCGGCGCCCGTTGCACCTCATCAATGACCACCGGTGGCTGCACAGACCGAAGGAACGATCCCGGATTTCGCAGCGCTTCCGCCATCGTGATCGGATCGTCTAACGTTCGGTAGTTGTTATTGAACCGCTCCCGCGCGATTTCTTGGGCGAGCGTGCTCTTCCCCGACTGGCGCGGCCCTTGGATGAGAACGACCGGCGTGTCGAGTAGAGCGTCACGGATGCTTGTGGCAGCAAATCGCCGGAAGTATGAGCTATTATTCCCCATGGCGTGGGGAATAATACTCTAAAACACCGGCTTGCGAAGCCTAGGGCTCGGCGACGCCCCCAAAGGTTGAATCGGCTGCTCCGACTTTGGCGGGGGGCTCCGCGAGGCCTAGACGCCCCGGCTAACCTCGGTCATCCTTCCTGGATGCTTGGGGGCGGCCCGCGCATCGATCGCGGTCTCCACCCTCGAGGATAGCGTGTGTGAAGCTGGTCCCCCGAGGATGGCTCGACTCCTGGCGGGCCGGCTCGGCTTGGTGTAACGACGGCGTTTTGAGAGCCCAGGTCTCAGACGAACACAGGTTGACCATGAAGGCCCTACGAATATGCGGCTGCACGGGCAACGACGTCGGCGCTGGACGGTATGCCGCAGACGACACGGAGGTCGTCAGCTCCGAGAGGGACGAGCTCCTGTCCGGTAGACCGAGCCTTAGGGCGAGGATATGCACTCCGTACAACCGACGGGTGCCCGATCAGCGCCGGGCGGCGACGAGTATGCGGCGCCAGCGGGCCTCGCCGAGGTAGTCGGTGGCGACGCCGTGGTTGCCGTGGCTGCTGTGGACAAAGTAGCCACCACCCAAATAGATGCCGGTGTGGCCGATCTCGCCGCGCTTGTTCTCCCAGAAGTAGAGCCGGTCTCCGGGCTGGAGGTCTTCAAGGCGGCTGATTGGCTGGCCGACCATCGCCTGTTCGGCAGCGGTTCGGGGGAGATCGATGCCGATTTGGCCGTAAAGATTCTTCACAAAACCCGAGCAGTCGACTCCGTTGTACATATCGTCGCCGCCCCACTTGTAAGGCGTGCCCAGATACCTCAGAGATTGGCGGGCCACGTAGCTGCGGGCCATCGCACCACGAGAGGGCTCGTAGCTGGTCTCGGTGGGCCGCTGCTGGGTCACTTCATAGGGCAGCTTAGCGACCCGGGAGGCGACCACGTAGCCGTAGGCGCCATTCTGAAGCAGCACCCGATACCAACTGGGATACTTCGTCTCCTGGATGACGAGATACTCGTAGGGCTTCGCCCGGTAATAGACCCGCGAACCCGTGCGCATGGACGAGTAAATGGGAGCGGACTCGGTGGTTTGGCCGAGCTTGCCCAAGACGTCGCCATGCGCAATGGCAACCGAGGCGGCCAAGGCAAGTACGGCAGAAATCAGGCTCTTTACTCTCATCGACTCTAATGACTACGATTAATGATCGGTTTGGATAGGCCGCTTTGCAGTCTAGACGGCAAGTGCAAGGAACGCGTTCATGATTGAGAGGCCATCGGTGGCGCCGAGAAGGGCTCGAGTGCGACGTTCGGGGTGGGGCATCAGACCCATCACGTTGCCGCGCTCGTTCAGCACGCCAGCAATGGCATTCATCGACCCGTTCGGGTTCTGGTCGCCATCCACAAGCCCCGGGCCGTCCACATAACGAAACGCGATGCGTCCCGATCCTTCAAGCCGCTCCAGGGTCTCCGGGTCGGCCACATACCGTCCCTCGCCATGGGCAATCGGGAGTTTCAAGACTCCGTGCACTCCCGCCGTCCAGATGGAGATATTGCTTTCCGAACGCACATAGACGTCCTGGCAAAGGAACTTCTGGCCGATGTTGGCCATGAGGGCGCCGGGCAGCAGGCCCGCTTCACAAAGCACCTGAAAGCCGTTGCATACGCCGATGACCGGCCGTCCCTCGGCTGCGAATCGTCTCACTTCCTGCATCACCGGGGCCCGGGAAGCCATCGCGCCACACCGCAGGTAGTCGCCAAAGGAAAATCCACCCGGCAGCCAAACCGCGTCATACCCGCTAAGGGAGGACTCGTCCTGCCACACGTATTGCGCCTGGACGCCAATGTCGTCGCGAAGGGAGTAGAGCGCGTCTTGGTCACAGTTCGAACCGGGGAAACGCAGAATCGCGACCCTCATGCCGGCTGTACCTCAAGCCGATAGTCTTCGATGACGGGGTTGGCCAGCAGCTTGTCGCACATCTCTTTAACGCGCTTCTCATCGTAATCCCGAACCTTGAGTTCGATGAGCTTGCCGATTCTCGCCTCGTTCAGCTCGTCGAAACCGAGCTTCTGAAGGGCGCCCGCGACCGTGCGGCCGGCCGAATCGAGCAACGAGGGCTTCAGCGTCACATAAACGCGAACGGTCGTCATAACCTATTCTGGCATAGAGACGGCGAGTAAGCCTTTCCCGGCAACCAGTGGACTTGGCGTCGGCCTTCCGATAATCGGATTAGGCCATGCGAATTCTCATCATCTCCAGCTATTTTCAACCGGAGGCGGTGGGCGGCCTGGAGCGAAGCGCCTTCGAGGCGGCTTGCGGACTGCACCGCGCCGGCCACCATGTGGAAGTGCTTACCTGCCGCTGGCGCGGCGGCATCCAGGCCGAAGAGGCTCCCTTTTCCGTGCATCGCCTTTTGAGTTCCAGTTCGCCCGCTCAGTATTACGGCCACCACTTGCGAACCCTACCCCGACGCTTTCGCGATGCCGCTGCCAACGCGACCGCTGGGCGGGAGAACCTCGCGCTGATGCGCGACTTCTTGAAGGAACATTCGTTCGATATTCTGGCGGTTTGGGCATTCAGTGGCATCGGCATGGGTTTGGTGCACGCCGCAACCGACGAGGGCATTCCCGTGGTCTGGCATGTGGGCGATCTTAATCTGAGGGAGCGGCTCCATCCCCACTGGGTCAACGAGGTCATCCACCGACTGACGGATGCCGCCTGGATGCGGGTGGAAAGGTCGGTGAGTACACAAACCGTCCTCGTCAACAGCGAGTTCACCCGGCGTATGTACGCCGAACGCGGCTTCCCTCCTGAATCGTTGCGGGTGATCTATCGGGGTGTCGCCGGCGATCAGGTCCTCGATGTTCCCTTGCCCCGCGCGGTTCCACCCTACCTCTACATGGCCTGCCGCATCACTCCTCAAAAAGGAGTGGAAGACGCGATCCGCGCTTTGGCCCTTCTGCGGGCCATCACCGATTCTGGGGCAACCGAGCTATGGGTTGCCGGTGAGGGGGAGCCGGCCTATGTGGACGGACTCAAAGGCATCGCCCGCGAGCTTGGCGTGGGAGACGCCGTTCGCTTCGTCGGTTCACCGGAAAGGTCGGTGGTTCTCGACCAGATGCGGCGGGCCTCGATGATCTTAAGCGCCAGCCGCTACGAAGAATACTTCGGCCGGGTGAACATTGAGGCGATGGCCTGTGCCACTCCCCTGCTTGCGGCCAACACGGAGAATGTTCGAGAAATCGGAGTGGATGGTCAAGACCTCTTGACCTTCCAGCAATGCGATCCGAAAGATTTGGCGGCGAAGGCTCACCGCATTCTCACCGATTCGGAACTCAGCAGTCGACTTGTGGCGAGCGCCACCAAGCGGGTGCGCGAAGCGTTCCTCCAGGATGTCATTGACCGTCAAATTATCGAGGTGTATTCCCAACTGGTGGGAGTGACGGCCCAAAAGGCCACAGCATAGTCAAACGGTAGACTAGAGCCCTAGATGAAACTCAAATTGGGTGTGCCCAAAGGAAGCCTGCAGGACGCCACGTTCGCCCTGTTTCAGCGAGCGGGATTCTCCTTCCGCGTCTCCAGCCGCTCCTACCAGCCGGTGGTGGACGACGATGAAATTGAACCGATCCTGTTGCGACCGCAGGAGATACCGATTTATGTGCAGGACGGGGTCATTGATGCAGGCCTCACCGGCCTGGACTGGATTAGCGATTGCGGCGCCAAGGTCCGGGAGATATGCGAACTCCGCTACTCCAAGCTGACTTCCAATCCCATTCGGGTCGTTCTTGCCGTTCACAACGATTCGCCTTACCAATCGGTGAAGGACCTTGCCGGCAAGCGTATTGCCACCGAATACGTCCGCCTGACGCAGCGGTACCTTCAAGAGAACCACGTTGAGGCCCAAGTCGAATTCTCCTGGGGCGCGTGCGAGGTCAAGGTGCCCACTCTGGTTGACGCCATCGTGGTCAACACCGAGACAGGCAGCAGTCTGCGGGCTCACAATCTGCGGATTCTGGAGACCTTGCTCACCTCGACCACCCGGTTCATTGCCAGCGAGATCGCCATGGCCGACCCGTGGCGCGCCGAGAAGATCGACTCCTTGAAGATTCTCCTGGAAGGCGCGATGAACGCAAGTCGGTTGGTGGGTCTCAAAATGAACCTGCCCGTTGCCCACAAGGATGAGATTCTCGGACAGTTGCCGGCCCTCCACCAACCAACGCTTTCTCCTCTCAGCGACAAGGATTGGCTTGCCGCTGAGGTCATCTTGGAGGAACGGCAGGTCCGTGAGCTCATTCCATCCCTCAAACGTGCGGGTGCGACCGGTTTGGTGGAATACCCTCTGAACAAAGTGGTCTATTGAACTGGCTATATATCGTTCGATAAAGACATTAACCCTTGCATTGGGAGCAGTGTCTATAGAGAACGCTTGCTGGCGTGGCCATAGCGCGGCGTCTCTACATGCGGATGCCAAGGCATCCGGCGAGGCTCCGTAAATCCTCGGCCAGCGCGCCAAACTGGTTCGGAGTCAGGGCTTGGGAGCCGTCGCTAAGGGCCTCCATGGGGTGCGGATGCATCTCGATCATGATTCCATCTGCGCCTGCCGCCATGGCTGCGCGAGCCATCGGAGCCACGTAGCGAGCGACGCCGGTGCCGTGGGAAGGGTCCGCGAACACCGGAAGGTGGGTGTGTTCTCTCAGGACTGGGATGGCCGCCAAGTCGAGGGTGTTGCGGGTGTAGGCGCGATCCAGGGGCATCACCCCGCGCTCACAAAGCATGATGTTGGGGTTTCCCTGCGCAAGAAGGTACTCGGCCGCCAGCAAGAACTCATCAATGGTCGCCGAGGGACCTCGCTTGAGGAACACCGGCTTCTTCGACTTGCCCGCTTCGATAAGCAGGGGAAAATTCTGCATGGAACGGGCACCGATCTGGAGAATGTCAACGTGTTCGGCGACAAGGGGCACGAGGTCGCCACTCATCACTTCGCTGATGGTGAGGAGCCCGGTTTCATCTCCCACACGCTTGAGGATCTTCAGTCCCTCCTCGGCCAGCCCCTGGAAGGAATAAGGCGAGGTACGCGGCTTGAACGCGCCGCCTCTTAGCACTTTCGCTCCCGCCGATTTCACCACGTTGGCGGCCGCCACGAGTTGGTCGTAAGATTCCACCGAACAAGGCCCACCGATAAGGGTGAAATTGCCACGGCCTATTTCGACCCCCTTGACCGTGATCATCGTCGGGTCGCGCTTCCACTCGGTGGAAGCAAGCTTGTAGGGAGCGCTCGTTTGAGTGACCTTGCTGATTCCCTCGCACATTCCAAGGGTGGCCTCTAGATTGGCTCGAACCTCGGGGCTCACCAACTGGGGGATCCCGATTGCGATTCGGTCTTCGCCGGGCAAAACCAACGGCTCAAGGTCGCGAGCACGAAGCACATCGCAAACCAATTCGACCTGGGTGGGGGTAGCACCCCGTTGCATCACGATAATCATCTGCGCGCGGAAGGGTACCCCGTAGCCTCAGGACCAGGGTGCCTCCGTGTGCGCCCGTTCGAGCAAGCATTTGCAAGGGTGGCAACCTCCACGATCAGGAGGCATCGGCTAGGTCTTTGGGTTGTTCCGGGCTTTGAGCTGGGTGACGACATCTCGCACCTGTTGGGCTTGATCCCGGTCACATATAAGAACGGCGTCGTCCGTCACCACGACGAGAAGGCCGTTCCCCCCGACCACGCAAGCGGTCACGTTTTCCGACACGTTGTGAACCATGCAGTCGGCGCTGTTGAGCACAAGTGAGTCGCCGCTGGTGCCGTTTCCTCGGACATCCTTCTCCATGTATCGAGAAAGCGCATCCCACGAGCCAAGGTCATCCCAATCAAATGTGGCCTCAACGATGGCGACATTCCTTGCCTTCTCCATGAGAGCATAGTCGATCGAGATATCGGGCAGTTCGCAGAAGACTTCCTCGGCCCGGCGGTTTCGGTCTGCCGAAGGCGGTTCGGCGAGGATGGGCACGAGCCGGTCGACGATTTCGCGGATCTCGGGAGCGGTGTGGCCAAGCTCGGTCAGGAACGTGGAAACGCGCCAAAAGAACATGCCGCTGTTCCAAAAGAAGTCTTTTCGTTCGACGTAACTGCGAGCGAGCTCAAGGCCCGGCTTCTCGTGAAACCTTTGAACGCTGAAAGCCTTGCACGGACCAGAGGTCGCGATGGGGCGTTTGAAGTCCGCTTCCACATACCCAAAGCCGGTGTCTGGGCGCGTCGGCGGGATTCCGACGGTGACGATGTTGTCTCCGGTTTCGGCGATCTCAAGAGCGGCCTGCAGCGTCTCCTTGAATTTCTCAGGGGGCGCGATATGATGGTCGGCCGTGCTGACCGCCATCACCAAGTCCTTCGCATCGGCCCCAGTGGCGAGGAGTTGGGCGGTAGCCCACACCAAGCATCCGCATGTGTTGCGTTTGGCGGGCTCGGCGAAAATGCGCTCTGGCGAGAACTCGGGCATGATCGCCAGGAGCGGGTCTTTCAGGTGGGGCACCGTTGCTATGTAAACGGCGTCGGTGTCAAAGGTGGCTTCCAGCCGCTCAAGTGCGTCAACCACCATGGCTTGGCTCGAGCCGGTCAGGTTCAAAAACTGCTTGGGTCGCAGACGACGGGAGAGAGGCCAAAATCGCTCACCCGACCCGCCTGCCATCACGACGGCAATGCGTTGAAAGGCCATACCCAAAGAATTATGACGGGTTGGCGCAAGCAATAACGGGGATTCCCCGCCACTTTAGAGCCTAAGTTACGGACAGACTGGCGCTGCTTTCACCAAAACGACGCAAAATGGCGAGGTGACTCTTTTTGAGTTTGACTATTTCAGCCGCGTATTGAGTCTCCAGACGTCGGCCGCGATTCTCGCCCCCGATGATCCGGCCCTGGGGCCCTTTCACGTGATGTTTCTCCTCCATGGGTACTCCGACAACCACAAGACTTGGATGCGACGAACCAGCATCGAGCGATACGTGGAAGGGCTGCCCCTGATCGTCGTCATGCCGGAAACTGGCCATGGGTTCTACCTTGACGTTGAGGACGGCTTGGCTTACGGGGCGGCGATTGGGGAGGAACTTCCCCGCCTCATCGAGGGTTGGCTCCCAACAAAGGGGCCCTGGTGCGTTACCGGGCTCTCCATGGGAGGCTACGGCGCCTTTCGTTTGGCCCTCGCCAACCCAACCCGGTTTGCTTCGGCAGCAAGCCACTCCGGGGCGCTGATGGCGGGAACGCGCAGGAATCCTGCGCTGCATAGTGTGGAACGGCAGTTTGGTCCGTCGCCTGCGGGAACCCCGAAGGATCTCGTGTTCCTAGCCGAGAGGCTGAAAAAGGAGGAACGACCGGCCCTCAGGATGGACTGTGGAGATGAGGATTTTCTCCTTGAAGACACGCGTGAGTTTCATCAGCGACTTACCCGCATGAATTATGCGCACAGATACCATGAGCACGTCGGCGACCACAACTGGGCTTATTGGGACTCACATGTTCAAGAGTCGATTGCGTTTCATCGCGAAAATCTGTTGTTTTGAGGCAGTTAGAGTCGGGCTATAATCAAGGCCGCAAGGGAGGTCGTCATGGCACATGAACACCTAGAAAACGGAAGCGTAGCGGACGATCGATTGTCCCGCCTCTTGCTTCCGATCTTTATCGTCGTTGTCCTCGTTCTCGGAAGTCTATTCGCGCTGGGTTTTGGTGTTCACGCACCACAATCGACCGAAGTGCCCCCGGTTTCGTCTGCGGCAACACCTTAAGCCGCCCAAAAACTTCCGATTCTCTGAACCAAGAGACGCCCCATACTCTTCTATAGCGTAGAAGGCGTTTGTGGCGAACATGAGGTTGCCGAAAGTTACAAGATCGGTCCGTAGGGGATTTACACTTATTGAGCTCTTGGTGGTGATCACGTTGATCTCCATCTTGGCTGCCATTTTGTTCCCCGTCTTTGCCCAAACCAAGGAAGCGGCCAAGTCCACAGTATGCCTGAGCAACTTGGCTCAACTCAGTTTGGCGTTCAGCCTCTACGCAAGCGATTTCGACGAGCAGGTAATGCCGGCGCGGTTGTGGGGGCCGAGTTCTACCGAGGGTGCCCCCCAGGGACCAAATGATGGAACCGGCGACTGGCCCGATCCTAATCCTGGCAGCCGATTGGGTGGGATCTGGACTACGATCGTTCAACCCTATGCCAGGAACCGAGGCATTCTCTATTGCCCATCGTTCACCGAATTGAATCTTAAGAAGGCCCTCGATGCGCCCGATTGCAGTGGTGATGGCACCGACGGCTCCGGGTGGGCTCCGGGCGGGTCGGTCGGCTCCTTCTTTCCCCCGAATACGGCCGTCTTCGATGATCACGGCGGTTACCTTTCGAACTACGGCGTGGCATTCCCCAATGATTCGGGTGCGATGGGTTTTGCCGCCAACGGGACCTCGGCAACCTGTATCCACGGATCTTCGGGAACCGTGGGAAATCAGAATTGCCCCTACTTCGATTTTCCTGGCACTGGCTGGTGGGTGCCGAATGACTCGCCAAGCGCACAACCCACTTGGCAGAATCTGAGCCACACCGCAATCGATAATCCTGCCGGGACGATCTTCGTGGGCGATGGAACCACCCAGATGTATTCAGCCCCCGATACTGGACTGCCTCGGATCATGATGGCGTTTGGTTGCGCAGGCATGGATCGGCATACGGGTGGCGGAGGCAATTACGCGTTCATGGACGGCCATGCAAAGTACCTTTCTGAGAATCCCGAAGATGCGGAAACTCAGGATGCCGACGGCCGCTACTACCTCACGTACCTCACATCGGAAGTTCCGAAGTAACCGGGCTCAGCGACATCCGAATGTGGCGGCTCTCAACTTGATGGCGGCAGCGACATTCGTCCGGTGGCCCGATCGCTCGGCCACGACATCGAGCAAGCGAACGGGTATTCCGGCCAGATAGATGTCGCCAACAAGGTCCAGCAGCTTGTGCCGCGCCGGCTCATCAGGGAATAGAGCCTCGTTCCTGTAGCCGTGCTCGGCGATCACGAGGGCCGACTTGGCGTTCAACCCCCGTGCCATGCCGGCCAGGATGATCGGCGCTACCTCCTCCTCAAAGCCGAAGGTGCGAGCAGGCGCCACGTCGGCGGCATAGGAGTCAAATCCGTTGAGTTCGAACTCTTGACAGCCGGGCCAGCGCTCGCCGGTGTCGAAGCAAAAGCGCCAACGACCGCTCCCCTTGGCAATCGCAATCTTGATGTTTCCCTCCTGAACGAAGACTCGCTGGAAGAGTTCGGGCACTTCATATTCACCAAGGTCAGCCAGGCCGGCTGAGACGAGGCTTTCGAGGTACTGCAGGCTGGCGCCATCAAGCGCGGGCATCTCCCCCTCGCTGACCTCGACCTCGGCGTCGGTGATCTCAAGAGCGGCAAACGCGCTCATTAAGTGCTCGATCGTCGATACCGGACCGAGTTTCGTGCACCGTTTGGTATCGCTGATGTTCTCCGGCAAAGCCAAAGTCCTCGATCCGCCGGAGGAGAAGGCGATACCGTTTGTGCCCGGATGGACGACTGCCCGAACGTCAAGCCCCGAATGGAGGCCCAAGCCCTCAAACCTCACGTCGTCCTTGACCGTATGTCTTCTTGCAATCAATCCTTGGCCTCCAGTTCTTTAATCCGCGTTTCCAACGCTCGCATGCGTTCGAAGAGGTCGGGTATGCGACTCTGAAGAGCAAGCGCCTTCAGTCCGTCCCTGGCTGGCATGGCCGGCGCACCAAGGTAGGCGCCCGGAACATTGATGTCTCGGGCAACCGCTGTGCGGCCCCCGAGCATCACATCATCACAAATCGATACATGATCGACAAGGTCGGCCTTTCCGGCCATGGTCACCCGCTTGCCTATCCGAGCGCTCCCGGATACGCCGCACAGGCTTGCGATCACCGTATGCTCGCCGATCCGCACGTTGTGGGCGATTTGAACCAAGTTATCGATTTTTACGCCGTCGTCCACCCTGGTGGTCCCGGCGGTTGCGCGATCGATGGCGGTCAGTGATCCAATCTCGCAATCGGCCCCCAACATGACTCTTCCCGTCTGGGGGACCTTCTGCTGACCCTTTCCATCCCAGAAATATCCGAATCCATCGCTTCCAAGAATCGCGCCCGCGTGAATGACAGTTCTCGCTCCCAGGACGACGTCACGGTAGAGCACCGCGTGGGGGTAGATCACGCATTGCTCCTCCAAGATGCATCCTTCTCCGATGTAGGCGTGAGCATAGACTCGGCATCGGGCGCCAATGACCACTCCGCATTCAACGACGGCATAGGGACCGATGGACGCGCTCGCATCGATTTGGGCGGAGTCGGCGACGACCGCCGTCGGATGGATGCCGGGCTGTAAAGGCAAGGGCTTCAAAGCCCACGCCAGCAATGCTCCGAACGCCCGCCTGGGATGGGCAACCGTCAGATGGGGTTTGGTCGTGTCCAGGCTGGGAGGCAGCAGGAGTGCACCGATGTGGCTTTCCTCGGCCGTTCGCAAGTACTTCTCCGATTCGGCGAAAGCAATGCCACGCGGATCGTCCTCATCCGCCGCCGCCGGGCGGTCCACAACGAAGTCAGCGGGGCCCTGGAGTTTGGCGTCGAGAAGAGAGGCTAGTTGGCCAAGGGTCCAGGGAGGTGGGAAGTTCGCCATTGTAGGAATTCATCGGTGCCATCGCGACCATCTCGCGGGGAACCGACTTGACGGTACCCCTTTAGAGCCATCCATATCGAGATTTGATCGCGAGCTTCCTCAATCAAAAGCGCGCGGGGGGTTTCGGGCGTGGCCAAGGGCGAATCGCCGATTGGCGGGAGCGCAGGTCGCGGCACGGACTTGCCGGTAACGGCGGCCATCCTCGCCACATGACCCACATTGATCGCCTTTCTCAGCTCTTCCCCGACCCGTGCCATCTCAGCCTGGGCTTGAGATTGAGCCCGGGTTCCCGCTTGGTCTCGGAGAACGACGAACCGCGCCTGAATCCCCACAAGGATCGCATCATTTGCGGCGTCGGCATCGGCGAAGATTTTCCGGACCTCGGCATCGTGACTGGCATCCAAGCTGCGAATCTGCTCGCGGATCAGGTCGGCCGCTTGTCGTCGCTTGGCGGGCCCGGCGCCGGGGGGTACGGGCTTGGAAGCGCTGGGGTCGGGATCGGGGAAGCCGGTGAGCAGGATGAGGCGAGTCATGAGTGCGCCGCGCTGTTCGGCATACACTTCGAAGGTCGCCTGGTGGCGAGCCTCGGCCTCCCGGAGAGTCCGAGCCACGGTGGGCTGGGCTTCATCCAGCGCCTCTTCCTGATCGCGTTCGATTTCGGCAAGGTAGACCGCGCGCAGCCTTGATTCGAGCTCTCTTTCTGCTCGGCGGCGAGCAGCTTCGGCCAAGTCCCTTCCCTGGGCCCGTTCTCGGTCCGACTCGCCTCCGAATGAGGCCGGCGGCAGGGAGAGCACGGAGACCTTGGGCAGAATCGGCGGCGTTCCTCGAGTTGGCTCGGTATCAGCGGGAAGGGGGACCGGTTGGGTGGTCTGAAGAACGCGGTCAAGGTTCACATACACGCCGGGCGGAGCCGGGGGTGAGCAACCAGTTGCGAGTAAGGCCAGACAAAACAGCGCAGCGCTATTTTTGAGCATTCATCGTCTGAAGGGCCGAGTCGGTTAAGTCGTTTGCCGAATAAGGGGCAACCTGCGCTTCAAAGACAACTGAGAATCCCTGGGTTTTGGCGACTGATTGAACGGAGGACCTTGCTTTGTCGAGCAACTGCGCCCTTGTCGAGGCGGCGGTATCGTCCATTTCCTTTAGGAAATCGTCTTGCCACTGCTTGATCAATTGGGCGGTCGTCTGGCTCCGCTCCGCGAAGTTGTTGAGAAGGGCGGTCTCCTCTGGCGTCAGCTCAGACTTTTTACTTTCCAGTTCGGCGTCTCGCTTGCTGTCGACGACGATTTCCGCCTTGATGCGATCCAGTTCGGCGCTCTCTTGGGTCGTGAGGCTGTCTTTGAGAGTGAGGTCGCGGAACTGAGTGGCTTGGTCGGCGGTCAGCACTCGGTTGTCGTGCATGAAGGTCAGTATGCCGACGCGATCCGCCTGCATTTTGGTCAAGCGCGCTTGGGAGGCCTTGCCGAGGTCACTGGTGGTCATCAAACGATTGAGGTCCACGGTGCCGATCTTGTCACTGGCTCCCTGGAATCCAGCGGCCAGGATTGCGCCTAACAGACCTGCTGCCAAGATCCAACCAATTCGTGCGTCATGCTTTGCCATCGAGTTTCTCATTTCTGCGCGTTCATTGACTTGAGTGCATCGTCGGTCAGATCATTGGCTCCAAATGGGGCGGCATCGGCCGAGAAAAGAATGGTGTAGCCACCTTTGACGCCGACCCCTTTGATCGCCGTTTGAACACGGTCCATGGTTGCGGCACGAAGCTTCTCTTTGTAGTTGTTGACGTCGTCTTCAAATTGGGTCGACCAGTCTTTGAGGAGGCCCTGAGTCGCCTGGACCCGCCCATTAAAGTCATTGATCTGCTGGACTTCGGCAGAAGTCGGATTCTGCTTTGTCAACAGCGTCTTGTAGGCGGCATCTTGTGCCATGACTTCCTTCTTCACACGGTCAAGTTCGTTCTTGTCGGCATCCGGTTGAGGGTTCTCAACCGAGAGATCTCGAATGCGCGTCGCCTGTGCGGCCGTGCCCACTTGATAGGTGCTCAGGAAATCGAGCACCGATGAGCGGGATTCACCGTACGCCTTGAGGAGGTCGTCCTGCTTTGCCGCGTAATCGCTGTTGTTGAACACCTTGGCGATGTCAACGACTCCGATCTTTGTCCCCGCAGTGTCAAAACCGCCTCCAACAAAGACGGCAAGCAAAGCAAACGCAACGACCCACCCGAGCGACTTGAGATTCATGCTTTTAGAAGGACGGTCCAATCAGGAAGTGGGCGCGACTATTGCCGTGGTTATCGATACCCAGGTCCAAGCGAATTCGGCCAACATAGGGTACCTGGACCGCCACACCGGCACCGTAGCCGACGTAGCCGTCAAACGAGCTCGACTGGGTGAAAGTATTGATGCTAGAGAACCCGCCCCAGGCGTCTCCATAGTCCACAAAGCCAATGAGGCTCAACGACTTCTGGAGTGGGTGCCTGTACTCTAGGGTTGTCAGCAGCATTTGCTTGCCCCAGAACCGATCGTCGGGGTATCCCCGAATGGTGTCGGCGCCGCCGGCGAAGTACTGCTCGAAGAACGGCACCGTGCCATCAGTGATCCCGTAGCGAGCTCGGAAGGCGATGACCCGACGAGGATCATCCAGATTCTTGCGAGGCTTCTGCCAAGGCGAGGCGTATCCCCGATACTCAAACGATGTCTTGTTGAAGAAGTGGCGACCAAGGAGGCCGGCCGTTCCCGCCAGGTCTCCGGCGACGTTGGTGATGTCGGCAGTGCCGGGCTCCACGTTGACATTCCACCAAGAACCTCGGGAAGGGTCGGTGTCTACGTCTCGGTGATTGTTCGTATAGCCGAGGGACAACACGCCAACGGTGCCATCCTGCTGAATGAACCCCGTGTTGGCCACTTGGTCGGCAGTGGAGAGTCCGGTTGTTTGAACGCCCTCGTACCGAAGACTGACGCTGCCCGAGGTCGTAGTGGTGAATGGCTGGCTAAATCCAATCTGGGAGCCCGTATGGCGCTCCTCGTAGCGAGTGTCGTTGGTGGGCGTGTCGGATGATCCGAAGGCGGTGTTGGTGAATCGGTAGACCAGTCGGCTGTAAACGGCGAGGTTAAAGGCGGTGTCCTGATTGTTGATGAAGGGATTTGTGTAATCGAGTTCAACGCTGGGGCCGCCACCGGTGGTCGCTTGGAGGAAACTTGCGGCAACCGTCTGACCGGAGCCTTCGAAGTTGGTGTCCTTGAGCTGGATGAACCCTGCGAAGGACGACGTTGGGTCGACTTGCACGCCGACGCCAAACTGTCCGGTCCGCTGCTCCTTCACCTTCGCGGTAAGGTCGACCTTTGAATAATCGCCATTGTCTGGCTCCTCTGTGTCCTTGGGGACGTCGAACCAGCCGCTTTGGTAGATACGTTTCAGGTCGGCCGACCACTTGTCCTTGCTGTAGACATCGCCAGGCCGGGTCTTCACAAGGTGTCTCATCACGGAGGGCTTGGTGCGAACGGTTCCCTTTATCTGGACCTGGTTCACGGTGGCCTCAAGAATGGTCACGCTGAGTGTTCCAGGGGAATCAGGCAGTGGGCCAAAGTCTTCCACGGTGGCGTAGTAGCCCGACTTGAGATAGAGGGACTCGACCGCCTTGCGGCTCGAGTCTGCGCTCTTTAGATTAAAGGCATCGCCTGGCTTGAAGGTGATCGCCGCAAGAATCGCCTGCGTTTTGACAACCGTGTTACCCGAGACTCGGATTTCCTTGATGATGGGAAACTCTTTCACCACAACCTGGACAATCCATCCATCAGGTTGACCTGGCTGGGTAGTAATGTCGACCGCTTGAAAGAATCCGAGGTCAAGAAGGGATTGCTTGTCGGCATCCAAAAGGTTCTGGTCAATCGGCTGCCCGACCTTCGTACGCATGACTGCCAAAATGGCCGGCTGCGAGACAACAGCGTTTCCACTGATCGAAATTTGTCGCACAACGCCTGTTTGTTGGGCTAGGCTCGCCGCCGCCAGCAAAGCCGCGCAAAAAATGTTCAGGCATAACTTCCTCAAGATTCGTCTACTCCTCTTTGCCCCACCATAGATAAAGGCGCAACGCACACTTTACCCTCGTGAAAACCCTAGTTCGCAGGTCCGGGGCCTTAGGCGTACAGAAGATCCAAAAGGGCGACCGTTATCAGAATCTTGTTCCATAGCTCGCGGTCAGCTTCCAGGGATTGTCCTGATCTGCTCCAAACCCCAGGGATACCTGGCGGAGGGCGCCACCTCTCGCGGGAAGGTGGTAGCCGATTTGGAAGTCCGAGATCGGCCTTATTCCAGGTGGCGGTGTTCCCAGTTGTCTCCGTCCTGTCAGAACGAACTGGGCCCCGAGGGCCTTGGCAAAGTCGGCCGTGGCGAGGTCATATTGATTGTAGTCGATCGACAAATAGTCCAGCCTCAGTTCGTCGGCAATCCGCGAGGTGATCGGGTCGAGAGCTGCCGGCAAGCCAAGATCGGCTACTGCGACCCGAACTTGGTCGCCCGCGGTCTGCCCGGGGCTTCCCTGCAGCAGCTGAGCCTCACCCAAGAGTGCCAAGATGCGGTCTTGCGATAGGTCCGGGGGATCTGAACGGGCAACCAGTTCAGTGCCAGTATCTGCCAACATGTCTCCGGTCACATCGAGGGTGATGGAATATCGCTCTGGGACATCGCCGTAGGGGACGGCAGTGAGATACGTATGACCTTCTAAATTCACAAGCGCACTGGCCGTGGGTGTGTCCGACTCCCCGTCATACGAAAAGTGAACGGTTCCCCCGGGCTGCAGGGCCAGTTTTGCCGCCGGCAACCGAAGCGTCCCGTTTACAACCGCAAAGTCTGCTGACAAGTCGGGTTGGGCCAGCGTTCCAGCGAGCCGTCCCTTGCCGAGAACCACTACTTGGGCGGTCCCGCCTTTGACCCGCGTCGGGTCCACCGTGAAGCTAACGTTGAAGGCCGGGTTGATCACTGGCGCCACTTGAGCTTGCTGGGGGGGAGGGCTCCCGGCGACGGTGAAACTCCCGTGGGACAGGGTAAGAGGCTGTTGATCCGGAGTGGAAATCGTAGGGGCAGCGAGGCTGCCACCGAACACCAGTGACCCGTTAAGCTTGCCGGCAGCCGAGACGTCCTTGGATCGCTCATCAAAGGCAAGATCATGGGCGTTGAGTCCACCGCTTACCGCCCCCGCCAGGACCTGGCTCGTTTCGCCCGCGGCGATGGCCTTCAACAGATCGCCAAAGGTGGCTAGCTGGGCCGTGCCACTTCCCGAGACTTCGCCGCCCGCGCTCGACTTTGCAGCAAGCTCGAACTTAAGGTTCTGATCATCGACGGTGAGCGAGGCCTTCGCGTCTTGGAATGATCCACGCCAGCCTTTCAGAGCGAGGGTTGGGGCGGATGCATCAAGGCTCCCATGAGCCTGCAGAGCAGTCGCTAATCCGCTCACCGAAAGTGAGCCACCTAGCGTCCCTGATGTGCGAGCGGGGTCCAACCCTGCGGTCGCATGGTCAAAATCGCTGAGTGGCCGCGCAGGAACCGAAATGGAAGCGCTCAGACTGCGATCCTGCGCCACGGCGAACGGGTAGACGATCGGAAGTGCAGCGGTGAGTTGACCGGAAAGACCCTGATATTCGAACTCGCCGGTGGCGTCTAGGGTTCCACGCCCGGCTTCGTCGGGAGAAGGATTGGGGGTCAAATGGAACGAATCGACGAGCAAACCGAAATCAACCGCTCCCGAGTCTGGAGTTCCAAGCTTGACGCGGTCGCACCGAAGAGATGCCTGCACATCGGGGCTCGCCGTCTTGCCGGTCGCCAAAAAGGAGATGTCGGCAGAACCGGCGAGTGACGCCAGTTGATCATTGAACAGGGACAGGTCCGACAGATCGAAGTTGGAGATGTCTCCGTCGAGCCGAAGGGTGCCCTTTAGATCGGCGTCCCCACTCACGCGTGCGACCCCGTCGCCTTGCGTCCATTCCAGGCCGGACGTGCGGAGGAGTGATCCCGATTTGTCGATTTCACCAGAGATGGCGCCAAGCGGGCGGCCACCGTAGCTTAAGTTGCGAACGGAAAGGTTGGACACCCGCCCGTCGGGCTCATCGTTGCCTCGTCCCGTGATCGAAACCGTCGCATCCAAGTCCCCGCCAACCTCGGAAAGCCGGGAAGCTTCATCCGGCGGCATGGTGGACCATGACGGCCTAGCCATCGGGTAAATGCTGGCCAGATCGAAGTTGGAAACCACCGCGTCGACCGACCACCGTCGGGATTCTGGATCATAGCTTGCGTCGCGAAGGTCAACATGGTGTTGATCGTCGCCAACCGAGCCCGAACCGAGCATCTCGTTACCCTTGCGAAGGACCTCAAACGTAGCGCCTCCAACAGGTTCTCCGTTGAAGGCCAAATGGGACGCCTGGCCACTCACAGGGCCAATCCTCAGATCGTTCGGGCCCAGTTCCGCGTCGGCGCTGAGATCGGCAGTACCCTGGAGGCTGTTGCCGCCAAGGAACTCGGAAGGAATCGCATCGAGACCCACACTGGTCGCCTTTAGGGCCACATGTCCGGTGCGGCTGTCGAGCCCGTATTGGCCGCTTAGGGCCACGTTCCCGCCACCGACGACCGCTGAGCTTTCATCCAGTGTGACCTCTCGGTCCGTTAGCTGAACCTTGCCGGCCGCTTGGTCTATTTTGAGTGGTCCGGCGAGGAGCGTATCGGCGGTCCACCGCGCGTCGATCCTTGGGTGAGCAACCGTGCCCGCGACATCGAACCGCGACACATCGAAAACCCCGACAACATGATCGTCGCTGAAGTCGGCGGCTTGAAGGGCCGTCCCCGTCAGGGCTCCGCTAATCGAACTTGTCCCTTCGCCATAGGACATCCAGCCCTGGATAGATCCTTGGCCGCTCGCGACTTGAATGGCACTCAGCTTAACGGCCTTGC